>Ga0209066_10000961_pt1 | contig 39742 bp, 56 predicted proteins | sample All_14_2_FD_187198 | JGI IMG/M metagenome (GOLD analysis project Ga0209066, IMG submission 187198) | Freshwater microbial communities in response to fracking from Pennsylvania, USA - Allegheny Zone_MetaG_DW_15 (SPAdes) (version 2) ... | reverse complement strand
CATCCGCACTATTCTCCTCCGTAAGTGGCACAAAAGGAATATTGATACCCGGCAGAGGCACCATCTTCTCATCTAAGATCTGACGAGTTTTCCGGTCGATTTGCTGAGACACAACGAATGTCATCCCGTCAATATCCAGCTTACTCTTGTCCTCCGTCTCGAACTCGACCATAATCTCATCCGTAGCGGGGTGACGCAAGGGCTGTCGGTTAGGATGCGCGGCGACACGACAGAAACAAGCCTCTACGGTGTTGTCGTCATTCTGGTTGGCGATACCGTTGCAGTTGCCATGTTTGCCTTGAAAGCACTCCGGGCAAATATAGAAGTTACCCTGCTCTACTGCGCTCACTCTACAACCTCGCTCTTAAGGTCCTCCGGGTCGATCTCAGGCTTGAAGTCGTGCGGCTCGGACTTGTAGATCTTGACAGGTACTCGGCCCTCGCTGTCCTCCTCGCCCTCCGGCTTCTCGTCAACACGGTAGTAGGTTTTACCGCCGTCCTCGGAAATGGCCTTGCTATTGCGCTTGTTTTGCCAGAGATCCATCGGCATTCCGTACTGAGCGCCAGAACGAAGCTCCCACTCCTCCGGGTCGTCCGTAAGGGGCAGAAGGTTCTCTCCACGCAGCAGAGCAGATATCATGTGAGTAGCAATCTCGGCAGAGCTGCCGGAGTGGCCTTTGTAGTACGTAAAACCCACGATAGCGTTGACAATGGACTGCTTGAAGTCCATATCCTCATTGGGGAATCGCGCAAGCTCGTCCATAGCGTGCTTAACGAGAGGGTGATCACTTGTCTTAACCTCTCGGTACTCGGCGTCGAGCGCCTCCGGCTTGTAGACAAGGAAATCCTGGGGGCCGATCTTGACGATGTAGTGACCGGGCTTGCAGTCCTTAGGACCAAACATGGTGGGGACCTGCACGTATTCGCGAGGGTCGGTTGCAGTCGGCGGAATATAGGCGCTACCCGCACCCAGCCAGCGAGAGATCGCCATGGCTTCCATGTGGCCGCCCTCGTACTTGACAACCTCGACGGTGGTGCTGATTTTTTCGTAAGTCTTGACGTCCATCTAATTCTTCTCCTTGGAATATGGTTAAAGCAGACAGGTGGGGCCTTGGAATATCGCCTCAAGACCCCACCTGCGTTGCGGTGCCTCTAGGAAGCCTTGTGGACCTCGAAGGTGACCTTGCCGCCGTTGCGACGAGTGCCATATTTGACAATCACGTCATCCAGGCCGGCCACTCGAGGACCCTTGGGGGTCTTCAGCTTGATCTTGAGCGGCTTGGTAAGCCCGCCCTCCCAGGAAATGAGAGCGTCGCCGAGCCAGACGCAGACCGGGCCGATGTTGGCCTTGGTGAGCTTGACCGAACGGCCGTTGTTGTCGGCTTTCTTGGTGACAACCCTGTTGCTGAGTTCCTTAACTGCCATTGTCTTCCTTCTCCTTAGTTTTGGTGGTGCCCTTACTCATAGCCATCGAGAAACCAAATATGATGCCAATCATAATGGTTCCAACGCCGGCTAAGAACGCGACGAAGTCCATTTAGTCCTCGCCCTCGTATTCCTGGGTGTACTCACGACCGCGGAGAGAACCAGTGGCCTCGGGAAGGTCGCCGTATGCCACCTCGAGCTCATCCTCGACGATGGTCATGTAGATGGCCTTGAGACTGACAGCGATACCCTCCTTGCCGTCGACCTCCCACCAGTAAGGCGAGAGAATAAGGTCCACCTTAGCCATCTCAGCGGTGTCGAGCATCATAGCCTCGTCCTCGCCAAGCTGCGTGCGACCACGAGAGGTGACAAGCACCAGACGCGGAGGACGGCCCTTGAAGTTGACCTTGACCTTGAGGATATCCTGAGGCGGCTCGTCCTCGTAGCCCTCACGAACGGGCAGGGTCTTGACGTTCAGACCCATCTCGGTCAGTCGGTTGGAGTCGTGCTCGTTGAGGAAAATCGTAAAGTTACGGTCTCCCTTACGGTTGTACTTCTCCTCGCGGCCGGCAAAGTTACGCCAGCGGATCTTGGCATCCTTGATCGTGTAGTCCGGAATATACGGACGCTTAGGTGCTGCCATCAGTTTCTTCTCCTTCTGTTTTTCTTTCTAAACGCTCAGCACCTAAATACATGACAGAGAAACCGACGAGGTTCTCGCCAAGCAGTTCCATCAGGTCTGAGTCGGACTGGATCTTGATTGTGGCCGTGCCGTTCGTAATATCTACGTGAGCCGTGCCAATTTTAGTACGATCCGGCAAATATACCGGGACGTACGTCTGCTTAATCATCTAAGCTTCCTTAGGTCGGATATATTGTGCCGGACTGGTTGGAACCTGTGCAGGCCTTCTTTTTGGTGGGATCTCCAGGCGGAAAATGCGATGTGACCAGCCCCAGATCGTTCATAACGACCAAGAGCCGGCACACACTGCACTCCACTATGGGTTTGCGCTCAGACATTGGATCCAAGCCAGGCCTGGATGATCCACTGAACGATCATGCCCACGACAGCGGCCGCGAAATATGGACTGAACTTGCCGATCCACGACGTGTCGATGACGCTGACGTCGTGCTCGACAAACTCCCATCCGTTCTCGGAAAGGCGCTTTTTCAATCGCTCGATTTCCTTGGCCGGATAGTTATCCATCGTCATGGTGATTTTTCCGCCGTCAGGACTGACGAAGGTAAGTACATCACGAAGGTTTTCTGTCAACTTATGAACTCCTCAAAGTCTCCAAATTTACGGATGGTTGCTACTGCGCTGTTGACGAGCTTGTCGTAGTACTTCGGATCGACGTCTTTCTCTTTGCCGGTCTGCTTGACAAACTCCGCCTCGAGCCAGCGATAACCCTTAGTGCCGGTTACCGCATATTCTTTGCCGTCATCGATACGCAGCAGTGTACCTCCACCCTCAGTGACGGGGACGAAGCTTCCTACCTTACCAATGAACTGCTTCATGTTGTCCTTCATCAGTGCCATAGCAACGTCGTCGCCCTCGTAGTCGAGGTAGATAGCGCCCTTCTGCACTGCCTTAGTCTCAGCCATGTCAGCAAACTCGATTTTTTCCTTGCTAAACAGCGTCTTTAAGACGACAGGGTGTTTGAATTCCGCCCCAACCGCCTCCCAGTGAGCCGGCTTCTTACCCGCGGCAACTCTAGCAATATAGACGGCGTCGTTGACCAGCGCCATCTTCTCGTAGGTTGCCTCGTGCTCGAATTCGTACCCGTACTGCCTACCAAACTCCATCACGAAGTCGATGATTTCCTTCGTAGCGTTTGGTATCTTAATCGAGTCGGTCTTGATGTGAATAACGTCGTATCCACCCTCAAGGACAGCATTCTTCAGGTCAATCATGAACAGAGCACCACGCTTAGCGACGATGTTGTCGATATTGCGCGGGTCACGGAACGAGTTGTCAAAAGACGCAGCGGTGAGGCCATAGACGATGTTAATGACGATCTTAAGGGCGTAGGATAAGGCCTGAGCCTCGTTCTCGTCCGTCAGATACTTTGCAAGGGCCCCGTTAAGCATCCCTCGAGCAGCCTCGTAGTCGCCGTGCTTAATTGCAAGCCTGGCAGCCTTGAGTTCGCTAAAGTTAGGCGTATAGGGCCCAAACAGGTCAAGCGCCTCGATCGAGGTGGGGTGCATCGACTGAATATCCAGTACTGCAACGTTGGTGTACATGCCCGGCTTGGCAAATACGTAACCGCCCTCACTCGGGTTCTCACCACGATATGTCGAGACACTCCGCTTCTTCTCAGGGTCGTACTTGTACTCGTAGCCCGGGAAAGTCTCAGACAGGTCACGATATACGAACTTGTCTTGGGGCTTCCGGTCATCGCCAAATACAATCTTGGCGGTGTGCTGCTGAGTAGTGGAGTTCATGCTGAGACCCGAGAGGTCGGCAAGGATCTGCCGTGCCACGTAGTCCTGACGACGGTGCTTGAAGACCGCCTTCGTTCCCAGGACGTCGTTTACGCAGTACTCAACAATCTCGCCCCACTTTTCCTCCGGGACGGGCTGATCCCAGTCATACTGGTTCTCGAGGTGGCGAAGGCCAAGCTCGAGCATCCATTTCTTTAGTGTCTTCTTTTCAGAAGCAAAGTCAAAGATGTCAGTATAACTGATGTTATAAGCCGCACCAAAATATGCATTCTTCTCCCCTTCGATAAGGCGCTTAGACAGCCGGTAAAGCTGAATATTCGAGTAGCCCAGGCTTGCGGCATACAGAATATGGTTGTCGTAGCGGCGGCAGTTAAAGCCCACAAGAAGCAGAGGCAGAAGCTCCTCTACGGCCTGTGCGGTCGGGTTGACCATTCGAACAACATCGTCGCTGTCTTCGTAGCTCCAGCAAATAACGAAGAGGTTAGGGAACACCTCGACGTCAAAGAAGACAAGCTCTTTTTCCCCACCGTACTCAGTGGGCAGGCCCTTCTCTCCGATATCCTCTGAGGCCAACTTCATGTCCATGACGATCTTGAGGCACGTCAGCGCCTGATGCGTCGAGTTGTTGGCAAACGCCATTAACTTAGGACGAAGGTCGCTCACATCGTACGTGAAACCTTCTTTGTTGTAAGCCTCATCCAGAATATGCTTGATGAAGTCGATCGAGGGCTTTGTTCCCGGGTGAATTTCCTTATTGAGATTTCTTGCAATAAGGTCCCGCAACCCCTTCTCTGACTTAATCGCCTCCTTGTTGATCACTTTTTTCTCCTTCAACGGCAAGCCGCTGTTCAGTGTAGCAACTGGGACGTTGTTACACTTTGAGAGACGACGCCTAAGGGCTGAGTCTCCGTTGTATACTTTGATCTCAATTCCAGGCTCAAAGATTCTTCTAAGCTCGGTGACGTCGCCCTCGTAGTTGTAGTGTAGGTGGATTCCTGCACCGCTCTTACTAAACTCTGCGTAAGTCGCCGGCCACTGTGACGCCGCTTCCAGGTTAAGCTCTGCGCTTTTCTCTCCATTTTCGTTCGTAAGGTCGAAATCGATGACAATATGGTTAAGCGGAACCTTAACGTAGTGCTCGCGCTTAGTATCCAGATCTGCCAGAACAGTCGATACGACCTGGTCGTGAGATGGAGTGAATTCCTCCCCTTTATCGTTCGTCCTGGGCGCATTTGTCCAGTAGCGGGTAGGGTTGCCTGCTTTGTTGCTGTATTGCGCAGGCTGCTTAGCCATCTCTTTGTCGAATATAGACTCATCCGAGTCAAGGACAAGCGAAAATGCCATCTCGTCCTTGACCGTCTGCACCTTGAAGCGGTCGGCGGAGAAACCAGAGTACCAGGAGCGGACTCTCGTCCCATCGGGCATCTCGTGGCGATCCTCAAAGTTCTCGAAGTAGTTGCGAAGCTCCTCACGGAACTTATACTGCGCTAACTTGTAGGGCACGTTGGTTTCCGTGACGAATTCCTCGTACAGCTTGTAAGCCTGCTTGAGGGTCACACCATCCTGCCCACTGAAGACGTCGAAATATGCCTCGATGAAGTTGTAGAACACGTCCGTCTGCAGCATCATCTCGACGGGGCGGTAGGACGCGTAGAAGTCCTTACCCATCTCACGATATACCTGCAGGCAGTGCCAGGCGATAGCCCCAAGCTCAAATTTGATCTGAGACATGAGGACCTGGTACTTACGCGGGGTAAGAAGCCGCCCCGACGGGTGCACGTCAATCAGTCGCCTGATAATACCCGACTTTGCGTCCGTAATATGCACCGGCTTGTTCGTTCCCATGAAAAGGAACGCGTTGATCCGAGACATGTAGCTAGGCTTGTTCTTCTCGTTGATGAGAAGGTCCTCGTGGCTGATAATGCTATTCAGCTTGGTGTTGTCCTCGATTTTGCTGAGGTCACCGTCGTGCTGAATCGCCACAAGGGGGTTGTGCCTAAACGCCTCGGTCGCAAAGAGGTTGTTACTACCAGCAAGAGCTTTGGCCTCAAAGACTGCCAAATATCCCTCGAAGAGCCACTGGATGATGTTAAGAACTGTACTCTTACCGCTACCGGCCTTACCGTAGAGGACTACGAACTTCTGAATATCCTTAGCGTCTCCCGCAACGATTGCCCCAATAGCCCATTCAAGCTTAGCGCGCTCATCCGGGTCGTACAGGACCTCCATGAGCTCCTTGAAGGCCTCGCAGTTGCCCGCCTCGAGAGGATATGGCAGGCGCCGTGATACGTAGTCTTCCTTGGTTACAACTGTGTTGCTAAAGGTCAGCTTCTCGTCCAACTGGACATATGAGTCGCTTAAGTGGCCTACGTAGTTGCGGAATTGCAGCCAGCTATTCGAGCTGAAGTTACCAAGCAGCTTGCGATGTACTTCAAACGCTTGAGTTTGGACTTCGTATTGCTTAATATCCTCATCCATAAGACGCTGAACGTCAAACTCGTCCCTGGACCACATGCCCTGCTCAGCATCCCATATTGCGTAGAAGCTCTTAGCACGGACCATCAGGTCTTTTGATCGAGTAACTCGGAAATCAGGATATACCGTTACGATACCCTTCTTGCCTTTGTCGTCAACCTCTTTGATTTGGTAGAAATCCACTAACTCCTCCTCTCTTAACTAGCATTGTTTTCTCTTAAATATGCGGCCATCTGATACCAGATCTCTACTGCTCGCTGATCTTCCTCAGGGTGACGCAGGGGGAATAACCCGCCGCGCCCGTCAGGCTCGTACGTACGGTCAATCACTCGATCAAGAATCACATCGACGTCTATAACGTAATCGTCGGTAAATTCCTCATCCACAAACGGACGAAGGCCTAGATTATCCGCTAAAACCCAAAACCACTCGAAAGGTTCTTCGCTGGTTTCGAATGCACAACGTCGGCCGAGCGCAATTAACATCTCTAGCATGGAACAACCTTCGTCCATCCAGAGAATATCACGCTCGGCCGACGTCTCGTCAATGAATTCCTCACGGAGCTCTTTGCCGTCTTCAACCCGGTTGTCATCGTTGGGAATAAACCACTTAAATTCCTTTTGGTAAAGGGCCGTGGCTAATAGCCAATATGATCGCGCGGGGTTCCGGTTTTGAGTGGGCCCTATGTGCTTATAGAGCCAGTCTAGATACCGTTCATCCAGTGTTTTCTCATTGCTCTTCATTACCCCTCATCCGGCGAGGAACCTTACTGTCTCGCTCGTCATCCACAGGGATTCCGAGAACGATTTCAGCGTAGTTTCGCTCGTCCTTAGTGATTTCGTAGTCAGCCTTGAGCTGCTCGTTGCGGACATAGACAATATCCGGGTCCTCGCTCAAGAAACCGAAGCGGTGAAGGTTGGTAGCCCCCACAACAGTGTCGATTTCGTGGATCATGCGGTTTCCGTCGTCCGCCAGGACATCGTCATCGGCCCAGTACGTCAGAGTGATCTGATCGTAGTTGGTCTCGTTCAGATACCATTCCTTGGCCGGAATAACGTAAGGACGGTCGGGGCTTCGCGGCGGAAGCTCGTCCACACCAGGCCCCAGGTCCTCCGGATCGGCGTCGTTTAGCGTCTCGAAGAGGTTACCCTCGACAACACTGACGTCGTCGCCATCAGCACGGTCTCGCACGAATTCCGAGGGCTCGATGCCCTGACCCATCTGGATGAGTTCCATCGTTGTCGGAGGCCGGCCGTGGGCCTTGAAGAAGGCATCAGCGTCGGTCTCGTCAGAGTCAGCCGAATATCCGTTGTCGCGGATAACCTCGTCAGCGCTCGGAACGGGAAGTTCCATCACGTCGGGGGCGACGTAATTGCTCCGGAAGGACGTGAGATCGGGCTTGGGCGTAGCGCTCTTAGCGTATGCCGCACGAACCGACTCGATTTCCTCCTCAGCGATTGCCGAGTACTTACGCTTCGACACCAGATATCCCACACCGAAGCCGATACCGGCCCCTGCGACGAATATGCCGGCATTGATCAGGATTGATTTCTTTTCCATCTACTTCTTCCCCTTGTTTGATCGGGCTTGGCTGGGAGATTTCTTCTCTAGCTGCTTCTGAAGTTCCAGAAGGCCCTCGTGTGCCTTGAACGGGCGCTCGGTCAGGTGAGGCTTGCGCACGAACTTGGGTTTCTCGGCCTTAGGCGTATTTGCGGCCTTTACCGGAGCTTCTGCCGTAGGCTTGGGCTTCGGCGGAGCCGGCTTGGGTCGCGGGGTGTCACTCGAGGTCATCTGTTATCTCCTTGTCAGGCCAGTAGCCGTGAATTTGCTGAAATATGATTCGGGCGTCGTTGAGGTTTGCTGCCTCTATTTCGACAAACACTCGGTTGTTCTTAGGAAAGCGGTAAAGCTTCAACTCTTTCTTAGCCATATTTCAGCCTTTCTAGTCGGGTTGGTTAGAGTTTGCTCATGATTTCGCCGTCGACGTTGAAGTCGAGGAGGATACCGCCGTCGTGTCCGTCAATGAACTTCTTGGCCTGCTCGTTGACGGGGTTATCCCAACCGAAGTCGATATATCCGTCACCGTTGTTGAAGTCCTTGTGGAGCCATCCAACGACCTGGCCGGCAGGGACGTCGTCAAAGCCAAGCCAGCCGTAAACCTCGTTGAGGTAGACGTAACCACGAGCATTCAGGCGGTCATTTGCCCAGTTCTGAATGTTCTTAAGGAACAGGAGGTTGAGCTCCCTAGTACCATGTTTGAAATTGATGTTGTGCTCGTCGAAATAACGGACGTAGTCGGAAAGACCGCTCGGGTCAAAGGTGCGGACCTTGGTCTTCTTGCCGTTCTCGTCCTCGACGATCTCGGTAGAGATACCGTAGCGGATTTCCCGCTCTTTCTCCTCACCGATGGCCTCGATCACGCGAGCACGGTAGGCCGCAAAGGCCGACTCAGCCGACTTGACAGCCGCGACGAGCGCAACCTGACGCTTCTGCTGAATACCCTGCGCGGCGATGATGGAAACGATGGACGCCACACCAAGCGAGACACCCGGTCCGTAGAGCTTGACCCAGTCAAGACCACTGCGCACGTAAAGGTACGTCAGGTCCTTGGTACGGTCCCGGTCCGAGGCATACTCGTCATTGACCGTCTTATCGGCAATGACACGGCGACCCATCTCGTGGTTCTCGACAAGCGCCTCTACCTTGAGGGTGGCACGAGCGATCATGACGGTTGATGCGATACCGCCGACGATACCCACCGCAGTGAGGATCTGGGGGCTGTATTTTGCTACCTTGGCAGCTGCGAGCTGGACTTTGGGTCCGCCGACAGTTGCAACTTTGGCCGTTAAGGCGCCAATGTTCATTTCTTCTCCTTGGCTGTTGCTATTTGCTTGTAGATTCTTTCGACGTTGACCGGAATATAGTCTTCCGTGGTAAAGTCAACAATGTCGACACCTGTGTAGAACGTCAGTGTAATATAGCTCTTGGGAAAGAGCCCCCTAGTTCCGCTCTTGCTTATGGCAATGACCCAACCGCCCATAGGGACGTAGTCACCGACACGAATAAGCTTGGCGGGCACCAGGATAGACCTGACGTCGTCCATTACAGGCGGGTAACGCTCTGAATATGACGCATTGTGTTTACCCCTGCATCTCGTGTTTGATTCCTCTGAAGAATTCGACGATTTCGCCGTTTTCGAAAGTTACTCGGACCTGTGTCACTCCCAGATACTCAAGAGCGGTTATGGGAGAGCCCGAATATCGAGTACCAGGCTGGTGTTTGATGACGTCACCAATCTCGAACTCCTCGGGCGTCTTAGCGACTCTAAATATGTCGCCCATTAAAACCGTCCTCCCTGGTCGATCATGAGCTCTGTCTCTTCGTTGGGCGTGATTACGGTACCGTTCATGAAGGTGATCTCGATATAGTCACCGAGGTTCTTCTTAACCTGTCGAACGGTCCCGTAGTCAGCGCTGTAGTCACCCACAGCCACCTCACGCGCCGGAATGGGGAGTGCCATTAGACAAGCTCCTCAGGCCGCGGGAAAATGAGCACATAACCCGGCTGAGCACCGCCCATTCGGCGAATATCCGTGCCACCCATAGCAACCCAACCGAACTTCTCATCGGTGAAGTTGCCAGTGAGCCCCACAGCCGCCTTCAGGTCCGCCACAGAGGCCATACCGTAGGTCTCGATCAGGTTACCGATCTTGTCCATGACCTCCTGAGCCTCGCCGCGCGTTTCGACGATAATATCGCCAAATTCGTCGCTAGCAAGGGTCGGAGTGGGCTTAGCTGCTTGAGCGGCCTTGGATATCGCCGAAGAAGCGATGGTGTTGTACGGAGTGTAGCCCTTACGTCCTGCCGGCGTGTAAGGACGACCCGCACGGTCGCCAAATAAGGCTCGCTGGAGAGCGGAAGACCCCACGTCAAAGATCAGATCCTTCAGCTGGGGCAAGACAACCTCGAACAACACGTAGTGACCGACGCTCTGGGCGTCCTCACCCTTGAAGTTGTCCATTATCCGTCGTCCGAGAGGTCGCTTACGCTGAACAGCGGAGCCTTCTATGACTTTTTCTACTTTTTTCTCAGGAATATCCGCAGCAGCCTTGTCTCGATTGCTGTTACTGGCGTACTTCTCGGGTCCCGATGGTGCGTCTGCCATTTTTTCTCAAATCTGCTTAAATGGAAGGCAAAACCTAAAAGCTATGGATAAGCGATTAGGTCTCTTGGATATTAGAGCTTGTCGTCTGCGGGCTTGGGGTCGTCAAGAAAGACGGCGTCGTCCACAACGCTTTTGGCTGCCTGAGCAACCTCCGCGCCGAGGTTTTTGGCCGCCTCGAAGGTCTCCTTGGCCGCCTGAGCAACCTCGCTCTTAGCGGCCCCAGCAAGGCGAGCGTTCTTGAAGCTCTCGGCGAGGCTTCCGATTTCCTTCTCGACGTACTTGGACGCCAGGTCGCCTGCAACGCCGCTGAGGACGAAGCCGCCGATGGTCACGAGCACCTTGTTGACTCGCTTGATGTCTGCAGGCGTGGTCGCCTTGACAGCGTTACCGACGACAGCGCCGGCGCTAACCGAGCTGATAAGACCGGCAACGGTCTGGATGATGGGTACGATATTCATCAGTATTTCTCCTTAATTGGTGGGGCAAAAAATGAAACCACGTGAGTGGTGGGTGTCACTATAGGATATGTTTTTCTTGCGAGGGCGTCCAGCCGGACTAATAGCTGATTGGGGGCAAGGCTAAGAGCCCGGCTGGACGGTGTTACACAGGATATACTTGTGCGGCTCGGGTAAGCACGCACATCCTGCAATCTCAGATCAGCTGGTCCCGATTGGGTTCTCCCGGCTGCTGAGCTTCCGCCGGCGTCAAGGACACCTGTGCCGGCGGGGTTTGGGGGGCCATTTCCTGGAGGAGCTGCCTACGAATACGGGCTTCCATCTCTTCGGGAGTCTCGCCAGGGCGGATTGAGGTCTGCCCCGGAATATCAGGACGGGCCTCAGGCGCCTTGTGGCCCTGCATGCTCGGGTGGTTTGCAAGGTTGGGCGGAATATCTGACTTGCTCTCCTGAGCCGTCTGCTCGTCCATTGCGGCGACAGCCTCGGCGGGCAGGATAGACTTGATGAAATCCACAGCATACCCTTCGTTTGAGAAGATCTCGATGAAGAGTTCGGAATATGCCTCGGTCGTCATGAACTCATAGAAGAGAGGAGTTCCGTAGTTGTTGACCTTGATGAAGCGCCCATCGCCCGTCTTGACGCCGTAAGACATCTGAAGGATGCGCTTGAAGGCATCCATGGTTTCGTTCTTGTCGCGGCTACGACCGATCACGTCGAGGTCGTTACGGATTCGGAGCTCGATTGCCTCAGCCTTTGTCAGGTTGAAGTAAGCATCGGTCTCGACATCGTTACCCTCGAGGTCCTTGTGCTTGATGGTTTTCTTAAGCATTGCTTTGTTGCCTCCTAGGCAAAAGTAAAACCTAAAAGGTATGTGCTGGTTTAGGGCGACATATCTTTTAGGTTGTTCCGTGATCTGTTGGGTTGGGGATGATTCCTTGGGTCTTACTCTGCCGAGTCCGAGTCCTCTCCCTCGTTCATGTTGGAGACCGTGGCGAACGCGACTGCGCCGGCGATGATGAGGCCGAGCGAAGCAGCGCCGATGATGGCGACCTTCTTGAGGAGGGGGGAGAACCTGGGAGCAGGGGGGAGCGAAGTGATGTCGGGAGTGGTCATTTCAGTTTCCTTTCAGGATGACGGGGTGTCATTATAGGGCGTGTAATTTTTGCGAGGCTAGACGGGTACGCTGTAAGGTTTTTCCTGCGGCGGGGCAAGGTGCACGTACTTACACAGGGGGTTTCTTTCTTCCCAATATGTAACTACGTCTCCATTCCGCTCAGAATATCGCTTACAGACGCAACGGTCGGCGTTTACTTTGTAGGGCGAGAATGGGTCTCTTTTAGTTTCGATCTCCACAAGCTCACCTCGAGCTACTTGCTCGCCTAGCTTGTCAATAGCGTCATGGAGGTCGCTCTGAACAACTCGAGGAAGGTCCTTAGGCGTATTAGCCATAGAAACCTCCCTGTACGATATCCAGAGTGCGCTTGAGCGTCTGAATATCCGACTGCTGCTTGAGGATGATACCCAGAGCTACACCAAAACCCAGCGTGACGAAATTCTGGATGGTGAAGAGACGGAATACGGGCTCCGCGTCAACCTCGACGGCGTCTTCGCCTTTCTTGAGTGTCACTCTGGGCTTTCCGATCTGAATGGTGATCATATCACTACTCCAATGATGGTTTTGTCGGTACCGATCATTTCTGCCAGCTCGATGATTGCGTTCTTAGCGTCATAGGCGTCGATGGGCAGCTTGGGAACGTCCCACCACTCACCGTAGAGCTCACCTTGCGTGTCCAGCCAGGTAAATATGGCGTCAGCGGAGACGCCATCCACCTCCAGGTACGAAGGATATACAATCGCCGCAAGTTGCGGGAAAGTCGCCTCAAGGAAGGGTTTGCAGACGTCTGCAGCACGCGGGAGCTGGTGCGTCATGAGGCTTTCGCCGGTCATCCAGTCAAGGATATTGTACGCACCCCCTACGTGATCGTGCGACACAAGTCGACCAGTTGTGATCGTCAGGATATCGCCGATGTGGATTGATTTGGTCTCGGCCATCAGTTTATCTCCTTAAATATGAGGGTGGCCTAAGTCTTGCAACCGCCTAGGCCACCCAAATATGTTTCTAACTAGCTACAGTCGTAGCAGTCAGCCTTACCTTTGCATTCTCTTCAGCTGAAGCCTTTCCAGTAGTTGCTGACGGGCTTTCGGTAGTAGTCGATCGAGATTGCAGCACGCTCGTCGTCGGACATCGTGGTCGAGAAGTCGACTTCGAGCGTGTGTTCGGGAGTCCAGCCGAATTCCTCGCCCTGAGCCACGGGACCAAGACCAAGCATCCCATAGAACTCATTTTGAGAGGCGTAGTTCTGATTGAGAACCCGGAAATTCAGATCGTTGACGGCTTTCTGAACTTTCTGCATGGTCGACATGAAATATCGTCCCGTGTGAGCCTCGTAGAAGAGCTGATCACCGTTACCGATCATCAGAACTTCCTTTTGGGTCACAGGATCGCCGTCGACACGAGCCTGAGCGATGTCGTCTCGGACCTTACGGTCTTTGGTGGGTGCCTCTACAGCCATTCGCTCCTGGTACTCACGGAGGGCTGCTTCGGAAATGCTGAAGGCGGATATGATAGCCGCCTGCTTGCGCATGTTGATCGACTGAGCGCCAATGACGCTGGCGATAGTCACTACCTGCAGACCTACAGCCGGCATGTAGTCGACCCAGACGGTCTTGATGACTTCTACCTTTGTCAGAGGTACGTCATCCGAGACACCGGTGACGTTTTTGAGGTTGTAAGCCCCCTCGAGCTTTCGGAGGGCACGAGGCGTTGCTTTGACTCCCAGAATAAGAGAGCCGATGGACCCCGCGACGCCAAGACCGGTGAGAATGGTCGAGGAGTTACGCTTGAGAAGCGGTCCTGCTTCCTTGAAAATACGAGCAATATCCATTTGTGTCTTTCTTGTTATCGGGTGGGTTGCCGGTGACGGCCACGCTGACGACTGTTACCAGAATATGGCTTGGGCTGGTTGTTGCGGTAAAGCTGCGTAATCATTTGGGCGTCCATAGTAACATATTTACGCATTGCCTCGATTGCTTGCTGTCGCTTGCGTTCTCTACGCTTGTGCCTTCGCATGGCAAAGAAATCGTCGATTCGAACCTTTACCGGCTGGTAGAAAACGATCGAGAAAAGCAAAGTCCACAGAAAGAGGGCGATGGGGATACCGATGATCGGCGAAATATAGTCAGGGGGCATCAGTTTTTCTCCTTAGATTTGGTGTTGCGTTGATTGGTGGTTAACGCTTGCGCATCTCTCGGACAAAGACCCAGATGAGCCAGAAGCCCGCCGTGAGACAGGTCATGATGAAGTCGCCGATGAAGTGCCAGAAGCCGTAATAGCGCTGTCGATTGGACATTTTTTCTCCTTAATTTGGCAAAAAGTAAATGACACGTCGGTTGCTCTGCTAGTCTTCCTAAACGGCGATTCTAGACTGTGAATCGTTCAGAGTAGCGCCATAGTGAAATGGCATACGTGTCACTATAGGACATGTTTTTCTTGCGAGGCTTAGAGCATGTCGTTTTTGGAGAATATAGCGTATGCTGCCATCTTCTCGTTGAGCTCGTCTGAGATGTCGAGAGTGCCACCGTTTTGGAAGTGGTTTTCCATGACCTCGTTCATGACGTTCGCCCAGACGTGCATCTTAGCGTAGCCCTTGCGGTACTTCTTTGTGGTCTTTTCTTGCTCGTACAGGACGTACGCAGCGACGATGTTGAGGCCAAGCGAGAGCACTAGCAGGTCCATCAGATGCTTTTTCATTAGGTTCTCCTATCGGAAAAACCTAAAACCTGTGTTAGAGGTTTTAGGGTTGGGACTACTCAGAGTCTTCGTTGGGGGTCAGAGCGTTGTCGATGGTGGCGAGAACACCGATGAGAGCGAAGGACGCGACGGTGCCGACGATGAGACCCTCCGCGAGGCTCTTGGCGCAGTACTTGGCGTACAGCTTGGAGCGGAAGCGGAAGGTCCCGTCGACGATGGCCGAGGCGATCTTCTGCTCGTCGGCGGTCTTGTTGAAGAGGTCGATGCGCATAATGATTCCTTTGGTTGAAGGCGGATGGGTGTCATTATAACGCGTGTAAAATCTGCGAGGCAAAAACTAAATCCTTTGTGGAATTACCGTGAGAAGTTTAGAAGAGAGCCCTAGCTACCTATTTCCCGAATTACTTTTAGTCCTCTCGTTAGAGGGGAAGCTCGGGGGACTGTATAAATACAGGCTAGTTTGATACCTTTTCAGGGGCTCATTATACCCCGTGTAAATCCTGCGACCGTCTAAGCATTAGCAAATGATCCGGCGTAGAACCCCCATTCAAGACAAACCCATACTTACCGTAGAATATAACTAACCCCTGGTTGTCAAGACCTCTTGTATGTCCGTATTGCTTAGCCTCGAGCTCTATATCTAATCTATGCTCGTCCGCATACTCACAAATAAGCCGTAGAAGCTCCGCTGCGTGTCCTTGTCTTTGTTTGACCGAATATAAACTCTTAAGGGTTAAAACACCGTCAGATCGCATTCTGAGAACCACTGAGGCCGATTTGTAATACATGGGTGGCGTTGGTAGAGGCATAATATCCTTTCTTGGCAAAAACTAAAGCCCGTGTTAGGGGCTGTTAGTTTTAAAGGGGAATATGGGGCGTAACTGTCGGGTGAGTTGCCTTGAATTCTCGAGGAGGGACGACTTGCCATTGGTAATAGGTTAGGGCATCGCGGTAAACAATCCAGTTAAGGTTTGCTTTGAGCGTTGCTTCCGGGAGACCGGTGGCGCGTCGAATGTACTCGATGTTTTCAGGGGTGATCTCAAATGCGAAATCAGATAGTTTTTCCATTTGGAACTCCTTTCAGTATAACCCGTGTATATCTTGCGAAGTGATACAAGAGGGAAAACTTAAAGGCAGTGTAAAACCGAAAGGACTTGTATCGGCCTAGTTGCGGCGTTTACAAGTCCTTTCGGTTTTGTACATCTGTGTGGGTGAGTGTGTTACTTCATGAGCTTCGGCAGAAAACCGACAGCTTTCGATGTGATGACGTTCAGAGACTCGTGCTTCGTGATGAAGAGGATACTGAGCAGCGTAAAGACTCCGTTGAGAATGGTGTCGGCAGAGGGCTTGAAGGACCAAGAGGGGTTCTTGGTGATCATGGCCTCTACACGTTCCAGTTCCGTGAGGAGCTTTTCGTAGATTTCAGTACCAGGCTCTTCGTTTCCGAGGGCTGAGGTAATGGCGTTTTTCACGTCGACAAGCGTCGAGGTTTCTGCGTTGGTTTTTTTGGGAAACACGCGATATCCTTTCAGAGGTGTCATTATAACGCGTGTTTTTACTGCGAGGCTCCGAAAGTGGGGTTAACCTGGATGGTAACACTCTTCTTGCGAGTGAGCTCCTCCGCCGTGATATTGGGAAGCGCAATACGCGAGAATACGACGTTATCGCCGTCGATGGCCGCGTTCAAATATCCGTCAGCACCCTGAGCCTTGAAGTTTCGGTTAGAAACACCCAAGATAAGGCCGAGGAACGTCGCGAGAAGCGCGAGAGTACCAACAACCTGACCTGCAGCAGGGACGCCCTCCCAAATAAGAGAGAGGCCGTAGTAGAAGCTACTCAGACCCGGCAGGAAAATCAGAACGAACCACTTGACGAACTCGTAGTACTTAGCGGGAAGCACGAAACCTCCGGTGGGAGGCGTGTTCTCGTTTGAATCAGTCATTTCTTCTCCTTTTTTGTTAACCGCCGCGCTTCCACACGCCGGCATCTTTAATAAATACACTCACAGCCGTCCAGATACCATTTACCTTGACGTAAGGGATTGTACGGTACCATACCCCAGCCAGTTTAGACCACATACCCGAGAGCGTGCGGACGACAGCAGCTCCAGAGGCCACCGAATATACAGCGTGGGAGCCGTTCATAGCGTATACTACAAAACGGTACTGCTGCCCCGGAGTAAGGCCCGAAACAACCCGGGAAAGGTCGTTCGTCGAAGATACGTCGACATACGCGCCAGTACCCTCCGCGTTAGGCCAGTAGCGAAGCAAATATCCCGTGATTGCGGAGCCCGCATTGTCCGCAGAGGCCGTCCAAGACACCCTTACGGACGTTGGAAGGACCTCTGTGAACGTTGGGGTTCCAGGGGCACTAGGCGCCTTAGGAATTCGAGGGAATCCGCCAAAGGAAGCCGTCCGCACGTCCGTTGGGTGCCATCCGGACTGCGTCTGCCTTAGTGTCACGGCACTCTTGTTGCCGTCAGCGTCGTGAGCGATTGTGATATCGGCAGAGACGTCCCAGGATATGGTGTTAATGGGGACACCCGAGGGAAGGGTACCAGACCTGCTAGCAGAACCCGCGTAACCGTCAATGGCACAGACGTGCGAACCATTGTTGTTTGAGAACGAGGTACTACCAGAGCGTCTAATACCCTGTGCGCTAATACGGACGACGGAATAGTTACCCGACTGCGACTGCGCGACAATATCCGCACCGAGATTTAGCTCGATGATCGGTTGGCCGGCAGACGTATAAGAGATTCTTTGTGTCTGTGCCATATTACGCTAGAATCTTGAGATAAATATCCCCATTATCCCCGAACGAGTTGAGAGGATCGGCGGTACCAGCCGTGATACCCGCTGCAGCTCGGTATCCAGCCTTACCTGTGGGCAGAGAAGCCTTAACCTGAGCGATAAAATCTCGCGTTCGGTTGATTTCTCGAGCCCCCCACTTGACCTTACCGTCCTCACCCGTGTCGGGGACAAGGGAATATCCAGCCGCAAGGGCGTCATCTCCAACAGCCATTTGTCAAACCCCTTTCTAGGCCTCGGACCAGGTGCCGGGAGCATCCAGCCAGACCTGTGTGTTCTCCCAAGCCAGCCAGGAACCGGGAGTGATGAACAGTTTGATTGTAAGCGTCGGATATGCTCGCTCGCCCGCTTCGTCGGACACAAATATCTGCTCTGTTACAAGCATCTGATTGGTAAGCCCAGACCCGTTACGCATCTCGACAAGATCGCCCATCTGGTAATCCCTGTTGTACTTGTAGGGGCTAAGTTGGGTGATCTCTCCGTCGAAGGCTGATATGGAGCGGTGCTTAGCCAACTCCTCTTCGCCTCTCTGGACAAGCGCGTTAACCATATTGGTGTACTCAGTCGCCTCAAGCGCTGTAGAGGCAGTAACCTCAGCGTCGATAAGCGTTTTTTCTCCGGAGGTGAGCAGTGTTGCCGTCACCATATCCGTAGTAAACGCCGTAATGACCGCTGCTTCTCCGGCGTCAAAGCGTACCTTGTCAAGGAGTTTCTGCAGCGCGTCTTTCTGCGCAGTAAGAGCCTCTTTGAGACCAATAGCCTTATTTATGGCTATCTCGGAATCACTGGGTATCGTGTTAGTGCGCTCAAAATAGCGAATATCGCTTGCGTCGACGTTCAGAGTCCGCTTGGCGAACCCCGAGGTAGTTGCGCTAGCACCGGCGCCGTAAACGACAACGGTGTAGTAGTCGTTTTTGACGAAGGCGACATTCTTTGACTTAGCGACACTCGTAAGTTCAGAAACGCTCTGCAGCGAATCCAATTCCTCCGAGAATATAACAGCGTTAAGGGTCGACTGGTTAGTCGTACGATCGTTACCCTTGTAGACGTCGAAATATAGCGTACCATCGTCGTCGCCCTTGTACATCCGGAAACCTAAGTCCCAAACGTCGGCAATTTCCTTTATCGCGTCAAATAAAGGGCCCGTCGGTCGCTCGACAGTGTACGTGTCGGTGTCCTCAGGTAGGTTTCCGGCAGCATATAGGCTACCCGAGACAAGCAGAGGTAACTCATCGCCTGCGTCTGACGTCCCGAATCGACAAACGTAGTCAAATAAGGCCTCAATTATGCCACGAGGAGTTGCCGTTTTACGCCAAGTGTTAACCTCAGTACCCGCAATACCAGTCATGGCAATACGGTCTTTGAATATGTTGGTTATCTCGGTGGCGGTGAACTTAAGCTTCTTGGTGCCATCCTCGGACTCTACATCTTCGACCGTCTCAATTTGCATGACACGGCGCGATTCAGAGAGCCCGAGGAAGGTACCCGAGGGCAAAAGGTTACGGAACTGCTGTGATGATGGAGCTACGATCTGCAACTCGCCAAGGTCTGAGTAGCGCTCGGTCCAAATATAAGACTCGAACCCCTCGACAAGCTCCGTACGCCTTAGAAGGCCGTCGAGCGTGTATAGCTCCATTAAAGCCCTCCGTATTTGTTGATGTAGGCGAACGTCCAGGGCACTGCTGCACCAGACGCCGCAACGCGAAGTTTGTTCACCCCCGGATAGAGGTTAAGCCACTTAGAATATGGCGAGATACCGTACAGGACCGACGTTGTGACACCCGATCGAGTAAGTCGGGCGCTCTTACTAAGGTTAACGCTGTTAATCTCAAGAATATCCCCAGCCAGAAGCGGGAATACAAACTCCTGAGACTCCACAGAGTCATCCGGGAGGGTGTTGTGGATGGTAAACCCGCTCATAGTGCGATCGGGCAATATTCTGAACAACCCTCCAGTCTCGATTGAGCCGTCATAGGTCCTTAACGTTTCGGTGGTCCCAGCCGTTGTGTTACCACCGAACGTTAAGGTGTCCAAGGCGTAGAAACTGGACTTAGCACACAGTATGGATATAGTTGCTTCAGGATCTTTGGCGAAGAGGGGCGCGTTAAGCTTCTCAACGCGCCCCACAATCTCCACCGTCGGCATATCGTCAGAGTAGAACCGGAGTTTAACCTGCGACTTAGGCATAAAGAACCCGTAAAGAGTATCCCTAAGCGCCTTTACCGTCGTGTTGACGTAATCGGGGTTATAACCCAGTTTGAGGACGACGTTGCGCTTAACACGCTTGCTGGATTGCTCCTGCTCGTCGTCCTGGCTCGCCATACTCGAATATACGAGAGTGGCGTCTACGGGGTCTAACCCTTGAATATCCTTGATAAGGAATCCGTCACTCTGGTCAAACAGCGGGAGAGACAGCAAGAGGCCCTGATCTGTTCTTACTTCTAAAAGACTAAGCACTCTCGAGTTCTCCCTTCAGGATAGACATTTGGTTCTTGCTTTGACGATATATCTCCGAAGCAGGAAGTGCCTTCGGAGAGTAGTTGTTCTGAGTCATGTTGACCTCAGTCTTAGGACCGTTAGCCTCGGCCATAGCCTCCTGGTAGTCCTCGTAGTCGGCAGACACTGCAGTGACTCGGGCCGTGGGGCCTTCGACAGAGAGTGACTGACCGCCAATGATAGTGCCAATAAGACCTGCGTCGCGCTTGATGGCTGTCAGATCCAACACGGGACGAACGGTAGGCTGGGTGTCCATACCGCCAAAGCGCATAAAGTCGCCGGCGTTAGCCATGGACTTCTTAAGCGACTTGAGAGTGTTTTTACCCAGGTTACCAGCCGCCTTCTCAGATATGCTTGAGAAGGCAGTCAGACCGTTAGCCAGACCCTCAGTTGAGAACTTACCAACCTCCTTGAATTCCTTAGAGGGAGAGGCAATACCAAGGGCCTTCTTAGCCGCGTTGAGCGCGTTCGTTGCCATATTCTTTACCGAGTTAATGACAGTAGTGATACCCTTTGTGATGCCACCAGTCATACCCTCGATAATGGCGTTGGCAATGTTGATACCAGCATCCTGGAACTCAGACGACTTCTCCCTAATTGTGGTTGCGATACCGTTGAGGAAATCAATAACGAGATCCGCGCCAGCAATAAGCAGCCTGGGGATGGCCTTACCGATACCGTCGAGAAGCGCGACAATTAGATCGACACCCTTCTCAACAACCTGTCCAATATTCTTAGCTATTCCATCCAGAATTCCGATTACAAGTTTCATACCGGCGTCGACAAGGAGTGGAATAAGAACAATCAAAGCGGCCACCAACTCAGTTATGAGCAGTACGGCAGCCTCAATGAGCGGCGGAATAACCTCTATTAGGGCTTGGATTAGTGCTTGGAGAATCGCAGATATTGCCTCAAGAATCTGAGGACCACTATCGCCAATAACTTCCGCGATTGCGATAAGGCCTAGACCAATTTGCTTTGCTACGAATGGAATAAGCCCAGCCAAAGCGCTAACTGCTGCAACCAAGAATGTTATAGCAGCTCCGCCTGCTATAGAGAAGGCGGTAAGCGCAATTGAGATTGCTGTCATACCAACTCCGGCAGCAAGAGCCCCCAAACCAAACAACAGCATGGCAGCGCCAAGCCCTAGAAGCCCCGGAAGAGCTGGCGTAAGGGCATAACCTGCAAGAGCAATAAGTCCGAGCCCAAGTGCAAGTGCGCCAAGGCCCGTCCCAATCTGCTCCCAAGACATCCCGCCTAAGACAACCAGAACACCAGCAATAACAGCTAAGGCACCAGCGGCGAACATCAAAGCTATCGCGCCGGGGATTGCCCCGGACATAAGGTTTAGACCTATTGCCAAGATAGCCATGGTACCTCCTAGAAGAACCATGGCTCTAGCGATACCCTCCCAGTCTAGCGTAGAGAATATCTTTAGAGCCCCGCCAAGAACGACCAAACTTCCGGCGACGATAACCATTGCTATTGCTCCAGGAATAGCGCCAGACATAAGTGTAAGTCCAAGCGCTAATATGGCGAGCGTGCCAGCAAGAAGAACCATAGCCCTTCCAATGTCGTCCCAACTAAGAGTTGAGAAGACCTTAAGCGCAGCAGCAATAACAAGGATACCCACAGAAGCGGTCGTAAGGGCGATTGCTCCGACAATAGACCCACTCATTAAGGTCAACCCAAGAGCCAATATCCCTAATGCCCCGCCAAGCGCGGTAAGACCTCGACCTATGTCATCCCAACTGAGAGTCGCTAGTACCTTTAGTGCCCCCGCAAGAATCAATATTCCGCCAGAAGCAATGGCGATACCTATAGAACCTAGTATTGCGCCCGGTCCGGCCTTTGACATTATGAGCATGGCTAATGTCATAATACCCATAGCCCCGGCAAGACCAATAAGACCTCGAGTAAGGCTTTCTGCGTCCATTGCGCCAAGAATAGCAACAGCACCAGCAAATATAACCATCGCGGTAGCCATACCGATCATTGCTGCGGCCAATATCGCCATCTTTGCACCGCTTGTTATTGCAAACATACGGTCAAACGCGTACATGACAAGTCCAAGCTGGGTAAACATGACCGTGATAGCGCCTAGTGCGATGAACAGCTTAGCCGAGTCGATCATTGACAGAGCAATGACAGAAAGGGTAAGAATGCCTACCGCTCCTGCAATCATGAGGAGGGTCTTAGCCTTGAGCTGTCCCTGCATAGCCTGGAGTGTACCACTAAGCTCGCCAAAGACGCCCTTGATAGTGTCAATAAGCCCACCACCGGAGCCAAGACTGTCTAAGGTGCCCTTGATGGACTTGACAAACTTGGATATCATCACGACGACAGTTGCAAAGAGACCAGTGTTAAGGAAGTCCAACAGAGTGTTGAAGTTACCGTTCTGGAAGGAGTCTGCTATAGCGCCGCCAAGCCCGGCAAAGAACTTACCCACCGTCTCGGCAAACGGACCAAAGAAGTTCCATACGCTCTTGAGCACATCGCCAAAGCCCGCAAAGACATTAGCGACAAACTCACCCGTCTTAGACAGAGATTCCATGCGATCGTTAAGGCGACCAGCCACATTGTCGAACTGGAACATGTCCAGCTTACCAACCTCTTCGATGATGACACCGATAAAGCCGATAAGAGTCTTGAAAAGGTTGAGCGGCACCTTAAGCACCGCAACAAGACCATCAAAGAAGCGAGTCAGGCCCGTTCCAGACTTGATTGCCTCGTCCACCTTAACAAAGAAGCGACCGATAGAGGCGGTTACGCCAAGGATGCTCCCAGCCCCGCCCGCGGCAACCCCAAAGAGTTCGCCAAAAGCCCCAGCAGCAGCCTTAACCACCGACCAGACAATGCTAAATATGGCAAAGACGCCCTTGAAAGTCTGACGGAGATCGTTGGTCACATTTGCAGTGATCTGAAGTGACTCAATGAAGTCCTGAACGCGCTTAGTGATATTAAACAGCATCTCACCAGTGACAGGCGGGAATATGTCTTGGAAGGCAAGCGTGACAGGGCGCATGATATCCATGAGGAGACCAAATGCCTTAGCCAGAGTGTCGATGAGTGCGGTGCGACCGCCGGCATCCGCCCAGTCCTGGAGAAGGTTATTGCGAGCCTCGCTGACCGCACCAATCATACCACCAAGAGTGTTGTTGATATTGGTGAAGAGCTCGGTGGCCTCCTCAAAGTCGCCAAGGAGAATATCGAAGGTCTGTGACCAACCCGAACCCACCGACTCACGAAGGGTGCTGAGAAGCTGTGTGTAGGTACGGACCTTAGTTGCGGCCTCTTCAGCGGTGTTCTGCTGCTTGGCAAAGGCCGATATCTGTGCGTCAGAAAGCCCAAGGGAGGCCTGAGTTGCAGCATCCATATCCCCAGACATGATCTTGAGATAGTTGCTCATCACATCGGCCGTGAGCCAGCCCTTCTCAAGCGACCCGTTGAAGTCACGCTGAATATCGGCAGCAGTAATGCTCTTACCCTCAAGAGTGCCCATAGCCAGAGCAATATCCAGAATACCACGCTGCATGTTCTTGTTACCAAGACCAACGTTAGTAAGCGATCGCCAGTCCATCAGTCGGATCTGTCCAGCGGAGAGTGCCTGGGAAAGCTGATAGGCCGCACCAGCGGCGCCCTGTGCGCTAACACCAGAGGCCGCAGATTCGTTGGAGAAACCTTTGATGAGGGAGGTAGCCTCTTCAATACGGAGACCGGCGTTGGTGAAGAGACCAATATTCTTAGTCATGTCACCAAAGTTGTAGATGGTCTTGTCCGCGTAGTCGTTAAGTGCGTCAAGGTTTCCAGTAACCTCCTCAAGGGAGGTGCCATACCTAGCCGTGTTAGCCAGGATGGTCTGGATAGAACCCATCTTAAGCTCGTACTCGTCAAAACCAGCTTTGATTGGGTCGATGGTAAGCGACTTAATGATTCGCTCTCCGGCGTCGACAGCCTTGTTGACGATGTTGGAAAGAGCGGTGATGCCAATGGTAGCTAACGCAACAAACTTAAGACCGACACCCTCAGCCGCCTGACCCACACTTGCGAGGGAGAATCTCTTGCCTGCGGTGTCAAGATCGTCTAGGGCTTTAGTTGCCCCCTCCATCTTGAGGCTGCTCTTAAGCTGATCTAACCCGTCTATGGTAGGTTTGATACCGCTCTGAAACTTAGAGCCATCAAATCTTAGTCCAACAACGCGTTCGTCAATGCTAGCCATCGGTAGTCACCACCTTCCAAACCTCGTCCGAGATCCTATCAAATATTGGTTTAATTGCGGGGTTGATGAAGTCCTCCCCTTGGACATACCCGCCAGTACCGGTGGCGTGACCGTACTGAAGCATCACCACAATAGGGAAGCCGTTCTCATTACTTGAGTTGGTCCATGCTATGGTGATGCCAGTACGATCTCTTTTGATTTTATAGCCCCATGATTGGGCGCTGATCCCGGAGTCGATGGGAGTAGACTTACGAAGAGCCTCGACGCCTTGCTGAGCGAGGGAATCGAGGCCTTTGTAGATGTCTCCGGAGCCAATTCGCTTAAGGAATCTTTCGGTTTTGCCCCAGTCCCCTGAGACGGTAAATTGTGCGCCCAAGGTTTACTCCCATTTTGAATGAATTAAAGGTCGGCCACTTTTCTTAATCCAAAGAAACCAGCAACCCTTGCATCTAGTGCCGAAGAGGGGAACCAAGTTGCTGAACCAGAGTAAGTGTTTGGAAAGATCGCAATCCTAAGAACGTCGCCTTGTGCTAGCGATCTTTCCCCAGAAACAGAAACGCCTGTAAACCCGGCAGTTCCAATGCCAGAGTTTACAAGTATACCTCCGGCAGTAGATGCTACTGTGTTGTTTAGCTTGACCATTAAAAGTAAGTTAATTGCAGCGCTAAAAGAGATAGTGGCGTCAATCTGATAAAGTCCGTCCTCCGGCACAGTCCACTTTCCGTCAAAGGAAGAAAGTCCACCCTCTGCGGCTAGATCGACGGCCCAGTCAGCCAAAGTGTCTAAAAGATACCAAGTGTTTTGTACGAAGGTCCGTGTGGTGTTTGCTCTTTTTACAGAACCACTCACTCTTTGAAGAAGTTTGTTTACATTAGACACCAGCGCCGTCTGAACCTCGGTGTCGAAGTCCCCAGACGACGTGACCGCGCACACGAACCAGCGCACCACGACAGAGGGCTGCACGTTGTTGTGATAGCCATTGCCGCCAGTGTTTTGGTTAGTAGCCGTACCGCTGATGACAATCGATCCTTTAGACGCCCTAGTACCAGCCGAAGTACCGGCCAACTGCATGTAGTTGTTGTTTGCAGGGTTACCGGCAGTAACTGGCGTAGCGCCATATTCCGCATAAATATTATGACCGTGAGCGTTTTGCGTGTGCGTGTGCGAAGGCATCTCTGCGACGGTCAGCTGGTGCGTCTCGGAACCAACCTTATCGCCCAGCGTCGCGAACAGCCCACTCGCCGTCTTACCGACCGGCACGTGACCACGCCAATCCGGTAAAATCAGGTCTGAGCCAGAGACCCAAGACGGATAAATGGCCGCTAGTCCAGAGTAAATAGTCGCGCCATTTATAACCGTTTGGCCGTTTAGTTCAAGGCCGTAAGAAGGATCTGACGTCGCCCCCCAGGGAAATATTGTACCTATTTGGTATCCCCCGGAAATACCTTGGGGGCCCGGGGGGCCAACCGCACCATCAGCACCATCAGCACCATCAGCACCATCAGCACCATCAGCCCCACGGACAAGACCCGCATTAATAGGAGTACCCTCACGAGTAGTGAGAATAAGGTCGCCATTAACATCAACCAGTCCAGAGACAACAGTCGTGTCTTCAATCTCTTGCATTCGTGCTGCTGTAAATACGTTAACTGAAGCCATGTTGTCTCCCTCCTAGAAAGAGCTTAGTCGATATGTGTTAGCGTTGACCGGGACGACAGAGGGCCACTCAAGCCGCCACAAATCAGTCCCAATGTTAGCCACCGCCTCATCTGGGCCAAATATGGTTGCCGTACCATCGCCATTGTCAGTGACTCTGAAGAGCGCGTTATCCCAGAAGATAGCAAGAAGGTCTGCCACCGTCGGCATGTCAGACAAAGAAACCTCGGTACCGTAAATACGGTCCTCAATTATCTCTAATATATCAGGCAAGACAAACCTTGTGTCGATCACAAAGTGAGAACTTGCTCGGGCCTCTTCAACAAGCTCGGGTCGAGTTGAAATATCCCAGGCAAAGAGTTCTACGTCAATTCCAGAGTTAATCGAGGAGTGAGTACGCTGAGTAGGCTCTGCCAGGGCGTTGTAAACAAGATGAATCTTGTAGTGCCCGCCATCTAGCATCGTACGATATGAGAAATCAAAGCGCCTGCGACCCTGACCGGTGTAGATGTCAGAATATCCGTCGTATGGCTCGAACTCCTCCGGGTAGGTGAAGGCTTCTATGGTAGCCGCAAAGCTACCTATCAGAAGTTGGTTCTGGTGTCCTACCCCGTCAACGTAAATAAGGGCCTGGTTAGCGTCTGTCGCAGCTTCCTTGATAGAGACAAGTCCGTCCCAGGAATATCCGGAACCGCCCTTAGGATAGAACACCCCTCGGTCAACGCCATATTCGTAGTTACGGAGCTCTATCTCACCCCAAGTTAGCCGAGTCATGACAGCATTGCTATGATGTCAGCCTGAGAGGGCAGGGAGGGGGTTGTGGCGATAGCCCCGTAGAGCGCCTCCTCAAGATCCAGCAGGACAAGTGAGGGAATATCCTTAGTGCTGATCACAAGATGCGCCGTAGGACGGTATCCATCAGCAATAGGCGGACGAGTAGTGATTTCCCAACTAAGATCCATAGGATCGACCGAGTTAGAAACCGTGGCGTTAGCCCGACCGCTTGCTGTAGCAAGGGCGTTGTAGACCAAGTGGATCTTGTAACCGTCAAAACCGTTTAAGTCGTTGCCAACCTGAGTGCGGTAGGAAAGACCAAAGGACTTACGGGGCTGCTGAGTCGCAAATAACCCGGCAGCCAGTTGTTTGCTACCATCGCACTCGGCAAACTCAACAGGACTAGAGAAAGCCTCCAGGGTTGCGTTGAATTCCTCGGCAGTTGCAACGTTAGCGTACTTCATTCCGTCTAAGTAGTAGGGCTCAGGAGAGCCGCCAGAGGGGCTCTCTCGAACAGCCTTAAGACCGTTCCAAGGAACCCCTGGTTGTCCCGGAATATAGAGGACACCACGGTCGACACCGGTCTCAAAGACTCGTTCGCCAGTAACACCCCATTCAAGTCTTGCCATGTCGACCTCCTATCCACTTGTTCCGAGTTGAGTCTTGCGCTGCTGGTTAAGCATACGACGAGAAGCCGCCATGTCGCGAGTCGGCATCTTAGACTTACGGGCTGGTTTGTTCTTCTCGTTGCACACTTTGATCAGAGTAATAAGCTTGTTGAGATGCCAGTACTGAGCCTCAAAAGGAATGGTGTGAGCGATCATCCAATAGTAGATGATCTCAGCAGTCACTATCTCATTACTGGGCCTTGCTGTTGGGTCCTGCTTAAACCACGTTGCGGTCTGCTTGGAGTCTATGTACTCCGAGATTCGAACCACGTCCTCGTCTGAGATATACTTGTAGACCTCCTCAGAAGGTACCGGAGCAAGATTCATACAGGCAACGTAACTTCTTGTTTCTTCGGTTGTCTTCTTGGTGCCGTCGAGAAACGGCTTACCCCAGATTGACTCCCATTTTGAAAGGGATACCAGGGAATGCTCGAGCATTAAAGTTGCGCTGGGCAACTTAAAGAAAACTTGACTAGCTTCGTCAAAGAGTTCTTTTTCTTGGATTGTAATTGTGAGCATTCCCTGGTCCCTTTCGTGTGCTACGCTGCGAAGAGCGTAACGAGCTCTGCCGGGAACGGCAGACGCGGCTCGATGGCAGCCACCGGAGCCGGAGTAGTAACCGCAGCCGTACCGTAGAGGATGACCTCAAGCGCAGCCAGATCAGCGGCATCAACCGTCAGCGAGTTGATCGTGACCAGCGCGGTCGGGCGGTAAGTAACCGCGCCAATGGTGCCGATCTCGATAGCCGTGGTGGTGAACTCCCAGCTAAACGGCAGAGCCTCGGGGCTCTCGTTAACCGTAGCGTAGGCGCGCTCCGTGGGCATGGCAAGGGCGCCGTAGACGAGGTGCAGCTTGTAGCCTGCATCCTGGCCGACAATGTCGTTACCAAGCTTGGTGCGGTAGGAGAAGCCGAAGGTCTCACGGCGCTGCTGGCCGACAGAGACGCCGGGGGCGAGCTCCAGCGTACCGTCGCAGAAACCGAACTCCTCCGGGTAGGTGAAGGCCTCGATGGTGCCACCAAACTCCTCGACCGACTGAAGGTTGAGGTACTTGATGTTGTCAGCGTACATCGGGGTGACTTCGGCGCCCGTGGGCGACTCGGTGACGGTCGTCAGACCATTCCACCCGTAGCCCAGGTTGTACTCGCCAGTGACAGGGTCACGACGGTAAAGAACGCCCCGGTCAACACCCGTCTCATACGTGCGCTCACCGACCGCGTCCCAAACAATTTTGTTAGCCATTTGTGGTTAACTCCTTAGAAATATAGATTGTAAACGGTGTGGTTCAGGCCATCCACCACAAAGAACCTTTGGAAGGAACTCATAGGTAGATCGGCAATCTTTCCGCGGATTTGACTGTCCGGATTGCGGTCGATTACGGTAACCTGGTACTTAGATATTCGGCTGTATGGAGTGTTATCGGCATAAGCGGCAAATTCGTCATCAAGGTTGTACATGATGCACGGAAATACCATTTTGTCCTGCGAGGGAGCTTGGAAATAGACCTCAGCCGCACCAAATGTCTTTAGCAGATCATGGAGTTGCTGGCGTGGGGCCATTGTAAACACCTCCAGGGGTCAAAATAAGCCGCGGCGGCTCAACGTCCACGTTTGTCACGAGGAATCGTTTTCCCTGCCACATAACATATTTAATAGCCCAGAAGTTCTCCGATGCATAGGGGTCGGCAAGCACGCTAAACCGATTCCCTATAGAAAGGTCGTTGTTTACCTTGTCCCCCTCGCGGAGGGCCCGGGTATTCTTCAGAACCTCGCCATAAAGCTTTCGCTCCGTGACAACGTCCTCCCAAATACCCGAGCCCTCAGGGGTTTCTACCGACACAACATAGCCGATTGCGTCGTAGAACTTCATACCTTTACCGTTTTATTACGGGGTGTAGGTCCAGCTACGCGTGGTGTTCGGAGCCAGGTAGTAACCAGCCTCAGCCTCGACCTCAACCGTGGTCTCAGCGGAGATCACGACATCGCCAGTGACAACTAAACCGTCAACGGTGTAGTTGAGGCCAACCACAACCGGGATCGTGATGGTCTCGGTGGTGCCGTTGAACGACGGAGCCACAGCGGCGACGAGCGTACCAACCTCACGACGCAGAACGATAGCCGACTTCGGCTTCGTCAGGGCACCCGACATGCGGGTCTCCATCAGGTACTTGTTCTGGTTGAAGTCGATGTCGAAGTCCTCGAAGAACGTGACCTCGCCACCCTGGTTGGTGCCGACCGTGTAGTCGACCAGGTTCACGATGATGCCGAGAAGCGACGGAACATCGTTCATGACCTCGACCGGGACGATCTCCTTGACGCGCATGGCGGCAGCGAGAGCCTGCTCGGTCTCGTACAGGCGACGACCCATCTTGTCCTCCTCGAGGAGGAGGTCGGTGAGAAGCGCGTCCGTGGTGTACAGCGTCGGGGTGCCCGAGCCACGGTAGTCAACACGCGAACGAGTGACCTCCTTGACGAGGTTGGCCGTGCTGATGTTGGCTGCGAGGTCCACCTTGATGGCGTACATCTCGTCGTCCTTGAGGATCGAGCGGATGCCGACACCGTCAGTGGCGCCCTCGGGGTCCTTGACCTTGTCGGGGCTGGCGACCGAGCGGCCGTCACCGATGAGGATGGCACGAGCGATTTCCTCGTCGAGCATGAAGCGGATCTCCCACTTCAGCCACACCACGACGTTGAAGTCGGTGATGTCGAGGATGTCGTCACGGTCGAGCTTCTGCTTCTTGTAGATGGTCGCGGGACCGGTGGTCCGCTTGAGCATCTGCAGGACCTCTTCGGTCTTACGCGCGCCCTTGACGTAACCCTTCGCACGCGCCTCGGGTGCGGTGATGTCGGCCGTCAGCGACTTGATGCGCGAGAACGGGGCCTTCTTCGCGGCGCCGAGAACCTTCGGGACCCAGTCGGCCTGACGCGAGATGAGCTCCGGGGCGTCGCCAACGAGGCGAGCATCCGGGAACATGACCTCGATGTTGGTGATGCCGTACTCCTCAGCGTGCTGAAGGTAGGACTCACGAAGCGAGCCGTTCTTGACGCCATCCTTCATGAGCGTCGAGAGCTGGTCGTGGGACAGCGTAGCGCCGCCAACGGTCTGGTCTTTGTTCTGGTCGAACAGGTTCATGGCGTGGGTGAATCCTTCCTGGTAACCGCTGAAGGCGGCCTGCTGTAAAGTGTCGCCGTCGGCGTCACCCTCTTCGTCATCGCCGGCAGCATTGGCGAGGGCTTCCCCGACAATGATGTCAACAACTTGCTTCTGCTCGTCGCTAAGGGTCTCGTAGACCTCGCCGACAGTCTTGTCTTCCACTGTGGTGTCTCCTTCTTTCGGTTTCTCGCTGGGCTCAGCATGCTCAAGAGCGTCCTCTTTGGGCGCTCCCTCTTCATTGTCACTGCTGAACTCAGCAGGCGACGGATCGATGGTCTCTTCGTCGTCGGTGGTAATAACACCCTCGTCGTCGTTTAGAGGAGTTCCATCACTGTGACTGAGAGTTACGCTATCGATGAAGGCACCAGGGTTGGCGCCAGCCATAACTAAGCTTACCTCTCGGATCTCTCCATGCACGACATCGCGGCCCTGCTTGCGGAGTGAATTGGCAAAGATACTAAGAGCGTTGATATCGCCGTGGCGAATCAGTTCCTTAGCGTGCTGACCGATTTCGGTCTCGTTGAAAAAGCCATATGCGTAGACGCCGTCGGGGCGAGCCTCGAGAATCGCGTGTCCAAGGACATTCTCAGGTGAGGCTAAGCCGCCGTGGTGCCAGACGAGCGGGATCTGCTTTCCGTCATTGTGCTGGAAAGCCCCGGAGCGAATGGTCAGACCATCTGCGCATACGAGATCGTTCTTCGTGGCGTAACCGCCGAAGTCAGGCTTCTGCTTTACTTCCATTTTGAATGATCTCCTTTCTTTTTAAAGGTTGTCAGATGATTAGGTTTGACCGTTGGCGATAGCTCCTCCAGATTCGTCAATGCTCCCCCTTTTCTCGACCGGCATGTTAGAGTTCTCCAGCTTGTCAGCCTTCGGGTCGCCATGCGGCTTCCATCCAACAATTGCACGAATCTCGTTAGCGGTAGCAATCTCGTTCCGCGTGAACTTGTCAGCGATCTCAGCGATGGCTGAGACGGGGACAAGCTTGAACGGGTCGCGGAAGTACTCAATTGACTGAAGCTGTGCTCTTGCCGTCTTGGTTAAGAAGCGACGCTTCATAGCCTGGGTAATGGCAGCAAGGACGGGCTCAATGGTGCGGTTGTGATAGTTAAGCATCTCAGCTTCGCTAGCAGTTCCGTCAAAGATACCCTTAGTCAGGCCAAGCTGACCAAACAGCATTCCGGTTAAGTACTCAATCTGAGCCAGGAGGTTGTTCTCTGTAGGACGATTCAGCTGAGTAATCTTTTCAGTACCGTCTGTGTAGGCGATACCATACTTCGACCCCTTAAGCTGCATCTCTATGTCCGTACGGCGCTGCTCCGCCTGCTGTCGCCTAGCGTCTGACTTGATGACGTAAGGCAACTGGATGATGAGGTCAAGTTTGCCCGAGCTTGACGCCTCGTCAACGGCGTCAAGGATAGCAAGCTTCCTGATCAGTCGCTGCAGGGTGGAGTTAGGCTGGTTCATCACCTCGTAGAGAGGATTCTCGACGATAGCAACCATGTCCTTCGGGACGTTAACCTCTTCGATCAGTCCTGTCCGGTCGTTATAGACAGCAACTCGCACGTGTCGGGGGAACCACCGAAGGATTTCCCCAACGCGCATTGTATTGATGTCGTAAGAACCGGTCACCTTTGGATTGAGCGAGGTGTCAATTGGTACGATTGCTATTACTCCCTTGTCAAAGAGAGACCATGCAATTGTCTGTTTGAACTGTCGCCCGGGCTGGTCTATGTTAGCCTCAAGAGTTAGACAGTTGTTAAGCCCACTCTGGATTGTCTCGACATATCGCTCGTTTTCGTCGAGGCGAACATGTCGAATATCAATTGAGGCGACATCTATGCTCATTCGGGCGTAGATAGAGGTTACAATAGACCGCTCGTTAGAGTTGAAGGTTCGAATACGGTCAGGGCGGAAGGTAGTAACCTCGCCGTAACTCATAAACGTTCCCGGAGGCTCGCTTGATTCTTTATCGTTAAATACGTTCCAAGCGTGGTACAGACGATCTATAAATCTTGGTGCCATGCGTCACCTCCTCTCTAATTATATAAACACTATCATGCTAGCGAAGAACAGTAAGAGCAAGGTTAGCCGCAGAGACCATTATTGATCCAACAGTCTCCGCGCCGGACTTTGCCTCCCGAGACTTGTAGTAGTCTTCGAGGTTCTTTTCTTTTACAGCGGTAAGTGCTCGCTTTGCAGCGACCTTACCAATCTCGTTGCGGTCTTCCTTGTACTTGGCCTTTGCTTGTTTGTAATCGGCTCGGTTTTGTCCCGAGTTAATACGCTCGCGAGCAGCGTCGATGTCGCTGTTTCGCTTTTTGTTGAACTCGGCTTTAGCTTTGACAAAGTCTTCTTTACTTGCAAAGGTGCTACGACTTGGCCGGGCCTCCTGCTTGCGAGCTTCTCTCTTAGGGGCAAGTTTGTTTTCGGCTCGGGCTATTTTATCAAGTGCTCGGAGACTTTCGCCTTTAGAGTTTTGACCCCATTTCATACCTTTGACGCCGTAATGCTCGAGGAATTCCCCCTCGGTCATCATACCGTTCATGTGCATTAAAATACCACCCTCATCAAGTAATTTGACCCCCAGAGGGCGGCCAATAGGAGAAACAACAAGATATATACGGAGTTTATCGACAGTCTCGGCGTGACTTATTGACTGGGTGTCAACAACATCCATATAAGTAGAGCCATCGTCAGATTTTACTGCTTCGATTTTGTATCGGCCAGAAGGAGACTCTCCGTAGAGCTCAACAAGGGTTTCGTTCCAGTTTTTTGTTGAGACTTCGTTAGCTTCTTTCCAGTAGGCTTTTACCTTAGGGTCAGAATAATCAGTAAAATCTTTCACATCTTTATACGCGGGATTGGCATTAAGTTTAGCAATATAGCCCTCAGGTCCATTTGCTTTATCTGCAACAGCGTTGTTAACTTTAACCCAGCCAGCAACACTGCGAAGCTCTTTATCCCAGTCTCGATCGGCGCGTGCTAAGGCTTTCTTAGCCCTCTTATCGCCGGAAGCAGCTTGCCCGCGAAGTACGCCCCATTTCATACCCTTAACGCCATAATGCTCAAGAAACTCTTCTCGAGTCATCATACTAGCGGTCATGCTCATTCAAACGCCTCCTTGTTCAATGAATATGCAATGTAGGCGTCCATCATGGCTGCCACGTTGTCGATCTTGGCGTCGCTTCTCTTCTTAAGGAGTTTGCGGTTGCCGTTTGTGTCTTCCATGGTGATAGAGTTACCCATTGCAAACTGCATAAGCAGTTGATCAAATATAAGAAGACGTTCCTCGCTGTACTTCTTAAGCTCGCCCAATGGAACAGACTCAGACTTGACGCCTTGGATGACTTTCTCGATTCCGTAGTCGCCATTCTCCCGTTGCCAACGCTCAACAAAGGTGCGAGCGTTGTAGGGGTCGTAACCCAGGGCACGAACGTCGTACTCCATGCGCTGAATGAAAGCGTCAAGGTCGTCGTAGACTTCCATCATGTCTAAGACGGTACCGTCTAGGACATGAAGCGAGCCTTCCTTGATGAACTGCTCGTACTTCTCACGCATTGCCGCGGGTAGCTTCATTTGAGTAAGAGACGAGATGTAACTTCGAGTCTTAATACCAAAGCCGCCGTTAGAAAGCGGGAAGAGAAAGGTAAACGCACAGAAATCGTCACCCTGCGAAAGGTCAGCGCCCATAGCGCAGGGCATTCTCCAGAACTCAACCTTACCGCGGTGCGGAATGGTCTCTTCGTAAGTAAAGAAGTAAGTAAAGCCCTCCATCGGAATACCAAAGCGCTTTGCCAGGATGTCATTGCGCGTGGCAGGAACATTCTCGGCTCGATCGACGTCTCGCTGGTAGGTTTCGTAGCTAACCGTGATTCCGATGTTAGGCTGAGCCTTAATCCACATTGCCGGGTTGGCAACTTCCTCTACCTTATCCAGCTTATAGTGCCAGATTGAAGTGTGAGGATCATAGTACTCACCCTTGAGGATCTTGGCAAGTTCCATTTTGATTGTATCGCCAGCACCGTTACGAACAGTACCCTCGGAGCTCATTGCCACGATGATGTAGTCGTCGATCTTGGAGGCACCCTGCTCGATAGCGCCGACAACGTCCTCTCGAACGTCGCCAGACAGCCACTCATCAATGGTGTTGATCTTGGTGCGGAGCCCCTGGAGCTTATCCATTCGCATTGGACGGATCTCGAGCAGCGAGTTGGTTAAGAAGTTCTCAATGCCCTTCTTAGTGGCGACAAGCTTCTGTCGATCAGCCCTGTTACCAGTTGTGTTCTGGAGAGAACCCATGGTGAGGAACTTAAACAGCGGCCCACGCGCTCTAGCAATGGCGGTGCGGAAAGGACCCATGATCTCTTCCGCCTGCTTCATGGTAGGCGCGGTGGTAATCTGATGGGTAGTAGAGGTATCGATGTTTAAGAAGTATGCCTGAATCATAAAGGCGTACATCGACTTGGCGCCACCTCGTGCAACGATCAGGTACTGCTTGTTTCGAAGCCGCATCTTAACCATCTTGCGAACGTATCGGCCACCATGGTTGTTAGGAGTCGGCTCGTAGACGGAACGCTCTTGGAAGTAGAACCAAGCAAGAAGAGATTCAGCCCAGAGCTTGAAGGAATCAAGCATTCGAAGGTCGGAACCGTCAGTTAGCGTCAGTTCGTTCTCGCAATACTTGATGAAGCCGTCAATTGCACCATCATCGTAGTAGTAAAGAGGGTTGGCGATCATTTCATCGATCCGGTTCATCTCCATGGCAACTTCCTGGTTCACAGGAATGTTTCCAAGCAGAACTTGCTCGCGAAACGCGCCGTAGTACTTAGGCGTTGCTGTGTTGGAGAGGCCCATACCAACCCCCTTTCTTTTAGTTAGCTTTTACCCACAATTGTAGCAACTGCAGATGCCCCCTGTAGGACGGTCACAGCTTTCTTTGCCAACGATGCGGCTGCTGTAATTGTTCCAACAGTTGCAATTACGTTCTTGGTTGCGTTTAAACCAACCTGAAGAGCGGAAGGGTTGTTTCTCTTGTATTCGGTAAGTAGCTGGTTACGTTTGTTAAGCTTGGCAAGGTCGTCATTGCTAAGATTATCAAGACCGCTCTTCTTAACGCGTTTACGAATCTTATTATACCGAGCCGCATCAGCCGAAGCAGGACCTTTAGCTTTACGCTTCCCCCACTTCATACCTTTAACCCCAGCATGCTCAAGAAACTCGTTCTCGGTCATCATGCCGGTTAATTGTTCAGCCATTATCACCTCTTTTACTTGGGGTTTAGGGAGTGGGTGGGACGTATGCAAAGTCCTCGGCAACGTTGAGTCGCCAAAGAAGCTCGTCTATCTGCTTCTCTACGGCAGCAAGACCGAAAGAGGAGGTAGGTGGGTCAAATAACATTCGAACCCGAAGATACACATAGGACTTGACGTCGTTGATGTGCATCTTGTTGCCGATAAAGACGTTCCAGTTGTCATTGGCGTCAGATATGGCAAATCCCTCGAGCGGACCAACGCCTGCTTGATAGAGAGTCGAGAAAGCGGTGTTAATATGCGTTATGATGTCAAGGTCAAAAGCGTCGTAGGCATCGTCGAGACCTAAAAGCTTCTTTGTTGACTGAAGGATGCTGTCTTTGACCTCTATCACTTCGGGTTCAGGCATTAGCACCGCCTCCTTTCGTTTATTAGTAGCTTACTGGCAGGACTCGCACTGCAGAAGGTCCATAGGGTCCTCCGGAACAGTGTAACCCTGAACGTTAGTGTTGTCCGGGTCCATTACGCGGCACCCCGCTCAAGACCGTTGAGGAAGGCGAGCCAAATATCCTCGTTGAGCACAGCCTTAGGCGCTCCAGGCTCGGGCTTGTAGCCGCCGTTCTCGATGGCGTACTTGCGAACCAGCACACAGAGCTCTGCGTCAGGAACGCCAGGCTTAATGACGGTCTGAGAACCCTTAGCCGCCAGGTTAGCGACAACAGCCTGGATGCCAAATATGCTGAGCTGGCCCCACTTGCCGTTCTTCTTACCCGGATAGACGTCAAGCTTGGCAAGAGCCTCCTGAATAAGAAGCTGTGCCTCTTCCGACGGCGGGTTGAAGGCCCACTCAGCGACAGACTCCTCGACGGGAGCAACAGTCATGGCTGCGTTGACCTCTTCAAAGCTCGGCGGGTCCAGAACAAGCGTGGTCTCCGGCTCAAACTGCTCAGCCGGGTCCGGAATAGCCTTGTTATCCAATTGTTTCTCCTTATCGTCGCCAAAGCAGGGTATCGCCTGGCCGTCTCTCGACGAACTGGGTCGGTAGCATGCTTCTGTCGCCAAAATGAATGGCGTTATGGGTTTTGTGTGTGACTGTGATCAGGAATTCGGGGTCTAATATGTCAGGGTCGCCATTTAACACCTGATCCCTCGTTATAGGGTTCATGTGGTGAATGATTACCTTGTCAAATATCTCAAAGCCCTCGATACCTAAGTCGCAACCAAGGTCTCGAGCTATGACGTAAGTCCGACACTGCTTCCATTGGGCGGATCGATAGAATTCTTGATTCATCCATCGCTCACCGCCAAACGTGCGGTCTCCGACAGTACTGTTAAGAGACAAGTAATCGAATCTTTCATCAAAAGTAGAAAGACGACGGAGCTTAGAATATGTTCTAATCATCCTCGGGCCTCTTACCTGTCTTGTACTCGGTCATTGCGGCAAGAACTTCTTGATAGAGCTCGCGCGCGTCTTCGCTAGAGGCCATAGACTCAGTACGAGCCCTAAGTAACTGACCCTCTAGCTCCAGCTTGGCCTTCTCTAACTCGTCTCGAGCAGTGCCCTGCTTAAGAAAATGAGTGAGGAGCTGAGACGTAGCTTTTCCGGACGCAATCATCTCTTCGGCAGCGTCGAACGACATAGCAATCAGCTGATTGTTACGCTGTTCTGGTGTTACGGCGGGAGCCCGTCTCTTAGGCGGTATCTCGCCAGGTTTTGTTACGCGTGCCATGAGTAATCACCTCCTAGAATATACTTACGTCCCTTCTGGTTCGGGTCGCCTGATCCATTGGGCGGGGACTGTCTCTTCAATGATGGCTATATCCGCTGGATCGAGCTTGGGCCCATGCGGGTCCGGCCACTGTGCTGCAAGAGCTTTTAAAATACGCGTCATAGCCCCATCACGACGGCTTTGAGTAGTCTGTAGCTCTTTGAACTCGGTTTCCAGAGAGTCAATTCTGGTCCATGCGTCCTTAAGCTGCTTTTCAATTCGCTCGTCGATCTGGCGATCTAAAGTTGTTTTTGCGTTTTGCTCCGCCAACCGATTGTCCCCCCGGCTTTTAATTATCGGGGCGATTATGGCAACCATGCTTGCAATAGCGGCAATTGTGGCTACAATTATAGCAGTAAGATCCATATCATCCCCCAAACTTTGCTTCTTTAAGCCGACGGGCTTGCCACTCTGACCCTAACAGACTGACTCGCCATAAAACAGGTGTTATTGCAATTGCGGCTATAAACATGTCAAATATGTGGTTTTCGCCAGTAGCTATGTTAGCAAAGATGGCAGTCATAATGTATCCAACCATAAGACCGATTAATATAGACTTGCCAAGGAGCTCTAGCATCCATAAAACGGGAAAAGCCAAACCAATAAAACAGATTAAGGCGGCAAAAGAAAGTAGACCCGAGAAGATATAGAATATCTCTTCGCTGAAGAAGTTATTAAGCGGGGCGACACCATATAGAATAGCAACAATCCCAGCAAAGAAGAATAACAGGTCTATAAAAGGAAACGTAACCCTTTTAAGATTGCGATAAGGCCATTCCTCAATAGGAATTGTGTGTGGGCCCCAAATGGAAGCCGCTAGTATTCTTTTCATTACCTTGGGCCTTCCTAAAAATAGATTAGCGGATTAGATCTTGTGAGACCCCTGAAACGAGTGCCCCACCCGACCAGTACGACACCCTCTGAAAGGAGAATGGGCTGATGAAACCCGTTTTTGGTTGTCTCAGGGATCTCACAAGAACTAATCAGTTAGACAAAAACTAAAGCATATGTAAACGCAGATTCTGCGGGCCCCAACTATTACCAGGGCCCGCAGAACGAGCGTTAAGAGATGTTTGTTGCAGCCTTCGGGTGAAGCCAGACTAAACCGGAACCGGTATTGATCTGAACAGCCCCACCACGCGTACCGACGAGCGGGTAACGACCGGCCTTAACACCAACACCCTTCTTGAAGCGACCAGCAATTGCGTCGCTGTGAGTCGGGTAGCTGTACCACCAAGCGGTGAGCGTCACGTACTTCTGTCCGGGCGCCGCTGGTGCTGCCGGCGCGGGCGTAGGAGGAGTTGCCACCACACCAGTGATGTGAGCGTTTGCCTTCGGGTGAAGCCAGACGTTGCCACGGTTAGTCTCGATGAGGATTGCGCCACCATCGTTACCACGGATTCGGAAACGACCAGGCCCAACACCGACGCCACGCTGGAATCGACCAGCCTTAGCGTCAGCAGCCGAGGAATATGTGTACCACCACGAAGGAAGGTTCACAAAGGGCCCGTCAGGAGCAGCAGGAGCCGACGGAGCGCTAATAAGGTCGCGCTGGAAGAAGGCCATGGGGTCAACACGGACGCCGTTGACATAAACCTCGAAATGAAGGTGTGCGTCTTTTACTGCCGTATTTCCGATGGTCGAAATACGCTGTCCGGCAGTTACCTTATCGCCTGCTTTAACAAGCTGAGTGCCCGTCTTAAGGTGATTATAGGTCGTCCGAATACCAGGAGCGTGCTCGATAACTATTCGGTTACCCCAACCGCCATTAAATCCGCCACCGTCATATACGCTGACCACAACACCGTCGTGAGCAGCGAATACCTCGTATCCGTCAGCCCATCCGTGGTCCCAACCAGAGTGACGCCCGTTCGGGTGTCCTTCGGGTCGGAAAAGATTATGGGCTTGTCGCTTGCCAGGTAAGACAAATATTGCCATTGTTACTCCCTACTTCGTGTCGGTCTCAGTATAGATCACCCTGGCTTTAAACCAGAATAGCCCTATTTTTTGTCCCCCCGGGGCTATTTTTGAGGGCTGGGCGATGCAGGAGGGGGGCCTGATTTGCTAGACCCCCCTCCCCCGTACTCAACGTCTTACGTTTTCCGGATTGACTCTAACTTTCTTGAAAATACCCAGACTATTCTCTCGAATTATTTCGTCAATTGCATTCTC
>Ga0209066_10000960_pt1 | contig 39743 bp, 30 predicted proteins | sample All_14_2_FD_187198 | JGI IMG/M metagenome (GOLD analysis project Ga0209066, IMG submission 187198) | Freshwater microbial communities in response to fracking from Pennsylvania, USA - Allegheny Zone_MetaG_DW_15 (SPAdes) (version 2) ... | reverse complement strand
CAACCTGTTCAAGCCACTGACGCTCGGAAGTATTTAAGGCGATGGGATAGATTTTTGGACGCATCTCCTCTTCGTACAGAAGGCACCGAAGATGTACAGCTTATTTTAAGGCGTTGTCCATTCAATGAGACACTAGTTTTCACCCAGTCCAAACACGGCGAACCCGGCATGTCCAACCAAAGGGGCAACATTCCGGCAGTTTGGATATACTGCCGGAGAGAGGACTGACATTTTGCCCACAAGCAAAAAAAACGCGACGGCGTTGGGCCGTCGCGTTTTTAAAAATGGCACCCTTAGCGTGATGCAGCGACGCTGACGTTGGCGTTATAGGGTTCTCCGTCGGGACGGAGAATCCGCACGCTGACAAAGATCAGGAGGTTCTTCTTGATCGACTGTTCCGCCTTGCTGCGGAAAAGACGGCCCACAAGGGGAATATCCCCAAGCAAAGGCACCCTCTCCTCGATCGTGGCCACATCCTCGCGGATCAATCCACCGAGCACCATGGTGTAACCGTCCTGGATCTCCAATTGGGCATTCTCCACCGCCCGCACGGAAAAGATGGGCTGGTTGATGACGTTGTTGGAGATCACCGAACCGGGAACCGGGTCTTGGAAGCCCGCAAAAACACGTGCCCCGTAGTTGATAAACCCGTCAAACTCCGTGATATCAGGTTTCAGCGTGAGGTAAACCCGCTTGCGGTCAACCGTGATCCGCGGTTGGGCTGTGAGGACCACGCCGACATTCCTGGCCTTGAACTCGGTGGGCCAGGCGGGAACCACGGTGGTGAAGGAGGTGTTTGTAGGCGCCGTGACCTGGGCTTCATCAAACTGGCTGGCATAGTAAAATTCACGGGCCACGGTGATCGTACCCTGGGCTCCGTCATTGATCATGATCGAGGGAGCGGTCATCAAATCAAAACTTTGCTGCTGGCTGAGTGCTTCCAAGAGCAGACGGAAGGCGTTTCCATCCAGGGTGCCGGCAATACCGAATTTGTTCGGATTGGAGGCATTGACCGCCGGGTCAATCGCACTGACACCCGCCCCGAGGAATGAGGAGATGGAATCAGAAACCTTGAGTCCTGCCGCTCCCAGGTGATTGGTCGAGGCCCCCACAGAAGAGGATGAAAAGACCGTCCCATGGGGAATGCCTGCCGCGATCAGCGCCGCAGGGTTGGCGGCCAGGGTCGCGTTGAGGGTCATGGAATTGAGATCGGTCTCGTTGATCTCGATCACTTTGGTGTCAACCCGTACAATGAGGTTTTCCACGCTCTGCCCACCGGCCAGTTCTTCCACAAGGTCGATCTGGTCCTGGGTATTTTTGACCGTCAGAATCCCGGTGGCCTGGTTGTAGAAGGCCGCAGCTCCCTCGGCGCTGAAATCAACCCCACGCGACTCAAGAACCGAGCGGGTGCTTTCCGAAAGCGAAGAGGCGGATACGGTGGTCGAAGAAGGCGTGCTGCGGCGTCCTCCGGTGGCGGCTGCGGCGGAGGCACCCGATCCTACCGGGGCCACATCAAAGAAAGACGGGCGGACGGGAAATTCACGGGTAATGACCACGTCGGTGCGGTCGGCCAGGGGCACAATGAACACCGCGAATTCTTCCACCCGGAATTTCACACCGGCCAGATTCGTGATGTAGCGGAGCACTTCACCCGCCGGAATGTTGTTCAACCGGAGGGAGAACGGCTTGCTAGAGGAGGAAACCGAGGCGTTCTTGAGAAGCACACTGACCCCGATCCCGTCGGGATCCAATTCCCGGGTCTTGTTGGTCAGGAAGGTGGCCGCATCGGCCACGGTGGCTTCCTCGAAGACCACCTGGGGGATGATGATCGAGTTCAGCTTCTGGGCCAGGGCAAAATTCGTGGAACGGCGGATCGGCGCCACCTCGGAGCGGGCCAATTCGGGGGCTTTTTCCGTGGCAATTTTCTGGGTCCATCCCTCGCGGACGGAAGTTAATTTTTCCTGGCGCGAGCTCCTGCGGGCCACGCTGGCGATGATGCGACGCTCCCGGTACAGTTTGCCCAATTCCTGGGCTGCCGCCTTGTTGTAAGGATCAATCATCAACACCCGGTTGAAAGCCTTTTCCGAGGCATCAAACTGGCCGGTGGCCTTGAGGTTCCGTCCCTTTTCAAGCGACTCATTGATCGTATTGATATTTTTGACAAACTTGCGGTCCACCGCGGGATTGATGGTGGATTCATCGTTGCCTTCAATACCGAGGTGCCCGTTGGCGATCTCAATGATTCTGCTGGCCTCGGTGCTTTCCGGATCATAGCCCAGGGCGGCCACAGCCGAATCACGGGCCCCGAACCAGTCCTTGTTATCCAATGCTTTGCGCGCGTCAGCCAATTCGATCTGGCTCAGCAGTCCGGCAGCCTTGTTGTAGGCCGGGGCGGCATCCCCCTGGTTGGGAATGTTTTTCAGGATCTCCGCAAGGCGGGTGCGGGCCTCATCGGTCTTCCCCTCCTTGATCAAATTTTCCGTGGCCTCAATTTCCATGATGGCCTTGAGGATGATTTCCTGGCGACGGATCTGCTCCTTTTGGACAATGGCCTCGGCGCTTACCTGGGCGGATGCTTCACTTCCAAGCAGTCCACAAGCCAGCGCGACAAGCAGCACCAGAACAGGCGCAGATGAATGGAAAAGGCGGGTATTTTTCATGTTCGGATTCATTAAGGTGTTTTGACGGATACAGGAAGGGCGGCGGTTTCAAGGGCGTCGGCCTCGCTGTCTGTGAGGAACTTCGGTGTTCCATTCGGATTCACGATCCGGGCCGTGGTAAAGAGGATCAGGTTCCGTTTCACGTCGCGGCTGGATTTGGAACGGAACAGGCGGCCAAGAACGGGAATGTCCCCGAGCAGGGGCACTTTGTCCTCGATCTCCACCGTGTCATTGCGGATAAACCCGCCCATCACCACGGTTTGGCCGTCGATGACCTGGATCTTGGTTTGCACCTTGCGGACTTGGAAAACCGGCGTGAGGGCAATGCCCTCGGCGATCACATCGCCCTCGCCGCCATTGGCAGCAGGGTCAAAGGAAGCTTGGCGGGGATTCTGGCCGTAATTGATGAAGCCCTGGAATTCCGTGACCTCGGGGGTCAAATCCAGGTCGATGCGGCGGTCTTTGGTGGCATCGGCTTTGACTTCCATGATCACACCCACGTCACGGGTTTTGAAGTCCGAAGGGTTCGAGGGGGTAACAGCCACCACGGTTGAATTTGGGGGGCCGGTGATCGTGGTGATTTGGATTTCAGGTGCCTTGTATTCGGTGGGGTAGATAAATTCACGCACCACACGGATTTTCGTTTTCTGTCCGTTGACCACGGTGACCTTCGGTGCGGACATGAGGTCGGCACCCTTGGTGGAGTTGATGGCCCGCATGATCATTTCAAAGCCCTGGCCCGCGAGAATGCCTGATACGGAAAGCACGGTGGAATTGGTGCCGGCTCCGGGGGCGAGCAGGCTGTCGATGGAATTGTTCGGCAGAACGGTCCCGTTGCGCATGTTGCTCTCGGCCACGACACCGCTTCCCCCGGGGTATAGCGTCGAATCGAGGAAGCCTGCGGAATCGAGGCCCAAGATGGCGGACGGATCGGCCTCCAGGGAAAGCCTGTAGTTGAACCCGAATTCCTTGAACTGGTCATCCGTGAAATCGATGAACTTGGTTTCGATTTCGATCTGGGTGGTGACGTCGCTCTGTTCCTGCAGGAGCTGCTCAATCAGGTTGATCTGGTCGAGGGTATTCTTGACGATGAGTTTCGCGCTTTTGGTGAGGTAGGAGGCGCTCGATCCCTGGGGGAATTTGACCCCCTTGTCCTCCAGTTCCTTTTTGACGTCGGCGGTGACGAAGCTGACCGTTTCGGCGCCCGTGGCCCCGGTACCGCCACTGGCCACCGGCTTGACGGAGAAAAAGCTCGGAGGCACGGGGAAGGAACGGACCACCTGGACGTCGCTCGTTTCCGTGTTGGGGAAAATGTAGACGGAGTATTCCTCCACCTTGAACTGGAGGTTGGTCAGGTTGGTGATGAAGCGGAGCACTTCCATCAGGGGGACTTGGCGGAGGTTGAGCGAAAGCGTGCGCTGGATCTGGGGAACCGCAGCGGCGGCGGCATCTCCGGCGGCGGTGGGGGCCGCAGGTGTGCTGGTCGGGTTGACCTTGAGCACAAAGTTCACTCCGACTTTTTCAGGGTCGAGCGCCTTGCTCTGGTCCTGGAGGTATTTGATGGCGTCCACCACGTCGACCTCGGTGAAATTGAGTTCGGGGATGATGATTTTTTCCAGTTTGTCGAACATGCTGGTCACGCGGCTTTCCTTGACCGTGTTCGTCTTGATTCCGCTTTCGACCTGGCGGCGGGAAACAGGGGGGGTCGCGTAGGACTCGTCGACTTCGCCGATCCGCTTCTGTCTGACGGCGGTATACCGCATGGTGGCGGCACGCTCCATGGCTTTCTCGGTTTTTTCAATACGGAGGCGGGCCACTTTGTTCAGGGGATCCACGCTGAGGATCTCCTTGTAACGGCCGACCGCGCGCTGGAATTGGCCGGTTTCGTGGAAGCTGTCGCCCTCGAGGAGCAATTTTTGGATGGTGTTGACCTTTTCCTGAAGTTCCGGGGTGACGGCGGCATTGTTGGGATATTTGTCGCTCAGCGGGGGATCTTTCTGGTCCACCCCTTTCAAGCCCATGGCATAGGCCTTGTTGTTCGGGTCGAGTGATTGGGCTTCCTGCCAGTACACGCGGGCCTGCGCCCATGATTTTTTGCCTTCTTCCAGTTTGGCCTGGGTGGCGGCGAGGGCGGCCAATTCTTTGCGGGCCCGGGAATTGATTTCACCCAGGGAAGGATTGCCGGCTGTTTGGTCGATCACACTGGCATAGCGGGTGCGGGCCTTGGCGTAATCCTGTGCACGGTAGAGCTGTCCGGCCTCATCCAAAAGGTTGGTCAGGGCCAGGGATGTTTCCATCCGTTTGATTTGCTCCTTCTCGGCTTTTTTGGAGATATCCGCGTCTTGGGCTCCAACAGGAGCAACGACGACGAAGGCGGCGAAAACTGCCGTCAGACAAGAGGTTAGCGTGAGTGGACGCAGGGTTGTTTTCATGAAATTTGTTTCAAAACAGAGTTTTTATAGGGAACCATGTAAAATACAAGCTTTAGTTGGTTTAGCCCCCGATGCCTTCCAAGAGTTTTCCGGTTTCGAGGTCCTTTATGGTGATCGTTTTATCAGAAGGCGTTATAAGCTGGTATTCTTTGCCATCGAGCTTGAATTTGTCGCCGCGCACCACCCGAGAGGGCACCACTTTGCCCCGGGGGGAATCCACTTTGAGGATCACAAAACTCTCATCGGAGCGGATTTCCTTGTTCCGGATCAGGATGATGGTTTCGTCAAGTCGGAGGTTGATCAAATCCAGTTCAGATTCATCGATTTGTTCTTTTTCACCCGTTGCCGGATTGATTTTCTCGACAATTTTTTTGCGGAAAGCCCCTACTTTGTAGCCCTCGATAATGTCCCCTTCCCTTACCATGCGGGTTTTGTTGTTCTTCACGTCAAGGAGGTTCAATTGGTAGATCATCTGGCCGGTGGTGACATCCGGGTTGTAGCCCTGGAATTTAACCCGGAAGGGAACGATGGTGAATTTCTCGACCCGGAGTTTCAGGAGTAGGCCCGGCCGGCTTTCTGGGTCCCGGGGATTGGTTTTGGCGAGGAATTCTTCTTTGTTGTTGAAACCGTCCTTGTCTGTGTCCGACTCGGCCACGCTGGGGTCATCAATGGCAAAATTGTTCTCCAATTTCCATTGGATGGTGATGCCGTGTTTGTCCTTGCGGTCGGGGCTGACTGGATTGACGGTTTTTTCCTCGGGGAAATAGGCGATCAACCGGGAAACATAAACCTTGTGTTCCCCGTTCTTGATCTCAGGGGGATTCAGGAAACGCGTGGCCGCTTCCTGGTAGGGCGTGGGGTCGAATTTGGGGGGCGCGTTGACCTTGGGCTGGGCCGGTTCCTCGAGAGAAGCCAATTCCAGGGCCTTGAAACCCAGCAGACCTCCGACGATCACGAGGACGGCCAAGAGAAACCACTGTTCATTCTGGAGCTTGAGCATGGTGTTGATTCAGGGGTTGGCGGGCTTGGGTTTCGGGGGACCCGGGGGCTTTTTATCGGGAGGGGTCCCATTCCAGTATATCAGATCGATCCGCATCCGCGTATTGACCTGTTCCTGGCCGATGATCGGGACCAGCAGCTTGGCCTCCGCCCCCTCGGTGGGGGTCGAGGTGGCGAATTCCGAACGGCGGGGAACGGTATTCTTTTCGTTTTCCACGACCATGAACCGGATGAGGAAAACCATCGGACTCCGGCTCAATTCATTGACGAATTTGTTCAATGCCTGGGGAGTGGACTGGAACTTGATTTCGAAGGGGTAGACGCGGTAAAGCCCCCCCAACCCGTCGACCACCGTGGCGGCCAGGGCTTCCTCGGAACCGCCCGCGGCGGATACCAGCCCCGTGTCTTCCACCATGACCCGGCGGATTTCCTTGATGCTGTTCACCCGGGATTTGATCATGAGATTGGCCATTTCATCAATGGCCGCCAGCTGGATGCCGATATCCCGGGTTGCGGCCGCGGGGGGTGAAGCCACGCGGTAGCGCTTGAAACCGAAATAGAAGTCTTCCGCCGTGTCCACACGTCCCTGTTCCGCGGACTTTTTCAATTCCTCGCGGGTGGAAACCAGCTTTTCTTTCCAGGCTTCCTGGGACAGCCCCTTTTTCTCGGGATTGAGGAAAAGGGAAAACTTCCCGGTGGCCCGGTCGAACTGCGGCAGCAATTCCTTGGCCAGCGCGGCCACAGCCTCCTGGTTGCTCTCCAGCAATTTGAGATTCTGGGAAGTGGGGGAAAAACCCTTGGCCTGGACGGTCTGGAGTTGCTGGGTGACCGACCCGTATTCAGTGACTGCGGTGTCGAGAAGCCCCGCGCTCCAGAACCAGGCACCACCGCCCATCAGGCCGATGACCACAAAGGCGATGAGACTGACAACCAGATGTTTGGGAAGTTGGCTCATGGCTGGAGGTTGAGTTGTCTGGATTCCTTGAAGGTGGCCTTGAGCAGGAAGAGCGTGGCCACTTGGTCCCCGTCGGGGGGCTCACGCTTGATGATGTCGATTTTCTCGAACCATCCGGTGGCCTGGAGATTGGCGACAAAATTGTTGAGGATGTCCCACTGGCTGGCCTCGACGAATCCGCTGATGTTGAGTTCCGTTCCCCGGGGGGCCAGATTGACGGCCTTTTCCGGGGCCATGGGTCTACCGGGCACATTTCTGGGACCGGGACCCCCGGCGCGCGGGACGGCACCTCCACCGGGCATGGCCGGTGCGCCGGGCTTGCCGAGGGATTCAACCGGCTGGCCGAAGTACATCAAGTCGATCTGGGTGAGCCAGAGGCCGGTGCAGGACTGGGTGCATTGGGAAAGGGTGACGAGCAATTCGGGCCAGTAGTCCCGCTGCCCGACCAGGTGCCGCACGGCTTCCACGCGCTCTTTTTGCTTCGAGAGTTCCTTGTCGGCACTCTCGATCTTGGCCGCCAGGGCGGTCTTTTGGTCGTAGTCGGACTGCAACTCCGCCGTCTTGGAAGAAATGGATTGGGAGCGGACAAAATTGATGCCGGCGATGGCGGCGAAGCAGACCGTCCAGGCGAGAAGGCCCAGGACCAGGTAGGGCATCGACCGGCGTTTCTGGCGGGATGCCTTGCTGGAGGCGGGCTCGAGGTTGATTTCAACCGGGCAATCCCCCGCCTTGCGCAAGGCCAGGCCGACCAACTCACCGAGTTGGAACGCATCGGTGGCCACCTGTCCGCGGTCGATGTCCGGGCCGAGGTTGATGTTGCGGAGCGGATTGAAATGCTCCACCGGGATGTTCATCTTTTCCTTGAAGAAAAGATCGGCGAAAGGCATGCAGGCCGCACCCCCGGCCAGGTGGATCCTCTTCGGGGCGCTGCCCCCCTGCTGGTTGCGGTAAAATCCGACCGACCGGTTGATCTCCGCATGGAGCTTGGAAAACACGGTGCGCGCAATCTTCGAGATGCGGGCGGCGGCCATGTCGTCGGGATCCTTGTAGGCCCCCCCGAGACTGACGAACCCCTTCCCTTTTTTGAGGGTTTCCGCGGCCACGTAGGGCTCCTGGAATTCGTTGGAAATGTTCTGGGAAATGAGATGCCCGCCCACGGGGATGACCCGGACGAAAATCCGCGGGCCCTCGATGAAAATCAGATTGGTGTTCTTGGCCCCGATGTCGATCAGCAGGTGGCAATCCTCGGGCCGGCCCATCGAGTAGTAAAAAGAGTTGATCAGGGCCAGTCCGGCGACGTCGACCCCCATCAACTCCAGCTTGGCGGCCCGGAAGGCGGCGGCGGCCTGCTCGACGATATCCTGCTTGATGGCGACGATCAGGGCCTCATTCTCTTTGGCCCCGGTTCCACCAAGCATCTGATAGTCCCAGATGACTTCGTTGATCGGGAAGGGCACGTTTTGCTGGGCCTCGAAGACGACCATCTTGTCGATTTCCGCAGAGGGGACCGGGGGGAGCTTGACGAAGCGGGTGAAGGCGAACTGGCCGGAGAGGCTGCAATAGGCCGGCGATGGGGGGAGCCCCTTTTCCCGCAGCAGGTTCTGGAGGGTGTCGACGATGAAGGGGAAACGGTCCTGTTCCTTGTTGGGATCGAGGCCGAGATCCTTGATCCCGTAACGCAGCAGGGTCAACCCGCCATTGGCATCAACCTGGAAAGCGGCAGCCTTGAGGTTGCTGGATCCGAGGTCGACAGTGAGAATACGTTGAGCCGATGCCACGATGGATTGCCTGGAAGGGGTTGTGAAACGCGGTGAGGAAGGTCAGCGCGTGGTTGCCTTGATCTGGTTGAATTTGAGTAACTCCGAGGGCCAAAAAGGTGATTCCTTGAGATTGACAAGAATGCCCGTGAGCTGCGGGAACGAAGTGTACCAGTTGGCGTCCTTTTCCTGGCGGAAATCAATGCCGGGCCCGGTACTTTGGCCGTTTTCAAGCAGGTCGACATGTATGTTGGCTTTTTTGATGCCTTTTGCCCCGCTGGTCCCGCCATAACGCTTGACGGCGGACGGGTGAAGGTAGGCCGTGGCCAAATGGCCGTTGCCCTTGGGCACGTTGATAAAGGTCACTTCCGAAGTCAGGACGACCGTATTGCCTTTGGCTTCTTTGAGGGAGTCGACCATGTCGGTGAAAAACTTCACCGTGACTTCCTCCGTTATCTCATCCTTGGTGTCGAACTTGACCTCAATGACATACCAATCTTCGCTGACTTCCCGGGTTCCGGCGGAGACCCTCCGGAGTTCCTCGGGGAGTTGAATTTTATCAAATTTGATCGATGCATCCACCAATTTGGCGGAGAAGTCTTTTTCTGCCTCGGACAGCGAAACTCCCAGCATAAAAATGGCCGTTCCCACTATCAACACGCGGGCGAAGTGAGCAATCATGACAAAAGATTAGCTTATCCATGAAAGTCAGGTCAAAAGGATTTTTACACGGATTCCGGTAGATTCCTTGAGTTATACCGAATTCTACCGCAAACCGCGAAAACACCCGCGCTTGCCGGCGATTCACGCGTCGTACGAGAGGTAGGGACGCAGCCAGCGTTCCATGTCCGGCACGGGTACGGATTTGCGGGCCGCATAATCGGTGATCTGGTCGGCTTGGAGGCTGCCCACGGCAAAATAACGGGCATCGGGATGGGCGAAATACCACCCACTGACCGAGCTGGCAGGAGTCATGGCAAAACTTTCGGTCAATTTGACACCGATACGGTCGGAAACCTGCAGGAGGCGGAACAACTTGGCTTTTTCCGTGTGGTCCGGGCAGGCCGGATATCCCGGGGCCGGCCGGATTCCGCGGTAACGTTCCTGGACCAATTCCTCGGGCGACAAATTTTCCGCCCGCCCGAACCCCCACGCCTTGCGCGCCTCCCGGTGGAGGTATTCGGCAAAGGCCTCCGCCAGACGGTCGGCCAGTGCCTTGGCCAGGATGGATTGGTAATCGTCGTTTTGCTTCTCAAATTCCGCACAAAGAGCCTCAAGGCCGTGGCCGGCGGTGACGCAAAAAGCCCCGAGATAATCCTGCCGTCCCGCGGCGGCGGGGGCAATGAAGTCGGCCAGGGCAAAATTGGGCTTGCCCCCCGATTTGACCATTTGCTGGCGCAGGGTCATCAACCGCTCCAATTCCTGCCCGGGATTTTCCGGAACACCGAGGACCATATCGTCCCCTTCCGTCTTCGCAGGGAAAAAAGCCCACACAGCCAGCGGCTTCAGGAGTTCCTCCCGGGTGATCCGCTCCAGGAGAACCTGCGCATCGGCAAAAAGTTCCCCGGCCTGTTTCCCGACCACCGCATCCTTGAGGATGTCGGGATAGCGCCCGCGCAATTCCCACGCATGGAAGAAGGGCGACCAGTCGATGAAGGGAACCAGGTCGGCGGCCCGGACGTCCCGGACTTCGCGGACACCGGTGAACTCCGGCTGGGGAATGTCAACCGATGACCAGTCGCAGGTAAAACGGTTCTTCCGCGCCTCCGCCAATGACAGCAGCTTCTGCTTCTCCTGGCGGGCGGCGTGCTGGGTCCGGGCTTCTTCCTGCCTGGCCCTGGCCTCGGCGATGTAGCCGGTCGCGGCTTCGGGATGGAGCAACTGGCCCACCACCCCGACCACGCGCGAGGCATCAATGACATGGCAGGTGACCTGGTCATAATGCGGCGCAATCTTGATCGCCGTGTGGGCGGCACTGGTGGTCGCCCCGCCGATCAGCAACGGAACCTTGAACCCTTGTCGCTTCATTTCCTGGGCCACATGGACCATTTCGTCGAGCGAGGGCGTGATCAGGCCGCTCAGGCCGATGATGTCGACCTTCTCCGCGCGTGCGGTTTCCAGGATCTTGTCGCAGGGCACCATGACCCCGAGGTCAACCACGCGGTAGTTGTTGCAGGCAAGGACGACGCCGACGATGTTCTTGCCGATGTCGTGTACATCGCCCTTCACCGTGGCCAGAAGGACGGCCCCCTGGACACTGGTATCGGCGGCCGCGGCTTTTCCCGCCTCCATATAGGGAGTCAGGTAGGCCACGGCTTTTTTCATCACCCGGGCGCTCTTGACCACCTGGGGCAGGAACATCTTCCCGTCGCCAAACAGATCCCCCACCACCCTCATCCCGTCCATCAGGGGGCCCTCGATCACTTGGAGCGGACGGGCGAATTTTTGGCGGGCCTCCTCGGTATCGGCCTCAATGTGGGAGGTCACACCGCGGATGATGGCGTGCTGGAGACGGAGTTCCACCGGTTCGGAGCGCCAGACTTCGTCCTCTTTCTCGCGTGTGGTGTCCTTGCCCTTGAGGGATTCGGCATATTCCACCAGCCGCTCGGTGGAGTCGGGGCGGCGGTTGAGGAGCACGTCCTCCACGCGCTCGAGAAGGCCGGGCTCGACATCCTGGTAGACGGCGAGCATGCCGGCATTGACGATCCCCATGTCGAGGCCGGCATGGATGGCGTGGTAAAGGAAAGCGGAGTGCATCGCCTCGCGCACCGGATTGTTCCCGCGGAAGGAAAAGGAAACGTTGCTGATGCCGCCGCTGACCTTGGCACCGGGCAGGTTCTGCTTGATCCAGCGCACCGCCTCGATGAAATCCACCGCGTAATTGTTGTGTTCCTCGATCCCGGTGGCGACGGTCAGCACATTGGGGTCGAAAATGATGTCCTCCGGCGGGAAACCGGCCTGCTGAACCAGGATGTCGTAGGCCCGGCGGCAGACTTCCGTCTTCCGCTGGAAATGATCGGCCTGGCCCTTCTCATCGAAGGCCATGACCACCACGGCGGCACCGTAACGGCGCACCAGGCGGGCCTGCTGGAGGAATTTCTCCTCCCCTTCCTTGAGGGAAATCGAATTGACCACGCCCTTGCCCTGGAGGCACTTCAACCCGGCCTCGAGCACCGACCATTTCGAGCTGTCGACCATGATCGGTACGCGGGCGATGTCGGATTCCACCGCCAGGAGGTTCAGGAACCGGGTCATGCAGGCCTCGGAGTCGAGCATCCCCTCGTCGAAATTGATGTCGATGATCTGGGCCCCGTTGTCCACCTGCTGGCGGGCCACCGTGAGGGCGGCTTCGTAGTCGCCCGCTTTGACCAGTTTAGCGAATTTGGGCGATCCGGTCACATTCGTCCGTTCGCCGACGTTGACGAAGTTTGTCTCCGGCCGGAAGGTGAGGGCATCGAGCCCACTCAGGCGCAGCCAGGGCTCGACCCGGGAAACCTCGCGGGGTTTGCACCCACGCACAACCCGCACCATCTCACGGATATGGTCGGGCGTGGTGCCGCAGCAACCGCCGAGGAAATTCAACCACCCCTGCTCCGCCCATTCGCGGAGCTGCGGGGCGAGGGATTCCGGTGTCTCCGGGAAACCGGTGGGCGAAAGCGGGTCCGGCAGGCCGGCGTTCGGGTAGGCGCTGAGATAGACCGGGACGATGTGGGACAGTTCCTCGATCAGCGGGCGCATTTCCTTCGGACCCAGGGCGCAGTTCATCCCCACGCTCAGCAGCGGCACGTGCGAAATCGAATTCCAGAATGCCTCGACGGTTTGCCCGGTGACCCCGCGGTTGCTTCCCGCCTGGATGAAGGTGACCGAGGCCATCAACGGCACCCGCTGCTTCCGCTCATCCAACAACTGCTCGATGGCGAAGAAGGCCGCCTTGGCATTGAGGGTGTCAAAAATCGTTTCGACAATCAGGATGTCCGCCCCGCCGTCCAAGAGCCCCCGGGCCTGGTCGCGGTAGGCGGCCACAAGCTGGTCGTAGGTCACCCCGCGCGCGCCGGGATCGTTCACATCGGTCGAAATGGAACTGGTCCGGGTCGTCGGTCCGATGGCCCCGGCGACGAAACACCTCCGCTCCTTGAAACCGTCCACCGCCTTGCGGGCGCACTCGGCCCCGGCACGGGCCAGTTCATAACCCAGCGACTCCATACCGTAGTCGGCCAGGGAGATGGCCTGGGAATTGAAAGTGTTGGTCTCGAGGATGTCGGCCCCGGCTTCCAGGTATTCGCGGTGGATCCCCGTGATGGCGTCGGGGCGCGTGATGTTCAGGAGATCACCCAGGCCCTTGAGATCCCTGGGCCAGTCGCGGAACCGCTCGCCCCGGTAATCGGCCTCGGTGAATTTGAGCTGCTGCACCATGGTGCCCATGGCCCCGTCGATGAAGACCAGGCGTTCCTTGAGCAATCCCCGCAAATACTGCTCGGCTTCCCCGGGGGGCAATGTGTTCCATGAAGACATATCAGCCCATCATGATACATTGATATAAACTTGTTGCAAAGGAAAAGTTCCCGGGTTTGGCGGAAACAGGTTTACCGACGGGGCAGCCTGCGGCGGCACCCCCCTCCCCCGCCGCGATGACCCACCGCGGCCGCAACCGTTTCAAAAACTGAACACGGCCTGGGTCGCGATCATGTGGTTCATGTTGGCATTGTCCTCCCCGCCACTGGACACCACATCCGAACCTGCATCGATGCGGTATTCCGCCCGGAGAAGGAGATTTTCCAGGAGGTCGAAACCCGCCGTCAGCGTCCAGCTGGTGAGATCGCTTGATCCCTGCAATGGGGCAAACCCGGGCTCGATGCCGAGGAATTGGTCGTCGTCGGCGTGGGCGTACTCCGCGCGGGCCGCGAGGCTGAAAATCCCGTTGAACTGGTATTTGGCGTAGAGGGCCACCGTGGCAAAAGTCGACCCGTCATCCGTGGCCGGTCCGGGAACAGCGGGGGCCGAGAAATCACCCGCGGCCCACAATGAAGTATTGAAGGCCAGGATAAGTTTGTCGCAGCAGCAGCCGGGGGCCCAGGATCCCCACCAATTGAGGCCGAGCAGGCCTTCGTTTTCCGTCATGCCGGCGCCTTCATCCCCCCAGGGAGAAAACTGCGCCGCCACCTGGGTTTCCGCATTGCCTTTTTCGTTGGCCAGCCTGATTCCGGCATTGAAGGCGTAGCCATCGTCGGCTTCGAAATTGAAGGCCCCGTCATTGACCCCACGGCTGGTGGACAGGCCATTGCCGTTGTTGATCCCGCCCAGGAGCGTGACACGGTCATTCAGCGGATAGATCAGGAGGACGCCCGCCGCCGGTCCGGGATCAAAGAAGGAATTGACCCCCAGCGTGATGTTCAAGTTGGCCGGACGCTCGTCGGCCTCGAAACCCAGAATGGAATTGATGCGCCCCGCCTGGATATCCAGGCCGTTGCCCAAGGGGGCCCGGACGATGACCAATCCCTGCTGGATATACATGTTGTCGCTGTTTCCCGCAGGGAAAACCCCCGGCACGCGGTTGATGAACGTCGACACGTCCTCGCCCACCATCCAGTCCACCCGGAATCCGGCCTGCCAGGTATTTCCCTCGCCGAGCGGCTTTTCCAAAACCAGTTTCACTGCGTTCAAGTTGAAATCCCCCCGGCTGAAACCATCCGTCACATAGCCCTGGGTGGCGACGGTGGACGCCGCGCCGTTGAAATTGTAGACATAACCCGCGTCCACATAACCCGAGAGGGAAATGCCGGTTTTTGCGGTTTCCATGTGGGCGACTTGTTCAAGCACCCTGTCCAAATCCTTGTCCGTGGGGGCCCCCGTGTTGCCCGCCCATAATGGCGAAACCATGAGACTGACGGCCGCAACGATCGTAGAGGGAGTTAAACGCATCATGATATGAAAAGGGACGGAAGTTGGACTATTGAGAATCTATTATCATCAATGTCCGGCCCGTCCACTAAATTTTGAACCCCGCCTCATAGTGCGGTCCGAATACCGGGGACATTCAACGGATTGCCGCGCGGTTCTCTGCAAGCCTTGCAAACCGGCCCCGCACTGCAAGAAGACCATGCTTGGGGGCGAACAACAATGCCGCCAGAAACAACCCCGCCTGCGTCAGCACGATGCAAGCCGCCGTCGACCCATCGATGAGGAAACTGATCCAAATCCCCCCCACCGAGGATATCCAGGCGCTGGCCACCGACCAGAGCATCATGTGTTCAAACCGGTCGCTCAATAGATAACCGATGCACCCGGGCGTGATCAGCATGGCAATAACCAGGATGATCCCCACCGCCTGGAGCGAGACCACGACCGTGGATGAAAGCAGGCCGAGAAGGAGATAATGCAGGAAGACTGTGTTCAGTCCGAGGGTGCGGGCCTGCAAGGGGTCGAAGCAGTAAAGCATGAGATCTTTGCGCAACAGCAGGATCACCAAGAGCGTCGCCCCTCCGATCCAAAAAACCTGCCGCAGCGTCTCCGGTTCGATGCCCAGGATGTTGCCGAAGAGGATATGGTCCAAATGGAGTTCGCTTTCCGCCTTGCTGAACATCACCAGCCCAAGGGCAAAGAGCCCGGTGAATGTGATTCCGATCACCGTGTCTTCCTTCAACCGGCTGTTGGCCTTGAGGAAGCCGCTGGCCACCCCGCAAAACAGGCCGCTGGCAAAGGCCCCGAGCGGCAGGGGAAATCCCAAAAGATAAGCCCCGACAATCCCCGGGAGAACCGCATGCGATACGGCATCCCCGAGCAGGGACCAGCCCTTCAGCACGAGGTAACACGAAAGCACCGCGCAGACCGTCCCGACAAGCAAACCCGCCAGCAGGGCATCCTGCATGAAAGGATAGTACAAAGGTTCGAAAATACGGCTCACAACACCTGCTCCTGCCGCCGGGTCCACAGGCCGTATTTGGGCGAGAAGAAAAACACCGCCAAAAAAACCAGGGTTTGGAGGACAACGATGCACCCCCCCACTTCACCGTTGAAAAAATAACTCAGATATCCCCCGGCAAAGGCCCCGCCCAAACCCAGGAGACTGGACAAGACCATCATCCGGTCAAAACGGTCGGTCAACATGTAGGCCGTCGCCCCGGGCGTGACCAGCATCGCCACCACCAACACCGCCCCCACCGCCTGCAGGGCCGCCACCGTCGTCAGCGACAACAGGATGAGCAGGGAATAATGCAGCACCCGGACACGCATGCCGAGCGTGCGAGCCTGGCCCGGGTCGAAGCAATAAAGCATCAGGTCCTTCCATTTCAACGCCAGCACCAGCACCGTCACCGCCGAAATGGCCAGCATCTGCACCATGTCCCCGCGGGCAATGCCGAGCATGTTGCCGAAAATGATCGTGCGCAGGTTGATTTCCGAGGGACGGAGTGAAATCAGGAGCAGTCCCAACGCGAAAAACGCGGTGAACACCACCCCGATGACCGCATCCTCCCTGAGGCGGGTGCGCGACTTCACGATGCCCATGCCCAGGGCCGCAAGCATCCCGGTGGTGAACGCCCCCAGGATCATCGGCAGGCCGAGCATGTAGGCAATGGCCACCCCGGGGACCACCGAGTGCGAAAGGGCATCCCCCATGAGGGACCAGCCCTTCAGGATGATGAAACAGGAAAGCAGCCCGCACACCCCCCCGATGAGCGCACTCATCATCATGGCCCGGACCATGAAATCGTAGTGAAAAGGCTCGAACAGGTTCATTCTTCCACCTTGTCCTCGATCCTGCCCCCGTGCCCGAGGACCAGCGGACGCTCATCATCGGTCAGTACAATCGGATTCTGGCCCGGGGCATCGTCGAGCCGGAAATGCCGCAGCTTCCCACCGAAAGCCCTGCCGAGGTTCTCGGCCGTGAACACCTCGGCCGTGGGCCCGTGCGCCAGCACCGTCCGGTTGATCAAGACCACCTGGTCGCAAAATTCCGGCACGGAACCGAGGTTGTGGGTCGATACCAGGATGATGTGGTCCGCCTCCCGCAACTCCCGCAATACCCCGATGATCGAGATCTCGGTTTTCACATCGACGCCCGTGAACGGTTCGTCCAGCAGGATGACTCTGGCCTCCTGCGCCAGGGCCCGGGCCAGAAAAACCCTCTTTTTCTGCCCTCCGGAAAGTTCCCCGATCTGGCGGTCCTGCAACCCGGCGAGGTCGACCCGCTCAAGGCTCTTTTGCACGATCTCGCGGTCCTTCTTCCCCGGCCTGCGCAGGAAGTTCATGTGGCCGTAGCGGCCCATCATGACCACGTCGCGGACCAGCACGGGGAATGTCCAGTCGACTTCCTCCGCTTGGGGCACATAGGCCACGAGATTGTTCCGGCAGGCCTGGGGGACGGACAGGCCGGCGATGGTCACCTCCCCTTCGGTCGGTTGGACGAACCCCACAATGGCCTTGAACAGGGTGGACTTGCCGCTGCCGTTGACGCCCACCAGTGCACAAATACTTCCCGCGTCCAGCCGGAAGGATGCGTCATACAGGGCCGTATTGCCGTTGCTGTAGGTGACGGTCACCCCGAATACTTCGACCGAGGTGGTAAGGGTACTGCTTTTCGTGACGTCCGACCCGGAGGGGGAATCAACGGGTTGCATGGAATCCCCCGCTGATGGTTTTGGCATTGGTTTCAAGGAGCTTCAAATAGGTGGGGGCGGGACCCTCGGGACCGGTCAGGGAATCCACATACAATACTCCGCCGTAATGGGCTCCGGTCTCCTGCGCGACCTGGCGGGCGGGTTTGTCGCTCACCGTGCTTTCGGAAAAAATCACCGGGATCTTTTCCCTCCGAACGGTATCGATCACCTTTTGTACCTGCTGCGGCGTTCCCTGCTGGTCGGCATTGATCGGCCAAAGATAAAGCTGCTTCAGGCCGTAATCACGGGCCAGATAGGAAAAAGCCCCCTCGCTCGTGACCAGCCACCGCCGGGATTCGGGGATCGATGCCACGGCCGCCCGCAGGGGTGCGTCCGCCGCGCGGATTTTTTCCGCATAGACCCGGGCGTTCAATTCATACACCGCCGCATTCGCAGGATCCAGTTTCGCCAGGGCCTTGCGGATATTATCCACATAGATGAGCGCGTTGGACGGCGACATCCATCCATGGGGATTGGGCTTCCCCTCGTAGGGGCCTTCGTTGATGCCCATGGGTTCGACTCCCTCGCTCAACACCGCCCCGGGAACGCCCTTGAGCCGCACCAGGAATTTTTCGAACCAGCGCTCGAGGTTCATCCCGTTCCACAGGATCAGGTCGGCCTTCTGCGCCCGCACCAGGTCGCCCGGCGTGGGCTCGTAGCCATGGATCTCCGCCCCGGGCTTGGTGATCGACTGCACCACCGCCGCATCCCCGGCCACATTCTGCGCCATGTCCTGCAGGATGGTGAAGGTGGTCAGCACCTGCCTCTTCACGGGCCCGGCCGCCCGGCCCTGCGCGGGCACGACAGTCCAAAGGGCCAAAATCATGAGAAACCATTTCATACGTGCAGAAGCTATCAAGGCCAAAGTTAGATGCAACTAACTTTTTAAGGTATTATTAACATTGCTTGGTTCCCTTATTTCGCCTAAATAAAATTCATGCCCCACCCCCCGGCCGGCCCGCTCACCCAGAGCATCGAGGATTATCTGGAACGGATCTATGAACTGATCGAACTCAAGGGCTATGCGCGGGTCTCAGACATCGCCGAGGCCCTCGGCTTCACCCGCCCGAGCGTGTCCATCATGGTCAAGCGCCTGGACAAGCTCGGTTTCCTCCGTTACGAGAAATACCGCGGCCTCACCCTCACGGAAAAAGGCCGCGATGTGGCCCGCCGCATCCAGCGCCGCCACGTCATCCTCACGGAATTCTTCACCCTCCTGGGACTCGACCGCAATGTCATCGCCCACGACGTCGAGGGCATCGAACACCACCTCAGTTCGGAAAGTCTGGAAAAATTCGAGCGGATCGTGGAGTATTGGGCGCGTCATCCGGCTGAGTTGAAAAAAATCACCCAGCCGGCCGGGAAATCCAAACCATGAACCCGCCGATCCCGCCCGCCACGGCCCCTGCCCCGGCCGCTGACGACGCCGAGCACCTCCGGCTTCTCACCCTGTTCCACTACGTGGTCGCCGGCCTCCTGGCCTTCTTCAGCCTTTTCCCCGTGGTTCATCTGGTCGTCGGGGCCGTGATGCTCTTCCTGCCGGGGAAATTCAACCAACCCTCGGGTGATGTCGCTTTAACCCGGGTCATGGGGGCCTTTTTTGTGTGCTTCGCCCTCCTGATCATCGCCTGCGGTCTGGCCCTCGCCATCTCGGCCGCCTGGTCCGGCCGCCTGATCTCCCACCGGCACCATCATACGTTCAGCGTGGTGGTCGCCGCCCTGCTCTGCCTCTTCATGCCTTTTGGCACTGTGCTCGGGGTCTTCACGCTCATCGTCCTGAGCCGCCCGTCGGTGAAGGCCCTCTACCACTGCGGACACGCAGCCCGGTGAACAAGGAGCGGCTCCCAACCGCCGTTGCCTTTCAAGCCTTGTGGCTTTCTGTAGCCGGTCCCGCTGGGGCCGGTCCGGGGCCAGCGGCCCCGGCTACAGCATCCACTAAAACTGGAAACCCACTCAATGATTTGACCGGTATTCCGTCGGGCTGAGTTTGAAGCGTTTCACAAACGCGGTGGCAAAGTATTGGCTGGAATTGAAACCGCAACCCAGCGCGATTTCGGTGACGGAACGATTCTTGTCGGCACGCAGCCGTTGTGCCGCGCTGTCCAGCCGGCAACGGTTGAGAAATTCCACCGGGCCCGCATTCACCAGTTCGCGGCAATATTTGGAAAAGGTCGTCACCCCCATCCCGCAACACCCCGCCATCCCGGTAAGCGTCCAGGGTTCGCCCGGGTTGATGCGCCCGCTCTCGATATCGTGCAGGAAGATTTCCACCGTGCGTTGGCGCGAGGTCAGACGCCGGTCCCGGTGCAGGGGCTGTTCGGTCAGCACATCCAGGATGCCCGTGAGCAGGAGGTTGAGATGGGCCGCGAGCCTTGAAACCGCATGGGGCCGGTTCCAACCGGCCACACTGCGGGAAAGCTCGCGGAACGAACCGGCAATGGCGGGCGTGGCCGTCCAGACAGTGTTTTCACCCCGCCGCAGCCGGCGCGTCAATTCAGCTAGGTCCGCTTTCTCCAACACCACCCATTCCGGCCAGCGCCATTTCTGGTGCGGCCGCCGGACCCCCACATCAAGGATCAACCAGTGCAACCGTCCGGGTCCGATGTGGGGGGCGCCAAGTTTGTGGAGCTGCCACGGGCGGGTGACGGTGAAACTCCCCGCGCGCAGGTCCGATTTTTTTCCGTCCACCTCGAAGGCCATGATTCCGGTTTCCAGGAACATGATTTCAATGCCCTCGTTGCGGTGCGGATTCAACCCCCAGTCCTGCCTGCCCCCCGCATTCCAAAATCCGATGCTGCTCAGGCCGGGCAGTATTTTCGCGGGAATGCGGGTGCCGGGATAATGTCCCTTGGTCAGCGCGCAGAGATCGATTTTCCCGCTTCGCACCGCCCGGTTTTGCGGCTCGCAGCGGTCGATCTCATAACACCCGCGCCCGGTGCGGTAGGTGGGCTTGGCAGGCACCCTTGTTCAATATGCTTCGCCGCAGAATTTTGCAAGACCGGTTTCCCCCCATGCGGCAGGCTCTGGACGCATGAAAGCATTCCTCCGCCATTTCAAGGCCGGCAGCCCCAACCCCGACACCGGGGTGCGCAATGAAAAGGGCGAATGGCGTCCCGACTATCCCTGCCGCTACGCACCGCTTTTTGCCTGGCCGCCGCAGCCGCTGGCCCTCGTGAAATGGTTCATCAACTTTCCCGGTTTCATGTGGCCGCGGAACCTGGTCCTGCTCGCCATCTCCGCGGCCTCGTGGTTCTGGATGCAGCCCGAATTGTCCCGTTGTGCCACTTTCCAGTGGGACTGGATCGGGCAGATCTGGCTGCGCAACGTGGGACTGATCTGGCTGGTTTACGGGGGCTATCACTTCTATTTCTACATGCTCAGGGGCGAGGGCACGAAGGGCAAATACGACGCCCGCTGGCCGGCCAAGAACAGCCCGCTGTTTCTTTTCCGCAACCAGGTTTACGACAACATTTTTTGGACCTGTGTCGTGGGTGGCGGAATCTGGACCGTCTACGAAACCGTGACGCTCTGGATGTATGCCAACCACCACATTCCCCGGCTCGATTGGGCCGACCACCCGGTCCTCTTCGTCCTGTGGCTCTTCCTCATCCCGTTCTGGCGGGAATTCCATTTTTACTGGGTCCACCGCCTGATCCATTGGAAGCCCCTGTACAAACATGTGCATTACCTCCACCACAAAAACGTCAACCCGATCCCGTGGTCGGGCATGGCCATGCATCCGGTGGAGACCCTTCTCTATTTCAGTGTCGTACTGATCCATTGGGTGGTCCCGTCCCACCCGTTCCACTTCCTCTTCAACATCCAGCACACGGCCCTGTCCCCCGCCTGCGGCCACCATGGTTTCGAGGGCCCCGTTTTGGAGGAGAAATGGCCGACCGGCTCCTACTTCCATTACCTCCACCACCGCTATTTCGAATGCAACTACGGCGAGAGCACCCTGCCCCTCGACCGGTGGTTCGGAACCTTCCGCGACGGATTGCCGGAAGGCACCGGCGCGAAGCTTCCCGAAGAACACAAACCGGATTCCACGCAGGCCTGAACCGTCCCATCCCGATGACTCCGCGCGAACGCATTCTTGCCGCCATAGCCCACCGCCAGCCCGACCGGGTGCCGGTGGATCTCGGCGCCACCCCCAGCTCCGGGATCTCGGCCATTGCCTATGGCAACCTCAAGAAACACCTCGGGATCAGCCAGGGCGGCACCCGCGTCTATGACGTGGTCCAACAACTGGCGCAGCCGGAGGATTTCATCCTCGACCGCTTCCGCGTGGATGTCGTCGACCTGGGCCGCACGTTCAACACCGGCGGGGCCGCATGGCATCCCACGACACTCATGGACGGGCAGCCCGCTTTTTATCCATCGTGGTTCCAACCGGAACACCGGCCGGATGGGTCATTCGTCGCGCGGATGAAGGACGGCCTGCCCATCGGCCACATGCCTGCCCGCGGCACCTTTTTCGACCAAACCTATTTTCCTTACCTGAATGACTATCCGTCCGACTACCGGGATTTGGGCACCGAAATGGGCCGCATCCTCTGGTCGGCGCTCGTCCACAGCCCCTGGGACCACGCCGGCGACCCCGGTTTCTGGGACACCCTGCGGGCCCATGCCCTCGAACTCCGGCGCACCAGTGACCGCGCCATCATGATTGTCGCCGGCTGCAACCTGTTCGAATGGGGCACTTTCCTCAGGCGCATGGACAACTTCCTCATGGACCTGGTCGCCGAACCCGCACAGGTCGAAGCGTTGCTCGATGCGCTCATGGAACGCCATCTCGCCGTGCTGGAGAATATCTGCCGCTCGGTGGGCGACATCGTGGACATCATCCGGTTCGGCGATGATCTCGGTACGAACAGCGGACCGTTCATGTCACCGGCAACCTATCGGCAGCTCTTCAAGCCCCGCCACACGATATTGTGCGATTACGTGCACCGGCATTCGCAGATGAAGACATTCCTGCACTCCTGCGGTTCCATCCGGGCATTGCTCCCCGATTTGATCGGGGCCGGCTACGATATCATCAACCCGGTGCAGACCAATTGTGCGGGCATGGAGCCCGACGGATTGAAAAAGGACTTCGGCGGGGACATCTGCTTCTGGGGCGGAGGCTGCGACACCAAGTCCGTGCTGCCCCATGGCACACCGGCCGAAATCAGGGATCACGTGAAACGCCGGCTGGAAATTTTCCACACCGGTGGCGGTTTTGTCTTCAACACCGTCCACAATATCCTGCCCGACGTGCCTCCGCAGAACATTGTCGCGATGTTCGAGGCCATTGAAGAATTTTCCGGCGGGTAACGCGCTTTCGGTTTATATCAGCCGCGCCCCGTGCGTTCCCTCCCCAAAAACACTGCCGCTCCGGAACCCCGTCAATTCCGGAACAACAACCGCAGGCTGTTCAGGCAAACCAGGACCGTGCTGCCTTCGTGGGCCATCACACCGATGCTCAAAGGCACCTGTCCCGTGAGCGCTCCCAGCGCCATGAGCACCACCGTCCCGAAGGCCACCACCAGGTTCTGGCGGATGATCGTGCGGGCGCGACGGCTGAGCCGGTAGGCCTGCAGAAAGAGGTCGATCCGGTCGTTCATCAGGACCACATCGCTCTGTTCGACGGCCGCATCGCTGCCCCGCGCGCCCATGCCCACGGCCACATGCGAAGCCGCCAGGCTTGGCGCATCATTGATCCCGTCGCCGACCATGGCCACCTTCATCCCCTGCCGGGTCAATTCCTGGATAACTTCCACCTTGCCCGCCGGCAGCAACCCGCCGCGGATGTCCGCCGGATCCAAACCCACCTCGTGTCCCACCTGGTCGGCCACTTCCTGGCGGTCACCCGTCAGCATGACCGTGCGCAGGCCGAGTTTGTGCAATTCCGCGAGCACCGGCTTCGACTCCATGCGCACGCGGTCGCGGAGAAGAATGCGGCCGAGCACGTCGCCCTTGAGCACCCAGATCTCGCTGCAGGCGGCTTCCGGCAACGGAACCGCATCGACCAGGGAGGCCACGGAACCCTGGGCCACCAGCTCCCGCCGGCCGATGACGCACAACTCCGAATCCAGCCGCGCGCTCACACCCCGGCCGGTGTGGCTCTCGAAATCTTTCACCCCCAGATCTTTCAAACCCTGCTTGCGCCCGTAGCGGACGATCGCGCGGGCAATGGGATGCGAGGCCTGCACTTCCATGCTGTAGGCCAGTTCCGCCACATCGCGTTCGCGGCCGGGGGGAAGGCTGAGAATTTCGCCCACTTCCAATTCTCCGGATGTCAGCGTGCCTGTTTTGTCCAGGGCCACGCAATCCACTTCCGCCAGTTGTTCGACCGCGGCGCCACCGCGGAACAGGAACCCATGCCGTGCCCCCGCCGCAATGGCCGCGAGGATGGCCGAGGGAATGGAAAGCACCAGGGCACACGGGCTCATGACCACCATCAGCGTCATGGCCCGGTAAAACGCGGAAAAGCCCTGTGTATTGTCGAAGGGGGCAATCCCCATGACGGCCCACCAGACAAAAAACATCACCGTGGTCGAACCCAGCACCACCCAGGTGTAGCCGGTGCCGAAGCGGTCGGTGAAACGCTGCGCCGGGGCCTTGCGGTTCTGGGCATTCCGGATCAGGTCGATGATCTTCTGCAGCGCACTCTGTTTCAAGGGGCGGAGCACCCTGGCCCGCACCGATCCCCAGGTGTTGATCGTGCCACCGAACACTTCATCCCCCGGACTCTTGGCCACCGGAAGACTTTCCCCGGTCAGCGCCGCCTCATCCACCGCCGTCTCGCCTTCGGTCAGAACCCCATCGACGGCAAACAAATCCCCCGGGCGCACCACAAGGATGTCACCCGGCTGGAGGCTTTCCGCGGGCACATCCTCCTCCGTCCCGTCCGCTTTGAGGCGGATGGCGTGGCGTGGGGTGGCTTTGAGGAGCGAATCAATCGCACCCCTTGTGCGGTGGGAGGCATAGGCCTCCATCGCCCCCGAGGCGGAAAACAGGAAAAGCAGCAGGGCACCCTCAGCCCACGCTCCCACCAACGAAGCGCCCGCGGCCACGGCGAGCATGAGGAAGTGGATGTCCAGCTTGCTGCGCCGGAGATTGTGCCAGGCATCCTCGACCGCATCCCGGCCGCCCGCCAACATGGACAATCCGTAAAAAACCCGCTCCAGCCAGGCCGGCCCGAAATCTATCTTGTGGATGAGATACCCCAGAACAAGCATGACCCCGCAAACACCGGCATAAGCCGCCAGCTCCCGCCAATCTTCCTCTTCTTCCGTCTCCTCGAACCACGCCAGTTCCCGCCACTGCCAGAGCATGGGGGCGGTCGGGCAGGTGGGTTTTTCAAGAACCGTTTCCTGGGGACCGCGTTTGACCTGGATTCCGGAGGCGATCTCCGGACCCTTCGATTCCTTCAGGCCGGCTTCCACCTCGGCGAGGGCCTGGCGGAGTGCCGCTTCCAGCGCTTCGATATCCACCTTCCCCAGCGTGGCAATTTCCAGGCGCCGGTTCTCCGGGTTGATCCGGACCGCCTCCACTCCCGACTGGGCCTTCAAAAATCGCGCCAACCCGGCTATTCGAACTTCATCTTCCGGCTGCATACGGGATGAACTGTGCGAAACACCCCCGGAAGGGTCAAGGATAACCCCGGGAAAACGCCGCATTTCCGGATTGGCCCGGAGAATGAGTCGCAATCACGGGGCCCGGGCCGGGCAGCCCGCAGCCGTCCATGCGGTCCCCACCATCCGCATGATCTAGCTTTTTGCTAGCGCACTAATGCCGGATCCTCCGCAAGCGCGTATGCCGCGGCCTCCCGGGCCGCCCCCGTGTTCCCGGCCAGCTGCAGGTTGCACAAAAGCTCGATCCGCCCGTCCCTATGCTCGACGAGGGCGGAGCAGCTTTCGACCCAATCCCCGGAGTTGTAATAATGTATCCCGCCCAACCGCCGGTCGGCCGCATGGTGGATGTGCCCGCAAAGCACCGCGTCCACCCGGTAATCTTCCGCATACCGGGCCACGGCGCTCTCAAAATCCCCGATGAAACCGACCACATTCTTGACCTCGTTCTTGACGTAGGCGCTGAGCGACCAGTACGGCCGGCCCAGAAGGCGCCGCCCGAAGTTGACCAGTCCGTTCAAATTGAGCAGAAGCTTGTAGCCCACGTCACCGACATGGGCCAGCCACCCCAGGTTCTGCACCACCACATCCAATTCATGGCCGTGGATCACCAGGATCCGGCGCCCGTCCGCGGTGGTGTGGATATCATTCTTCCGCATCGTGACCGAACCATAAGGCCCGAGAAAATTTTCCAGGAACTCATCATGGTTGCCCGGGATGTAGATCAACTCGGTGCCCTTCCGGGATTTGCGGAGCAACTTCTGGATCACATCGTTGTGCTCCTGGGGCCAGTAGATGCCCCGCCGGAGGGCCCAAATATCAATGATATCACCCACCAAATAGAGCTTTTCAAATTCATGATTTTTCATGAATTCAAGAAGGGCCGCGGCATTGCTCCCCCGGGTTCCAAGGTGGATGTCTGAAATCCAACAGGTTCGATAATGGGCCATTTTTAGTGTCGGGCAGTCCGGGTGTTCTTGTTCACAACGAGCCCCAATCTCAACCGGGAGCGTGGCGCCTCCAAGGCGGCCCTGTGGCATTTGCGTGACAACCCCGGATCCGTCCCCGTAAATTGGCGCTTCAAAACCCGCCCATCCCCTCCATCCTGTCCCCATGACCTACGGCGAGGCTTCCTACGCGGCGATCGATTTTGAATCGGCCGGCAGCGCCCCCGGCAAAACAGACGCCCCCATCCAAATCGGCATCGCCCGGATGGACGGCTCACGCCTCTGCCCCTCCGAGAATTTGCACACCTATCTCCAGACCGACCGCCGGGTCACCTGGACCGCCCGCAAAGTCCACGGCATCGGGAATGAACACCTCAATGGCGCCCCCACCCTGGCCCAACTCTGGCCCGAAATCCGGCGTCGCATGGAAAACCGCGCCATCGTGGCCCACAGTTCGGCCACCGAACGGAGGTTCCTCCGCCTCTTTCCCACCCACCGCTTCGGGCCCTGGGTCGACACCCTCCATTTGTCCCGTGAAATTTATCCCGGCCTGCCCTCGCACCGCCTCGGGGACTTGGTGGCCTCCCTCGGCCTGGAACCCGGTCTCGCGCGCATCTGCCCGGGACTCCAGTGGCACGATGCCCTTTACGATGCCACGGCCAGCCTGGTGCTGCTGCGGCATCTGGTGCAGGCGGGCGGCCTGGCCACCGTTCCCCTCCCAAGTTAAAATGGATTCCGCTTTCGCTGTTCCCCCGCACCCTTAGTATCCACGACACCCCCATGGACCAGCCCGATGCCCGTCCTTCGCCGTGCTGCCTCCCGGCAACCGCCCCCCGGATGGTCGCGCCCCAATCCGCTACCGCGTCCGGTGGCCGGCTCGACGGCATGGAATGGGCCTCCCTCGCCGGCGGGACATTCCTCATGGGCAACAACGACCCCGAGGCCTTCCCGGCCGACGGGGAAACCCCGCCCCGCTCCGCGGAGGTTCCACCTTTCCTCATCTCCACCACCACGGTCACCAACAAACAATTCGGGGACTTTGTCCGGGCAACAAACTACGTCACCGTGGCCGAAAAATTCGGCTGGTCCTTTGTCTTCGAAAAACAGGTGCCGCCCAAAAAGCGCAAAAAATCCAAATTCCAATCCCGGGTCGTGGGCCTCGAATGGTGGATCGCCGTGGAAGGGGCCGCCTGGAGCAAACCCGAGGGACCGGGATCGTCCATCAACGACCGCATGGACCACCCGGCCACCCATATTGCCTGGTTCGATGCCGTCGCTTTCTGCCAATGGTCGGACACGCGGCTACCCACGGAGACCGAATGGGAATTGGCCGCCCGGGGTGGACTGGAGCAGAAAAAATACCCGTGGGGCGACGAACTCATGCCGGACGGAAAACACCGGTGCAATATCTGGCAGGGAAAATTCCCCGAAGAAAACCTGGGGGACGACGGCTGGCTCTGGACGGCGCCGGCCAGGAGCTTCGAACCCAACGGCCACGGGCTCTACAACTGCTGTGGAAATGTCTGGGAATGGTGCGCCGATTGGTTTTCCCCGCAATGGCCCGCGACCATGCCCGCAAATTACCGCGGTCCCGCCTACGGCGAACGACGGGTAATCCGCGGCGGATCCTTCCTCTGCCACCGGAGCTACTGCACCCGCTACCGCGTCGGCGCCCGCAGTTCGAACACACCCGACTCCACCACCAGCCATGGCGGCTTCCGCGTGGCCATGTCCCCCCAATCCTGAATTGAAAACACCCCAAGACACCCAGGCATTCCGACAAACCGTGAAACCTTCCAACGAACCCAAATTCAAATACCAGGCCCAGCATCCCTGGCGCACTCTCTTCAGGCTGATCAAGGCCCCCTGGCAGATCAATTTCCGGATCAGCCTCTATTTCCTCATCAAAATCAGCCCCGCCCTCCTCTTCCCGCTTTATACCGCCGAAGTGATCCGCATCGCCGGAAACCCCGGGCAATACACCCCCCAATACTTTGCCTTCATCTGTGTCATTTTCTTCCTCTGCATCATGCAGAACTCCATCTCCCACTACTATTACGTCCTCCTCACCAGCCAGCGGGTGCGGCGTATTGAGAAAAAACTCCGCGGGGCGGTCGCCCGCCAACTCCAGTCGCTCACCATGTCCTTTCATTCGGGAAGCGATTCCGGACGACTCCAGGCCAAGGTCATCCGCGATGTGGACGACATCACCAGCCTGGCCAACAACCTCTACAACACCTGCATCGAAACCGTCATTTCCCTCGGCTGGGTCTTCCTCATCTGCTTCTGGCAGGACCCCATCGTCGGCCTCTTCTTCCTCATCCTCACCCCCCTCATGATCGGCCTCGTGCAGTTTTTCCGCGGCCAGATGCGCATGCGCAATCGCGCCTACCGCGAGGGCATGGAGGACCTGACATCCGGCGTGGCGGAAATGATCGACCTCATCCCCGTGACCCGCGCCCACGGCCTGGAGCATATGGAAATCCAGAAAATCGATGACCACCTGGGCAACGTCTATGAAAAGGGCGTGAAACTGGACATCGTCAACGGATTCTTCGGCGCCTTCTCCTTCGTCGTCATGCGCTCGTCCCACTTCGCCATCCTCGTCTTCACCGGCTGGCTGGCCTTCTACGGACATTTCTCCGTCGATAAAATCGTGCTCTACAACGGGCTCTTCCTCGTGGTCCTGATGAGCCTCTTTGGCGTGCTCAACATCTTCCCCGTGCTCACCCGGGGCATGGACGGCATCCGCTCCCTGGGCGAACTGCTCGAATCCACCGACCACGAGGAAAACATCGGCAAGGAACCCGTGCGCGAGGTGGCGGGCGCCGTCGAATTCAACGCCGTCACCTTCCAATACAGCGACAAGCAGGCCGCTGCCGTCCATGACTTCTCCCTGCGCGTGAAGCCGGGCGAGTGCATCGCCTTTGTCGGCGAATCCGGCGCGGGCAAATCCACCCTCATGAACCTGGTCCTGGGATTCTGGCGCACCCAGAAGGGCCGCATTCTCCTCGACGGCCGTGACATGGCCACGCTCGACATGCGCACCTACCGCCACTTTGTGGCCGTTGTCCCGCAACAGACCGTCCTCTTCGCCGGAACCCTGTACGACAACATCACCTACGGCATGGACGACCCTGCGGATGAACAGGTCCAAAAGGCGGTCGAGGCGGCCAACCTCGGGGCCATGATCCGCCAGCTCCCCCTCGGCCTTGAAACCCTGGTCGGGAAAAACGGCCTCAAGCTCTCCGGCGGCCAGCGGCAGCGCGTGGCCATCGCCCGCGCCCTGATCCGCGACCCCAGGCTCATCATCCTCGATGAGGCCACTTCGGCCCTCGACGTTGTATCCGAAAAAGAGGTACAGGCAGCCATCGAATCCCTGGTGAAGAACCGGACCACCTTCATCGTGGCCCACCGCCTTTCCACCATACGGATGGCGGACCGCATCGTGGTGATGAAGGCCGGTCGTTGCGTCGAAACCGGAACCCACGAAGAGTTGTTCAAGCCGGGGACGGAATTTTTCAAGATGAAAAGCCTCCAGACCTGAAAAAACCCATTCCGAAAAATCGGTGCTTGCGCCCGCGGACCCCGCTCGTTAGCACTGCGTATGCCCATCCGTTATTGCAAATCCCGCTGGGAATATGGCCAGGTTCCTTTCACCACCTATTTGGACCGGGTGGTGGCCGACGGTTTCGATGGGGCCGAGGTTTTCCTCTTTCCCGTATCCATCGCATCGGCTGAAATCCACGCCGCCGTGAAGGATCGGGGGCTGTTCCTCATCGGCCAGGTCATCAGCATGGGCAACACTCCCGCGGAACACCGGGAATCGCTCACCACGCAAATCGAAAGAGCCGCGGCCTGCGGCGTACTCTTCGTGAACTGCCACACCGGTTCGGATTTCTTTTCCTTCGGCGACAACCTGGACCTTTTCCGCCTTGCGGATGAACTGTCGAAGAAACACGGGTTTCCGGTCCGCCACGAGACCCACCGGGGCCGGGCGCTTTATAACCTCCCCGATACCCTGCGCTACCTCGATGCCCTGCCCGGGCTCGAACTCACGGCCGACCTCTCCCATTTCATGTGCGTGCACGAATCCGAATTGCGCGACCACACAACCTTGCTGGACCGGGTCATCGCCCGCACCCGCCACATCCACGCCCGCGTGGGATTCGCCGAGGGCCCGCAGGTCGGGCATCCCCTGGCCCCGGAATGGTCCGGACTGCTGGAACACTACCTGGTTCTTTGGAAAAAAATGGCGGCAGCGGTGGTGGATTCCGGGGCTCCCTTCGTCACCGTGACCCCCGAGGCGGGCCCCCCGGGGTATATGCCGGTCCTGCCCTTCAGCAACATGCCGGTGGCCGATGCCTGGACCGTCAATGTACAGATGAAGGACTGGCTGAAAACCCGGATGGGATGAATCTCCCGCAGTCGCATCCACCCCGGGTGCCTTTTGCACTAGCGGTTTTGCACGTAGCGGAATTCCGGGGGAATTTCGCCCCTTCCCTCCTCCACAGGAGCGCCCCATGAATCCGGAAAAGCGGAACGGATGGATCGGGCCTATTCGGGCGCTTCAAGTTCCTTGATGACCTGCGCCACAAAAGCCGTCAATTTCGACCGGACCTCGGGCAGGGGCGCCAGGAATTCCTTGAAAGCCTTGATCCGGTCCCGGTTGAACGCGAGGTGGGTGATCAGCCGGAGGGGCGAGGTGCGCCCCGTGTGCATGTTGTATCCCTGCGACAGGACATCCGTCGGAATATCCTCCGTCGCCAGGTCGCTCACGCCGCGGATGCACAGGAATTCGATGCAGAAGGGCAGCACCGCCCGGGCCACGGCGTCGGTCTCCATGTCCACAATCTGGCAGTTGTATTCGCGGCCGATCGCCTGCTTGTGCGCAGCCGTCGACACCACGGTGGACGAGGGATAAACCTTGGCGATGTCGAAACCGGGCAGGAGCCGCAGGTAGTTGATCAGGGCATCCGAACTGTAATCCTGCACAATGATGATCTGTCCCCGCCGGAGCTGGGGCGAAAGGGCGCCGGCAAATCCCGACAGGATGACCTGTCCCACTTCATAATGTTTCAGCACCGCCGTCGCGCCCTTGCCGGACAACTCGGGGCCCATGCCGATGATGCCCACCACCACCGAGGCCCGGCCCAACACCCCTTCATGGACCGTGGTTCCATCCACAGTCCGGGTCACACGCTGGGTCAGCATTCCCAGCAGGTCTTTGGCTTCGTATTCGGTGGGAAAAAGGACGGCGATCATGAATGAACCTCAGGAGGACCGTCCGAACATGCTGCGGGCCCGGAGAAGCTGGCGGAATTCGGAAAGGGCGATCATCGGCCAGTTCGTGCGGTAGAGGTCGTATTTCAGATAGAACACGCAGGGGAAACCGGTCCCGGTGATGTGGTCCTCCCGCCAGCTTCCGTCGTCGCTTTGGGTGGAAGTCAGGTGTTGTACCGCGCGTTGGACACTGGGCCGGGCCGGATCCCCGAAGGCCAGCATGCCCATGAGGGCCCAGGCGGTCTGGGAAGGGGTGCTCGCCCCCTGTCCTTTCAGGCGGGGATCATCATAGGACGCGCAGGTTTCACCCCAGCCCCCGTCGGGATTCTGGCTGGATTCCAGCCAGTCGCGCGCGCGCACCAGCCAGTCCTGGTTCATGTCCTCCCCGATGTAATACAAGCCGCGCAGCGCCTGCCACGTGCCATAGATGTAATTGACACCCCAGCGACCATACCAGGAACCGTCCTCCTCCTGGGTACTGCGCATGTACTTGATCGCGCGCTGGAGGAATTTTTCCTTTTTGTTGAAACCGTATTTGCCGAAACATTCCAGCACCCGCGCCGTGATGTCGCTGCACGGCGGATCCAGGATGGCCTTGTGGTCGGCAAAGGGCACATGGTCGAGCCACTTCTTCGTCACGTCCTTGTCAAAGGCCGCATAGCCCCCGTTCCTGCACTGGAAACTGGCCGCCCACGGCAGCGCCCGCTGGGTCGCCTCCAGCTTGGCTTTCTCGTCCGTGGCCTCGATCATCCGCAGCGCCAGCAGGACCTTCACCGTGTCATCGACATCGGGGTAATGCTTGTTGTTGTACTCGAAGGCCCATCCGCTCGGCTCGCCCTTGTAGGTGTTCTTCACCGCCCAGTCGCCCTTGAAACGCACCTCGCTCTTCACCAGGTAGTCGGCCGCCTTCACCAGTTGCGGGTCGTTCTTCTGCACCCCGGATGTCGCCAGCGCCACGCTCGTGATCGCCGTGTCCCAGATGGGCGAAAAACAGGGCTGGAAACGGTAGTCGTTCTTTTCCTTGTCGAAGACCTCGAAGTCATAGAGGTGCTTCTCGTTCTTCTTCACCAGGGGATGGTCGTCCGGATATCCCAGGCACCGGAAAACAATCAGGCTGTTAAGCATGCTCGGGAAAATCGCCCCCACCCCGTCGGACCCCTCGGAACAACGCTCCACGATCCACTGCTCGGCCACTTTGAGCGCCTTGCCGCGGAAGGGTTTCCACGAACAGGCTTCCAGCACTTTCAGGAACCCGTCAAAGCTCAGGAAAAAATTCCGCAGGGTGAACCACTTCTTGTCACGCGGCAGGGAAAAATCCTGCCCCTCCGTGCCATAGGGATACAGCTCATGCAGTTGCTTCTCGGGCGGCAGCAGCTTCGTCGGACGGAAATGGTTGATGATCGCCAAGGGCACAAACATGTTCCGCGTCCACGACGACAGCTCGTAGATATTGAAGAAAAACCAATTGGGCAGGAGCATGGCCTCCACGGGGATGACCGGGAGGTATTTCCAGGGAAACTGGCCGACCAGGGCCAGGTACAACTTCCCATAGGTGTTCATTTTCGGGATGCCGCCCAATCGCAGGATGGTCGCGTGGGCTTTTTTCATCACCGCATCCTCCGGGGTGAATCCCGCCAGCTTCAGCGCAAAGTAACACTTTACCGAGGCATTGATCTCGCTCGGCCCGCCGTGGTAGATCCCCCATCCCCCATCGGGCAACTGGCGGTCCAGGATATGCTTCACCACCCGGGCCTGGCGCTCCACGTTGATTTCGCCCCTCCAATACTCCAGCAGCATGATGTCGCACACGAGGGTGGTGTCGACAATGAGCTCCCCGATCCAGTGTCCGTCCTCTTTCTGCAGGCTCCGCAGATAGGTTTGGGCGCGGGCGATCGTCGTTTCGACTTTCACCGCCAAAGAGGGCTCAATCTGGACCTTGAGTTGGTGCTGGCTCAGGGTGAAAGGGCTCACACTGGGTTGGGATTCGCTGCTGGACATGGCGCGAAACTTTATCCAAGTGAGACGGGGCGTCAATGGAACAACCATGGCGGATCCAGATGATATTCCAATGACTCCGGGCCCCATCCATCAGAATATCAACAAGATACGCAGCGGTTCGTCACGGTTTCCCCCGGTTTTTTCGCCCCCCACCCCTCGCATACCGGACCGGGGAGACCGGCCGATTGGGCGCCCCGGGTGTGGCCTCCAATCCCAAAGTCGCCTTCAACTCCAGAATCTGGTCCCGCAGCAGGGCCGCCTTCTCAAACTCCAATTTTGACGACGCCTGGACCATTTCGTCCTCCAGTTCCTTCAACACGTCCACCGCATCCTGGTCCCCCGCACCCTTGCGGAGCACCGCCTCCTCAACAGCCCGCCCCTTCAGGATGGTCTGCAGACTTTCCTGCACCCCGCGCTTGACCGACTGCGGGGTGATGTGGTTCTCCCGGTTGAAGGTCACCTGCTTCGCCCGGCGGTATTCGGTCACTTCCAAAAGGCGCTTGATCGATTTCGTGATGATGTCGGCGAACAATACCACATGTCCGTTGATATGGCGGGCCGCGCGACCCGCCGTTTGGATGAGCGATGTCTCCGAGCGAAGATACCCCTCCTTGTCCGCATCCAGGATGCAGACCAGGGAAACCTCCGGAAGGTCCAGGCCCTCGCGCAGCAGGTTGATGCCCACCAGGATGTCGAATTCCCCGGCCCTCAGGTTGCGCAGGATTTCCACCCGCTCGATCGCATCCACCTCGGAATGCAGGTACTGCACCTTCAACCCCGCCTCCCTCAGGTAATCGGTCAGGTCTTCCGCCGTCCTCTTGGTCAATGTCGTGACCAGCACCCGCTCTCCCCGCTCAATCCGCTCGCGCGCCATCCCGATGGTCTCATCGATCTGGCCCTTCAGGGGCTTGATGGTGATCACCGGGTCGATCAGTCCCGTCGGCCGGATCACCTGCTCGACCGTCGGCCCGCCCGCCGCCTTCAACTCATAGGGCCCCGGCGTGGCCGACACATACACGGTCTGCCTCATCAACGCCTCGAACTCGGGAAAATCCAACGGCCGGTTGTCCAGCGCCGAGGGCAGCCGGAACCCGTGCTCCACCAGAACCGTCTTCCTCGCCCGGTCCCCGGCATACATCCCCCCGATCTGGGGCACCGTCGCATGCGATTCATCGATGATCATCAGCGCATCGTCCGGAAAAAAATCGATCAGCGTCTGGGGCCGCGAACCCGGCGGGCGCCCGCTCAGGTGCCGTGAGTAATTTTCAATCCCGGCACAGAATCCCACCTCCTGCATCATGTCGATGTCATACGTCGTGCGCATCTTCAGGCGCTGGGCCTCCAGCAGCTTGCCCTCTTTCTCGAATTGTCCGATGCGCTCATCCAATTCCTTCTGGATGTCCCCGATGGCCCGGCGCATCTTGTCGGCCGGCGTGACAAAATGTTTCGCCGGGAATACCGCCACCGATTGCAGCGTCTCCACCGCATCCCCGGTCAACAGGTCGAAGCGCGTGATCCGGTCGATTTCATCGCCGAAAAATTCGATGCGCAGCGCGTCCTCGGTGTAGGCCGGGCAAAGTTCGACGACATCCCCCCTCACCCGGAACTGCCCCCGCTCCAGTGAAACCGGGTTCCGCTCGTACAGGATGTCCACCAGCCGGGCCAGCAGGGCGTCGCGGGCCATCTGCTGCCCCCGCTCCAGGGGCAGGACCATTTCCCTGTAATCCTCCGGGGAACCCAGCCCGTAGATGCAGCTCACGCTCGCCACCACGATGGTGTCCCGCCGCGTCAACAGGGCGCTCGTCGCCGCCAGCCTCAACCGCTCGATCTCCTCGTTGATGCTCGAATCCTTCTCGATGTAGGTGTCGGTCCGCGGGATGTAGGCCTCGGGCTGGTAGTAGTCGAAGTAACTGACAAAATATTCCACCGCGTTCTCCGGGAAGAACGACTTGAATTCGCTGTAGAGTTGTGCCGCGAGTGTTTTGTTATGCGAGATGACCAGCGTCGGGCGGTTCAGTTCCTGGATGACGTTGGCCATGGTGAACGTCTTCCCCGAACCGGTCACGCCCACGAGGACGTTGTGCTTCTCTCCCGTGCGCAACCGCTTCAGCAGGCCGGCGATGGCCATCGGCTGGTCGCCCATGGGGGCGTAGGGGGATTGGATTTTGAAGTCCATAAAACCATTAATATGCACTAATGGACACTGATGAAAAACATTGAGTGATCCGACTTTGCGCCAAGCTGTATTTTCTTATACGACTATTTAGTGAATATTAGTGCCCATGAGTGGTGAAAAGGGTTTCAAGTACCCCCTGCTCCAACCCCTTCCCGATACAAACCACCCCGAACGGCACATCCTCGGCACCGAATTTCCACGCATCCATCTGCCCGGATCCGGCGGCATACTGGAAAAAATGGACCGCCTCCGGTTCGTCCCGGAATCGCAGGAACCCCTTGGCCCGCTCGACCGCACCCGGCAGCCCCCGCACTGTTTCGAGGAAGGAATCGCGGTCCACCAACCCGGGCATCTCCAGAAATACCGAACGGTACGCCGTGTGGCCGGATTCGCGGGGCAGGAAAACCTTTTGCAGGGCCCCCGCCCGCTCCGGTTCCGGGAGAACACAGTCGCCACGCACCGCCGGGATCACCCGCACACCCGGGTTCCAGCCCAGGACCGTCCGTTCGCATCCCGCCACCTGCCGGGGGCTGAGTTCGTCGGTCCGCGTAAGCACCACCACATCGGCAAACTGCACCGCTTCCTTGTGATGGCGGGAAGACGACGGCGAAGCCTCCAATTGCCGGCTGTCGATCACATGGATCACCGCCCGCGGCGAAATCACCCGGAGCAGGTCGGTGTCGGTCAGGCGCTCCAGCAGATCTTCCGGCTCGGCCACACCGGAGGCTTCGATCCACACCCGTTCGATCGCGGGGTCACGGGATAATTTGAGCAGTTCCTCGACGAGTTGTCGCGGCGTGGTGCAGCAGGCGCAGCCCCCGGTGAGCGAAGCGATCCGTGCGGCCTTGTCCCTGAGCAGGCGGGCATCGAGGTTCACGGGGCCGGCGTCATTGATGATCAGGGCGGTGCTCTTCCGGGGAAAACCCGGGCGCGTGAGTTGGTGCGCGATAAGCGTGGTTTTCCCGCTCCCCAAAAAGCCGGTAACCAGGGTCACATCAAGTTTGCGGGGTTTGGTCATGGGCAAAGGAGGCCGACAGTTTAATCCAACCCTGCCCGACAACAAGACCCTGCCTGTGATTTTAAGATTGGCCTTTTTAGCGCCCCCTCCATAAAGACTCCCCACGATGATCCTCAGCGACCGCCAAATTTCCGCCCTGGCCCGCAAGGGCATGATCCGCCCCTTCGAACCGAAACTCGTCCGCCGCGACCCCGTATCCGGGCCCGTGCTGTCCTACGGTTGTTCCAGCTACGGCTACGACCTCCGCCTGTCCCCGCGCGAATTCCAGGTGTTCCGCCACGTGCCCGGTACCATCGTCGATCCCAAGCACTTCAATCCCCGAAATCTGGAAAAAGTCGCCCTGCATGAAGACAAACTCGGGAAGTACTTCATCCTCCCGGCCCGGAGTTACGGCTTGGGCGTGGCGGTGGAAAAACTGACCCTGCCCCCGAATGTCACCGCCATCTGCGTCGGCAAGAGCACCTACGCCCGCTGCGGCATTATTGCCAACGTCACCCCCGCCGAGGCCGGCTGGAGCGGCCATCTCACCTTGGAATTCTCCAACTCCTCCGCCGCCGACTGCCGGATCTATGCGAACGAGGGCATCGTGCAGATGCTCTTCTTCACCGCCGAGGAATGCGCCGTGTCCTACAAAACACGGGCGGGAAAATACCAGAACCAGAAACAGCGGATTACGCTGCCGAAGGTTTGACCTTTCCGATTTGATGTAGCCACGAACGTAAGTTCGTGGACCCCGTTCGATCTCCACGAACTCACGTTCGTGGTCACACATCACACCGCCAATTCCCTCGCCTTGGCTTTGACGTGCTCGAAGGTCACTTGTGAGGCCGGGCAGGTGATGCGGAATTTCAAGGGGGCCTTGTCGTCCCACAGGATGGCGATGAAGGTCTCCACGTCCTGACAACCGGGGTCGGCACACTTCAGTTCCGTCACCATCACATTTACTTCTTCCGGAACCGAAAAAAGTCCCTGCACCCAGGTGCGGATGCGGGCTGTCGCCAACGCATCCCGATCGGGTTCATCTGTATTCTCCAAATCAATATTCATACAAATTCAAAATACCGCGACCGATCCCTGCGCCGTGCCCACGGCAATCCGGTCCTCCACCGGCGACCACGCCAGGGTGCTGATTTCCTGGTCAAGCACCGCTGCGCCCAGGATTTCGTCCTCCGCATCCCCATTCCAGAGAATGAGTCGCCCGGCCTTGCACCCGGAAACCAGGTGGTGGTTCTTGGGATGGAAGGCCATTGCCGTCACCACATCCGCGTGCGCCATGAACGGCTTGCCCTGCCGTCCGTCCGGACCCGCACCCGAGCAGTCCCACAAAATGATGTCCATGCCGCCGGAAGTCGCCAGCCAATGGGAATCCGCCGACCAGGACTGGAGCCGCACCTTGCCCGGATAACCCTGCATGTGCATGTGGTCGGCACTCTTCGCGTCCCAGATGTGCACGGAATGTTCCTGGCTGCCCGCCGTCACCCAGCGGCCGTCCGGACTCCACGTGCACGACCAGAGCGCGGCCGGCCAGTCGTAGCGCCGGATCTCCTGCCCCGTTTTGGAATCCCATACCCGCAATCCCCCGTTGGCCGCACCCAGGATCATGCCCCCCAAAGGATACCAGCAGAGATCTTCGATGCTCGTTTTTCCATCGGTGATGTCCACATAAGTGACTCCATCCTCCTTCGCGAGCAAAACCGATTTGCCCCAAGCCGTCGCCAGAGCCGGACCTTCGCTGCGGTCACCCCGGGTCACCGGACCCAGGCTCCAAGCCATACGAACCGGCCAACCCCTGCCCGGCTTCACGGCCAGCCCGCCGGCTTTTCCCTCCGCGGTCCAACTCCTCAGGTAGCCGTCCTGCGAGGCCGAAAACAGGAGCTTCCCATCCGGCGACCACGTCAGCGTCTGCACGCCGAGGTCGTGGGCTTGGATTTTCTCAATGAGGGTCCCGTCGGAAGCAAAGAGATCGATCCCGCCGGCGCCATTGGCCACGGCCAATTTGGCGGCATCGGGCGACCAGGCCACCGCAGTGACATAATCTTCGGTCTTGGCGGCCCATCGGGGCCCGAGGCGGCGCGTTTTTACAGTAGGAGGCATGATGGTGTTAGGTTGTTATGATACGATCAATCCCCTCAATCAAGAGGGGATAAAAAAATCAAACGAGGCATGCCTTGAAACCTTTGTTCAGGGCCTCGCGGTCCAGTTCCCGGCCGATGAACACCAGGACGCTCTTCCGGATCTCCCCCGCCTTCCACTCACGGTCGGGCTGGGCCTGGAATATCATGTGCACGCCCTGGAACACCACGCGCTTGGCCTGGCCCTGGATCGCGATCACACCCTTCATCCGGAAAATGTTCGGCCCCTGCTCGGCCAGCAATTTCGCCAGCCAGTCGTTGATCTTCTTCCCGTCCACCTCGCCCTGGACTTCAATGCCGACGGATTTGACCGATTCGTCATGCACGTGGTCGTGCTCTTCGTGGTCATGATCATGGTCATGGTCGCATTTCCCGTGCTCGTGGTCGCAGTGGTTGTGATCGTGGTCATGATCCCCGTGCTCGTGATCATGATCGTGACCGTGGGATTCCCCGCCGAGAAATTGGGGCTCCAGTTCCAGGATGCGGTCGAGGTCGAAGCCGTGTACATCCAGCACCTTGTCCAGGGGAACCGCGGCATCCCGGCAACGGTGGATCTTGGCCAGACGGTTCATCGAATGGATCCGGGCCTCCAGCTTGTCCAACTCGGGAGGGGTGACGAGGTCGGTCTTGTTCAGCAGGACCACATCGGCGAACGCGATCTGCTCCTTAACCTCGCGGCTGTCGTCGAAATGCTGTTCCACATGCTTGGCATCGACCAGCGTAACCACTGCGTCGACTTTCAGCACCGCCTTCATTTCCTCGTCCATGAAGAACGTCTGGATCACGGGACCGGGATCGGCCAGGCCGGTGGTCTCGATGAGGATGCGGTCGAATTTGTCGCGGCGCTTGAGCAGGCCGTGGAGGATGCGGATGAGGTCGCCGCGCACGGTGCAGCAGATGCAGCCGTTGTTCATCTCAAAGATTTCCTCGTCGGTGTTGATCACGAGTTCGTGGTCGATGCCGATCTCGCCGTATTCGTTCTCGATGACCGCGATGCGCTTGCCGTGGTTTTCCGTGAGGATGCGGTTGAGGAGGGTGGTTTTCCCGGCCCCGAGGAAGCCGGTGAGGATGGTGACGGGAATGGGTGCGGGGGTGCTCATGTCAGTTGGGGAG
>Ga0209066_10000959_pt1 | contig 39759 bp, 38 predicted proteins | sample All_14_2_FD_187198 | JGI IMG/M metagenome (GOLD analysis project Ga0209066, IMG submission 187198) | Freshwater microbial communities in response to fracking from Pennsylvania, USA - Allegheny Zone_MetaG_DW_15 (SPAdes) (version 2) ... | reverse complement strand
GCTTCATGCTCCGCCACCATTCGAACGGCCCGGGCGCGGACTTCAGGAGAGAATTTGTTCGTCGGTTTGCTTGTCATAGACCCTACTTCTCACGAGTTGAGGTCTCCGGCAAACCCGGCGCGGTTCACACCGTCTGGAATGATGCAGCACTTGCCGAGCATCCCCACGGTGTGAAGGAATGGGCACTCGACCCCGCACTCGCAGAGCGTCTGTGGCAGGTTTCGGGCGAACTTATCGGCCGTTAGCCGTTTCAACACGTCCCGCTTGGGATCAAGAAAATGTCAGCACTCTCGTTCCCCGAGGCTGCCGCGTTGCTATGTTTGGTCGGGGCGGCCTAGCGCGGCGTCGTGGTGGGCGATCTGACCGACCCGGCGAGCAGGGCCGCCGCGCTGCAAGGTGTCGGCCGTGTCTTCTACATCGCGCCCGTTGCGCTTCCCGACGAGGCTATCCTGGGGAAGGCGTTTGTCGATGCAGCGATCGCGAGCGGCGTACGGCGCTTCGTGTTCTCGTCGGTCATTCATCCGGTGCTGAGCGGCCTCTCCAACCATGCACTCAAGGCGCCCGTCGAGGATGCGGTGCTCAATTCGGAGCTTGAATACACTTTCCTCCATCCGACAGTGCTGTTTCAGAATTTTGCCGCGGCCTGGGACGGGCTCGAAGAGCGGGGTGGTCAGCGAGCCCTGCTCGATAGGACTCGTCCGGTGCTCTCGCGACAATGGCAACCGCGTTACCGCTCATAACGGCGGCGCGACAAAGAGCTTTTCCGGAAACGTCTTCTCCACCACTTCGAGGAAGGCGCGGACCTTGGCGCCGATCAAGCGGCGTGAACTCTGCAAGGCCCAAATCTCGACCGGCGGACCGGCATGCGTTCCCCAGTAGGCAAGCCTGCCGGCCTCGATGTCGTCGGTGACCAGGAGCTTGGGCAGCAAGGCCGCGCCGGCGCCCAAGAGCACGGCATCGCGGACCATCAGCAGCGAAGAGAGTCGCAGAACCGGGTCCGGCCGCAGGACGATATCGGCCTCCGTTCCTGATTTCATCCGCCAGACCGCCGTCGGCGATGCCGCGGAGAGCACAACGGCCTTTGCCGTCGATTCGTCTTCATCCACGCCTCTATCGGGACGCGGCATGCCGGGCGGTGCCACGATCAGGCGTTCATCGTTGAGGAACCGGCGGCCGACCAGGCGTTCATCGGGCGATGGGTCGATCCGGATGATCAGGTCGTAGCCATCTTCGACCGGATCGACCTTGCGGTCCTCGGCAACGATCTCGAGCTGGACCTCCGGATAGGCCAGCGCAAACCGCGCACCGATCCGGGGCATCGCGACGTGTGCGAAGACGACCGGCGCACTGACCCGCAGCCTGCCTCTCGGCGTCGACGCGCCAAGGACCACCGCCTCACCGGCTTCGGCGATTTCACTCAGCAGCCCGTGTGTCCGCTCATGCAGCGCCCGTCCTTCATCGGTCAATCGCAGGTTCTGAGACCCGCGCTCGATGAGCCGTACGCCGAGGCTCTGTTCAAGTTCGCCCACCCGTCGGGACAGAGTGGCCTTGGAGCGGCCCGAAACGCGGGCAGCACGGCCAAACCCGCCGTGAGCCGCGACGAGGTCGAAGTCGGACAGAGCCTGCAGGTCCATCAAAGTGTTCCGTATTTGAGACGCGTATTCTCGATACTGGCACCTTCTAAACGATAATGAAACGGCTATCTTCATCCTCAGAGATGCAACACGCATCGCCACAGGAGATTTCGACATGACCATTCTCGTAACCGGTAGCACAGGAACCATCGGGGCACAGGTTCTGGCTCAGCTTCAAAATCGCAACGCCGATGTTCGCGCCCTGACACGCTCTCCAGAGACGGCGCAGCTTCCCGCAGGTGTGACGGCGGTTCGCGGCGATCTCTCCGACCCGGATTCGGTGCGCGCCGCGTTGCAGGGCGTCGACACGTTGTTCCTGCTAGCTCCCAATGTTGCCGATGAACTGACACAGACCATGCTGGCCCTGACCGTTGCCCGCGAGGCCGGCATCAAGGGCGTGGTCTATCTGTCGGTGTTTGGCGGCGACGCCTATGCCGACGTGCCCCATTTTGCCGGCAAGTACACGGTCGAACGCATGATCGAGGCGCTCGACCTGCCAGCGACTGTCCTGCGTCCCGCCTACTTCATCCAGAACGATCTTCGGCAGAAGGACGGACTGCTGAAGGGCGGTGTTTACGGTTCGCCGATCGGCGACAAAGGCATCTCGATGGTCGATATCCGCGACATCGGCGAGGCCGCCGCGACCGAACTGGTTCGTCGCGAACAGGCACCAACGCCGCTGCCCCGCGAGACCTATGCCCTGGTTGGTCCGGACAGCCTGACCGGCCAAGGCATCGCCACAATCTGGAGCGAGGCCCTCGGCCGCCCGATCCGGCATGGCGGCAACGATCTCGTCATCATGGAGCAGCGCACCAAGACCATGCTGCCCGCCTGGCATGCGCTCGACCTGCGCCTGATGTTCGGCCGCTACCAGACCGAAGGCGCGGTGGCGAGCGCTGACGACATCGCCCGGCTGACCAAACTGCTCGGCCACGCCCCCCGCTCCTACGCCGCTTTTGCCAAGGACGCTGCCGCCCAGTGGGCGAAGAACTGAACCCGCACTGTACACCTCAACACAGGAGACCTGCCATGATCACGATCCAACCCCTCTTGCCCGAAGATGCTCCCGCGGTCGCCGCGATGCGACAGGCCACGGCCGCCCATAAGGGCGACAAGCTCGGCCCGGAGGCCCGGCCGATGTTCGACGGCATGTTTGCTGCCACGCCCGCTGCGGCGGATGTCCGGGTCGAGGCTGGGACGGTCGGCGGCATTGCGGGCTTTTGGGTTCGGCCGGCAGGTGCACAACCGGGCGCTCGCGTGCTCTATATTCACGGCGGCGGCTACGTGCTCGGCTCGGCGCAGGCGTTCACCAGTTTCGTGGGCCAGATTGCCCGGCGCGCGGGAGCCGATGCCTTTGTCCCGGACTACCGGCTCGCGCCAGAACACCCATACCCGGCAGCGATCGACGATGCGGTCGCTGTATATCACGGTCTCGTCGCCGAAGGCGCCGAACGGATCGTCGTCGTTGGCGACTCTGCCGGAGGTGGCCTGACGCTGGCGCTGCTCTCCATCCTTGCCACCGACAAGACAAGCGGCGTAGTGCAACCGGTCGGTGCGGCGGTGATGTCGCCCTTGACCGACCTAGCAATGGCCGGCGAGAGCTACGAAACCAGGGCCGAGGCCGACCCGATCTTCACGCGCGACGTGCTCAAAGCATTTTCGGACATGTATCTGCGGGGCCAGGATGCCACGCTGCCCAAGGCATCGCCGCTCTATGCTCAACTCAACGGCCTGCCACCGATCCGCCTGGATGTCGGTGACAACGAAGTGCTGCTCTCCGACTCCACCCGCTACGCCGACCGGGCGCAGGCGGCAGGCGTCGAGGTCACGCTGTCGGTCTGGGAGGGCATGGCGCATGTGTTTCAGTCCTCCCTGGGGCAATTTGTGGCGGCCGAGCAGTCCGTCGACGCCATCGGCGAATTCCTGCGCCAGCGGCTCGCCGTCCCGTCTAACGCAATCAAAGGAGCTTGATCATGACACGCGTATTATTCATCGGGCAGAAGCCGGAAACCGTCGACTTTTCCGATCCCTCCCTGCCACCAGGGTTCGATGCTCAAAAAATCCAGGCGGGCATCGACCTCGCGGAAACGACTATGACAGAGCGCGGTTGGGACGCCGACATCTGCATGATCGCTCCCGATGACAGTGGCATCGCAGCATTGGCCGCGCAGCTGGCGGGCACGGACTATGATTGCGTCGTGATCGGTGGCGGCCTGCGCATCCCACCCAAGGGACTGGAGTTCTTTGAGAAGGTCGTGAATGCCATCCACCGGGGCGCACCGAGGGCGGCGATCGCCTTCAACACCCGTCCCCAGGATACTGCGGAAGCGGCGGCGCGATGGGTCAGCGCGGATTGACAGCAAGGCGGGCGCGACACCTGACTGCCACATCGGCCATTCTCGGATATGAGATTTGCCTCGATGTAAGTAAGTGTCCGCTTTTCGGAAAACGGCCGTCTCTTCTACCCCGAACTGGCCGCAACCGACCCCGTTCTCTGCAATTCGTCACAACGATTGAGCGTGTACCAATGCTGAAGTTTCTCGACTAATCTTCTTCGAGCCCGATATGGCCTGGCGCGTTCAGGTCGATGGCAGGATCGCCGATCAGGACGGTGAGGTTCTGCTGCAGACGGTCCAGTTCCAGCCCGCCGATCTTCATGGCCCACGCTGTACGCAACTCGTCGAAGATCGCTTCGCCCTCTGACATCACCTCGTAGCCCAGGTCGGTGATGGTAAGAAGCTTGCGTCGCGAGTCGGTCGCATCATCCAAACGGGCAACATAGCCATGCTTTTCCAGGAGGCCGATCACCTTGGCGGCAGCCTGCTTGGAGACCGACAGTCGCCGTCCCAAGTCGGCCATAAAGCGGTGCTGTGCATTCTGGGTGATCGCTAGTTGTCGCGCGCGGGATCGATATCCTCCGAAATTTCCTGCCTGAGCTTCGGCCCCTGAGCGAGTCGGCGACCGAGCGCCGAGACGAACGCCTCATAGCGCTCGCCGGCCTTGGCCCGCGCAGCCTGCGCGGCGGGCTCGGGCAGTGCCGGCGTCGTCGTTAGCCAGAACCGGACGAACACGGCGAGTGTTTCGACGGCTATGCCAAGATCGCGCTCCATCCGCGCCATGCGCCGGTCGAGCTGGTCGAGCCGTTTGGTAGTTGCCGCTTCCTGTCGTTCGGCGGCGTCGGGCGACAGGAAGGAGGCGATGCCGGCTTCCGCGATCAGCGAAAGGGATTGGTCGCGCCGAGCGGCATGCGCGGCGAGCGCCTTCATCAAGTCCGGTTCGAGATACACCGACAGCCGCTGCTTTTTAGAATGCTTCGTCATGGTGCCACCTACAGCTCGATCCCATCGCCGGGATCGAGCGACGCCTGGCGCGCCACCTGACGCAGGGTCTGGTTCATGCGCGAGAGGCGTGCGACGTCCTCATCAGCGTCATCTCGGGGATCGATCTCGAACTCGTTTTCGATGGGTAGCTTAAGCTCGACGGGTTTCGAGCGACTCAGTTCTGGTTGATGCCGGCGCTCGGAGTCGGTCGTGTCCTCATCTTCCGATCCGCTCCCGCCGCCGGTAGCGGTCGCCGCGGGCGGTATCGCTGGAAGGGGAAGCGTGCTCCAGTCGTCCGGCCGCGCTGTTATCGGTTTCACCAATGTCGGTGGCATAAGGATGCGCTCCTGAAACCGGCGATCCTCGTAGTATCGCGCCTTCTTCGCGCGGATCGGCGGGGTGCCCGCCACCATGACGATTTCGTCGGATGGCGGAAGCTGCATGATTTCGCCTGGCGTCATCAGTTGCCGAGCTGTCTCCGAGCGCGAGACCATCATGTGACCGAGCCAGGGCGACAGGCGATGGCCAGCATAGTTCTTCATCGCGCGCATCTCGGTCGCGGTGCCGAGCGCGTCCGAGACGCGCTTGGCGGTCCGTTCGTCATTGGTGGCGAAGCTAACCCGGACATGGCAGTTATCGAGGATCGAGTTGTTCGGGCCGTAGGCCTTCTCGATCTGGTTCAACGACTGGGCGATGAGAAAGGCCTTGAGGCCGTAGCCCGCCATGAAGGCGAGAGCGGTCTCGAAGAAGTCGAGACGACCGAGGGCTGGAAACTCGTCCAGCATGAGGAGCAGCCGGTGGCGGTTGCCCTTCGCCTGCAGATCCTCCGTCAGGCGCCGTCCGACCTGATTGAGGATCAGGCGGATCAGCGGTTTGGTCCGGTTGATGTCCGACGGCGGCACGACGAGGTAGAGGGTCGTGGGATGCTTGCCGCCGACGATATCGACGATGCGCCAGTCGCAGCGGCGCGTGACCTCGGCGACGACGGGATCGCGATAGAGGCCGAGAAATGACATCGCGGTCGACAGCACGCCCGACCGCTCGTTGTCGGATTTGTTCAGCAGCTCGCGCGCGGCGCTGGCGATCACCGGATGCGGTCCAGCCTCGCCGAGATGGGCTGTCTTCATCATGGCGGCGAGCGTCGACTCGATCGGCCGCTTCGGATCGGAGAGGAAGGCGGCGACGCCGGCGAGCGTCTTATCGGTCTCGGCGTAGAGGACGTGCAGGATCGCGCCGACCAGCAATGCGTGGCTGGTTTTTTCCCAGTGGTTCCGTTTCTCCAGCGAGCCCTCCGGATCGACCAGGATGTCGGCGATGTTCTGGACGTCGCGGACCTCCCATTCGCCGCGGCGCACCTCGAGCAGTGGATTGTAGGCCGCGGATTTCGTATTGGTGGGATCGAACAGCAGCACGCGGCCGTGGCGGGATCGAAAGCCTGCCGTCAGCGTCCAGTTCTCCCCCTTGATGTCATGGACGATCGCAGACCCCGGCCAGGTCAACAGCGACGGCACGACCAGGCCGACGCCCTTGCCGGATCGCGTGGGCGCGAAGCACAGCACATGCTCAGGCCCGTCATGCCGAAGATAGTCGCGATCGAATTTCCCGAGGACGACGCCATCCGCGCCGAGCAGGCCGGCGGCCCGGACTTCGCCGGGATCGGCCCAACGGGCGGAGCCGAACGTCTCAGCGCTCTTGGCCTCACGCGCCCGCCAGACGGACATGCCGATTGCGACAGCGATGGAGATGAAGCCGCCGGACGCGGCGATATAGGCGCCCTCTATGAAGATCGGCGGTGCATAGGCATCATAGAAGTACCACCACCAGAAGAAGGCGGGCGGATAGTAGATCGGCCAACCGGCCAGCTCGAACCAAGGGAGGCCGAGCTGCGGCTGAAAGCCGAGACGGTACGCCGTCCACTGCGTCGCCGCCCAGGTTGTCATCAGCACGATGAGGAAGACGGTGAGGATCTGGCCCCAGAGGATTTTGGTCGCCGACATGGCGGGCACTCCTTTCTTGATTGGGCTACATGCCGAGGCCGCGCTTGCGGCCGAAGCTCCAGTCGACGCCACCGGCGCCACGCGACACGCCGGAGACGTGCTGACCGACTTGGCGTTCGAGGGATGGCGACCAGGGCACGAGTTGGAAGCCGAGACCGTCGTCGATCATGGCGAAGCGGCCCGACGCGAGCGCGAAGCGCTGGCGATAGGTGCCCGCCACATACTCGCCCGTTCCGGCCTTCGAGAATTGTCGGCCAGTCTCGGCCGCGAGCTTTTGACCAAGGGCCTCCACCTCGTGCTGACGCAGCGTGTCGATCAGCCCAGGCGAGAAGCTGACGCCGCGGGACTGCCGCTCGGCAAGGCCCTGGCCAACGAGATGCTCGGCCCGCCTGTCCATCGCCTGGCGAACCTCCGCCCCGAAGCCGCCGCCGCCGAGGGCAACGGGATCGCGGGCGATCGCTTGACGGTCGAGCCAGGTGGCTCCGGTCGCGTGGACCTGCCGTTCGATGTCGAGGTCGGAGCGGACGGCGAGCGCGACGCGGCGGCGGCCTTGCGCGTCGTCGAACTTGCGCAGCTCGACGATCGAGCCCGGCGCGCTGTCGCCGGCGGCGTCGAGGTCGGGCAGCTTGATGTGATGGGTGCGTCCGTCGGTGCCGTCGACCACGGCATAGGCCGTGCCCTTCAGCTCGTCGTCGAGACCGCGATTGACCAGCCGGCCGACGACGGGATCGTCGAGGCTTTCGCCCGCGAGCACATAACTGGCGGCGCCGCGCTCGATGCCGCGCTCAGTCAGGCCGCGATGGATGCGCTTGATGATGTCGCCACGCTCGCCCAGCTCGCGCAACGTCGCTTCGGCATGCTCGGTCACGACCCATTGGCCGGGGCCGACCTGATCGGCGAGGCCGAGCGTCTCCAGCTTCCGCAGGCGGCCGACCTTCATCGCGTGGAATTCGTCGGGCTGGCGGTCGGGGTGCGGAGCGAGATCGATGACGCCGGTGCGATAGCTGTCGCGGGCAAGTTGGCGGTCAAGATTGGTCCAGCGCTCGGCGTCGATCTGACGTTGGAGATTGCGGCGGATCTCTTGATCGGTGCGCGGCCCCAGCTCCTGCGTGACGAGGTCCTGCGCGCGGGCGCGCATGCCTTCCTTGATGTAGTCGCGCGAGATGACGAGGTCCTGGCCGTCATCGGTGCACCCGCGCAGGATGATATGGACGTGGGGATTGTCGGTATTCCAGTGATCGACGCCGACCCAATCGAGCTTTGTGCCGAGGTCGGTCTCCATCTGCCCCATCAGGTCGCGGGCGAAGGTCTTGAGGTCGGACATCTCGGTCGCGTCCTCGGGCGAGACGATAAAGCGGAAGTGGTGGCGATCGTCCTGGGTGCGCTCGGCGAAAGCCTTGGGGTCGGCGTCCTCAGTCTCCGGTCCGAACAGCCGGGCCTTCTCCCCATCTCGGGTGACGCCCTCGCGCCGGAGATAGCTGAGGTGCGCGGCGAGCGGCGCAGCACGCGCTGAGTGCCGGACGACGCGGGTCTTGATGACCGTGTTGCGCGATCGGCTGGTGAGCAGCCGATTAGCTTGCACGGTCGCACGCTGGCCGCGCCCGAAACGCGAGCGATTGCCGGAGCCGATCTTGCCGGCGCGCGAGATGCTGCCGCCGGCGCGCTGGGCGGCCGCCAGCGCCTGGGCGATGAAGGGCCGCGTCTGCTGTGCGCGGGTGGAGCGGATGCGGCCTGGCCGGATGCGGAAATCGTCCTCGCCGCTCATGACCGCGACCCCGCACATCGCGCGAAACCGAGGAAATCCTTGTACAAATCGCGATAGCGCAGGCTGCACCGATCATGCGCACCTCGCGCAGATGCAACATAAGTCCCTGAAAACACACGACCGCACCAAGCAGCACATCGCGCGCTTTTATCTCGCCATCGTGCGGTTGTATTGCCTGCTCCTCCTCCTCGGACCGCCATCTGTCCGCCAGAGCACGCCATTCCTCGATCAGGCGCGAACGCCGTCATCGGGGGCTTTCTGATGCATTGCGAGCCACGAACAGCCCATCGGTGCGTGGCGCAATCGCGTTTGGATCGCGCGCCGGGGCTGGCGTTGTCGCTTCATCCGGCGCGCTTTCACGTTGCACCGGAGCGACGGTCATGCTGCTCGATGGCTGCACGACGAAGAGCGGCGCACGGGTCCAGGCGAGCGGATCGGCGGCCGCCACCACGACGGTGGAGACCATCTCGCCGCCGCCGACGATGGGTCCGAGCATGGCGACATAGGTGCGCGTTTCGGCGGGCAATGGGCGTCCGGCGAGAGACTCTTCGTAGCGCCTAGGCCCAGCATTGTAAGCCGCGAGAAAGCCCGGCGAACCGTAGCGGCCGTGCATCTCGCGCAGATACGCCGCGCCCGCCAGAATGTTGTCGCGCGGATCGTAGGGGTTCGCGCCGAGGCCGTGACGGGCGCGAAGGCTGGCCCAGGTGGCCGGCATGATTTGCATCAGCCCCATCGCGCCGGCCGAGGAGATGGCGCGCACATCACCGGCGCTTTCAACGCGCATGACGGCGCGAATCCACGCTTCGGGAATGCCGAACCGTTGCACCGCTTCGGTGATGAAGGCGGCGTAGGGATCGGCGCGCGACGGGCGATCGGGGGGCATCTCCTGCGCTGCGGCGGGCGCGAGCGGCGCGGCGAGGAGCAGGCCGGAAAGGAGAAGGAAGGCTGCGCGTCGGAGGTCGATCCTCCCTCCGACGACAGGTTGCGAGCGAACGAAGGGCATCGCTTTAGTCCCGCTCGCCGCGCTTCGGCGGGCGATACCAATGCAAGCCCCAGCCGGATTTATCATCGGCCGACTGGAAGAGATTGGCGCGGATTGGATGACCGAAGGTCGGATCGTCGATCTGGAGCGAGACGTAATCGCCGGCCTTCTCGCCGGTACGCTTCCAACCCGCGCCGATCTCGGCGCCGGGTTCGTTGTTCATACCGTCGAAGACATGAACGCGGTAATCCGGCGCATTCTCAGCATCGGAGGCCTCGGCCGGAATGATGATGATGTCCTGCTGCAATAGGAGTGTTTGCAAATGGCCGATGAAGCCGGAATCGTCGCGCGTGAATTGACCGATCAGGGACATGGTTTTCTCCGTGGCTGTGCGGTGAAAAAGGTCATGGTCGTGCCGTCACCGCGTCGGCGCGCGCCAGACGAAGCGGCCATCGCCGTCCTCGTCGGTGTAGAGCGGGGTGGCCCGGCCAATGACCGAGCTGGCGGGGAGCGGACCGAAGTAGCGGCCGTCGAGGCTGTCGCGGACTTCCCAGTTCATCAGGAACAGCTCACCGTCCGCGACCACGCGGCAGCCTTGCCAGATCGGCAATGGTCGGCCGCGACGGTCGTGGTCCAGCGCATCGCCCATCGACACGGCATCGACCGTGATGGCGAGCCCTGTTCTGCACACGCGCTGCCCGGGAAGCGCCGCGACGTGCTTCATGAGAGGCACGCCGCGCGGCAGATATCCGCCGTCCGAGAGGAAGGTCGCGAGCGGCTCGGGCGCGCGGACTGCGACCAGATCGGTAACGTCCAGCCGGCCAGGTGCGCCGATCGCGTACAGGCCGATCGGCGTGCTCGCCGAAGCATTCCAGATCAGCTTCGGCGCGAACGAGGCGATCGACGCGATGCCGAGCAGCGACACGGCGGCCGTCGTGACCAAGGCATAGGCGAGCCGCGTCATGCGCCAATCTCCCGGCGCAGAATGAAGGCGCGGTGCTGCTGCGCATCGTAGGCGCGCGGGGCCTCGCCGACGGTCAGCCGGTTATGGACATGACGCCAGTGATCCGGTGAAACCTCGATCGCATCGATGCCGCGCGCCTCGATCGCATCGATGAGCTGGAGCACGCGTTCGACCTTCGGCCAGCCATCGGCGCGCAGCAGGATGTCGCCACCGGGGCGCACGAATGGCAGGGTCTGACAGTGCTCACCGGCATTCACGGCGCGGACGATGTCGAGGCGCGACAGCGCGGTGCCATAATCGTTGGAAGTCCAGCGAACGAAGGCGAAGACGCTGTTCGGTGCGAACGAGACGACGCGTCGACGGCGGTCGAGGATTTGTTCGGCAGTCTCACGGCCGAACCTGATCCAGAACTCGATCTTCTTCTCAATCCACGTCAGCTCGACATGGGTCAGGGCATCGGCGGCAAGCGCACGCGGCAAGCCGCTGCGCACCGATGCGTCGGCGACGCCGATCATCGTGGTTCTCCTTCGCTGGTGGGGAATTCGCGCTCAAACAGGGCGCGCAGCATGTCGGCGACGGTCAGTCCGCGCTGGAAAGCGGCGATCTTGATCCGGCCGCGCATGTCGGCGGTGACGTCGATCGTCAGCCTGGCGCTAAAGTCCGCAGCGGTTCAGCACGAACCGGGCTTTCAACTCCGGACGGTAGATCCGCGCTTCGCTGAGCAGCGTCAGCATCTCAGCCGAGGCCCAGCCGTCGAGCGGCGATGGCTGCACCGGGATCAGCACGAGGTCGGTGGCGAGCAATGCCGAGCGCATCAGTCCGGCGACGCGGGACGGTCCGTCAATCACGACGTGATCGACGTCGCGCGCCAGCTCCGGCGCTTCGCGGTGGAGCGTGTCGCGCGCCAGGCCGACGACGCCGAACAGCCGCTCCAATCCCTCCCGGCTGCGCTGCTGCGACCAGTCGAGCGCCGAGCCCTGTGGATCGGCGTCGATCAATGTCACGCGCTTGCCATTGCGCGCCCATTCGCCGGCGAGATGCAGGGCGAGCGTTGTCTTGCCGACGCCGCCCTTCTGGTTGAGGAGCGCGACGATCATGACGGTCTCCCGGCGATCGGGGACTCGTCCACAGTGGTGGAAAAAGCGGTGTGCGTTAGAAAGATTCCGTAGGAATCTAGGTTAGATAAGTTACAGGGCTCGCAAGCTGCTGATTCAGCGCGATGAATCGGCGATTTCGGTCCCCGATAGCACGAAAGTCCGGTCCCTGATGGCACGATAGTGCCGGTCCCTGATAGCACGAGATGATTCACAGCTTATCCCCAGGGCGAGTTGTCGAACGGCGACGGCGGCGTGGGATGCCGAGCGCGTCGGGATCAGTTGGTACGAAGGACAGAATTTCGGGGCCGCCGACGCATTGCTCGATGGTCAGGCGGTAGCCGGGCAGCGGCTGTCTGCGGACGATGTCGCGCAGGTCGTAGGCGAAATGTTTGAGCGGCGAGAGGCTGCCGGATTTTGCGTGAAGATGCGGAAAATCGAAGCTCCAGCCGAACTCCTGTTTGCCGCCATGCTTGCGTACGAGACGGTACAGCCAGCGCTCCAAGCCGCCGGTCAGCCCGAAATAATCGCGGTCGATGGTCAGGACCAATGCGTCATCGAGCACTGCGCCGTAGAACCAGTCGGGTAGGATCAGTTCGAGCCCGAGCGGTCGGCCGCGGTGATCGGCGCGCTCCTTCCATTCGTTGATCCAGGAAAACCGTTGCATCCGCCGCTCGGTCGGCTGGCGGATCGATGTCGCGATGGTGGTCGACTGCAACCGGTCGAGCGCGGCCTTCAGGCGGTCGTAATCGCGCAGCGAGACGCCGCGTCCGATGAAGTTTAGGATCTCGTAGGGCGTGGTCGCCATTAGGCGCGAGGGGCGCAAGCCGACGTCACGGGCTTCGACGATCTGCGACGCCGCCCAGATTAGGACGTCCGCGTCCCAGATCGTCGCCATGCCATGTTCGGGGACTGCCTCGACGCGGATCTTCACCGAGCCTGCCTTAAAGTCGATCGGTGCCAGGCGCTTCGACTTGGCCAATGAGAAGAACGGATACGCCATGAGGTCCTGCGCATCGCGAGGCGCAAGATCGCCGGGCAGCGCCCGGAACAGATCGAGCTGCGCGCGTTCGTCGTGATGGAGGTGGTGGGACGACATGGCCGGTCGTCTCAGCGCGGGAAGCGGCCGCCGACGGCGGCAGGCGACGCGGTTTGACGCTTGGCCGGCAGGACGGTGCCGCCACGTGGATCGGAGGTCGAGGTGACGAGACCGCGATCCGCCCAGGCCTGAAGGTCGTCGACCGAATAGACGACGCGCCCGCCAAGCTTGCGATAGGCTGGACCGGTCCCGTAGGTCCGATGCTTTTCGAGGGTACGCTCGGAAAGGCCGAGGAAGCGGGCCGCTTCCTGCGTTCTCAGGTAGCGTGGCGGTAGATTGGCGGCTTTTTCGGCCATGATCGAACCTCCGTGATCTCGCGGGCGGCCGCTGCGAATGAGCGGCGGGTTGCGAGCACGGTGGCGCGAAGACGGCGCCTCGGACGATGTCGAAGTAAGAACGCCAAAATCGACACCCGAGCGGAATCAACGATCCCGGCGCGGGCGGCGGAGCAGCGAGCGATAGCCGCCCCGAACGAGCTTCATGCCGTCGCGAGCGAGACGGATGGTAATTTCCCGGATGGGGTCGCCGACCCAGGATGCTGCGTCGATTTTGTGCTGAGGGAAGAGATGCTCGGCGACGACGCGGTAGATGGCGCCGCTCTCTCGCGCGTCGATCGCGCGCAGCATCTGGCGGGCGCGCTGACGTTTTTGCGGCGTCAGGCGTGGATCAGGCGGCACGCGCTTGCCGAACATCGCGTGCCAGAGGCGTTCGACCGCGGTCAGTCGGTCGGGCGTCAGCTCATCGAATATGATGAACGCGCCAAGGGTGCGGGCATCATCGACGCCCATCAGGGCGACGTCGTGGTGTTCGCCGTGCAGGACGAGCCGGATCAGACCAGGATCATGCTCGACAGTGGCATGGGCGTGCAGATCCTCAACGCGGAGGCGAAGTTCTCCCGCCGGGTTCGGTCCGACGGTGAACGGGAGTGTCGCGGGATCGGTTTGCGGGGTCCAGAAGATCGGCTGGATGAGCGCCGAGTTGCGAGGATCGGCAACGAAATCGCAACCCCCATTGTTCGGCAAACTCTCGGGCGATGTCGTCGGTCAGCCGTCCGACGGCCACCAGTTCGTGATAGGATTTCCTGTATTCGGGATTACGACGCAAGAACTCCCAGGCGAGATCACCGGGTGTCAACTTGTCGATATAGTCATAGGCGGCCTCAGACCGCCAACTTTCATCCTCGGACATCCTCACCGCCTCATGCTTTTACAACGCGAGTTATGCGGTGAATACGATTCCCGGTTGAATTGTGCGCGGGAAGAACGAAGTGGCCGCAACGTGATGCGGTTTGCGCATCACCTCAGTGCAGGCGGCCCTGGAGAAGCTCGCAAAAGCCGCTCTTCGTCATCCATTTCGCGCGGTCGAGATGGCTGGTGTAGATGCGCTGAGCGCGCTCCGGTTCGGCCTTGGCATCGAGGCCGAAGAGGACTTCGACGACCTCACGCCAGTCGGCCCTTTCGGCGTCGGCGTCCAGTAGCCGGACATACAGCTTCAGATGCGCCTCGTCATAGGCGGTCAAAGCCGGCCCGGCAGGCGGCTGATCGAGAAAATCATCTTTGGTCACAACATCCCCCGATCGCGAGATGTATCCAAACTGGAGGAGATTGTTAACGATGATTTCATCGGAAAAATGACGCAAGGCCCCGATGCGGGAAGATGTGGCAACGCCGCGACCTGTCGAACGTCAGGTTTCCTTCTTTGCATCGACGAGCAGCACTCCCTTGCCCTGATCGGAGTTCAGGAAGACAATGCCGGCGCGTTCGAAAGCCCGTCTCACCTCATCGCGCGTGCTCTCAAAAACCTCGAGGTCACTGGTGGATTCGAGGCGCTTGAGCGCGGTCAATGAGACCCGGGCCTTGTCAGCGAGCGTCTCCTGTGTCCAACCCAGCAACGCGCGTGCGGCCCGAAACTGTCGGGAGGTGATCATGCATGATCACCTCCCACACGGACCTACGCGTACGCCAAGAATACGACTATAATAGTCGTTCTTCGCAGCGCATTCCAGTCGGAAGTGCTTATTTGCCCTCTGTGAGGCCGCCGACATTGCAACTGATTCGGTCGCAGCAAAGCCGAAGGCCCCGGCCTTCCGGTCGAGGCCTCGCGCGGGGCCTCAGTCGCCCCTGCGCCCGTTGGGACGGGACCAGATGAGCGAGAGGGTTTCGCCTTCCTCGTCGTCGAAGAGGTTAGCGTAGATCGGGGCGTTGAAGCTGGGATCGTCGAGCTTCAGTCCCAGATAGGCGCGCCCTTCGTTGGAGGTCTTGGACCAGGCGGCGCCGATCTCGGCGCGGCCCACGAAGACGCGGTGGCTCGGGGCGTTCTCGCCCGTAGCGCGGGCCTCGGGGACGATGCGGACATTCTTGGTCTGGACGCTGAGGGTGACGATTTCTCCGGTGAACACGTTGTTGCCGGTCTTCTTGAAGGTGCCGATGGTCGCCATGGTAGTTCTCCTTGAACTCTGTTCCGAGCCCGCACCATTGCGGCCTCGATGGCGATCGAGAGGCCGGAGGCGATTGACGGCGCACCCCGCAGGGGCCTGACAGCAAAGGAGGGCTTTCTTGTCTCGCGAGGAATGACGGCGCAGCCGGCAGGGGATGAAAGTTTCGACGCCGCTGTTGCGGCATAGGCGATCGAGGCGCAGCCGACCTTCGGCCAGATCAGCCGATTGAAGAGGCCGTTTTGGAGCGGTCCACCCGACAGAGACGCATCACAGGAGAACGTGGCGAACCCCCTCGACCGATATGACCGTGGCCACATCGAGCCATCGCGATGTCACCCGGCTTCGTCAGACGCAATGTCCTGCCGGTTCCCAACCCTCGCGCACGAGAGCGCACCCACTCGGCCTCGCCACCATCGGCAATGTCGTCACCACGGTCCTTCCAGCACCGTCACCGAGGGGATGGCGCGTCCGTCTAGGCTAGCCGTCGATCCAAATACTGCGGTCTTAGACGAACCCAGGCGTCGAGAAGCGCGATGCGCAAGACATCAACTAATGTCCTGCCGCCGCCGGCGACGATATCAGACGCGCGCGATGTTTTGCCCGGATGGTCCGGGCGCGGCCATTGCTGTCACCTGGATCAGCGCAGTGATGCCGACGGCGATTGCGCCAATGACGGAGAAGATGAGCTGCCAGGTGTCGGAGGTCATGGTGTGTTTCACGATGCCATGCGTCGCATGATAACCCGCGAGCGCTGCCGGTGCGACGAACGCAAGAGCGATCGCGAGACGTATCCAGAGCGGACGGATGAAGGCGAGCAGAAACTGCCCGAGGCCCGGCGTCAGCGCGGCAGCGGCGAGGCCGACGAGGATCGCGCCAAGCCAGCCGGCGCCAGTCTGATAGGCCCATGTGCCGGCGCTGACGCCAGCGAAGAACGGCAGCGCGAAGACGGCCAGTGTGAACAGCAGCCAGCACAGGGCGCCGATTGCGGCGATGCTGGCGAGGATACCGATGAAGATCATGGTGGTGGTCTCCGTGAGATAAAGGTCTGACGGTTGCGCCTCCACCACCACCACGGCGCGATATGAAGCATAGCGGAAGATGACCGTCGTCGGGAGCGGAAATCGGTTCGATTTCCGCGTCCTCGACTGGTGGCGCCCCGATCAGGGGGCGAAGGGATCGATCTCCGCCACGATCTCGGTGTCGCCGTCGAACTCGGTGATGGGAGTGACGGAATGAGTGCCGTCGCCTGCCTTGAAGATGACGATCGCGACCATGAGGGTGGTGGCGAGGCTGAAGGCGAAGGCGTGCGCGTTGTTGAGGGACATCGATCCGGCTCCTGTTTGAGCGGAGGACCATCCCCCGCTGACAGGCGCCCGAAGTGTCGGACTGAACGCTGCAATCACCGCGCAGGCGCAGCCGAAGCGGCGGCATGCTCGCATAGCCGACCCTTTACGGGTTGATGGCGTCAGGCGATCAATCTGACCAAGGATCAGCGCAGACAAGGGGGGTGGTGCTCCGAGATCGGAGCTTGGTCAGCACCGCTGGACCGTTGCACAGGGCAGCCCGCGCTCACTTCCGGCTGCTCGGTAGACCCGGGGACCAGTCCGATACCGGTCGTTCTGGCAATCCAGATCAGTCGGGCGGCTTCCAGTCGATGGTCTCATAAACGAGCAGCACGCTGTCGGCTTGGACGCTGCGACGCGAGGGCGATGTGGACGCAGCCCTGCCGAGATCGCCGCGTACAGTGCGTGGAGCGACCGGTACGGCGCGGTCATTCTCGGGCGCGACACCGGCATGCTGGTGAAAAATGCTGTTCGATGCATGTGAGCAGGGTCGCGGCATCGAGCGCGAGGCCGGCGGAGTCCGGAAAGGGAGTGGTGTCCTCGGCCGGTGCCTTGTCGACGACGATCATCCGATAGGAAGCTCTCTGACCTCGCCCCAGTGCACTCTAGGACTATCAACCGTGACGGGAATCGAAATCAAGGCGACTGTCTTGGATCTCTCCGTGATGAGCCGCCGCCCACTCGGCCAGATGCCGCGCGGTATCGGACAGGGAATATCCGAGCGGCGTCAGCGTGTATTCCACTTGCGGTGGGGTGTTGTGACGAACAGCGCGTTCAACCATGCCGTCGCGTTCAAGTGCCTTCAGCGTCCGCGTCAGCATCTGTTGTGAAATGCCGCCTACACGCCGCTTGACTCCGTTAAAGCGTTGCGAGCCTCCGCGCAGTGCGACCACCACTTGGATGGTCCATTTGTCGCCGACGCGGCTGAGTATTTCACTCACGGCTCGGCAGTCGGCTTCTTCCGGCTTGGCGGTCACATCCATCTGACCTGCTCCCAAAAATATGCTTTTGACGGCTCATTCTAGGTCACATAAATGGCTGTGGTCAACATTGTAGACCTTACCTCTTCACCTCGATGTGTCGAGATGAGGCTGCCGCACGGAGACCATCATGAACCTTTTCTACTATCCAGCCGCCTGCAGCCTGGCCGATCACATTGCGCTGATCGAGGCCGGCCTTCCCTATAAGCTGCTCAGCATTGACCACGAGAGAAAGACCGAAGACGGCCGCAATTTTCTGTCGATCAATCCGAAAGGCTACATCCCAACCCTGGAGATGAACGACGGAACGATCCTTACGGAAAACCAGATCATCCTGGCTTATATTTCCGAGCAGAGCGGCAAACTTATGCCGGTAGACGGCATTCTCCGGTGGCGGACGCTTGAGGCGCTAGCCTTCATGTCCAGCGAAATTCACGGAAGCTATACGCCGTTCTTCAAGGATTTCCCGGAGCCCGAAAAGGTGCGCGCGCGCGAGAAGATCAGCAAGGCCTTTGCCATTCTCGCCGATCAGATGGGCGACAAGGCGTTCCTGGTGAGCAACGAGATGACGGTCGCGGATTGCTATCTCTTCTGGATCCTCATGGTCGCGCCGAAAAGCGGCGTCGATCTACCGGATAACCTGCGGAACTGCTTGGAGCGCATGAAGGCGAGGCCTTCGGTCATTCAGGCGTTCGCGGAGGAGGGAATCAGCTAAACGCTCCAGTCAGCCTCGAGACGTGGACCATTGCCTGTGTCGTTCAAATCCACGCGACGAGAGAATCGCGCTCACGCGCTGCCTCCCTTCGGGCGGAAGTCAAACAGCGGTATACCGAGCTTCCTCGCCTTGTCGGCGAGATTGTCCTGAATGCCAGTGCCGGGGAAGACGATGACCCCGATCGGCAGGACGTCGAGCATCTGATCGTTGCGCTTGAACGGGGCGGCCTTGGCGTGTTTCGTCCAGTCTGGAGCAAATCCGACCTGCGGCACCTTGCGATGGTCGGCCCAGCGGGATGCGATCTTCTCGGCGCCCTTCGGTGAATTGCCGTGGATCAGCACCATGTCGGGATACTTGGCGTGCACCTGATCGAGCTTGGCCCAGATGAGCCGGTGATCGTTGAAGTCGAGCCCGCCGGTGATGGCGATCTTCGGTCCTGCCGGCAGCAGCACCTCGTTGTCGGCGCGCTTCTTCGCAGTGAGGAAGTCGCGGCTATCGATCATCGCCGACGTCAGGTTGCGATGGTTGACCATCGATCCGCTGCGGGGACGCCAGGGTGAGCGGGTGTGCCATTCGTAATGCTCGGCGGCCTGGTCGCGCATCAGCTCGAAGGCGTTGCGGCGCTCGATCATCGTCTGGCCTTCGGCCGTCAGGCGTTCCAGTTCGACGGCTTTCACCTCGGAGCCATCCTGTTCTCGTTGCCCGCGGCGCTGTGCCTGCTCGTTGTCGTCCAGCTCGCGGGTGACTCGGTCGGTGGCGCGGTGGAAGACGTTGACGGTCGACCAGAGGAGGTCGTCGAGGTCGGGTTCGAGGCGGGTGTCTTCCAAGGTGACGATCAGGGCGTCGAAGATATCGGCGATGGCGCCGGCGACGTGGTTGCCTTCGGGCAGCGGCCTTCCGTCGGGTTCGTCCGCAAAGGGGCGGTAGCCATAGAGCTGAAGTTCGGAGAGGACGTGGTCGGTGGGGGATGATTCGTGATGCGGCTCGTAGCTGTCGTCGTGCTCGCTCATCGGGATGCTCCTTCGTCGGTGTGACCGCGACCCTCGCGGCCTTCTGGCGACGAAAGCCGGCAGGCGGAACGGACCCGCACCCGCAGCGGAGCGAGAGGGCCTGAGCGTGAGCGGAGGACGGCGAAGGCCGGCTATTTTGCTTCGCGATGGAAAGGCCCGCAGCCGGGGTCCCCGCGCGGCTTGCCGCGTGGGGTGGACAGGGCCGCCGGAAAATAGTCGGGCGCCGTCGTTGTTGGTCCGGGCCGTTTGCTGGCCGATCGCCCTCTGGAAGGCCGGGTTGCGGCTCTCCCCGACACCTGGGAGCATCCGAGCGAGTGCCAAGCGACGGCGTTGCCGTCCACCTGCATGCATTCCCTGCCGGCTATGCCGCCAGTGACATGAAGCGCGCGACGTCCTGCGGTGCGATCTGCACCCGCGCCGCTGCCCGGAGGCTGTCCAGCCCAGCCAAGCGAAGATCCTCGTTGAAGTCGCCCAGGACAGGAGACACCACAATCGCCTCGATCCCGGCCGCGTTCGCCCGTTCGATCAGCGTCGCCATCGCACCGTCTCCGGCCGGATCATTGTCGCGCGCGATGTAGAGTCGGCGCAGCGTCTCGGGGAATGCGATGGCGGAGAGGTGTGCTGCCGAGAGGGCCGCCGCCATGGCCATATCGGGCAAGACGCATCTTAGCGACAGCACCGTCTCGATGCCTTCGCCCGCCGCCATCACGTCGCCGGGCACACCGAAGCGGACCGCGTGCCCGAGAAGTTCGCCCATCGCCCGCCTTGGTGTGTCGATCGGCGCCTTGTCCGAGCCGTCCGTGGCGAGCCAAGTACGGTGCGCGCCGGTGATCCGGCCAGCCAGGTCGGTGACGGAGGCGATCATCGCTGGCCAGGTCTCGGTCGGGGAATGCTCGTCGGGCCGGTAATAGCAGCGGGGGTGGAACCGCAGTGATCCGGTTCCGTGCAATGCCGTAATCGCACGTTCCCGTAGATACGCTTCCACGACAGTGCCCAAAATCGGCTGCGACATACCGATCAGCCGACGCGCTGCTTCCGGCGATCCGGTGGGCGCCGGTGCTTGGCGCTCGCCACCGTGCGGGCGTTCCGGTTCGGGATGTGGCATCGACAGGAAGGTGCGGGCTTCGTCCGCGACGTCCTTGAAGTCGATCAGGCCGCAGCTCTCGCGGATGACGTCGAGGAGATCGCCATGCTCGCCTGTGGCGGCGTCGGTCCATTTTCCGGCGGCGCCTTTGCCTGCGTCACCGCCCTTCAGCCGGACGAACATCGAGCGGCCAGGGGTGTTGCGAACATCGCCGACCAACCAGTAGCGGCCCTCCCGGTGGCCGGAGGTAAGGTAGTGGCGGCACACCGCCTCGGCCTGTCGGCCGAGACGGATCGCCAGATCGGAGGCGTCATGCCGTGCCATCACGCCGCCTCCCGCTCACTGACGCGCTCGACGGGATAGCGCTCCAGCACCTTGGCCAGGATAGCGGCGCCGGTCGTATCGGTCGGCACGAACATCCGCAGCTTCCACGAGATGATCTCGTGAAACAGGCCATAGGCCCGCAGGCGATCGCGCATGGCGTCGGTGAAGCCCGACAGCTCGATGCGGTTGGCGCCCATGACCCGGACGCGGCGAAGTTGAAGACCCTCGGTCAGATCGAGGATGGTCTTGCCATCCATCAGCGCCATGAAGGCGTCGTCCGCTGTCAGGGTCGATGTGCCCGTGGCGAACGCGCCGGCTACCCAGGCGGCGGAGACACGGCGGCCAACGATGCGCTCGCCGTCGTCGGTCTGGAGTCGATACACCCGCGTCGACTCGCTCGGGAGGCGTTTCCAGATCGGCAGCAATAGGCCGCTGACGACATGGATGGTGCTTTCGGCATACTCCGGCACCTCGGCTACCTCGGCGTTCCATGCCGCGGTGAAGCCCGCCCGGTCCGCGTCGACCCAATGGGTCTCATCCATCATCTTGATGGGGATGTTGTGCGCCTCCATCGGTCGGATCAACCGCACGCGCCGTTCGATCTCGCCATCGTCCAGCATGATGCTGGTGGTCGGGATCTGCACGGCGGCGCGGCCCGAACGCTCGTTGACCAGCAGCTTCGCGCCCGGATCATCGAGACGGTCGAACGCCTCGGCCAGCGTCACGGGACGGTTTCGCTGGCGCTGGGTGATGGTCAGCAGCCGAGCCTCGGCCCCGGTGCCGGGATGGACGTGGATGGTCCGGCGGTCGGTGACGACGAAGCTCTCGGCCTGAAGCGTCTCTAGCCCGACATCGTAGCTGCCCGAGGCGATGGCGCCTTCGATCTTGGCGTTCAACAGCCGCTCGAACGTGGTGAACAGGACACCCTGAAGGTCGATGGTCAGTGCCAACAGCCTGTTCAGGAAGGTGGTGATCGGCGGCAGTTCGTCCTTGATGCCGGTGGAATCCATCAGCCAGAGGCCGGTGGCGTCCTCGAACATCTGGAGCGAGCAGCCGTCGACCTTGCCGCGCACCAACAGCAGGTAGAGCTGCCGCAGGGCGTCGCGGGCGTAGTGCGATTCCAGATTATCCTCGGGCCGGAACAGGCCCTGGCCGCCAGTCTGGCGCTGGCCGCGCGTGATTGCGCCGAGTGTGTCGAGGCGGCGGGCGATGGTCGACAGGAAGCGCTTTTCGGCCTTCACGTCGGTCGAGATCGGCCGGAACAGCGGCGGCTGCGCCTGGTTGGTCCGGTTGGTGCGGCCCAGGCCCTGAATGGCGGCGTCGGCTTTCCACCCCGGCTCCAGCAGATAGTGGACTCGCAGCCGCTGGTTCCGCGCCGACAGATCGGCGTGGTAGCTGCGCCCGGTGCCGCCGGCGTCGGAGAAGATCAGGATACGCTTCTGATCATCCATGAACGCTTGAGTCTCGGCGAGATTGGCCGATCCGGCGCGGTTCTCCACGGCAAGGCGGTCGATGCCGCCGGGGCTGGTCTTGCGGACGATGCGGCGCGAGCGCCCTGTCACCTCAGCCACGACATCGGTTCCGAAGCGCTGGACGATCTGATCGAGCGCGCCGGGAACCGGGGGCAGCGAAGCGAGCCTCTCGATCAGGCGGTCACGACGGGCAACGGCGTCGCGGCTCTCGACCGGCTGGCCGTCGCGAAACACCGGTCGCGACGACAGGTTGCCCTCGCTGTCGGTGAAGGGCTCGTAGAGCTGCACCGGGAAGGAATGGGCGAGATAATCCAGAACGTATTCGCGTGGGGTGATGTCCACCCGGACGTCGTTCCATTCTTCCGTCGGGATCTCCGCGAGCCGGCGTTCCATCAATGCCTCGCCGGTCGAGACGATCTGGATCACGGCGGCAAGGCCGTCCGCCAGGTCCTGCTCGATTGACCGGATCAGGGTCGGCGTCTTCATGCTGGTGAGGAGATGACCGAAGAAGCGCTGTTTGGCGGATTCGAAGGCCGAGCGGGCGGCGGACTTGGCCTGCCGGTTCAGCGTGCCCCCGCTGCCATCAGGGCCGCCGGTGATGTTGGCGGCCTGCATTGCGGCGTCGAGATTGTTATGGATGACGGCGAAGGCCCCGGCATAGACATCGTAAATGCCGGTCTGCTCAGGGGTTAGCTGGTGTTCGACCAGTTCGTATTCGACGCCGTCATAGGAGAGCGACCGCGCCGTGTAGAGGCCGAGTGAGCGCAGGTCGCGGGCCAGCACTTCCATCGCCGCCACGCCGCCGTCCTCGATCGCTTCGACGAATTCGGCGCGGGTCGAGAACGGGAAGTCCTCGCCGCCCCAGAGACCGAGGCGCTGGGCGTAGGCGAGGTTGTGGACGGTGGTCGCGCCGGTTGCCGAGACATAGACGACGCGCGCATTCGGCAGGGCGTGCTGGAGCCGAAGGCCCGCACGGCCCTGCTGGGAGGCGGCGACATCGCCGCGTTCGCCCTTTCCACCAGCGGCGTTCTGCATGGCGTGGCTCTCGTCGAAAATGATCACTCCGTTGAAGTCGGAGCCCAACCATTCGACGATCTGCTTGACGCGGGAAAGCTTCTCCCCGCGGTCATCGGATCGTAGCGTGGCATAGGTGGTGAATAGGACGGCTTCCGAAAGCGTGATGTCCTTGCCCTGCGGAAAGCGCGACAGCGGCGTGACCAGCAGGCGCTCCATGCCGAGCGCCGACCAGTCGCGTTGTGCATCCTCCAGCAGTTTGTCGGATTTGGAAATCCACACCGCCTTGCGGCGGCCCTGCATCCAGTTGTCGAGGATGATGCCGGCCGACTGGCGACCCTTGCCGGCGCCGGTGCCGTCGCCAAGCATGAAGCCTCGGCGGAAGCGCACGGCGTTCGGCGCATCGTCGCTCGCGGCCGAGATGACGTCGAAAGTCTCGTCGAGCGTCCACGAACCGGCTAGGAAGTCGGCATGCGCCTCGCCGGCATAGATGACGGTTTCGAGCTGCGCGTCGGAGAGCAGGCCATCGGTGACGATGTTGGCCGGCAGCCGGGGCCGATAGCTCGGCTTGGGCGGCGCGACCGAGGCCATCGCGACGGATTGCACCAGTTTGGTGGGATGGGCCTGCGCCCCGGGAATACGGATCGCCTGCAATCCATATTCTTCATAGATCGCGTCGGTGATCCGGCCGTCTTCGGCGGGTGTCCAGTCCACGGTTTCATAGGCGAGTTCGACGCCTTCCGGCTCAATGGACGCGGGCGTGGCGGGCGCGGCAGTGGTACGGGCGCGGTATCCGCGAATGGTGCGGGGCGACGCGGCGGACGCCGAGGTTTTCACTGGCGGCAGGGTTGCAGTCGGACGCGGCGGAACCTGTGTCGCGATCCAGCCGAGCAGCGTGGAGACGTCGGGTGCGATGCCTGGCGAAGGGGGAAATGCCGAACGATCGTCGGCCGACAGCTTGTCGATGACCGTCAGCCGCGTGTCGATGGTCGTGCCGTGCTTGGCATAGACCGAGCCGTCCACGGCTGCGGTGAAGACGACGCGGCCACGCTCCTGAAGCCGGACGAAGGCCGCTGCCCAAGCCGGGTGGTCGGGGCTGAAGTTGGCGCCGGTGATCGCCACCAGCCGCCCGCCATCAGCAAGCCGGGCCAGTGCTGAAGCGACATGGCGATAGGCGGCGTCGACCACGCGGCCGGAGACGTTCGCCATGACGGAGAATGGCGGGTTCATCAGCACGACTGAGGGGGTGGCGTTCGGCGCGAGGTGATCGTCGATCTGGGCCGCGTCGAAGCGCGTGACGGCAACGTCCGGAAATAGCGCAGCGAGCAGATCGGCGCGGGTTTCGGCCAGCTCGTTAAGGAGGAGCGTTCCGCCTGATATCTCGGACAGGATGGCGAGCAGGCCGGTGCCAGCCGACGGCTCCAGCACGATGTCGCCAGCAGCAATGGAGGCGGCCGCCACGGCGGCAAGGCCGAGTGGCACCGGCGTCGAGAACTGCTGGAGCGCCTGCGATTCTTCCGAGCGCCGGGTATGCGTCGGCAGGAGCCCGGCGATCTTTGAAAGAGCGGAGAAACGTGCAGCCGGAGATGCGGCTTTGCGGAAAAGCGCCTTTCCGTATTTACGCAGGAAGAGGACTGTCGCGACCTCGCAGGACTCATAGGCCGCCTTCCAGTCCCAGGCGCCGCTGGTGTCGGATGCGCCGAAGGTTGTTTCCATCGCTGCACGAAGGATCGCGGCATCGACGCGCTGGCCGCGTTCGAGATGTTCGAGAAGCTGTTGCGCCACGGCGAGGGTCTGGGACGCACGGGTGACGGGCGCGGCCGCAAGGGCCACGGGAGACAGAATGTTCATGGAAGGAACCTTGGGAGAGCGGAAGGGACAAGCTCGGTTGGCGCTCTCTCTCGACCGCCCGGACTCGACCCATCCCGGCCGTCCTCTTCCTCTTGTCCGCTGACATAAAAAAAGCGCCCGACCCTGAGGCCGGGCGCGCGCATGGTCGGGGATCATCGCATTCGGCTTTCGGCCAGCCAGCGGCCGGTACTGATCCATTCAATCGTGCGGCCTGTGCCGAGGTCGAGCAGATGGGCGCCGCCGGAGAAGCCGTCCACGACAGGGGCAGAAGCAATACCGGCCCACTGAAACCCCCAGGTGCCGGTGAGTGCGAATGTCTCCGAGCAGCGGGTGACGAAGGTGACCAGCAATTGCGGATCGGCGGTTCCGGGGTCGCGAAGCCAGAGGCGCGTCGCGCCGTGCTCGGGTGTCAGGGAGAGCAGGAACGGCTCGGCGGGCGGGTCCTCGCGCCCGTTTTCGGCCATCAGCGCGGTGTAGATGTCGAAGGCCCGCGCAACATTGGCAACCGAGCCGACGTCGAGCAGGCAGGAGAAGCGGGTGAGATATTCGGCCATATCAGGCTCCTGAAACGAAAAGAGCCCGGCGCTGGGCCGGGCTCTGAGTGGATGGGATTGGAAGGTGCGGAGCGGCCGAAGCTGCCCCGCGAGCCGATCATTCGGCGGCGATGAGGTGACGTTCGTCGTCCTCGCCATCGGCCGGCGGTTCCGACTCGTCGTCGGCGCTGAGGAAGTCGGGCAGCGCGGCGTCCTCGGTTTTGCCATCGCCGTCCGCGTCCGGTGCCGGATCGCCGTCGACAAGTCGAAGCGGTTCGGGCAGCCAGCCGCTGTCGGCCAGGAGACGCTCGGCCTCCTTGGCCATGTCGCCCTTTTTCAGATGACCGATAAGCTCGGCCGCCCGCTCGCCGGCGCCTTCGCGGACAGCTTCGAGGATGCGCGGCTTGGTGACACGGTTGAGGTAGTTGCCGAAGGTCGGACGCCAGCCGGCTTCGACCAAGTCGAGCCCGGTCGCCCGCGTCAGCCGGTCGGCCTGCGCGAGCCTCATATCGAGCGTGTGCTGCGACACGCCGCCCGCGCTGTGCGGGTTTGGCCGCTCATAGAGCGCGTTCACGCCATAGCTGACGCAATGCGCCAGCAAAGCCATGCGGCTGGCATCGTCGAGACCAGCGAGCCAATCCCAAAGGGCGTCGTCGTCCTTCGGGATGTCACTGGTCCAGGCGTCGTGACGCTCCTGCACGGCGCGGGCAGAAGGGCTGTCCTTCAGCGCCTCGTCCTGAACGGGGAAGAAGATATGCTTTACCCCTGCCTCCATGGCGCCCGTGTACATGCGGGTCATAAAGCTGTCCGAGACCAGCTTGTGGAGGAGCGCCGTCATGGCGATGTGCGGGTTCTCCGCCACCGCGTTGCGCAGCGCGAGGGTGCGGTAGGCGGTCAGCTCGACGATGAGGCGTTCGGGCAACGGCTTGATGCTGTCGTCCTCATCGTCCTCTTCCGGTTCCACAGACCGGCCGCCGATGGTGATGACGGTGCGCTGCACCGAGGGGCTCGCGGTGCCATCGGATTCGATGTCCGTCTCCGATCCTTCCTCACCATCGGTCCGGATTTGAGGCACATCCTCGGGCCGGACGAAGCCGCGATCGACCGAAAGCGATCCGTCGGCGTCGATGCTGACGAAGACGCCGGCGATGGCGATGTCGGCCGGGTCGAAGTGCTCCGGGCGATCGTCGAACGCGGCCAGAGCCGTCTCGATCTCGCCAATACGCTCGTCGACCTCATCGGGCAGCTCGTCGGCGTCCTGATATTCCGCTTCGAGCCTGGCCTGCTCGGCGGTGAGCGCATCAATGGTCGCCTGTTCCTCGGCCGACAGATCGACCGGCGCGCCGGAGACCTCGTGCAGGCCGCGTACCGCGTCGTAGGGGAAGCTGACCGCGACTTCGATCCACTTCCAGCCTTCGGCGGCGATCGCCTCGGCTTCCGCTTTCAGCTTTTCGGCGACGAGGCGATCGAGAAGACCCACGTCCTGCAGCCAACCGCCATCGTCGGCCTGGAACAGGTCGCGCATGACGATGCCGCCTGCCGCCTCATAGGCGTCGATGCCGAGGAAGACAGCGCGTTTGTCGAAGGCGCGCACCGTGGTCTCGGTCAGCATGCGCCGGATCTGATAGGGCTCCTTCGACCACGCGTCCTTGATCGCATCCCAGACCTCGGTCTGACGATCGTGGTCTTCGGAAACCGTGAACGCCATGAGCTGCTCCAGCGTCATGCCATCCTCGGCATAGACGTCGTGCAGCGTGGGCGATACGGTTGCGAGGCGCAGTCGCTGCTTGACCACGTTGACGGGGACGAAGAAGGCTGCGGCGATCTCCTCCTCGGTCATGCCCTTGGTCAGCATGTCGTGGAAGGCGCGGAACTGATCGAGCGGATGAAGCGGCGCGCGCTCGATATTCTCGGCCAGCGACACCTCTTCGGGAAGGATGACGCCGTCGCGATCGCGGACCACGCAGGGGACGGGCGCAACCTTGGCGAGACGCTTCTGCTTCACCAGCAGTTCGAGCGCGCGGAAGCGGCGGCCGCCGGCCGGCACCTCGAACATACCGGTCTCGTTGCCTTCGGCGTCGATGACTGGAAAGACGCTGAGGCTCTGGATCAGGCCGCGACGAGCGATCGAGGCCGCGAGGTCATCGATCGAGACGCCGGCCTTCACGCGCCGGACGTTGGACTGGCTGAGCACCAGCTTGTTGAAGGGGATGTCGCGCGAGGACGACAGGATGATCTTCTGAACGGCAGTAGCCATCGGGATTTACTCCGCGACGGGCGGCCGAGAGACTCTCTCTCAACCTCCAACCCGTCACGAAGCGAAGCGCCGCCCTCTTCCTCTAAAGGGGGCAGCGCCACGAACCGGAAAACCTGAAAGGCACGGAAGCGCAAAGCCGGAGACGCGGAAAACCGCATCCCCGGCTTTGCGGAAATCAGGAAGCTCGATCGAGCAGCTTCTTGGCCTTGCCCTCCATGTCGAGGCGGGCGTCCTGATGGGGCTTGTCGCGCGCGACGGCGGTGATGCCCTGCACGAAATCGAAGATGGACTCAGGCGGGCGACCTTCCTCCGCCAGCACCCTGTCGATGATCTTGCCGGTCTCGGCCTTGGAGAAGCCGCGACGACGCAGGAAGTCAATGCGGTCTTCGTCCGTCCTGGCGACGATCCGCTCGCGGGCCGCCTTGATGCCGTTGACGAACGGCAGAGGCGAGGAGTTCGCGAAGTTCAGTAGCGCCGGCGCTGCCTCGTGCGCGAAGCGATTGGCGGCATATTTGGAGTGGCGGATGGTGATTTCCTCGAAATCCTCCACGCCCCACAAATTGCGATTCTGGCAGACCGCGCGCAGATAGAAGCTCGCCATGCCGAGCGTCTTGGCGCCGACCTCGGAATTCCAGCAATAGAAGCCCCGGAAATAGAGATCCGGCGAGCCGTCGGGAAGACGGCCGGCTTCGATCGGATTCAGGTCGTCGACGAGGAAGAGAAAAACGTCGCGGTCGGAGGCATAGAGCGTGGTCGTATCCTTGGTGATGTCGACGTGCGGATTGTAGATCCCGGTCGACCAGTCGAGTACGCCCGGCACCTTCCAGCGGGTGTCGCCCGTGCCGTTGCCGGCAATGCGCTGGACGGCGTCGACCAACTCGTGGTCGTAGATGCGGCCATAGTCCGGGCCGGTGACGGCGCGCAGTTCGACGCGGCCATTGTCGGTTTCGAGCGTCTTGATCTGCTCGGCCCGATTGGAGGTCAGGCCGTATTGCAGGTTGATGGCAGCAAGTGCGGCTGGGAGCTGCCTGAGATAGGCGGCGGGAGCGCCGACCAGGCTGGCGAGCTGTCCAAAGGACCAGTGCGTTGGCGCGGTGGCCATGTCGGTGCCCGGCAGGATCAGCGCTAGCCGTTCCGGGTCGTTGCGGTTCGCCTCGACGTGGATGAGCGCACTCTCCACCACGCGGGTCCGGCTGCGATCGGCGCGATCGCGCACGGATCGCGCCAACTCGGACAGCGACAAGTAGCGCTCGTCGGCCGGGCGCAAGAACCATTCGGACGACACGCGGCCGATCCGCTCGCCACGGCTGACATCCACCTTGTAACCGCCGCTCGTGTCACGGCGCGCATCGAGTACTTGCATGTTCATGGGACCAATCTCCACGACGAGCGCGGGAGCCTCTCTCCCAGCTATTCACCCGTCACGGAAACCGGATCCGCTCTCTCACTCTGGGGGCGTTGCGGGGATCTCCCCGCTCGAAGGGGTCGGCCCAGACCCAAGGCCCGGACGCAGGGGAAGGCCTTCCCCCCCTTCTGGCCGCAGATATCGGACCGAAACGATGCCGCTGCTGGGGACACTGGCAAGAAATCTTGACCAAAGGCGCAATTAGTCATATATGACCGGTTAATACAGACACTCTATCAAATATGGATGGTTTATATGGGTTCCCCCAAGGCGAAACCAGCACTGGAACGGCTGGGCCAGGATATTCGCAACGCGCGTCTGCGGCGTGGCATCGCAGTGGCGGATCTCGCCGTGCGTGCGGGAACCTCGCCAAGCTCCATTGCCCGCCTTGAACGGGGTGATCCGGGCGTTGCCATCGGAACGCTTGCCGACGTGCTCGTTGTGCTGGGCCTTCTGGAGCGGCTCGCTGACCTGGTCGATATCCGCAAGGACGATCTGGGGCTGGCGCTGGCAGCGGAGCACGGACCGCGCAGGGGCCGCTCCTTTGCGGCAAGGCTGAAAAAGCAGAAGGCTCAGGCAGCGGAAACGCAGGATCGGCAGGACGTTGTGGATCCTGACGGGGCCTCCTTCTGATGGCCGATTTCGTCGCCCATGTCGCGCTTGGCGAAGGCCGGACATCGGTGGGCCAGTTGCGTTTCACCCATGCCGGGCCGCGGCAATTCTCGACTTTCGCTTATGGCGCCGAATGGATCGAAAACCCGCGCTCCTTCGCCATACAGCCCGATTTCCCTCTTGAGGCCGGCCCGTTCCACACTTCGGGACAGCCCGGCAACATGCGCGATGCATTGGCCGGCGTTTTCGCCGATGCGGCTCCGGACAGCTGGGGGCGCAGGCTGCTCGAACGCGCATATGGCAATGGTCTCAACGAATTCGAGTATCTGACGCTTTCCGACGATACCTGCCGGCAAGGCGCGTTGCGCTTTCTGGATGACAAGGGCGAGGTCATTCGCGGCAAGGCAGCGGACGCCGTTCCGCGTCTGGTCGATCTCGAAACCATCACGGCGATCGCGCGCGCCTATGAGCAGGGCAAAGAGATATCACCCGAGGAAATGCAGGCGCTGGCCGGTGCCGGCGGCTCCGGCGGCGCTCGCCCCAAAGCCAACGTAAGGGACGGCGATACACTCTGGCTGGCGAAATTCACCTCGGTCCACGATCAACAACCGATCGAGCGCGTCGAAGTCGCGACGCTGCGCCTGGCCGCGGCCTGCGGCATCCGCACGCCCGAGACACGGCTGGAGTTGGCCGACACGCCGTTCCCGGTCGCGCTGATCCAGCGGTTCGACCGGCGTGGGGCCGCAAGGATTCCCTACATCTCCGCGCGCACCGCACTCGGCAAGACGGGGGTGGAGCTGGGTTCCTATACGGAGATCGTTGATTTCATGCGGGCTTATTCACCCGATCCTTCTGACGATTTCCGCGAACTCTACCGGCGTCTGATCTTCACAATCTTGGTGTCCAACAAGGACGATCACCTGAAGAACCATGGCTTCCTCTATGTCGGAGCGGGTCGGTGGCGCTTGTCGCCGGTATTTGACGTGAATCCGGCGCCGGACCGCAACCCGCATCTCGAGACGGCGATCCTCGAGGGCGGGGCACATGATCGGTCGATCAATCTTGCCCTGGAAGCCTGCGCGTTTTTCGAGATTCCCGAGGCTGAAGCTCGAGAGATCATCCGGGCAGTAGCGCAGCGCGTTTCGGACGGATGGCGCGAGGCTTTCAGACAATTTGGAGTCTCAGGCGCGCTGGCGCGCGACTATGAGGCTGCTTTCGTCGGTGATGAGATGGAAACAGCGCGCAGTACTTAGCTCATATATGACGCTCATTCTGCGTTAATCACTCAAATATGAGTACTTGAGCGGCGTTGGCGTCACGAGCCACGACGGATCGCTGAGATGCCTGTGAAAGCGGGGCGTGGGAAATCCAGGGGTGAGCAGCTGCAAAGGGCCAAGCCGCCGCGTGCCGGGCAATCAGATTCAGCTTGAAGGGCTGTGCAGAAAAAGGAGCCCCGCAGCCTTCACTACGGGGCTAATTCAAACTCAAGTTAAGTACGTTAGGTCCGGTCGTAGACCTGGGCGAGCGGGGCAACCCTCTTCGCCGCATCGACGCCCGCCTGTGCGGACTGCTTGGAGGTGTAGACCTCGGAGTGGCACAGGGTTTCGCCGTTGGCACCCTTAAGGCGCCAGAAATACCCGCTTGCGTTCGCGCGAAGGATTTCAAACATGTAGCTGGCCCTCCTTGGGCCGAAAATGAGACCCGTCCGAAGCGCCGGGTCATTGATTTTTGAGGATGGGCCAGCTAGGGTAATGGTGTTCAAGCATGCCTAGCGGGCTTCGGCCCAGGTATTCGGAAATCGGCTGGTTTACGAGACCAGTCGGTTTTCCATCCATTTTGCCTTCGGGGTTAGATACGGCCCCCTCGGCGGAAGTTCGTCTGGACTCACCGGCGGAACTTCAGGAAACCGAGTCCCATCCTTTACTTCAGCGATACGGCCCTGATTGAGGCCGAAGAACGCTGCGATATCGTGATGGCGGTCGCCCCGCTTGATCATTCCGCGAATGAGCGCCGCATCGCGCTCCGTAATTGTGAGGCCACTGGGCTTCGCCCGTGATGCCATGCATTTCTCCTATGTTTCCAACGCCAGACTCTAGCCTGACGTCTCCTATATGAGCGCGATTCGCTTAGCGGTCAAGCATAAATCGAATTATTTTATGCCGTAGCAAGATACGGTTATATATTCACTTGACGGCGTAGCTTGTTACGGCTATCGGTTTTGCATGATGAAACGAGTGAAAACAGTCGCCTGCGGCCGCTCCACCGCACGCCTTCTGGATGTTGCGGAGGTGTTTGCGGGCGTTGGGGTGTCGCGCGAGGAATCGGTGGTTCGCCCGGGTGAACGGCTGGCGGTAATCGGCGTGCGTGACCTCCAAGACGGCGCTGTAGCCGCGCGAGAAGCGCTGGACACAGTAGGTTTTTCGTCTCCCTTGAAAGCCGCGACCTATGCGGTGCAGGTCGACGACGTGCTCGTCACGGGGCGTGGCACGCTGCTAAAATTCGGCCTCGTGGGTGATGAGACGGTAGGGGCTATCGCCAGCGCAAACATCATTGTCGTACGGCCCGGCCCTGATGTGGCGGGCGGTGCCCTGTTTGCAATCCTGTCCAGCGATGTGTTTCGCCCAAAGATCGAGGTTCTGCGGAGAGGGGCGACGACGCTGCTGTCCCTGTCGCCGAAAGACCTTGCCAAGCTTGAAATCAATCTGCCGTCGCGGAACGAACAGGAGCGCATAGCCGCCCTCGTTAAGGACGCGCAAATCGCCTACCGCACCGCCCTGGAGGCGGCCGAAATCCGCCGCTCACTCGCGCGGCGTCTGATTGACGCTCGTCTGTTTGGCGACAACCAGAACAATTGAGGAAAACATGGCCAAGCTTACACGCACCGAACTGGAAAATCATCTTTGGAAATCCGCCGACATCCTGCGCGGCTCCATCGATAGTTCCGATTACAAGATCTACATCTTTGGCTTTCTGTTCCTGAAGCGACTGTCTGATCGCTTTGAAGAAGAAGCTAAGGAGGCCATGCGTCAGGGTCTGTCGGAGGATGTCGCCTACAGCGACCCGGACGAGCATGAGTTCTTTCTGGTTGAACGCGCGCGCTGGTCGTCGATCAAAAAGCTGACGACGGGCATTGGCGATCACCTCAACAAGGCATGCGCCGCGATTGAGGACGCCAATCCCTCGATTGAAGGCGTGCTAGCCAATATCGACTTCAATTCTGAATCACGCCTTGGCGACGCCAAGAACCGCGAAGGCGTTTTGTCGCGTCTGATTGACCACTTCTCACGCATCGACCTGTCGAACGCCTCGCTTTCCGAGCCGGACATGCTTGGTCGCGCCTATGAATATCTGATCGACAAATTCGCAGATGATGCAGGCAAGAAGGGTGGCGAGTTCTATACCCCCCATCATGTCGTGCGGCTGATTGTGGAGTTGCTGGACCCCAAGCCAGGCATGCGCATCAGCGATCCCACCTGCGGCTCAGGCGGTATGCTGGTTCAGGTCGCGGAGCATGTGGCGAAGCTTGAAGGCAAGCGGCTGGGTGAAGCACTCAACATCACGCTGCATGGGCAGGAAAAGAACCTCGGCACATGGGCCATCGCCAAGATGAACCTACTGCTGCACGGGCTACGCGATGCGCGTATTGAAAAGGGCGATACGATCCGCAATCCGCGTCTGCTCGATCAGGACGGCAACCTCTTCCTATATGACCGCGTCATCGCCAACCCGCCTTTCTCGCTGGATAGCTGGGGCGCCGAGGATGTGTCGGGCGACACCGAGAAGAAGGGGTATAACCGCTTCATCTACGGCATTCCTCCTAAGAACATGGGCGACCTGGGCTTCGTCCAGCACATGGTGGCAACGCTCAACGCTAAAGGCGTTTGCGGCGTGGTGATGCCGCATGGGGTGCTGTTCCGCGGCTCAGGCGACGGGCGCATTCGCGAAGCGATGCTGAAAGCCGATCTGTTCGAGGCAATTATCGGCTTGCCGGAAAACCTGTTCGCAGGCACCGGCATTCCCGCAACCATTTTGATCCTCAACAAGGCGAAAGCGCCCGATCGCAAGGGCAAGGTGCTGTTTATTCACGGCGCGAAGAAGTTTGAGGAGCGGCCCAAAAAGAACATCCTGGGTGAGGGCGATATCAGGGACATTCGAGACGCCTTCCGCGCATGGAAAGATGAGGACCGCTTCTGCCGCATCGTCGACATGAAGGAAATTGAGGAGAATGATTTCAACCTCAACATCTCCCGCTACATCGACACGCTTGAGCCCGAAAAGCCGATTGATGTGCAGGCTGAGCTTGCCAAGCTTTGGGATGCTGAGAAGGCCCGCGATGAAGCCGCCGCCCGTATGAATACCCTCCTTAAGGAGATGGGTTATGTCGGGTAAGAAGTTTACCCGTTTTGGCCCGGTGGCTGCGGAATGGCCAATCATTCGCTTGCGGGAAGTCATTCGCGAGCGTGCGAAGTGGATCGAAATCGATGACAACACGCTCTATCAGCGCGTCACTGCTCGTGTGCGGAACCAAGGCATCGAACCACGTGATCGAGTGCTAGGTAGTTACGTCAAAACCAAGCGCCAAAAGCTTTGTAAGGCTGACGACCTTCTAGTTGCGGAAATCGATGCCAAAGTGGGCGGGTTCGGATTGGTGCCGACTAAAGGTGATGGCGCAATCGTCAGCGGGCACTACTTCTTGTTCGAAATCGATCGAGCACGTGTTGCATTGAATTGGTTTGATCATGTCATTCGCGATGGTCGACTTCAACGGCAAGTCGATGCTGTCGGCTCAACAAATTATGCCGCCATTCGCCCGCGCGATGTTGGGGCTTTTCAGATGCCGCTTCCCCCGCTCGCCGAACAGCGCGCGATTGCTGAAGTCTTGGGTGCGCTGGAGGAAGCTATCGCCAAGACGGGGGCCTTGATTGAGGCGCTAGCAAAGAGTCGCATTGAACTGACCCGCGACTTTCAGGGCGGCGAGGAGCACCTGAAATGGCCTTTGCGGTCGATCGGTTCACTTGTTCGACAGTGCCAATATGGACTTTCCATCCCACTGGATGGCGAAGGCAAGGTGCCAGTCCTGAGAATGCCGGATATCGGGGATGGTCGAGTAAATGTTAACGTCGGCACCCTGAAGTCAACGGACGTGACACCAGCTGAAATTGCTTCATGCGCAATTAGGGAATGTGACATTCTATTCAACAGGACGAACAGCCAAGCTCTAGTCGGAAAAACTGGTATTGTTAGGAATGCGCCCAGCACGCAGATCGTCTTCGCGAGTTACCTTATCCGACTTGTCGCTAAGACGGGCGTCAACCCGTTCTGGCTGAATGGCGTCTTAAACCTACCGCGCACTCAAGAGCGATTAAAGACATTGGCGACGCCGGGTGTTTCGCAATGGAATATCAACTCAAAGACGCTCAAACGCTTTGAGATTGTTGTTCCACCGAAGGCCGATCAGGACCAATTTGCAGACCTTTATGAAGCCATCGAGACTCGGCTAGATGCCGAGCGCGCCAAGTTGAATGCTACGCTTGAGGTGCGCGCTGCTCTCGCGCAAGAACTTTTGTCAGGGCGCATTCGTCTCCCGGAGAGCATCATCGCGCGGCACCGTGATAAAGCCGAGCGAGCCGCATGAACGAAACCAGTGAACAGCTTGAGCGCGAATGGGTAGAGGAGCCAGCCGCGGATCTGCTGCGGGTGCTGTTCGACTATAAGCCCTTATCACCAGACGACGTGCGACGGTTGCGCGACGGATTGGCAGCAGAACCGGTTTTGACCGTCCGCCTCGCGGAATGCCTGAAGCGCCTCAATCCGTGGCTCGGCGAGGACGGCGTCCGCCGCGCTGTTGCGGCTGTCACGCGCGTTACAGCCGTCGACGTCATGGAAGCCAACGAGAGCGCCTATACGGCTCTCACCTACGGCGTGACGGCCCCCCACACGGAAGGCGGCAGACGACAGGACCGCAATGTGCGGTTTTTTGACTTCGACGATCCATCCGCCAATACGTTCGAGTTCGCCCGCCAAGTCGCGATCAAGGGGGCTCGTCAGGACATCATCCCCGATATCGTCGCTTACGTGAACGGTCTCCCGCTCGCGGTAATTGAATGTAAATCGCCATCACTGGCCGACCCGATGGGCGAGGCGATCCGTCAGTTCCGGCGCTACGAAAGCCGGGATGAATTCGCCGGGCTTGGCGCACCCCGCTTGTTCGAGACGGCGCAGATTTCCATCGCACTGGCGCGCGACGTGGCGAAATATGGCACGACGCTGACGCCTGCCAGGCAATGGGCTGAGTGGAAAGACCCCTATCCACTCACGCTCGACGCGCTTGCGGCGCAATTGGGTCGAACGCCAACCGGACAAGACATCTTGCTCGCCGGGCTTCTCGCCCCGGCCAATCTGCTCGATCTCATCCGCAACTTCGTGATGTTCGAGACTATCGACGGCCGGCGCATCAAGAAGCTGGCGCGCTATCAGCAGTTCGTTGCCGTTGGCAAGGCGATTGAGCGCATCCGGACCGCAGCCAATCCGCAACGCCGTGGCGGGGTCATCCACCACACCCAAGGCTCCGGTAAATCGCTGACGATGGTGTTTCTTGCGACCAAGCTGCGCCGCCTTCCCGAAGCCGAAAATCCGACGGTTGTCATCGTTACGGATAGAACCGACCTTGATGACCAGATCACCGGACAATTCCAGCGATCAGGCTTTGCCAACCCCATCCAGGCCGAAAGCGGAGACGCGCTGCGCAACGCTCTATCGGGCGGTGCTGGAACGACCGTTCTGACCACCGTTCATAAGTTTCACAGCGCCGTACCGAAACGGTCTTCGGTCATTTCCAAAGCGCGGAACGTCTTTGTAATGGTCGACGAAGCGCACCGAACACAGTATGGCGCGCTTGCCGCCCGGATGCGGGCGGGGCTGCCCAACGCCTGCATGATCGCCTTCACCGGCACACCTATCGACAAGAAGGATCGTAGCACCCGTGAGGTGTTCGGCGATTACCTGCACCGCTACCTGATCGACCAGGCTGTGAAGGATGGAGCGACCGTCCCGATCTATTACGAAATGCGCGATGCACAACTGCGGATCGACGGGCGCGATCTCGAACGTGATATTCGGGCCACGTTCCCTGAACTGTCGAACGAAGAGATTGAGAAACTGAAGCGGGGCATGCGGCTTCAGGAGAAGCTGGCCGGAGCTCAAGTTCGCGTTGAGGCCATCGCCAAAGATATCCTTGCGCACTATCGAAGCACCATTGAGCCAAACGGCTTCAAAGCGCAGATTGTGACGGTCAGCCGAGACGTCGCCGTGACGTATGTCGAAGCCTTGCGGCAGCTTGGCGCGCCCGAATGCGCGCTCATCATGTCCGCTTCGAACAATGACAGCGCCCGGCTGCAAGCCCATCACCTGTCCAAGCGCGACCGCGACACCATGATTGGCCGGTTCAAGAAGCGTGACGATCCGCTGAAAATCTTGGTCGTGTGCGACATGCTGCTCACTGGTTTTGACGCGCCGGTCGAGCAGGTTCTGTATCTCGATGCCCCTCTGCGAGAGCACACGCTGTTGCAGGCGATTGCTCGCGTGAACCGCACCGCCGATGGCAAGACCTACGGGCTGGTCGTGGATTATTGGGGGGACAATCGGCGCATTTCTGACGCATTGGATATGTTCTCCGACGAGGATGGCATAGCCGGCGCGCTCCGTCCGCTGTCAGAGAAAATCCAGCTTTTGGAAAGTCGGCACCGGGCCGCCATTCGGCTCTTCGAAGGGCTTAGCCGTCAGGACGATTTGGCGTGCGTTGAATTGCTGCGCCCTGACGACATCCGCGCCAAATTCGAGCTCGACTTCCTGCGTTTTGCCGAAGCCATGGACATGGTCTTGCCCGATCCCAAGGCATTGGAAGAACCCTATCCGTCCGACTTGAAGTGGCTATCGCGCATTCGCGTTCTCGCCCGCCGCGCCTATCACCAGGAGCCGTTTGACCCGAAGGACTACGGCGCGAAGGTGGGTGAGATTATCACCAGCCACCTCTCGGTGACGGGTGTCGAACAGCTTTTGGTGAAGTTCGATATTCTCGACCCCGCCTTCCGTCCGCATCTGGAAAGCTTGCGATCGAGCGCTGCGAAGGCTGCCGAGATCGAGCACGCCATTCGCCAGGAGATCCACGTCCACCGCGACGAGAACCCCACGGCTTACGCCTCGCTTTGGGAACAGTTGGAGCGGATCGTGAACGACAGGCGGGAAGCTCGCGTGTCCGCTGCCAGCGCCTTGACCCAGCTTGAAGCAATGGTCGGGCAAGCCGCAGATATTCGCTCGGGCGCGGCGGGGAGAAGCGACGGCCTTGCCGGAACGGCTGCTGCCATCCTGCCCTTCATTGACGCCGACCTACCAGACCCCGAGCGCTCTCGGAGCGTTGCCGGTATCACCAAGGCGCTTGAGGAGTATGCCGAAGTTGTCGACTGGCATCAAAAGGAGGACGTCCAGCGACAGATGCGCCGATCCATCAAGGAGCAATTGCGCAGCTTGGGATTGGATGCGCACAAGGTTGAAGCCACGACGGCAAAGATCATGGATGTCGCCCGCGCGAGGTATGGGGGATGACGGACGCGGCTCAGTATTCCATCGTTTTTGGCGGCGAGACGTTTTTATTCCTGATCGAGCGGACGGCGCGGCGGAAAACCGTGGCGATATCTGTTGGCTTCGATGGGGTGCGCGTCCTCGCACCGTCGGACTTGGACGATGACCGCGTCCTCGGCATCGTTCGCAAGAAAGGCGCTTGGCTGCTTCGCAAACAGGCGGCGTACCGCGAACTTGGGGGGCAGCCGGTCGCCAAGGAATTTGTGAGTGGCGAGACCTTTCACTACCTCGGCCGGCAATATCGCCTGAAGCTCATTCCCGACGAAACCGCCGTCACGACCCGGATTGCTGCGAGGGGTTCAACCCTTGTCGCTCCAGTGCTGCCGAATGGCCATGAATCCATCCAGCGCGCCGCTGTCCGCAGCGGGCTGAGGCACTGGTACCGAGCACATGCGATCCAGCATTTTCCTGCCCGTGCGCGAATGATCGCAGAGACGCTTGGCATTCCAACGCCGACCGTCAATGTCGTTGACCAGTCCAAACGCTGGGGAAGTTGCGATTCACGGGGACGCATCCGCCTCAACTGGCGCTTGGTGATGGCTCCCATGCCGCTGGTCGACTACGTTATTGCACACGAGGCTTGTCACGTTCTTGAGCACAATCATTCACGGCGATTTTGGCGGTCGTTGGAAACGATCATGCCGGACTACGAGGATCGCCTAAGAAGACTTGATAGAATGGGGCACCAGTTCATCTGGTGATTTTTGTATGAGCGATATAAAACTCTTTCGCACGGACAGTGCTTCGGTCACAGAGCTTCGCGGCAGCGCGGTCGCGCTAGAGAAGTCGTTGCAGACCCTTATTGAACGCAACATGGAAGCGTTCCTCGGTGTGCGGTTTCTTGCATCGGAGTTTCCGACGACGAACGGCGGACGCATGGATTCGCTGGGCATCGACGAGAATGGTTCGCCAGTGATCGTCGAGTACAAACGGGCCAGCAATGAGAACGTCATCAACCAAGGCTTATTTTACCTCGACTGGCTGATGGATCACCGCCGTGATTTCGAATGGCTTGTTCTGGAGCGCTTCGGCGCCGAAGAAGCGAAGGCCGTCGATTGGACGACGCCCCGGCTGATTTGCATCGCGGGTGATTTCACAAAATATGAACCGCGCCGGGTCTACCGGAGACCGTTTGGTTTAAGTTATGCTGCCATGGCTGGCGCGTCCAGGATGGCGTGGTATCGCTCCTCAGCTTCGGCTGGCGGAATATTTCCGATGGGCTCCAAGAGA
>Ga0209066_10000958_pt1 | contig 39812 bp, 34 predicted proteins | sample All_14_2_FD_187198 | JGI IMG/M metagenome (GOLD analysis project Ga0209066, IMG submission 187198) | Freshwater microbial communities in response to fracking from Pennsylvania, USA - Allegheny Zone_MetaG_DW_15 (SPAdes) (version 2) ... | reverse complement strand
GATCGATAATGACCCGATAATGGCTTTATCTGATCGACGACGCCTAAGGGATGCTCTAGGTCATTTGATTGACAACGCATTTAAGTTTACTAAAAGCGGTAGTCTGGAGTTGGGCGCATCGCATGACTATAAGAATGCGAGAGTAGTAATTTGGATTAAAGATTCGGGAATAGGTATTTCAAATAAACTTGCAGAGACTATTTTTGACTCTTTTAGGCAAGGTGATGAGAAAATTTCTCGAAGTTTTGAAGGAATGGGGCTTGGATTAAACCTTGCTAAGGGGTTTATAGACTATATGCATGGGGAATTGTGGTTCGAAAATAATGATAAAGGGGGAACGACATTTTATATCTCCTTACCTGACCATGAGGAGAGAATACCGGCGCCTGATTCAAAAAGTATAGATGTAGAGCTAAATGCGGAGTATATTTGGCCTGGAAAGACAATTCTGATAGCTGAAGATAATCTATCAAACTCTCGTTTTTTGGAAGCAGCTTTAACGGGGCGCGGTCTTAGGCTCCTTTTCACCAACAATGGAGTTGATACCATTGATTTAGTGGAAAGGGATCCGGCCATTGACCTTATTTTAATGGATATTCAGATGCCGAAGGTGAATGGTATTGAAGCCACAAAACGGATACGAGCAATTAGAAATGATTTACCCGTTATCGCTGTTACTGCATATGCGTATAACGTTTTTTCAGAGGATCTCTTAAATATCACTTTTGATGCTTGGTTAACAAAGCCGGTTAGAACTCGTGAAATATTAAAGTCATTGAGCCGTTTTTTAAGTTGACGGTTTTTGACTTACTTTTTCTGATCTTTGTATACTCCATTTGATTTATCTGTTGCAGATAACATAATAATACCAAATACTTATGCCAAGAGTTTTAATCATTGATGATGAAAGACCCATTAGAAATACTTTAAGAGACATTTTAGAGTATGAGAAGTTTGATGTGGATGATGTAGCTGATGGAATTGAGGGAATTGAGCATGTTAAGAATAATGAATATGATGTTATTCTATGTGATATTAAAATGCCTAAAATGGATGGTCTGGAGGTTCTATCAGCTATCACTGAAATAACGGATACGCCTGTTATTATGGTCTCAGGGCATGGTACTATTGATACAGCTGTGGAAGCCATAAAACTGGGGGCCTATGATTATATCTCAAAGCCACCTGATCTAAATAGGTTGCTGGTTACCCTAAGAAATGCCACAGATAGAACACGATTGGTTACAGAGGCTAAATCACTTAAAAAGAAACTTGAGGTTAAGTTTAGAATGATCGGAGAGTCGAAGCCAATGCAGGATATTAAGGAGATGATTTTAAGGGTTGCTCCTACAAATGCCCGCGTGTTAATTACTGGTCCTAATGGATCTGGTAAGGAATTAGTAGCTCGTGCGATTCATGAAAACAGTCCCCGTCAATCTATGCCATTTATTGAGGTAAATTGTGCGGCTATTCCTTCTGAGTTAATAGAGAGTCAGCTTTTTGGTCATGAGAAGGGCTCGTTTACCTCAGCTGTAAAGCAACGCAAAGGGGATTTTGAGTTGGCTAATGGTGGTACAATTTTTCTGGACGAGATTGGCGATATGAGTATGCCCGCTCAAGCTAAAGTTTTAAGAGTACTTCAAGAAAATAAGTTGACAAGGGTAGGAGGAGAGAAGGAACTCTCTGTTGATGTAAGGGTCATTGCCGCAACGAATAAAGATCTATCACAAGAGATATTGAAGGGTAATTTCAGAGAGGATTTATACCATAGATTGAGTGTGATCCTAATAAAAGTGCCTCCTTTAGCTTCACGCCTTGATGATATTCCAGAATTGGCTCAACACTTCATGGAAACCGCGCTTCTTGAAATGGGTCGACCAGCTATTCAATTTCTTCCTGAGGCCGTCTCTGAACTTCAAAAACTACCTTGGAGTGGTAATATCAGGGAATTAAGGAATGTTATAGAGCGGTTAGTTATACTATGCGATAAGGAGATTACCGCTGAAGATGTACAGCGGTATGCATCCCCATTAAACTAATCTGATCAAAATATTTGATTAGTCAGTTGCTTTGTTTTCAAGCATTGGAACGAAGATGAAGTCGCCATGCTCAGTAATGGTGAGTGACTCATCTTCGTTTTTCTTAACTAAGGTCATTACCTGTTGATTGGTTGCACCAATTGGGGCGACTAATAGTCCTCCTGGTTTAAGTTGATCTATCAGTGCCTTCGGGATTTCTGGAGCACCTGCCGTAATAATGATTTTATCAAAAGGAGCAAAAGCAGGCAATCCTTTGTATCCATCCCCATAAAACATCCTTGGGTTGTAACCAATGGAGGGTAAGAATGTTTTTGTCTTATCAAATAAGTTTTTTTGGCGTTCTATAGTGAAAACTTTAGCACCTAACTCAAGTAAAACACAGGCCTGATAACCAGATCCTGTCCCAATTTCTAGGATCTTCTCTCGTTGTTTAACGTCAAGTAAACAAGATTGAAAAGCAACTGTAAAAGGTTGACTAATGGTTTGTCCAGAACCAATTGGGAACGGTTTGTCTTGGTAGGCAAATTCAAGAAAAGCCGGATCCAGAAAAAGATGTCTGGGTATCTTCTCAATGGCATTTAATACAGATTGGTTCTTAATGCCTTTGCTTTGAAGTAATTCAACAAGTCTCTTCCTTAAACCTTTGGTTCTAAATGTATCTTCAGAGTTTGATGTTTGTAGTGGATTCGGTTTCATATCTGCGAAATTACTAAAAAGGCTGGCAAGGTTTACGAAAAAATTTACCTTTGCATTCAAATGAAAACTAAAGTACAACTGTAAAAATAAAATTTGGAATTATGTTGAAGATAGGAGTTTTGGGAGCAGGCCATCTTGGGAAAATTCATATCCGCTGCATTAAAGAGATTGAAAAATATGAATTGATTGGTTTTCATGATCCTGATCCATTAACCTCTGCTAAAGTGGCTGAAGAGTTTGGTATCACACCTTATGAATCTGTTGAAGCTTTAATAAATGATGTTGATGTTGTTGACATAGTTACACCTACCATAGCCCATTTTAGTTGTGCTTCGATTGCATTGAAAAACTCTCGTCATGTTTTTATTGAGAAGCCCATTGTAACGACACCTCAAGAGGCGAAGGATTTGATAAAGATAGCTCGAGAAGCGAATGTAAAGGTTCAGGTAGGCCATGTGGAGCGCTTTAACCCGGCTTTTCTTGCTGCTCAACCCTATTTGAAACAGCCCATGTTTATAGAAACACATAGACTAGCCCTCTTTAATCCGCGTGGTACCGATGTGCCGGTCATTCTTGACCTAATGATACATGATATAGATATTGTTCTGAGCGTAGTTAAATCAAATATTCGTAAGATCAGCGCCAGTGGGGTGGCTATTGTAAGTGATACCCCTGATATAGCAAATGCCAGACTAGAATTTGATAATGGTTGTGTAGCAAACCTTACCGCCAGTCGAATCTCTATGAAAAACATGAGAAAGTCGAGGTTTTTTCAACGAGATGCTTATATAGCGGTTGATTTCTTAACCAAAGAGTTTGAAATTGTTAGAATATCAGATGTAGATCCAAATAACCCTGACCCATTTGCTATGACTTTAGATATGGGGCCTGGTAAAGCGCAAAAAGTGGTCTCTTTTGAAAAACCAGAGGTCGTACCTATTAACGCCATTAAAACCGAACTTGAGAGTTTTGCATCCTCCATACTTGATGACACTGTACCGCCAGTAACCATCGAAGATGGATATATGGCCTTAGAAGTGGCACATAGCATAATTGAGAAATTGAATCTCTAATCATTTCTATCTTTTTTTCAATTATCTATACTATGTGAACCTTAACTGCGTTCATCTACTACACAATTTACCGGAATGGCCAATAAATTACCAAGTAAAGCAAACCAGCTTTTCTATTCCCTGTTTTTCGCTCTCTTTTTGATGACAGGGTGTGATAAGTTTGAAGGAGATCAAACAATTCCCTCCTATATTAGAATAGACTCAATTGGAGTTAAGATTACATCATCAATTCAAGGAACGGCCTCTGCTAGTTTAACCGATGCATGGGTTTATGTCGATGATCAATTGATAGGCTGTTTTGAACTTCCTGCCGTTATCCCTGTTTTGGCCGAAGGAAAATGTAATGTGAAGGTATATCCAGGGTTTAAGATTAATGGAATGAATAACACTCGGGCACCTCACCCCATGTTTAATTATTTCTCTTTTACCAAAACGCTTTATCCTGATAGTACAATTTCTCTTACTAATCAACTTATCAATGGTAAGCAAACTTTACTAACTACCTATAAGGAAGCCTGTACTTTTAAGTGGATGGAATCTTTTGCTGACCCATCTTTGTCAATTGACTCAGTAAAAACAAGTGAAACTGGTATTGGCCTTACCCCAGATGGCTATGCAGATGTCTTTGAGGGGCAATTCTCCGGAAGAATCTATATGCCAGACACCGTTACCTACTTTTTAGGAACCAATAATGAAGATCTTACTCTTCCAAAATTAGGTAGAGCTGTCATCCTTGAACTTAACTATAAAACAAATATCGATGTCACCATCGGTATGTATGCAACCTCAACCAGTCAAACCGTGATGCAACCGTTGCTGGTTCTATCTCCTACTTCTACTTGGAAAAAAATCTATGTTAATCTCTCTCCTTACGTCTCCAGCCAATCAAGTGCAATCAGTTACAAAATCTTTTTTGGGGTAATTAGGGATGAGGGCAGTAGTGCTGGAGAAATTCTTCTGGATAATATTAAACTGGTTCACCTCTAAACGGATGAATATGAATAAACGTTTACAGGTCTTAAAGTATCTTATTTCTGATTATCTCTCGGCTCTTATTGCCTGGGCTCTCTTCTTTCTTTATAGAAAAGCCTATGTAGATCCTCAGTACTTTGCTAATCCAGAGTTAGTTTTTGATGACCCAAAATTCTTTTTTGGCGTCTTTCTCCTTCCTCTTTTCTGGCTATTACTCTATATGATGGCCGGTACTTATCGTAAAATCTATAGGAAATCTAGGATAAAGGAGTTAGGCCAGACTATTACTGTAACCTTGGTCGGTGTTTTAGTAATCTTTTTTACTCTCATCTTAGATGATATTGTAACCTCTTACAGATCATACTACCATCTCTTTTTTGTCCTTGTAGGTTTACACTTCTCTTTGACCTATTTTCCAAGGCTTATTATTACTACGGTAACAAACAACGCTATTCATGCCAGAAAGATAGGTTTTAACACGATCATTGTGGGTTGTAATGGATATGCTTATGCAGTATACAATGAACTGGAAACTCAATTGCGTAGCACCGGAAACAAAATTATTGGATTTGTTGACGCAGGCTTATGCGAAAGGAATCTGTTGCAGGCTCACCTTCCTCATCTAGGAGACTATAAAAATCTGAAGAATATCATCAAGGAGCATAATGTAGAAGAGGTAATCATTGCTATAGAACGTGCTGAAAAGGATGCTGTAGAACGGATCATTACCGAAATTGAAGATACTCCTGTGGTAATTAAAATAAATCCTAATATGCAGGATATTTTGATGGGGGTGGTCAAGACCTCTTCGCTCTTCTCTCCTTTAATAGAGGTAGCTCCTGATATTATGCCTGATTGGCAGATGGCTCTCAAAAGGCTTATGGATATTGTAGTATCAATAATTGCTATCCTTTTTCTCACCCCTGTCTATATAATTACTGCGGTTGGTGTTATGATCTCTTCCCCTGGCCCTATATTCTATACCCAACCACGAATTGGACTGCATGGAAAATCTTTTAAGATGATTAAATTTAGGTCAATGTTTCAAGATGCTGAAAGAGGTGGCCCAATGTTGTCTAGTAAAAATGATCCCAGAATAACTAAATGGGGAAAGATTATGAGGCAATATCGATTGGATGAAATCCCACAGTTTTTTAGCGTTTTAAAAGGGGATATGTCTTTAGTAGGACCCAGGCCTGAGAGACAATATTTTATTGATCAGATTGTTGCCAGAATGCCTCATTTTAGGCTTTTAAGCAAGGTGAAACCAGGTATTACTTCTTGGGGACAGGTTAAGTTTGGTTATGCTGAGAATGTTGATGAGATGATTGAGAGAGCTAAATTCGATCTTATTTATCTCGAGAATATGTCTATAGCCATGGATATTAAGATTTTAATCTACACTGTCTTGATTGTTATGCAGGGTAGAGGAAAATAGTTGATTTAGCATAATCTTGCCCTAATCTTACTATAATCTGTTAGTTGTTCCATGTCTATTAAAAGTAGTTTGAACATGCCACTAATCTCGAGTATTTATGATAGTGTAATTATTACGCTATTGGTTGAAAAGTGAGCGATCTCAACTAGACTTTAATAAGAAAGCGGCTAATTAAAGTTGAGGAGTCTTTTAGCGTGAAAGAGACGTTTTGTTAGTTTAGTAAGATTTGCCCTTTTTCAATTTGTTGAACAATATCTTCAATCTGAGCATCCTCTCCGTAGGGATCGTATTTAACCTTTAGATTATAACCAAAAATTCTAGCGAGAGATTGCCAAAGGAAAGCTCTGAATTTTCCTCGAAGTTCTTGAAGAAGGATGTAAGAGCTATTCCCAGTTTCCCGGTCTATAAGTTTAATGAGCACTTTACCTTGACTATAAGTAAGCTTCTTTAGCTCAGTTCCAAATTTTGCATTGAGTTCATCCTCAGCTTTTCTCATTATTTTTCTTCGTTCATGGTCATTAGGAGCTGCCTTTAGAACCACTTCATATTCACGTAGTTTTATCCCTGCAAGTTTTGCATAAGGATAAACTTTTTTAATGTTTCTTACCAGTTTCTCATAAGCTGCTTTTTCTTTAGGTGATCGATAAATTCTATATGATTTAATCTCAATTGGTGGGGTAACTCCCTGCAAAACGGTATCTCCATTTATAATCAGAGCACGAGCAATGATTACCTTAGCCTCTTGTCCCCAAAGCCCTGAATAGAGTAGAGAGAATAAAACGGTTATCGAAATAAGCTTATGACGCTTCATAAAGAGGTCTTATAGGGTTTTGACAAAGATGATGCAAACTTAGTGCCTAACGGACTATAATCTAACAATATTAACATTAACTTTTATTTTTGGATATTGTTTTACGTTTGAATGTGTTATTTTTGCACTATCTAAAAATCCGAGTTGGTAAAGCCCCCAATTTGGAGAATAAATTTTAACAGAAATATTAATTTATGAGAAGAGTACTTGTGGTGACCGGAGGAGGCGATTGTCCTGGCCTGAATGCTGTAATAAGGGCAATTGTCAAGCGGGCCTCTAAGGAAAAAGACTGGGAAGTGGTTGGTAGCATTGAGGCCTATAACGGGATATTGCGTGAGCCAACTGAAATCATGATCTTAGATGATGCAGCCGTTTCCGGAATACACATCCGTGGCGGTACAATCATTGGAACTACTAACAAAGGAGGGCCATTTGCATGGCCTGTTAAATTACCTGATGGCACTTGGGGCGAGGCAGATCGCTCAGATGAGATGCTACGTAAGTTACAGTATTTAGGGATTGATGCTGTTATTAGTATCGGTGGAGAAGGGTCTCAAAGAATATCCCAGATGTTGTATGAGAAGGGATGCAATATTATTGGTGTGCCTAAAACCATTGATAATGACCTATCAGCAACCGATGTGACTTTTGGTTTTCAGACTTCAGTACAAGTGGCTACTGAGGCGGTTGATAAACTAGTTACTACAGCAGCATCTCATAATCGTGTTTTTATCTTAGAAGTTATGGGACGCTATGCCGGTTGGATTGCCTTAAATGCTGCTATAGCCGGTGGTGCAGAAGTCTGTTTAATTCCTGAGATTGAGTACGATATTAATAAAGTTCTAGATAAGGTTAACTCAAGATTTAGTCGTGATCGTGGGTTTGCTATTATCGTTGTTGCTGAAGGCGCTCGTCCTAAAGGAGGTGAATTTGCTACAAATTCAATTGATCAAGTTGTTGGTTATAATAACCTGAAATTGGCGGGTGCAGCAGCTAGACTTAAACAGGAATTAACAATGGCTGGTTGCAAATATGATATTAGAGAGACCGTATTAGGCCATTTACAAAGAGGTGGAGTTCCTGTTGCTTACGACCGCGTACTTGCTACACAGTTTGGCGTTAAAGCCTTTGAAATGGTTCTTGAAGGTAAATTTGGAAGAATGGTTAATTACCGTCATCCTAATGTAGGGTCTGTCTCTTTACTTGAAGCCATTGAACAGTATAACTTCGTTAAACCTGATGATGCCCTTGTAACCGCTGCTCGTGGTGTAGGGATAAGTTTCGGCGACTAGTTTCTATTTATTCGAAAATTAAAGGCGCTATCTTTGTAGAAGTAAGATAGCGCCTTTTTAGTATCACTGTTTTTTTCTGGGAGTTTTTACCTCTTTATGCTGATTTTAACCTAGCTAATCCGGAACTGTTAAACTGCTGTTCAGCATAGTCCCGAGAAATGGTAAATTGCTTTTTATTTGGTTGAGAGGGTAACTCAAACATCAGACTATTTAAAATGCTTTCAACAATTGATCTTAAACCTCTTGCTCCAAGTTTAAAATCAATCGCTTTTTCAACAATAAGGTCAAGAGCCTCATCACTAAATTCTAGCTTTACCTTGTCAAGTTCAAAAAGCTTTGTGTACTGTTTGATAATAGCATTTTGAGGCTCAATAAGAATTCTTCTTAAGGCTTCTTTGTCTAACTCATTTAGGTTACAAACAACTGGAAACCGTCCAACCAGTTCAGGGATGAGTCCAAACGACCTCAAATCAGGTGGGGCAATGTATTGCAATAGGTTATTTCTGTCAATATCAATTTCATTATCACTGCTTTTATAACCAATAGTTGTGGCTCTAAGTCTGGAAGCGATCTTTTTGTCAATTCCATTGAAGGCACCACCGGCAATAAACAAGATGTTTTGCGTGTTAACGGCTATCATTTTCTGTTCGGGGTGCTTACGTCCACCTTGTGGAGGAACGTTTACGATAGCTCCTTCTAAGAGTTTCAGGAGAGCCTGTTGAACACCTTCTCCGGAGACATCTCGGGTAATAGAAGGATTATCGCTTTTACGAGCAATTTTGTCAATTTCATCAATAAAAACAATCCCTCGTTCAGCCGCCTTAACATCATAATTAGCAGCTTGAAGTAACCTTACCAGAATGCTTTCGACGTCTTCTCCAACATATCCAGCCTCCGTCAAAACCGTTGCATCAGCAATAGCAAATGGAACATTAAGGAGCTTTGCAATGGTTCTGGCCATGAGCGTTTTTCCTGTTCCAGTATTTCCTACAAAAATGATATTAGATTTTTCTATCTCAACTTCATCTAATGAGGCTGATGGAGGTTGACTTATTCTTTTGTAGTGATTATAAACTGCAACAGACATGACCTTCTTGGCTTCATCTTGACCAATAATGAATTTGTCGAGATAGCTCTTGATCTCAATGGGTTTGTGAAGTTTTAACGCACCTAAAGCTTTAGATGAATTGGTTGAACCGAGTTCTTCGCTGATTATTTGCGATGCTTGTTCAATGCAATAATCGCATATATGGGCGTTTATTCCAGAGATTAATATGTTTACATCAGTCCGAGGCCTGTTACAGAACGAGCATTTGTCTACTTGATTTTTTGCCATGACGTATTTTCTTCATTAAAAAAGGGCCAATATCGATCTTCAATTGAGATTTACGATATCGGCCCAAGAAATATTTCTGTATAATTACTTCTGATTACGGAAAAGTATTTCGTCAATCATTCCATAATCACGAGCCTCTTCAGAGGTCATCCAATAATCGCGGTCTGCATCTTGCCAGATTTTATCATAGGATTGTCCTGAGTGTTTAGCTAGAATGTCATAGAGCTCTTTCTTCAGTTTCTGTATTTCACGAGCTGTGATTTCAATGTCAGAAGCTTGTCCTTCGGCTCCCCCCATTGGTTGGTGAATAAGAATTCTAGAGTGCTTAAGAGCTGTACGCTTGCCTTTTGCTCCGGCACAGAGTAATACGGCAGCCATAGAAGCAGCCATGCCAGTACAAATAGTAGCAACCTCAGGAGCAATATACTGCATTGTATCATAAATACCTAAGCCAGCATAAACAGAGCCTCCAGGACTATTTAAGTAGATCTGGATATCTTTTCTTGAATCAACAGATTCGAGAAAAAGAAGCTGAGCTTGGATAATATTAGCTACAGTATCGTCAATAGGTACTCCTAAGAAGATGATTCTATCCATCATTAATCTGGAGAATACATCCATGGTAGCAATATTTAACTGACGCTCCTCAATGATCGTAGGGGAGATATAGCTAGCTGCAACAGAGTTGTATTGATGTAGTGAAAGACTACTTATCCCTCTGTGCTTTATTGCATACTTTTGAAATTCGTTGTTATTCATAGAGTTTAAGCTGTTTGTGATTCACTCTGTTTGAGATCTTCTGCAAATTGCTTAAAGGTAGTATGTTTTTCTGAAATCTTTAAAGCTGTAACGAAGAAGGCGGTTAATTTCTGTTCAATAAGAACATCGTAGATACGTTTAACCTCCTCTGTGTTTTTCATTACATTGTCGATAAGTCCCTTGATGTGTTCGTTCTCAGTGGGATCACCCATTCCTGCTAAGAAACTGAAATAGGTCTGTACAAAGTAATCAGCAATATACTTTCTTACCTCCTCTTTTTCAACCCTGATGCTATTGTCTTCAAGGATTTTCTCCTCTATCATGTTCCAACGTGAGGCAAAGAGATAATTAGTGAATTCATTCTCGATCTGTTCATCGGTCAGTTTGCCTTCACCGGTAATTTTTAATTGACGTTTTAAGAACTCTTCAGGAAGAGGCAGAGAAACGGTCTCTACAAGTTTAGTAACTGCGTTATTGAAGAAATGACGATCTGCATTGGGTTGGACAGCAATGGCAATCTGGTCACTAATCATTTTGCGGAAATCAGCTTCAGTGGTAATCTCAGCATTTGGGAAGATCTTCTTGTAAAGCTCCTCGTTTAATTCAGCGGGAAAATCGCGAGTTACAGACTCAATGGTGAATTGGAAATCTGAGGTGAGCGTTTTTGCAATTTCATGTTCTACATTCAGTAGTTGGACTAACTTGTCTGAGTCATTGTTTACAGCATTGAGCGCATTAAAAACAATAACATCACCTGTTTTAACGCCAATAAACTGAGGTCTGATCTCTTCATTAATGATCTCAGTAGGCATTAGTCTGCGGGAGGTAGAAATGCCACCCTCTTTTACTTGCTTGTTTTCATCAAGCTCTACAATAGTACCGAAGAGATGATCGTTTTCTTCAGATGTTTCAACATCTTTTGCTGAGCCATTCTTAATCAGAATATCTTCTAATGCTTTGTTTACATCATCTTCGTCAGCCATTAACATGATGCGCTCTACTTCGATATCTGAGAGATTAAAATCAACCTTAGGAGCTAATCCTATCTCAAGTGAGTACTCGAAGTCAGTTTGATTATCGAAATCAATAGGCTGGCTCCCTTCTGCAGGAATTGGGCTACCCAGAATAGAAATATTTTCTTTGCTCAAGAATGATTCCAGAGATTCGCTTAGAAGTTTATTGACCTCTTCTGCTAAGACCGCTTTGCCATACATCTTACGAACCAGGCCTTCAGGAACCATACCGGGTCTGAATCCGGGCACATTAGCTTTACGGCGATAGTCTTTTAAAACCTTGGATACACGATCTTTATAGTCGGCTTCTTCAAACTGAAACTTTAATATGGCGGTGTATTCACCGTTGTCAACTCTGGTAATATTCATTGAATAAAATCTATTTGAAATTGGGGTGCAAATATACGAAATTATATCTTAAATATCTGAATCGTCACATTGATAAGGCTTAAAACAAAAAATCCCGACCTCAGCCGGGATTCTCTTTGATCTTTTCAAATCTCTTAGCGATTTTTCTGAATCATCTCACTAAGCTTCTCATAAGCTTCGTTAGTTCTAGCTAACAGATCGTTATATAATTTATTGAAGTGAGCCTTAACCAGTTTGGGGTTATCTTTCCCATCAATATTATTAACACGCTTTATAAGATCTTCACGAAGAACAATCATATCATCAATGATTTCACTGATTACTTCACTGTTTTTATTTCCGTGAATGAAGATATAGTTTAAACAATCAGATACAACTTCACCAATTAGCTGCTCGATATGTTTTTTTACAACTCTTTTGCTTGCCATAGCTTTTTATTTTTGGTGAATTATTCGATTCACTGATCTTTAAAACTTAGTGCGGATGAAGGGACTCGAACCCCCACGCCTCACGGCACCAGATCCTAAGTCTGGCGCGGCTACCAATTACGCCACATCCGCTCTTTGGTGATGCAAATATACGCTATTTTTGTAAAACCAAAAATTTTTATTGCCTATTTTATGATTTTACCCCTTTACTATATAAAGAAATCACTTGAAAAGCTCTTCTCTTTTATCCTAATTATCCCTGTCAAATTGTATCAATGGTTTCTTTCTCCTTATTTACCAGACTCTTGCCGACACTACCCAACATGCTCGGCTTATACCATTGAGGCTCTCAAAAAACATGGTCCCTTCTCTGGTTTATACCTCTCAATGGATAGAATCGTTAGATGCGGTCCCTATGGTACTCAAGGTTACGATCCCGTTCCCCTATTTAGATTCAAGAAAATCAAGACCGGAAAAAATCCTAAAGTCAATTTATTAAAATTTAGAGTTGATAAGAATACCTATAAAGAATAGATTCTTCCTAACATTTCTGGGAAACCCGTTACTGGAAGAGAAGAAGGGTTATTTCAATAAGATGATTCAATGATTGAGAATTTATAAATTCAAGGTTCCATGGATTATGGGTTGAAGAATTCGTAGAATTGAAGAGTCAATGATTTAAGAATAGGTAAGAAGTATTTATCATGGGGGAGAAGGGGATTTCTGTAAGAATATCGAAATATCTTAGTGAGAGCCCCATTGGTTGATAAAAAAGAAAGAGGACTAGCAATTAAGCCAGTCCTCTAATTAGGTTTTATGTAAGGAATAAAGACCTAGAGATTAATCCTCGTTAGGGGTGTTATTCTCTTCGTTGTTGGAAGGTTTGAATCGTTCTGGGTTCTCATAACGATCATTATTACCATAACGATCATTGTTACCATAGCGATCGTTATTGCCATAGCGGTCATTGTTACCATAGCGATCGTTACTACCATAACGGTCGTTGTTACCATAACGATCGTTACTACCATAACGGTCATTACTACCGTAACGGTCATTATTACCGTATCGGTCGTTGTTTCCATAACGGTTTTGATTACCGTAGCGGTTGTTGTCTCTGGGGGCACCATAGCGGTCATTTCCGCCGTTGTAGCGTGGTTGACTTCTAAAGCCAGTGTTTCTTCTTGGTTGAGCCTCTTCACGAGCTTCTGCTTCTTTTACCAAAATAACATTCCCCTGAACTTCAGTGTTATTAAGTGACTCGATAGCTTTAGTTGCTGCCTCTTCATCTAACATCTCAATAAAACCGTAGCGTTTCGACATACCGGTTTCACGGTCAAAAATAACTTTAGCGCTTGCTACTTCGCCAAAACCTGCAAATAACTGCTCCAGATCTTCACCTGTCGTGCGTGAACTGAGCTTTGCAACAAAAATGTTCATAAAAAAATTGATTAATTAAAACGAAAAAAATCTGCCAAAGTGTTTAGGAAAGCCAGATAGAAAAAGCGGCAGATAGGGCTAACTAACTAGCATTAACAAAAAGGGACTTTGCAATACGCAAATGTATACTTATTTTTTTACATTGGGGTGAATTAGTGATTTTTGATTCAAATTGCCCTAAAAAAACTAATTATTAGAAAAAAAACGAAAAAAGCCTGGAGTTTTTAGACTCGCAGGCTTTTAGGGTTTTGATCACTTTTATTTGTCGGGGTGAATGGATTCGAACCATCGACCTCCTGGTCCCAAACCAGGCGCGCTAACCGGGCTACGCTACACCCCGAAATTGACCCCTAAAAAAAGATACTTTTTTAATCAAGTATCTCTCTTTAGCTTGCGGTGAGAGGGGGATTCGAACCCCCGGTACAGTTTCCCGTACGGCAGTTTAGCAAACTGCTGGTTTCAGCCACTCACCCATCTCACCGGGTCTGTAAGAACTTCTGTTGCTTGTGGGCTAACAGGGCTGCAAAATTAGGAATCTTTTGTTTATTCACAAACTTTTTTTGGCTTTTTGATGCACATTTTTTTTGCTCCCTTTAGGGCTCTTCTCTCATTTTCGATTTATCTGATTGAATTTCACCTTCTCACAAAAAGCGATTCTTCCCTCTTTTTTTTAATTTTGCAACCTGAATTTGGAAAGTATTCGGTGATCCTAAACTTTTATCTCCTTTTTCTGTTTTTTACCTATGCTAATGAAAAAATACAGTCGTGCTATTCTTGTTCTCCTTAGCGGCTTAATCATCATATCTCTTATCTTTTTCCTCAGATCTTCCCATCAGATCCCACAAAACTCTTCTACTTTGTGGTTTTATCTCGCTCTCTGGATGATCGATGTTTACCTCTGGCTTAAGTTAGCCTCTTCCTTTTCTAACTACTCCAAACCATTAAAACTTGTTCTTTTCGTCCTCTTCTGGTTCCCTCTGGCCTTTATTGCCTCAATCCTCGCTTTGATGACTGTATATCCGTTCGAGTATTGGTCTGTCCCGTTCAGAACTTGGAGCATCGCGTCTATACTTTTAATATACTTCTCGAAAAGTGTACCTCTCATCTTGCTACTAATCTCCGATTTCTTAAAGCTTTTTACCATAAAGATCCATAAGGTTGATAAAAAAGTGGTTTTTAATTTTGAACGAGATGCAAAACAGATAAGCCGTAGCCGCTTTATAAGAAATGCTGGTATCTTAGGAGGGGGCATTCTCTTTAGCGGTCTACTCGTTAGCCTTTTAAAATGGGCTTATGACTTTAAAGTGCATCGAGTAAGAATCGCTTTGACTAAATGGCCTGATCGTCTCAATGGCTTTAAAATCGTTCAAATATCAGACATACACTTTGGTAGTTGGATTAGCCCTTCTCATTTCGAGAAAGCAGTTGCTCAAATCAATGCTCTTCATCCCGATTTAATCGTCTTTACCGGCGACTTGGTAAACTATCGGAGTGATGAAATTATCCCTTTCAAGTCATCTATGCAGAAACTTAAATCTAAATATGGGGTTTTTGCTACTCTGGGAAATCATGATTATGGTAACTATATAAGGTGGAAATCTTCTGCCGATCGGCTGGCTGATGTCGAAAAGCTAAAGACTTATATGTCTGACTCAGGATGGTCGCTTCTCCTTAATACTCATTCTATCATCTCAACTGATCATGGCTCTTTCTGCCTCGCAGGTGTCGAAAACTGGGGTTATCATCGTCGTTTTCCCCGTAAAGGAGACCTTCCTAAAGCCATTTCAGGTGTGCCAGATTCATTACCTATTATCCTTTTATCTCACGATCCTACCCACTTTGAACGTATAGTCGCACCTCTCTTTCCTAATGTGGGGCTCACCCTCTCGGGGCATACCCATGGTGCTCAACTCGGCGTGGAAAATCGATTTTTCAGATGGAGCCCCTCTAAATATATCTATAAATATTGGGCTGGTCTTTATCATTTGCCAAAATCTAATCAATTCCTCTATGTTAATCGTGGACTTGGTAGTATTGGATTTCCTGGTAGAGTCGGTATCCTTCCGGAAATTACTCTTCTGGAAATAGAGAATGCTGGAAGGATTTAAATGGTTATTGTAATATTTTAATAAGTTTTTGTGAATTAGACTGGGTGAACGTGTCCTTTTCTTCGGTGTTATGTTGTTGATAAACTGTCTTTTGTATTTATTGTTTAGAATGGTATTGTTTTTGTATTGATTTAGTCAATCCGAATGTTTTAAAAACTTATCTCAAGAAGGAACCTTATTTTCAGGGCTGAAATAGGTATGTCACTAATCGGAGAAACAACTAAATCTCTTCAAAATGAATACTAAAAGTGAATCAATCAGACTAGCTTTATCACTTGTTCTTTTTCTTACTCTATCTCCTTTGGTTTCTATCGGACAAAGGCATGAATCGGGCAAGGCAATCAATCAAAAAGAACGTGGGTCAGATCGCGGAAGCATGGTTTCAAGAGAGAACCAAAACAATGCAAGAGAAAGGAGGAATACACGCTCCCTAGAGAATGAATATAGAAACTCTCGCAATCGCATGGAACCGAGACCTATCGATAACCATTCTGCCAGAGAGAGAAGCAATAGGGGATATAGTCCTCATGAAAGAGATAATCATTACAGTTATTCTGATCATCATAGAAGAACCCATCCTCACTCCTCTTTTAGAAGGGACCGTCGATATACCTATTATCATGCTCATCACCATTATTCTCCCAACCTCTATTATAAGCCTTTTTGGGTTAATAATTATTACATTAAGCCAATGGTAAGACATATCTATTTGCCTGACTATAACTGTTATTATGATTTATATCGAGGTGGTTATACCTGGTATGGCAATGGTTCTTGGTGGTTTAGCTTTAACCTTCCAATCTTCCTTGCCGATGCTCATTGGTCGACTATCAGAGTCATTACATTTAATGAAGATATTGACCGTCCCTGGGATTATAATCAACATCACCTGGCAAGCTATAGTGGAAGATATAGATCATATAATGATTTAGCTTCATCCACCTCTGCTGCTGTCCAGATCACTTCCGATGATTCTTGGGAACCTACAGAAGATGAATAAAGGGCTGTGTTATCGATTATTCAGTTGCTGATCCATTGAGAATAACGGATTAATTCAAGTTAATCTGATCCTAAAAAAAGTCCCGCTAAATGATAATACCATTAGCGGGACTTTGATTTTACTAATTTTGAGAAAAAATTTAAAATGTATTATCTCGTTGTTGATCTTGAGATGACTGGACCTAAACCAGGGTATCATGATATTATAGAAATAGGAGCGGTATTACTAAATGACGATTGGGGCAAGATGTCTACATTCGGTTCGTTAATATACCCTCAAGATGTGGATACATTTACTTCGAGTGCGGAGGCTATCCATGGTATTTCTTTAGATGATCTTGAGGATGCACCGCTTTTAGGCGAGGTTCTGGATGATTTTGAGATGTGGATTAGGAAGAGTCTTAGAAGGGATGAGTTTTCTAATCTTAGCGATGTAATGGTCTGTGGCCAAGGAATACTTCACGATCTGAATTTTCTTCAGTACGCCTATGAGGAGGAGAATAAGCAATGGCCTTTCTCAAAGAAGGTACTTGATCTGATTTCAATTACCTATTTTGGCTTTAAAATATTGTCGAACAATGGCGTGACAGTTCCAAAGACTCATGGATTAAGCGCTGTGGCGGGTTACTTTGGATTAGCTAGAAGTGAAAATGAACATGATGCCGTTGAGGATGCAATTCTAACGGCAGCCTGCTTTCAAAAATTCAATGAGCTCTTTTCAAAGTTTAAATTAGGTTGATGACGTACATACTGGCATGGCAGAACAATTAAACGATTCTTTTTACCTTGCTCCTTTTCAGGGGATCACAGATGCAATTTATAGAACCTCGTATCATAAATACTTCGGTGGGTTTGATAAGTATTTTGCTCCCTATATTTCAGGGACAGGGGATGTTAAAGTGGCTAAATCTAAGCTAAAGGATGTTTGGCCTGAGTTTAATCTTCATACTCCGACTATTCCTCAATTTCTTAGTAAGGATTCTTCTGAGATCCTATTGCTTTTAGAGGCCTTTGCCTCGTTAGGTTATAAGGAAGCAAATTGGAATTTGGGCTGTCCGTTTCAAAAGGTTGCAGGCAAGGGAAGAGGAAGTGGCTTATTACCATTTCCGGATGTTATTAGAGGTATTCTTCAGGAGATTAGAGAGAAAGCATTACCAATAGACCTCAGTATTAAAATGCGAACTGGCTACAAAACGGATCGGGATATCTTTCCTCTCTTGGAGATCTTTGAAGAGTTTGATATAAGGGAGATAATCATTCATCCACGGACGGGCATCCAGTTATATAAAGGGGTAGCTTCAGTAAATGTCTTTGGAGAGTGCTTAAACAAATCGACTCATCCATTGGCATGGAATGGAGATATCGTAAATATTGAAAGTTTTAACTCGTTGAAGCAACAATTTCCATCTATAAATCTATGGATGATAGGTAGAGGGGCATTGAGCCATCCAGGGCTAGCTTTATGGCTGAAAGATCCAAATCTTTATAACCATCTTGATATGGCAAAGAAGATTTTCAACTTCACGAAAGATATTTATGACGCTACTCTAACAAGGACTCAAGGTATTAACCAAGTGATTGATAGAATGAAGCCGATATGGCTGTACCTTTCCAAGTCATTTGCAGATCCTGCGTCTGCCTTTAGAAGAATCAGAAAAACAACGGACGCTAAAGCTTATCTTTTTGCCGTTGAAGAGACTCTTAAAAATGAAGTCTTTCTTAGCCCTGAAGAATTAAAAGGGCAAATCACATAAGTATTTGATAAAAACTAAATCTGTAATCTCGATCGGCTGCACATTGTTTATGCTTTAAGGTACGATTCCGAAATATTTGGAAACATGTACTAAAAAATGGCAAAGAAAACAATATGCGACCATTTTATGTTGTAGTTTTGCGACCACTTTACTTTTTGGATGAACAAAGAATTAACGCGTACCTTTCCACAGATTCTGGCAGAAGCAGTGGAAAAACATGGCCCAAGGCCTGCATTGACGTTTGTTGGAGAACAACCTTTAACTTTTAACGATCTCAATCGGCTGATTTATTCAGTGATTGCATTCAATGAACGATTAGGAATTGTACCGGGCGACCGTGTTGCTATTTTAAGTACCAACATGCCTAACTGGGCTGCTGCTTACTTTAGCATTGTCAATATGGGTGCTGTTGTGGTACCTCTGTTACCTGACTTTTCTCCTACGGAAATCGAGAATATTCTGATCCATAGTAATTGCAGGATGATCTTTGTCTCATCTGCTCTTGATAGAAAGCTACAGGATATTAAATTATCTGACTCGTTAATTCGGATCTGCTTAGAGGACTTCTCTGTAATTGAACCGAAGAGCTTAGAACATCGTTTTGATATCGATAATTTACCCTCAAGAAAATATGAGGTCACTCCAAATCAACTAGCTTCCATCATTTATACCTCTGGTACCACCGGCAAGCCTAAAGGGGTGATGTTAAGTCATGAGAACATCTGCTTTACCGCTCATAAAGGAAGAACAATACAACCTATTCATGAAAATGACCGTTTCTTATCGGTGTTACCTCTCTCGCATACTTATGAAAGTACTTTAGGCCTGTTCCTTCCGATAATCTCCGGAGCGTGTGTCTACTATATTAATAAACCTCCTACACCAACTGTTCTTCTCCCTGCCTTAAAATCGGTTAAACCAACTGCAATGTTAACCGTACCTCTTATTATCGAGAAGATCTATCACAACAGAATTAAACCAGCTCTGCATATAAACAGGATCGCTAGAGCCGCTTATTGGTTCCCGCCAACAAGAAAGGTCATGATAAATTTAGCCGGCAAAAAGCTAATGGATACCTTTGGTGGTGAACTCAAATTCTTTGGTATTGGAGGGGCTAAACTTAGTGAGACGGTTGAGCAATTCTTGATCGATGCTAAGTTCCCTATCGCTATTGGTTATGGCCTTACTGAGACCTCCCCTTTACTTGCAGGTACTAGCCCCATGGTACATCGTCTACAATCAACCGGCCCCGCTATGGAAGGGGTAACTCTAAAAATTCATAATCCTGATCCCCATACAGGTGAGGGTGAAATCTGGGCTAAAGGTCCCAATGTTATGATTGGTTATTATCATGATGAGGCTCTTACCGCTGAAGTCTTGGTTGAAGATGGTTGGTTCCGCACAGGTGATCTAGGGGTTTTTGATAAAGATAACTTCTTGAGTATTAAAGGTAGAATGAAGAATGTTATCATTGGTCCTAATGGTGAAAATATTTATCCTGAGGAGATTGAGTCGGTTATTAATAATTTTAAGTACGTCAACGAATCTTTAGTCCTTGAGAATAAAGGAAAACTGGTTGCTCTTGTCCATTTTAACCGTGAAGAGATTGAAGCAAGATATCAACATTTTAAGGATGAGATCTCTACTAAGATTGAAGATAGATACGAGGAGCTAAGAAAAGAACTTCATACCTATATTAATAGCCGTGTAGCTAGATCTAGCCAAGTTCAGAAGGTTATTAATCATCATGAGCCATTTCAAAAGACCGCTACACAGAAAATCAAGCGGTTTTTGTATGGAAGTGGTCAAAATAAAAAGTAGTCATTTTCAATAGTTTATTTCTACCTCTTCGCTCCCTCTCCGTTTCTTCTCCATATACGGCTTTGATTTGTGTGGAAGGGAATGGAGAGGTAGCTGATTGTATTTGGTTTTTAATGGAGTGGTTGACTCTTTGAAGGTGATATTGGACTATTTTTCGGAAGCTATTTGAATGGAGAAAGAGCGAAGAAGAAGCGAAGGGGAAGCGAAAAGGTGTTTGAAATGATTAGTTCTGTAAAGAGGCATTTGAGCCGTTTGTCGGTAGATTTTCCCGGTTGGTCTACTTTAATTTGAATCCGTATTACGGGAGTATAGTTTTGCTTCATCAAAATGGGCAAGACTATGAAACGAATCCTTTTTATTTTATTTAGCGTGATCTTGGGTTTATCAATCCAAGAATTGAAAGCTCAAGAGTATACTTTTCAACAGTGTCTGGATCAGGCTCTTACTAAGAATCTAACGGTAAGGCAACAGATTCTTACAACCAGTTTAAAAGAGGTGAATCTTACACAAGTTCAGAACTCCAGATTCCCTTCTGTGGATGCAAATGTCAGGCAACAATACTCTAACGTTGACAATCAATCTACACTGACCGGCGAATGGAGTCGAGAGGGCACCTCCTCAACTTCGGGGTCAGTAAATGCTTCTTTAAATCTCTTCTCTGGATTAAGGATTAAAAATAGCATTGATCAGGCGAAAATGGATCTGCTTTCAGGAAAAGCTGATGTTGAGGTTCAAAAAGAGACCATTATACTTCAGGTCTTAGATATCTACCTTCAGCTATTATATTCTGACGAGCAGGTTAATAACTCTAAGAGCCAGCTTGATTTAATTAAACAACAGTTGGATTTGGCTAAAGCTAAAATGGAGGCCGGATCCCTCTCTCGTGCCGACTATCTTCAGGTTGAAGCGCAGTATTTTTCGGAACAGACAACGCTTACTAATGCGGAAAACCTTTATGAGTCGAATAGAATCTCTCTGATGCAACTAATGGAGATGCCAGTGAATAAGGCGTTCAGTATTAAGAAACCTGATCTTTCTAATCTTCCCTTAACACTTGTAACCCCAGACTCCTATGACCTATATCTTAGAGCCTTGGAGATAAAGCCTCAAATTGAATCAGCTGAGCTTTCCTCCAAATCAGCTGAAGTGGGAGTGCGAATTGCAAAAGCAGGTTATCTACCTTCTTTATCGCTCGATGCTGGTATTACAACTAATTATACTGACAGAGTGAGTCAACTAAGTTTCTCCTCGCAGTTAAATCATAACCTAACTCCGGCATTAGGGCTCACGTTGAGTATTCCAATCTATAAACAAGGAAGTACTAAAGCGCAGGTCTCATCAGCAATGATTCAGAGTGATCAAGCTAAGATTCAGTTACAGAGTACTCAGAATCAATTAAGAAAGAGTATAGAGAATGCTTGCCTTGACTTCTCTGCCTCATTATCCAAGTACCAATCAACATCTTCTCAATATCAATCTTCGGAGGCATCTTATGAAGTGGCTACTGAGCGATTCTCAAGAGGTGTGATAAATACCGTCGATCTTCTATATCAAAAGACTTCTGTTATTCAAGCTCAGAGCGCCTTGCTTCAAGCTAAATACAATGTTTTATATGCATCCAAAGTATTGGACTTTTATTCAGGAAAAGAGATAACATTTTAATAATTAATAATATGAGCAAAAAGATAAAATTGTGGATTCTTTTAGGGTTAGTCATCATTTCGGCCTCTGTTGTATTTACATTTTGTGGTAGTAAAAAAGAGGGCATTGAGATTGAAAAAGTTAAACCAGAAAAGAGGGAGATCTCTAATCAGATCTCTGCAACAGGTACCATTGAAGCTATCAAAACAGTCTCTGTAGGTACTCAGGTCTCAGGCGTTATAAATAAGATCTACGTCGATTTTAATAGTCGTGTAAAGAAAGGGCAATTATTGGCTGAGATTGATAAAACCGCTCTTCAGGCTCAGATGGATCAAAGTAATGCTCAAGTAGCTTCAGCAAAAGCGGATTTGGTTTTTCAGAAAGCCAACTATGAACGGACAAAAGCCCTCTTTCAGAAAAACCTTATATCACAACAAGATTATGATCAGGCCGTTTACAACCTAAGTAAAGCTGAGGCCTCTTATCAATCGGCCTCATCTGATAACAAGCGAGCAAAGACGAATTTAGATTATGCCATGATCTATTCGCCCATAGATGGAGTGGTTTTAAATAGGGCTGTCGATGAGGGGCAAACAGTTGCAGCAAGCTTTAACACTCCTGAATTATTTGCAATAGCAAATGACCTGACTCAAATGGAGGTTCAAGCGGATATTGATGAAGCGGATATAGGAGAGGTAAGAGTAAATCAAGTCGTCGACTTCACCGTTGATGCTTTTCCTTCTGACCATTTTGCGGGTGAGGTTACCGAGATTAGATTAAAACCTACTGTTACTAGTAATGTGGTAACCTATACCGTGATCATTAAAGCTTCTAATCCTGATTTAAAGCTTATGCCAGGGATGACTGCTAGCGTTAATATTGAGATAGAGTCTGCAAAAGACGCATTAGCGGTGCCAGTTAAGGCTTTTAAGTTTTGGCCTGAAGAGTCAATGGCTTTCCTATTCGGTGGAAAGGTTCCTGAGAGAGTTAAGGATGCTACAAATCATAAATCAATTTGGGTAAGCGATGGACAGAGACTGACTAAAAAGGATGTCATTACCGGTGTCTCTGATGGAGCTTATACTCAAATAGTCTCTGGATTAAATGAAACTGATGAGGTGGTTCTCTCTGCTAAAGTTACAACCTCAACTGCAAAACAGAGTGGTAGTCCTTTTATGCCTAAACCTCCTAGCCAGAGTAATAAAAAGAAATAAAACCATGAGTAGAACAATTATAAACGTTGATCAACTTAAGAAAGATTTCTACGTAGGTGACATTACTGTTCATGCACTAAGAGGAGTTGATCTTAAAATTAACGAGGGTGAATTTGTAGCCATTATGGGTACTAGCGGTAGTGGAAAATCTACCATGCTTAACATTCTTGGATGTCTTGATAAGCCTACCTCTGGAAGTTATCTGTTAGATGGAACCAATATGGGCGATCTCACAAAGAATGAGCTGGCACGTTTGAGAAATCGTAAGCTAGGGTTTGTATTTCAGGCTTATAACCTGTTACCTCGAACTACCGCGCTGGAGAATGTAGAACTTCCTCTGTTTTATAACACAACTATATCAGCAAAGGAACGTAAGCAGAGAGCGCAAGAGGCCCTTGCCTCAGTAGGGCTGGCTGATAGAATGGATCATAAACCCAATCAACTATCTGGTGGACAACAGCAGCGGGTTGCCATAGCCCGAGCTCTTGTTAACGATCCGGTTGTAATTCTTGCCGATGAAGCAACAGGTAATCTTGATTCACGCACATCTTACGAGATCATGGCACTGTTTCAAAACTTGAATCAACAGGGAAAAACCATTGTCTTTGTAACTCATGAGCCAGATATTGCAGCGCTAACCTCTCGAAAAGTTGTCTTTAGAGATGGATTTATAATGAAAGAGGAGGAGATAAAATCCCCATTAAATGCTAAAACCATTTTGGAGAATCTTCCCCCTGTTGAGCTAGAATTTATAGAAAATGCAGGTTAATATCATCTTGCTATGAATATTCGAAATCTTATAAAAGTCGCATTCTTTGCCTTACGCAGGAATAAATTCCGTGCAATCCTTACCATGCTAGGTATAATTATCGGAGTTGCTTCTGTAATTACTATGCTGGCTATTGGCGAAGGCTCAAAGAAAAGCATTCAGGATCAAATATCTAGTATGGGTTCCAATATGATCATGATCATGCCAGCTAGTCAACAGATGGGAGGAGTGCAACAAGGAGGATCTAACATGGAGTCGCTTGAGGTTGCCGACTATCTAGCAATCAAAGAGAAGTGCCCATCTGTTATCTATGCATCTCCTGAAGTAAGAGCCTCTGGTCAATCGGTTTATGGCAATGAAAACTGGCCAACAACCTTCTTTGGTGTAGGAGCCGACTATCTTGCAATTAAAAAGTTCGAGATCGAGTCAGGAAGAATGTTTACTGAACATGATATCGATGTGGCAGCTAAAGTGGTGGTGGTTGGTCAAACTGTCGTTGAGAACCTCTTTGGAAAAGGGTTTGATCCAGTAGGACAAACCATACGTTTTAGAAGTATCCCGGTGAAAATTATCGGAGTGCTAACTGAAAAAGGAGAGAATACCTTCGGCCAGGATCAGGATGACGTAATTATTGGTCCTTATACCACGGTTCAGAAGAGAGTGCTTGCTATTACCCACATAAACATGATCTTTACCTCTGCGAAATCAGAGGCTCTCTCAGCCCAGGCAAGTAATGAAATAACAACGGTCTTGAGGGAGAGTCACAAAATTCAAGATGGAGAGGATGATGATTTTCAAATCAGAACCCAGGCTGAATTGGTTAAGACTTTTAGCAGTATAAGTAATATCTTAACGCTTCTTCTTTCTGCAATCGCAGGGATCTCTCTATTGGTAGGAGGTATCGGCATTATGAATATCATGTATGTTTCGGTGACTGAGAGAACTCGTGAGATAGGCCTAAGAATGTCTATTGGAGGCCGAGGGGTTGATATCTTGATGCAGTTTCTGATAGAGTCTATCTTACTTAGTCTTCTTGGTGGTGTAATTGGAATTATCTTGGGTGTTGGAGGCGCTTTTGTTGTTAGCTCAGTTGCCGGATGGCCGGTTGCAATAATGCCAACTGCTGTGATTCTCTCATTCTTGGTTTGTACAGTTATTGGGGTCTTTTTTGGTTGGTATCCGGCAAGGAAAGCCGCAGGCCTAAACCCAATAGATGCCCTGAGGTACGAATAATCTAAATGTATGGTCAATCTAGGTTATTATCGTTGACTTAATTAACTTTATCCTCAATCCTAATAACCTAGACTGATATGCTTGAAATGAAGATTGGTTGTAAGATCCTTTATCAAAATGAAGTATAAAAATTTCACCACTGAAAGAGGCAAATTATTGAACCATGAAATTTAAAAGTCTTTGAATAGATAATTATTGTGAAATCTGACTTTTTTTATGGACTTGAAAAAATAAACCAGAAATAATGAAAGCATTCAATTTTCCCTGGCTACAATCTAAACTGATAATCCATCTTTTTGTATGGCTTTCAATACTTATTATTCCGCAGCTTTTTATAACAACCAGCATAGGTGAAACCAGTGAGTTTTTTATGCATTTTTATCTGAAGCTGATCCTTTATGGTATCGGTTTTTATGTCGTTTATCTTTGGCTCGTACCCCATTTCTACCTGAAAAATAAGAAAATCCTATTTGTAGTAATTTCTATCGTCTCTTTTTTTATTCTCTATCAAATTGAGGGTTTTGCCACAAGATATGTTTTACCCGAGGATCACTTTCGAAAGATGATGTTCGAGCTATCGAAACTGATGGAAGAGAAAGGTTACTTTTTACGTCCACCTTCCGATGGTTTACGACTAACTAGTTTTATTGCCATAAGCGTTTTGTTAATGGGATCTGCTCTAGGCCTTAGGTTATCTGAAGAGTTATCCAAAAAGGATAAACAGCAGAAAGAACTTGAGAAACAACAGCTAACCTCAACCCTTGAAATGTTACGAAATCAGGTTAGTCCGCATTTTTTCTTTAATACTCTGAATAATATTTACGCACTAACCGCACTTGACCCTAAGCTATCCGGTGAAGCTATTTTGAAGTTAAGCAGACTTATGAGATATCTGCTTTATGAGTCAACAGGAGATCAAGTGCCTCTTTCTAAAGAGGTCTCTTTCCTTCATGATTATATTGATCTAATGCGTTTGAGGCTTTCAGACAATGTGGATATAGAAACCGAATTTCCTTCAATGCCTGAGACATATTTTGTTGCACCTTTGCTATTCATCCCATTTATTGAGAATGCTTTTAAACATGGCGTAAGTTATCGAGAGCACTCATTTATTAGAATTAATTTGAGGGCTGATTATGAAAAGGTGGTCTTTGAGTGTGAAAACTCCGTTTTGAAAGGTTTTTCTGAAAAAGATAGTGTTGGCGGGATAGGCTTAGAAAATGTAAAAAAGAGACTCGAATTACTCTTTCCTAAATCGCATCAACTGGAAATTGAAGATAAAGGGTATTTGTTTAGGGTTCATTTAATCATTAGACAAAAACAAAACTAAAATGTTACGAACAGTTGCCATAGATGATGAGCCTCTTGCTCTACAATTGGTGGTCAATTATATAAAACAGACTCCTTTCCTTGACTTGAAAGGCTCTTTTACAAATCCTCTTGAGGCACTTAGTTTCCTTCAAGAAAATGAAGTTGATTTTGTATTACTTGATATTAGAATGCCAGATCTTTCGGGTACAAAACTGGCTGCTCTCCTTAAGGATGGCCCTAGAGTGGTCTTTACTACTGCTTATCAAGACTATGCTATCGAGGGTTATAAATTGGATGTCGTTGACTATTTAGTAAAACCCTTTTCTTATGATAGCTTTCTGGCCGCAGCGCTCAAAGTGAAAGATCGAATGGATGTTAGCTCCTCCAAGCAAGTTGTGGTTGAAGGAAACAATGACTTCCTGTTTATTAAATCAGACTATAAAGTCAGACGTATTAATCTGGCTGATATCCTTTATCTTGAAGGGCTGAAAGACTATGTAAAGGTCTTTATGATTGGGCAACCGAAGCCGCTTTTATCGCAGGTAACTATGAAACAACTTGAATCAAAACTACCCACGGATAAGTTCATGAGGATTCATAAGTCGTTTATAGTAAATCTGAATAGAATAGAGATCATAGAGCGCAACAGGATTGTCTTTGGTGAGGAGTACATCCCTGTGGGTGACCAATTTAAATCTGCCTTCCAAGAGTGGGTCGATAAGAACTTTTTGTAGACCTGCTCTCCTTTTAGAGATGAAGGTTTGGTGAATCCTGAATCTTTTCTTTAGTTTGCAGTAGAAATACAAATGGAATGTCACCTCTCTTCATTGCGACCATTATAGTCGTTTACTTCGCCGGTTTAATCTTTATTTCTTATCTCACCACTCGTAAGTTAGACTCCCAAAGTTTTTATAACGGAAACAAAAAATCTCCTTGGTATATCATTGCAATTGGGATGATCGGCACCTCAATCTCAGGGGTTACTTTTATCTCTGTACCTGGGTGGGTAATGACGAGTCAGTTCTCTTATCTTCAGATGGTATTGGGCTATCTACTGGGCTATTTCGTAATTGCCAATGTGTTGATGCCGCTATACTACCGGATGAACCTAACGAGCATTTATACCTATCTTGAAGAGCGTTTTGGCTTCTGGTCTTATAAAACCGGTGCCTCATTCTTTCTAATTAGTCGAATCATTGGGGCAAGTTTTAGACTGTTCCTTGTCTCTATTGTACTGCAGAAACTTGTTTTTGAACCCCTAGGGATCCCTTTCTGGGTAACTGTTACGGCAACCATCATGTTAATCTGGCTGTATACCTTCAAAGGGGGTATTAAAACAATCATCTGGACTGATCTTATTCAGACTATCGCAATGTTATCGGCAGTGGTGCTATCACTCGTGTTAATAAAAAATGCGCTAGACCTCTCTTTTTTCGAGATGATATCGAAAGTATATAACAGTGAGTATTCGAGAATGTGGTTCTTTGATGATCCAAACTCGAAAAACTACTTCTGGAAACAGTTTCTTGGCGGAGCCTTCACAACTATTGTCATGACTGGGCTTGATCAGGATTTGATGCAGAAGAACCTCGCTTGTAAGAATGTTAAAGATGCTAAGAAGAATATGTATTCATACGGATTCATGTTCTTACCTATAAATCTTATGTTTTTAAGTCTCGGAGCATTATTGGGAATGTATGCACATGCTCAAGGGATCCAAATTCCAGCAAATACTGATCAACTCTTTCCGATGTTAGCTACCGGGGGCTATTTTAATGTTAGCCTGGGTATCATCTTTATCATAGGTATCATTGCGGCTGCCTACGCTAGTGCTGATTCTGCCTTGGCTGCATTGACTACCTCGTTTATGATCGATATTCTAAATGGTAATAAACTAGAAGGAGATAAGCTTAAGAGAACGAGAACCTGGGTACACCTTTTGATGTCTCTGGTTTTGGTATTGGTCATTATTATCTTTGATGCGGTAAATAATGATGCTGTTGTAAGTGCCGTATTTACAGTGGCCGGTTATACCTATGGCCCCTTACTTGGACTCTATGCTTTCGGATTATTTACTCCTTTCTCAGTGAAGGATCGGATGGTTCCTTTCTTAGCCGTTCTTTCTCCAGTTTTATGTTATGTATTAAGTGCAAATTCTGTTGAATGGTTTAATGGTTATAAGTTTGGCTTTGAACTATTAATCTTAAACGGATTAATAATGTTTCTGGGAATGCTTCTGTTTAATAACGGCCGTGCTGAAAGACATAAGTTTTAAGGGCAACTAGCAGATGGCTGGTAATTGGGAAGGGTTCAAGATTCAAGGATTCAAGATTCAAGGATTCAAGATTCAAGGGTTCAAGATTCAAGGAGTTATAAAACAAAAGGCCGAAGTTCGCACTCCGGCCTTTTATTTGGTTGTGATATAATTAGTATTTATATCAATTTTTAGAGATTATTTAGTGTCACTACTTGATGTCATGATTTAGCAATAATAATAAGCATTAAAAATGAGTTTCACTGGTTCATATTACTATTTAGCCTTGCTATCTTGATAAGATAAACTTTTGAGTTAGGTGTTTATCTTTTTGGTCGAGCTTTAGAATATAGAGGCCATTTGCAAGTTGTTCAACCGGGATTAAGTCGTTTAGCTTTATTCCAACTCGTAAATCGTTCCCAGATAAAACTTTCTGTGCTAGAAGTCCTCCGGTATAGCTTAAAATGCTTACCTGAATGTTTGACTGATCGTTTAGAGCTGCTTTAACCATTGATTGGTTTGAAACGGGATTAGGAGAGATAGTCACAACTTTTGAGTCTATTTCAGAGATCCCTTCTAGAATGAAAATGAAATGCATCTCATTGTTATTAGCATTGATCTCATCCTCCAGTGGTACTGTTCCCATATTCCACATTGCAGTACCTGTGTAAGTTCCATATAATACGGCCGGTATAACTACTGTATCCATAACATTTTCTCCTGTATAGGTGGCCTCGGGGCCTGTAATGGAAAAGCTACCTCCCGTGAGAAAGTATGACCATTGGTCGGTAATTGTGACAATCATGTCAGTTCTGTTGACATTGAGCTGGAAGTCGACATTACTGGTTGTGCTGCCCAATGTCACCAGAATATTTGACAGAGATTGTGTCTCGGTGTATGGATGGCTTGCTGTTACTTGATAGTTACCGGCAGGGACAACCAGTTGATAATTGCCTGACATATCAGGATTGGTTATATAGTTCCCGGCGGTGATAGTAGTTAGGGTTACATCCTGACTGGTTCCATTTATGGTGACATGTCCAGTAATTGTGCCTGTTGATCCAAGTGAGACCAAATTGAAGTCTACATTAGACGTTGTTTGTCCGCCAATTACCCCCACTCCGAATTGATATTGTGTAGCATATCCAGAGAGAGACGCATAAACATCTATATTTCCAACCGGAGCAACCAGACTATAGAACCCTGATGCATTCGGGTGTGTGGTGGTTCCTGCTGCATCTATGAGAACTTGGGTGACATCACCTGTACCGCCTGTTAGGGTAACGGTACCTGTAACGGTACCTGTTGTAGGTGCCAGTTCGAGTTCAAGATTGATGTTTGGGGTGGTATTATTGTTAGTGACCACCACGTTGTTGACGGTGTCATTTAGATAATAGGGCAAGGAGGCTATGACCTGATGTGAACCTGGAGAAACCATGAGTGTATAATTTCCACTGGCATCTGGATGAGTACTCACCGATCCGGCTCTTACCTCAACCATCGTTATTATTCCAGAACCGTTAAGTAAGGAAACGGTACCCTCAATCTTACCAACAGGGATGGCATTAAGTGTTAGGTTGACTGTGGTCGTTTGATTAGTCAAAACAGCAACATTACTTTGAGAAGCACTATTATAACCACTTAAGGTTGCCGTGACAGTGTAATTTCCTGAGAGAGTACTAATGGTGTAGAAGCCTGAAGCATTTGGATGGGTAGAGTTTGTTCCCGCCTGAATGGTTACATCAGTTACGTTGCCATAGCCCCCATTTAAGGTGATTTGTCCCGAAATAGTTCCATAATTTAACGGCCCATTAGTGCCGTTCATCGAGAGATTCTGTGCATAGATATCTGATGAACTTCCTCTTGTATCCTCCCAAGCTGCTACCCATTGATTATTGGCCAAAGGGGCGAAGTCCGTATGGATCTTTTGAGAATCGTAGGTCGACATGGATGCCATAGATGGTGTCCATACAAAATCACCCGATGGGTTAATCCTCATGGCTTTGACCATCGTGTTGATTGAGGTGGTGTATTGTTCAATGAAAAGAACCACATCATTCTCAACTTTATCAGCAAACATTGGGTAATAATCTGTGGAAGAGGTAGGGATAAAGACTTTTCCTGCATCACCCCATGTTCGGGCACCGGAAGAAGATATCTTTTGTCCATAGATACCCCAAATATTTTGGTTGCCATCTATTTCATTCCAGAAGACATAGACATCAGTTGAGCCAACGGGACAGGCAATCTTAGGATACCAATGGTGCCAGCCTGGGGTGGTGCAAACCTCTACACCATTAGTAGGAAAAGTCAGAACCCCACTGCTATTGCAATGTTGAATAAAGGTGCTATTGAAGAGATTATTATCTCGATCGTCATCAACAGCCAAATAGAATCCCCCATTGTTATCTGAGATAAATGGGAGGATCTGGTTTTGACCGGAGATACCTCCGGCTGTTGATATAGCTAGCGGAGAAGCCCATACTGCTGCTCCACTCGGGCCGAAACGTTGAACATAGATATGTCGGGTAGGAGACCAACTAACACCAGTATCCTCATAATACTTCATAAAGAAGTCGTCAGCGCCAATAGGTAACATTTGGGGCCAGGTGTTTCTGTTCGTAGTCGTCAAGGTAATACCGTTGGCTCCCCATTGAAGAGTTCCAGTCGCATTGATCTTTTGCATCGTAATATAGTCTCCACTCATCCAAGCTACAATTGCGTTACCTGCATTGGTTACAATGACTTTCGGTGCCGCATTAAAGTTTGTATTACTTGAAAGAGTAACTCCATTAGCACCCCATACAAAGGTACCAGTGGGCGATATCCTGTATGCATAGACATTCGTACTACCATCACGAATGTCATTGAATGCCAGGATCGCATGGTTAGATTGATCAGCCGTCATATCCCAATCAGTAAGCCATGTGTCCTGTTGATTATTACTAATTAGAATGCCATTGCTTGCCCATAAGATATTGCCTTGTGCATCGAGCCGTTGTAGCCTGACGTTATAATTGCCACTCTCACTACTGAAATATCCTATGTAGTATGAGCCATCGGGACAGACAGCTACTTTAGGAATGGCTTGTTCCCCACTAAGGTTACAGATAATAGTGTTAATGGCGGGGTTGTTGCTCCATTGCCCTTTGACTAATACAATAGAGCATAAAAGGAGGAGTAATAAGGTTAAAGTTCTTTTCATGCCAAATAGTTTTCTCGTCTTGTAAGACATTGATGACCTGTTCAATTGTTCCGGCTAATTTAATAATTTTAATAAGCAAGATGTGATTTTCAAGCTAATTGTTTGGTCATTCAGAAAAACATAAATGCATAACGATTCAAGAATAGTTTACTATCCTTAAATAATAGTTAGAAATTTGATTTTATTTTAAATAGGATGCAGATTTATCTAGCTAATAAGAAGGTAAAAGGAATATGTAACCTTTGCTGCCATGCTTTTTCGGAGTGGTTTGTTCCGGGGAAGAAAAGGGTGATCAGATTGCTTTTGTTATATTGATGTTTATAAAGAACCTTGTCGATCTCTAATTGATGGGGTTTGTAGAATTGATCTAATGTTTTATCGCCATGATCAAAGTAGAGCCTATGAGTCTTGGGGTCGGGTAGGTTTTTATCGACATAAGTCACAAAGGCCTTGGGAATAACATCCTGATAGAGATCAAAGTTACCAATCCAATGGGTAGATAGACATGCAGCTCCACCGAAAACTTTAGGGTATTCACAGATAGCATAAAGTGATATTAGACCTCCCATGCTTGAACCGGCAATAAAGGTATTATCACGATCGGGTAGGGTAGAGAAGTTTTTATCAATATAAGGTTTTAGCTCTTCTACAAGGAACTTAAGGTAATTATTGGAACGAGGCATGCCCATTAAGGCTTTCTGGTAAAGGGTATCGCGAAGTGGGGAGGGGAGTGCCTCTGCCACCTTCTGGGGGAAGTATTCTGAGTGACGATATTTATCATTATTACTAACTCCAACTATAATAAACTCTTTAGTTTTACCGTCATCGATGAGTCGTGCGGCAGTCTCATCGGCCATCCATTCCTGTTTATTCCAGGTGGTTGTACTATCAAAGAGCATCTGTCCGTCATGCATGTAGAGAACAGCGTATTTCTTTGCAGGGGTGTAGTTAGATGGTAACCAGATGTAGATATTTCTTGCATCTACATAAGCCGATTTAAATCCATCGATCTTTTTAATTTGACCATAATGGCTCTGTGGATCTTGTTGACCAAGGACAGTAACTGATAGAATGAGCAGTAGGAAGGAATTAAATAAGGCTTTCATCTATAATGGTGTTTAGATTAACTTGACCATCGAAACATTAAAGAGAGGAGTCTTGATAACCTACTAAATGAGTTCGAAGGTGCATTTAACTCTATGAATTGATGTTTGACAAAGGTAATCAACTCTGGAATAATCAAAGTACAAATTCTATACTGGAATTGGGTAGGGTGAATAGGATTTAAAATCTTTTATTAACTTTGCCGACGGAGAAATGCCGGAGTGGTCGAACGGGACTGACTCGAAATCAGTTGTACCCATTGCGTGGTACCGGGGGTTCGAATCCCTCTTTCTCCGCTGAAAAGACCACTAGATTAGAAGAGCGTATAAACCTAAGGTTGATACGCTCTTTTTCATTCTCAGGAGGGGGGACGCAGATAAGAGAGCTTTAGATAGAGTACCCCAGGTTAATATCTTGGAATGACCACCTCAACACCGCCCAGATGCTAAGCAAAGCCGCCCGGATGTTGAGCGAAGTCGAAGCATCCAGTTTCAAATCTCCTTTCATCTAAAACTCCAACTCCCCCTGCCTGCACCTCTGTTCAAACTCCAACAGCTTTCTTTTCCTCCACATCCCACCGCCATAACCCGTGAGAGAACCATCTGAGCCAATGACCCTATGACATGGTAGTATTATCGAGATCTTGTTTTTACCATTCGCATTGGCAACAGCTCTAACCGATGTGGACTTCCCTATAAGTTCAGCCTGTCTTGCGTAGGTTGTCGTGCTACCATAAGGTATCTTTAATAGCGCCAACCAGACCTCCTTTTGAAACTCCGTACCTACTAGATCTAACGGGATATCAAACGCTCTGCGATCTCCTTTGAAGTACTCTTCGATCTGCCTCCGAAGGGTTACTATATGACGATTCTCACCTTGTACCAGTGGCGCCTTGAAATGCTTACCCAGCTGCCTAAGCTCTAAATCAATCAGTTTATAATCGGCGAACTCGAACATACAAATGCCTGTCTCCGTCGAACCGGCAACCATTAGACCCATATCGGTCTCAATATAGGCTATATTGACGATCTGCTTCTCTTTGCTATTCTGTGGCGATGTGCCAATAATATTCTTGAACATCTGATTAAATCCGCTTAATGAATCGTAGCCCGACCCGAAGGCAACATCTGATACATTCTCGTTTAACTGGATGCGTTGAAATGCGGTATTAGCCCGAAACATCCTCTGGTAGGCATGAAATGTCTCTCTGTAGTTCTTAAGGAACCAACGACGCACCTGATTGGGTTCTAAGCCCATCTCACGTAAATCAGCGTCTTTCACTTTTACCGATGGATGCTCTTCGAGGTATTTGAGCAGTTTCTTAATGCCTTCCGGCGGATTACCCAGCTTTTCCATCGGCTTGCATACTTTACATGGCCGATAACCATTATCCAATGCTTCCCTGGCTGATGGATAGAACTCGATATTCTCGGGTTTAGGCCGGGCGGGACAAGTTGGCCGGCAGAAGATGCCCGTCGTCTTCACCGCCACAATAAACACTCCCTCAAACGAGCTGTCTTTTTCAAGGAAGGCTTTATAGAATATCTCTCTTTTATCCTCCATCATCACTTCTTCTTTTTAGGTGCCGGATCTGTTAATCCTTCAATGGCTCCGCCTGCTACAGCCCAAAGGTAGAGGCTTGCAACCGAGGCATAGGGGGTATACCGTCTCCAATATTTTTTAAATCTCTCTTTATCAATTGTCTTATGATGATAGACCATTCTCATCCCTCGCAGGATGGCTAAGTCACCATAGCTTAGAACATTAGACCGCTGCATCGAAAACAGCATTATCATCTCAGCCGTCCACACCCCAATCCCTTTCAACTCTGATAACTTTGCGCAGACCTCTTCATCTGACATCGTATAGAGGGCGCTAATATCAAACTCATTTGACAGCACTTTTCTTGCAACCTCCTTGATATATTCAGCCTTTTTAAAGGTAATCCCGTGTTTCTGTAATTGATCAACGGTCGTATTATCAATTGTCATTGGAGTCACCAGCTTAAGGTCGTTCTGCATTCTTTGCCAGATCGTTTGATGCGCCTTAGTCGATATCTGTTGACCGATGATCGCATTTATGAGGGCTGAAAAGAGATCCGGATTAACAGCTCTGTTAATCATGCCTATCTGGTCGATTATGATGGCAAGTCTCTTGTCAACCTTTTTGAGATGCTCAATTTCTTTATCACTATAAGAGAAGTAAGTGGTCATATAGAGTTTAATAGATGATGGTTTCGCAAAGCTAAAACTCTTGTCCTCCACTTGCAACCGAAAAATTAACATGATCGTCTCTTGTTTGTTAATTTTTCCCATAGAATTAGCTTGAATTTCAATCAGTCTACTCTACCTCTACGTATCCTCTCCATACCTTCTCCATATTTTGATTGGATAATAATGATGAAGGTCGAGAGTTCATCGGTATTATATTAGGAGATGTGTTAGTTAAGAAATGGATTAGAATAGGATTGCGAAGGTTTTATAAATCTATTTTTTATGATTGAAATAGAAGATTAGGAGTCATTTTTTTTGCGGATACAGATATGCTTTGAAAAAAGTTAATGGGAGAGGATACGGAGAGGATACGGAGAGGTGTTGGTAAGTGTAAGAAAATCAATTTGTTTCGTTGGGTTTAGTATGTTTTTAAAACGCTTTGATTATCAAGCAGATAGGTTTTAAGGTTCAATACAAATGTAAAAGTTGGAGACGACCACCAAGAATTGTTATGGTGAGTAAGGATACTAATAAATTACCCAACTGCGGTGGGAAAACGTTATTTAGTCATGAAGATGTAATGATCTACCTAAGGAATTCAGTTGAGGTAAGCAAGGTAACGTACACATTACTAACACTAAAATTTCTTTGCATTGCAATCGGAGCTTATTTAGTCTAGATTGGTCGTCAAAAGAAATTGATTTTGGCAGTTTCTGGATCAAAACGTGATTACATAGAAAGCCTTTTTCAAAAAATCAAGAAATATATACCTAAGCTAGAACAATCTACTGTATAATCTGGGATTATTAAACATGAAAACAAATTTCCAACATAAAACAAATCATATTGACAAACTATATAAATATGACGTAATTTTGGTATGACATAAAAACAACTTTACCGTAATTGTAACTTTAACTGAAATCGGATTAGTTACAGTGGAAGTTGTATTGTTTAACTAAATTTTTTTAATCATGAGTAAGTATTTGCTTAGTAAATCCTACAATGGACAATATTGGTGGGTTCTTAAAGCTGACAATGGTCAAACATTGATCAAAAGTGAAATGTACAATTATAAGCTTTCCTGCAAAACAGGAATTGCTTCAAGTAAATCTTCCATAGAAGATAAAAACTTTAAAAAGTATGGGTCAACTTATAACAGTTATTATTTTAATCAAATTGCTGATAATGGGCAGGTATTAGGAACTAGTGAAATGTATACAACCTCATCTAATCGTGATGCTGGGATTGAATCTGTAAAAGCATGTGCTCAAAAGGCTTTAATCGAGGAAAACATTTAAGTATTTAAAACAAAATGGGGTTATTGAAAACCCTATTTTGTTTTAATACTTATAATTATATGCAGTTTTGTTTAAATATTTTCATATAAGTTATACCAGTATTTAATAAGTTTCTGCTAGGTAGCCCATAAACAAAAAGCCTTGACCAATATCGTCTAGGCTTTTTTTCGCAAGAGCTTGATCCATCTAACCTTCAACTTTTATTGAGTTTATTGTGCTATTTACGATTAACCTTTTTTATGTAGATGTTTTAAGTTTAATATGAGCGTTATTCTTGTTGCTGGAAACTGCAATAACGCCTCGCAGATCGGTTATGATAAAGTATAGAAAGAGATCTGCCTGTTGAAGAAAGGCATGCCGTCTCAAAGCACCCTGTCAAGGTTTTTCCCTATGTACGATCATGATTCAAGTGATGTGATATTTTCTGACTTATTAAGTTGGTGGTTTAAGAAAATAGGAAAACAACTTGCCCCTTGAAATAGATTCAACAGTCATCACCCGCTTTGGGAACCAAGAGGGGGCAAAAAAGGGGTATAATCCGAAACGACATGGTAGGAAGTCTTATCACCCAATATTTACTTTTGTAGCGGAAATGAAGATGGTAGCAAATGCTTGGATGAGAACAGGAGATAGTGCTAGTGCGACAGAGTTCATAGATTTTCTTGACAATACGTTTGCGGTGATTCCGAGAGGACAAATCGGTTTATTAAGAGGAGATAGTGGATTTAGCGGAAATAATGTGTCGACTTATTTGGAAAAAGCGACTGCTAAAATACAACATAGCCATACCGCTGAAGTCAGGTTTAGTGGATACTATCCTAGTACCTCACTAGTGGGTGGCTTCAAGAAGACAAGAGGTAGATCTCTGTTTATTTCAATACAAATGTAAAAGTTGTTGACAACTACGAAGAATTGTTGTGGTGCGTAAGGATACTAAGAAATTATCCGACTGCGGTGGGAAAACGTTATTTAGTCATGAAGACGTAATGATCAGCCTAAGGAACTCAATTGCGGTTAGCTAGAAAAAGCACACATTACCAACACTAAAATTTCTCTGGATTGCAATCGGAGCATATTTAGTCTCGACTAGTCGTCAAAAGAAATTGATGTTGACAGTTTCTGGATCAAAACGTGATTACATAGAAAGTCTTTTTCAAAAAATCAAGAAATATATACCTAAGCTAGAACAATCTACTGTATAATCTGAAATAATAATCTGAAAATCAAGTGAAATTTTCAACATATTAGTAATTTTGTTTCTAAAAATCGGATTGACTTTAGGGTTTAGGGAAAAATTTTATATTTATGAACTGCAAATGTCCCACGAACTCACAAATGTTTTACGAATCCCCAAAGTCCCACGTATCCCAATAATCTAAAAAGTTCAAGTGGTAAAAAAGTGGTAAAACGCTAAAAAGTGATTTGTAGCTTCAAACGGTGTGTTATATTTGACGTAGAAAATATAAGCAATATGCCTCAATGGCAAAACTATAACATAGCATTTTATAATGAATAGTGGTAATAAAAATATCGAAGGCTTTATACCCAAACATGGTGGTTACCGCAAATTGTTTAGCTATCAGAAAGCCGAGATCATTTATGATGGAACAGTGTATTTTACCAATCGTTTTTACAACAAGTACGATCGCACTGTAGGGCAAATGGTACAAGCAGCTCGAAGTGGTAAGCAAAACATAGCAGAGGCTAGCTTGGCATCAGCAACTTCAAAGGAGACAGAAATAAAGCTTACTAATGTCGCACGGGCGAGCTTGGAAGAACTTCAGCTAGATTATGAGGATTTTTTAAGAACCAATAAACTGCCCATTTGGGATAAAGGACATCGTTTGGTTACGAGACTACGAGAACTTAACAAAAGTATCGCTAATCCAACTTACAATACTTTTGTAAAAGCCATAGAAAACGAAAGCCCTGAAATTTGCGCCAATACGATGATTACATTGATTAAAATATGTACCTACCTGTTGAAACAACAGTTAAATCAGTTAGAAATTGCCTTTGTTAAAGAGGGTGGTTTAAAAGAGAAAATGACCAAAGCTAGAATTGACGAGAGAAATAAGAAGAAATGAAATAGCCTTTGTCGATACCAACAACTATTGAAGATATTCTCACACACATTCATAAATGTCATAAATGTCCTATGAGTCCCCAACAGTCCTCAAAGTCCAAAGAGTCATAAAAATCTACTTTTAATAACTCTTTATTTAAAATTTGTTACTTTTACCATCTATTTGGTATTCTACTTCTATAAAAAACCAAGACAATCATGAGACAACAAATTCTAGCTGTTATTTTCTCATTTATTGTAATTAACTGTTTCGGCCAAATTGTTACATCGAATTTTACTGAATTTGATGAATGTGAAACAGAGATGTTCTTTGTTCAGGTTGAACAAAAACCAATCTTTTCCAGTGATACAACTGCTTTATCTGGCTACTTTAACCAGCTAGTAAGTAGATCTGAGAATTTAAAAAACTTTTCAGGTAAGATTTTTTTAGGAATAGTTATTTTCGAGGATGGAAGACCCTGCTGTAAAAGTTTTTCGGACTTATCAGGGGCAAAAATAGATCCAATAATTTTCAAGGATGCTGTTAATAAGATGCCATATTGGACGCCAGCAAAACAACAGAATATCCCAATTACCTTCGTGTTAAATATTATTCTTCAATTTAAAGAGGGACATGTTGTAAATCTTTAGTTTGGAAAAGAAATTGGTATGTTTGAGGTATTTATGATGAGACTATTTTGTGGTTAGCCTAAGAAGTTGGTTTTATATCTTAGTTTTTCGGCTGATTTCAGGTAAAGTTCTGCCCGGTTTAAAGCAATTTTGTATTTATCTTTTGCCAATTATAAATAATTAATAACCAATGGTTGAGGATTTAAAGAATGTAACTTCTGATTTGATAAAGAATTATGTTGATTATTTAGTGAATAACGGTGATCCTTATGAAGCGTATAAATACGTTGCGTTCAATACTTTTCAACAAAATTGGGATATAGATGCAATTGATTTCTATCAGATGTTTAGAAATTCTTTCAGTAAAGCAGCTAATCTGGTTTATCAAAATTCGATGGGCTTTATAAATTCTCCTAGCTCAATCTTTTCCTAATGATGTAAGGAATATGTTTCGTGATTTGTATGATGAATCACTTGATATATCACATCGCATTAAGTCTTTTCAAGCAGCATCTGATAAAATG
>Ga0209066_10000957_pt1 | contig 39856 bp, 34 predicted proteins | sample All_14_2_FD_187198 | JGI IMG/M metagenome (GOLD analysis project Ga0209066, IMG submission 187198) | Freshwater microbial communities in response to fracking from Pennsylvania, USA - Allegheny Zone_MetaG_DW_15 (SPAdes) (version 2) ... | reverse complement strand
GTGTGCAGCGCCGCGCCATGGCGCTGCTGGTGCTGCTGGCGGCGCTGGTGCTGGGGTCTGCCGCCTATGTGCTGTACGCGCGGGGGGTGTTCGAAGCGTCGCAGCGCCTGGTGCTCTTGGCCGACGATGCCGAGGGCGTGACCGTGGGCATGGACATGACGTTTGCCGGTTTCCCCGTGGGGCGCGTGCAGCGCATCGAACTGGGGGCCGACGGCCTGGCCCGCCTGCTGGTGGACGTGCCCCGGGCCGATGCCAAGTGGCTGCGCACCAGCAGCGTGTTCACCCTGGAGCGCAGCCTGGTGGGCAGCACCAAGCTGCGGGCCTACAGCGGCGTGCTCAGCGATCCGCCCCTGCCCGATGGGGCCGAGCGCAGCCTGCTCAAAGGCGATGCGCTGGCCGAGCTGCCCGCGCTGATGGACGCGGTGCGCACCTTGCTGGCCAACCTGAACCGGCTTTCTGCTCCCGATGCCGCCCTGGCCCGCACCCTGGGCAGCGTGGCCACCACCACCGCCAGGCTGCAAGGCCCCCATGGGGTGCTGGGCGTGCTCATGGGCAACGAGGCCGATGCCGCCCAGGTGCTGGCCACGCTGGAGCGCACCCAAACCCTGCTGGCCCGGCTCGACGGCGTGGCCCAGCGCACCGATGGCCTGCTGGCCAACGCCAACACCCAGGTGTTCGGCCCGCAAGGCCTGGCCGCCGATGCCCAGCGCCTGACGCGCCAGCTGGCCGATGCCGCCGCTGAAGCCCGCCAGAGCCTGAAAAAAGTGGATGCCCTGCTGGTCGATGCCCAGGCCGTGGCCGGCAACGCCCGCGAGGCCAGCACCGACCTGAACCTGCTGCGCGCCGACGTGGAGGCCAGCCTGCGCAAGCTCGACGGCATGGTCAACGACATCCAGCGCAAATGGCCGTTTGCCCAGGACCCCGAGGTGAAGCTGCCATGAGCGGGCTCAGCAAGCGTGGCGGCTTTGTCCCCCTGCTGGCCCTGGCACTGCTGGGTGGACTGGCCGCGTGCAGCAGCGCACCGCCCGTGCCCGACTGGCAGCTCAACGCCCGCGATGCCACCCGGCGCGGCACCGCAGCCTACCTGGAAGGCCGCAGCCGTGTGGCGGACGCCGAGTTTGCCCGCGCCCGGCGCGAAGCCTCCCGCAGCGCACGCGCCGACGCCGTGGCCCGCGTGGAGCTGGCGCGCTGCGCCGCACAGACCGCCAGCCTCGACCCGACCCCGTGCGACGCCGTGGCCCCGCTGCAGGCCGACATGGGCCTGCCCCAGCAGGCCTACCGGCGCTACCTGGCCGGAAGGCCGGTGGCGGGCGATGCCGACGCCTTGCCCGAGCCCCAGCGCGCCGTGGCCCGGGGGCTGCTGGCACCCGAGTCGGGGGCAGACCCGGCGGCCCGCTTGCCCGAGGGCGATGCGCTCTCGCGCCTGGTGGCCGCCGCCGTGCTGGTGCAAGCGGGGCAGGGCAGCCCGGCCGTGGTGGCGGCGGCGGTCCAGGCCGCGTCAGACCAGGGCTGGACCCGCCCCCTGCTGGCCTGGTTGGGCTGGCAACTGCGCCAGGCCCAAGCGGCAGGCGATGCCGAACTGGCGCGGCGCACCCAGGCCCGCCTCGACCTACTGGCCGCGCCTGAAAAAATCAAATGAAAAGTGCTCTTATCGCAATATGGTATTGCGGTAAAAGCTACCAATTCAGAAGCATGCCCAGCGCAAACGGCAGACTCACCATGCCCAGCAAGGTGGACAGCGTGACCAGCCCTGCCACGTAGGCCCCGTTGAAGCCCATGCGGGCGGCCAGCACATAGCAGCTCGACGCCGTGGGCAGCGCCGAAAACATCAGCAGCACGGCGGTTTGGCTCGGGTTCAGCCCGAACAGCCGTGCCAGCGCCCACGCCACCAGCGGCATGGCCAGGTGCTTGATGCCCAGCAGCGCCACGCCCATGCGTTTGGCCACGGCCAGGCTGCCCAGCTGCATGCCCGCCCCCGCGGCCATCAGTCCCAGCGCCAGCGAGGTCCCGCCGATGCGCGTGACCGTGGGCTCCAGCCACGGGGGAATGTGCACCCCCACCAGGTTGGCCAGCAGGCCCCCGCCGGTGGCCAGGATCAGCGGGTTTCGCACCAGTTCCCTGACAAAACCCTTGCGGTGGGTGGTGGGGTGTTTCAGGGCGTTCTGGCGGTACATGGGCCACACGGCCCCGATGTTGAAGATGGGCACGCACAGCCCGATCAGCACCGCCACCATTTGCAGCCCCTGGGGCCCGGCCACTTTTTCGGCCAGCGCGAGCGCAATGAACGAGTTGAAGCGAAACCCCACCTGGGCACTGGCCGCGTGCAGTCTGCGGTCCATGCCCTGGCGCAGCCCGGGCCACCACGGCAGCGAATAGTTCAGCCCGATGGCCACCCCCGCCAGTGCAAACCCGGCAGCCGCCAGGCCAGAAGCCAACCCCAGGTCCAGCGGGCTGCGCACGATGGAGTGAAACAACAGCACCGGGAACAGAAAGTAGTACACCAGGCTCTCCACCGGTTCCCATACCTTGCGGTTGAGTGCGGTGAAGCGGCACAGCAGGTGGCCGCAGAGGATGAGCGAGAAATCGGGGAAAAGCAGTTGGGCAAAGTTCACCGGCAGAAGAATAGCGCCGTGGGCCGCGTCGCTGCTGGGGTTATCACTTATGGGGTTTCCACAGCGTCACCGGGGGGACGTGGGGCTACCATGCACGGTTACCGTTCATCAACCTATGTCAGGAGTGTGGTCATGCTTTCTCGTCGTCAAGTGTTTGCGTGGGGTGTGGTGGCAGCGTCGGTGGGGGCCGCAGGGGCGGCCTGGGCGCAGGCTTACCCGGCCAAAGCCGTCAAGCTGCAGGTGCCGTTTGCACCGGGGGGCACCACCGACATCGTGGCACGGGTCATGTCCGAACCCCTGGGCCGTTTGCTGGGCCAGTCGGTGATCGTGGAAAACAAGGCCGGCGGCGGCGGTGTGGTGGGCGCGCTGGAAACCACCCGCGCGGCACCCGATGGCTACTCGCTGGGCATGGCCACCGTGTCGACCACGGCGGCCAATCCCGCGATCAACCCCAAAAACCCCTACAACCCGCTGACCGATTTCACGCCCATCATCAACATCGCGGCCACGCCCAACGTGATTGCCGTGCACCCCAGCTTCCCGGCCAAAGACTTCAAGGGTTTTCTGGCCGAGCTCAAGAAAAGCCCGGGCAAGTACTCCTACTCTTCGTCGGGCACCGGTGGCATCGGTCACCTGCAAACGGAGCTGTTCAAGAGTCTGGCGGGTGTGTTCATCACCCACATCCCCTACCGCGGCGCGGGTCCGGCGCTGAACGACACGGTGGGCGGCCAGGTGCCCATCATTTTTGACAACCTGCCGTCTGCGTTGCCCTTCATCCAGTCGGGGCGGTTGGTGCCCATTGTGGTGGCCGCACCCGAGCGCCTGGCCGTGCTGCCCAACGTGCCCACTTTCAAGGAAGTCGGGCTGGAGCCGGTGAACCGGATGGCTTATTACGGCATCCTGGGCCCCAAAGGCCTGCCCAAGGAGGTGGTGGACAAAATCAGCGAGGCCACCAAAAAGGCCCTGGCCGAGCCCGCTGTGAAGAAGCGCATCGAGGAAACCGGCTCGCTCGTCATCGGCAACACGCCCGAGCAGTTTGCCGCCCAGATCAAGGCCGAGTACGAGGTCTACAAAGACGTGGTGGCCAAGCAAAAGCTGTCGCTGAACTGATGGTGACCACGCGGGCCACCGAACTGGCCCGGCTGCAAGCCTGGCTGGCCACGCTGCCCCCTGTGCCCCCGGCCAGCCAGGCGGCGATCGACGCGTTCGTCGATGGCCTGTGGCTGGAGGCCGGGTTGGCCCGCCTCACGCTGGAGGCTTACCGCCGCGACCTGACGGTGTACGCCCGCTGGCTGGCGGGCACTGAGCCCGGCCTGGCCATTGACGCCACCGCCGAACGCCACCTGTCCAGCTACTTCGCGCTGCGCCACGGCCAGACCAAGGCGACCACCGCCAACCGGCGGCTGACGGTGTTCAAGCGCTATTTCCGCTGGGCGTTGCGCGAGGGGCGCATGGCCGCCGACCCCACACTCAAGCTTCTGTCGGCCAAGCAGCCGATGCGCGTGCCCAAAAGCCTCACCGAGTTCCAAGTGGAGGCCCTGCTGGCCGCGCCCGGGGTGAACTCCCCTCTGGGCCTGCGCGACCGCGCCATGCTGGAGCTGATGTATGCCAGCGGCCTGCGCGTGAGCGAACTGGTGGGGCTGAAGGTGTTTCAGGTCAGCCTGGCCGACCATGTGCTGCGCACGTTTGGCAAAGGCAGCAAAGAGCGCCTGGTGCCTTTCGGGCAGGAGGCGGCGGTGTGGGTGCAGCGTTACCTGGCCGAAGGGCGCCCCGCCATTCTGGGAGGACAGCAGACCGAAGACCTGTTCGTGACCAGCCGCGGTGCGGGCATGACGCGTGTGGCGTTCTGGATGATCGTGAAAAAGCACGCACAGGCCGCCGGCATCGTCAGCGCGCTGTCGCCCCACACGCTGCGCCACGCCTTTGCCACCCATTTGCTGAACCACGGCGCCGACCTGCGTGCCGTGCAGCTGCTGCTGGGCCACGCCGACATTTCCACCACCACCATCTACACCCATGTGGCCCGCGAGCGGCTCAAGACGCTGCACGCGCAGCACCATCCACGGGGTTGAAGACTATCAATTTTGATAGCTGCTTGCGCTTTATATTTGAGCGCTAAATGCCAAAAAAGCTTTGAATTTTTGGCTGAGGGGCGGGTTCGTTCGGCCTGCCTGTCCCCGCGCCGGGCCGCGTCGGTGGGTTGGGTTTGCAATTCAGGGGGCTGACCCAATCGCATAGGCCCGTGAAAAGGTGGCCGTGGCGCGGCTCGCCATGGCTTTGATCTGCTCGTCCGTCAACTCAGGCAGTTCTTTGTAGTACCAGCGTGGCTGAATTTCCGCCTGCACCAGGGCGACAAATTGTTGTGCGGCCACCGTCGGGTTTTCCTGTCGCATACCGCCATGTTCCATGACGCGGCGGAAGAACTCGGCGATCTCCGAGATGCCACGGTTGGGCCCTACCTCGTAGAACAGGGCGCCCACGTCGGAGTGCCCCGCCTCGGCCAGCACCATGCGGTGGGTGGCCACCAATTCCTGGCGGCACATCAGAACGGCCAGTTCTGCGCCGAGTTTGGTCAGTGCGTCGCGGATGTCGGCACGGACATCGTGGGCGGCCAGTTCTTCGAAGGCGCTCTGGATGTGCCTTTCCCCGACCGACTGCGTGACCGCCAGAAAGAGTGCTTCTTTGGACGGGTAGTAGCCGTAGATGGTGGATTTGGACCCCCCGATGCGGCGAACGATTTCGGCCATTGACGTGCGTTCGAAACCGAATTCCAGAAAAACCTGCGACGCGATTTCCAGGATGGCCTCTCGACGGGCTTCTGTCCGAACTTTCATTGCATCCTCTTTAAGTGTACTGATAAGTACATTTTTGCTTGACAGATCGCGCATGTCAATTTGATAATTCACAATACCGTACCGTTCGGTACAGTTAAATCGGTTGTTTTCCCCCTGTGTGTTGGCCTGGCGTCTTGCGGGATGCCTTGGTATAGGAGCTTTGTCCATGCGCCTGCGTCCCCCTTTCCATCGACCTGTGGCGGTTCTCGCCACCGTTTCAGCCCTGGCCCTGGCCGCCTGTGGCGAAGCGCCTCAGCCCCCGGCCACCGGGGCTCAGGGCACACCCCAGGTCAGCGTGGTCACTGTGCAGCCCCAGCGGCTGGCGCTCACCACCGAACTGCCCGGCCGTGTGGCCCCCGCACTGATTGCCGAGGTGCGCCCCCAGATCAGCGGGCTGGTGCTGCAACGCCGCTTCAAAGAAGGCAGCGAGGTGAAGGCGGGTGATGTGCTCTACCAGATCGACCCCGCCACCTACCGTGCCAACGTGGACAGTGCCCAGGCCACGCTGGCCAAGGCCGAGGCCAATCTGGTCCCGGCGCGGCTCAAGGCCGGGCGGTTCAAAGAGCTGGCCGCCATCAAGGCCGTGAGCCAGCAGGATGCGGACGATGCCGGCGCCTCGCTGCAACAGGCCGAGGCAGAGGTCAGCGTCGCCAAGGCAGCGCTGCAAGCCCAGCGCATCCACCTCGACCACACCCGCATCGTCTCGCCCATCGCGGGCCGCATTGGCCGTTCCACGGTCACGCAAGGCGCGCTGGTCACGGCCAACCAGGCCGCAGCCCTGGCCACCGTGCAGCAGCTGGACCCGATTTACGTGGATGTGACCCAGTCCACCGGCACGCTGCTGGCGCTCAAGCGGGCCGTCAACGCAGGCACCCTCAAGGGAGGCGCGGCGCAGGTGCGCCTGGTGCTGGAGGACGGCACGGTGTACGCACAGCCCGGCAAGCTGCAGTTTTCTGATGTGACCGTGGACCAGAGCACCGGGGCCGTCACCCTGCGTGCCGTGTTCCCCAACCCCCGTGCCGATCTTTTGCCCGGCATGTATGCCCGGGCGGTGCTGGAAGAGGGTGTGCTGGAGCAGGCCCTGCTGGTGCCCCAGTCCGCCGTGGGCCGCGACACCACCGGCAAGCCACACGCCTTTGTGGTGGATGCCGAGGGCAAACTGCAGCAACGCACGGTGACCACCCAGCGCGCCGTGGGCGACCAGTGGCTGGTGAGCGAAGGCCTTGAAGCCGGTGACGTGGTGGTGGTGGAAGGCCAGCAAAAGGCACGCCCTGGCCAGCCGGTGCAGGCACAGCCCTACATCCCCACTGCCCAGAAAGCCGCTGCCGTGCCAAAGACATCGGCCTCCCCTGCCGCCGCTGGCACCCTTTGAGCACACCACGGAGAGACCGCCATGGCCCGATTTTTCATTGACCGCCCCATCTTCGCGTGGGTGCTTGCCATCATCACGATGCTGGCAGGGGTGATGGCAGTGCTGACACTGCCGATTGCCCAGTACCCCAGCATTGCGCCGCCCGCCATTGCCATCTCGGCCACCTATCCCGGCGCTTCGTCCCAAACGCTCGAAGACTCTGTCACCCAGGTCATCGAGCAGAAGATGAAGGGGCTGGACCGGCTGTCCTACATCGCCTCCACCAGCGAATCCTCAGGCAGCGTGACCCTCACGCTGACCTTTGAGACAGGCACCGACCCCGACACCGCCCAGGTGCAGGTGCAAAACAAGCTGGCCCTGGCCACGCCGCTGCTGCCGCAGGAGGTGCAGCAGCAGGGGGTGCGTGTGACCAAGTCTGCCAACAACTTCCTGAACGTGCTGGCTTTCGTGTCGGAAGATGGCAAGCTCAACGGCTCCGATCTGTCTGACTACGTGGCCGCCAACGTGCAAGACCCCATCAGCCGGGTGGAGGGCGTGGGCGACACGATGCTGTTTGGCTCGCAATACGCCATGCGCATCTGGCTGGACCCCAGCAAGCTCAACAGCTTCAACCTCACGCCGCTGGACGTGAAGACCGCCATCCAGGCCCAGAACGCCCAAGTGTCCGCTGGGCAACTGGGTGGCCTGCCGTCCACCGCCAGCCAGCAGCTCAACGCCACCATCACGGCCCAGACGCGCATGAAAACGGCGGAAGAGTTCGCGGGCATCTTGCTGCGCACCCAGGCCAGCGGCGCCGCCGTGCGCTTGAGCGATGTGGCTCGCATCGAACTGGGCGGCGAGAGCTATGACACCGTGGCCCGTTTCAACGGCAAGCCCGCCGCGGGCCTGGCCATCAAGCTGGCCACGGGCGCCAACGCGCTCAACACCGTCAAGGCGGTGGACGCCAAGCTGGCAGAACTGAGCCAGTTCTTTCCGCAGGGCATGAAGGTCATCAAGCCCTACGACACCACACCGTTTGTGCGCATCTCCATCCAAGAGGTGGTCAAGACGTTGGTCGAGGCCGTGGTGCTGGTGTTTGTGGTGATGTACCTGTTCTTGCAGAACTTCCGCGCCACGCTCATCCCCACCATTGCGGTGCCGGTGGTGCTGCTGGGCACCTTTGGCGTGCTGGCGGCGTTTGGGTACTCGCTCAACACGCTGACCATGCTGGCCATGGTGCTGGCCATCGGTCTGCTGGTGGACGACGCCATTGTGGTGGTCGAAAACGTGGAGCGGGTGATGAGCGAAGAAGGGCTCTCACCGCTGGAGGCCACGCGCAAGTCCATGGGGCAGATCACTGGCGCTCTGGTCGGTGTGGCCCTGGTGTTGGCGGCGGTGTTTGTGCCCATGGCCTTTTTTGGGGGATCCACCGGCGTGATCTATCGCCAGTTCACCGTCACCATCGTGTCGGCCATGACGTTGTCGGTGCTGGTGGCCATGATCCTCACGCCCGCCTTGTGCGCCACACTGCTCAAGCCGGTGCCCAAGGGCCACGGCCTGGCGACCAAGGGCTTCTTTGGTGCCTTCAACCGTGCGTTTGACCGCAGCAACCGGGGCTACCAAAGTGTGGTGCAGCGCATGCTCCAACGCAGTGGGCGCTGGCTGGTGGGCTACGCCATTGTCGTGGTGGCCGTGGGCTTTGTGTTCACCAAGATCCCTGCGGGCTTCTTGCCCGATGAAGACCAGGGCACCCTGTTTGCCCTCGTGCAGTTGCCGCCTGGTGCCACGCAAAGCAACACCGTGAAGGTGTTGGACCAAGTGCAACACCACTTTCTGGAGGAACAAAAAGACGCCGTGGACGCGATCTTCACCGTGGCGGGCTTCAGCTTTGCGGGCAGTGGGCAGAACACCGGCTTTGCGTTCGTCAAGCTCAAGCCCTGGGGCGAGCGCACAGCCCCGGGCCTGAAGGCGCAGGCCGTGGCCAACAAGGCCATGGGCGCGTTGTCGCAGATCCGCAATGCCTCTGTGTTCACGTTTGCGCCGCCTGCCGTATCGGAACTGGGCAACGCCAGCGGGTTCGATTTGATGCTGCAAGACCGTGCCAACCTGGGCCACGACGCCCTGATGGCCGCACGCAACCAGCTGCTGGGCAAGCTGATGAAAGAACCGGGCCTGGTGGCCGTGCGCCCCAACGGCATGGAGGACACGCCCGAGTTCCGGCTGGAGATTGACGAGCACAAGGCCGGCGCGCTCGGCCTGTCGATGGCCGACATCAACAACACCTTTTCGGTGGCCTGGGGCAGCAGCTATGTCAATGACTTTCTGGACAAGGGTCGCGTGAAGAAGGTCTTCTTGCAGGCCGATGCACCGCACCGCATGGTGCCCGAGGACATCGACAAATGGTTTGTGCGCAACAGCAGCGGCACCATGGTTCCGTTCAGCGCGTTCTCCACCTCGCGGTGGACGAGCGGCTCACCCCGTCTGGAGCGTTACAACGGCGTGCCCTCGGTCGAAATCCTGGGCATGGCGCTGCCGGGCACCCTGTCCAGCGGGCAGGCGCTGGATCTGGTGGAGCGACACGCGGCCGAACTGCCCGCTGGCATTGGCTTTGAATGGACGGGCATCTCGCGTCAGGAACGCGCTTCGGGTGGCCAGGCCATGCTGCTGTATGCCGTGTCCATCCTGGTCGTGTTCCTGTGTTTGGCCGCGCTATATGAAAGCTGGTCGATTCCGTTCTCGGTGCTGCTCGTGGTGCCTCTGGGGGTGCTGGGCACGCTGGCGGCAGCCGTGCTGACATGGAAGATGAACGACGTGTACTTTCAGGTGGGACTGCTCACCACGGTGGGGCTGGCGTCCAAAAATGCCATCCTGATCGTCGAGTTTGCGAAGGAGCTCTACGCCAAGGGCATGCCGCTGGTGGGGTCGGCCGTCACGGCCGCGCGCATGCGGCTGCGGCCCATCTTGATGACCTCGCTGGCGTTCATCCTGGGCGTGTTGCCCCTGATGCTGAGCAAGGGCGCGGGGGCTGGCGCACAAAACGCGCTGGGCACCGCTGTGGTGGGTGGCATGGTGTCGGGCACGGTGTTGGCCATCTTCTTCGTGCCGCTGTTCTTTGTGGTGGTGCAAAAGCTGTTTGGGCGCAAAAAGCCAGCCGCGGACAGCGCCGCGCCCACGACTTCCCCCGTTTTGCTGGAGGGCCATTGAGATGCCTCGTTCCCTGACCTTGTCCCTGATGGCCGCCGCACTTGTGCTGGCAGGCTGTGCCAACCTGGCCCCCTCCTATGAGCGGCCCGCTGCGCCCGTGCCTGCGGCTTACCCCGGCGCGGCGCCTGACAGCGGTTCTGCCGCTGACATCGACTGGCGCACGTTTTTTGCGGACGCCAAGCTGCGCAGTCTGATTGAGCTGGCCCTGGCCCACAACCGCGACCTGCGCGTGGCCGTGCTCAACATCGAACAGGCCCGCGCCCAATACCGCGTGCAAGACGCGCAGACCCTGCCCGCGGTGAATGCCACGGGCAGCGGCACTGCGGCGCGCACACCGGCCAGCGTGTCGGGCACCGGCACCGCCCTCACCAGCCACCAGCACAGCGTCAACCTGGGCGTGAGTGCGTATGAGCTGGACCTGTTTGGTCGCGTGCGCAACCTGAGTGCCCAGGCGCTGGAGCAGTTTCTGGCCACCGAGCAGGCCCGCCGCACCACGCAGATCAGCCTGGTGGCCGAGGTCACTGCGGCCTACCTGACCTGGGCTGCCGATCTGGAGCGCTTGGGCTTGGCACAAGAGACCCTGCGCAGCCAGAGCGAGTCATACCGGCTCACGCAGACGCGTTTTGAGCTGGGCGCCGCTTCGGCCCTCACGCTGCGCCAACTGCAAACCAGCGTGGAAAGCGCCCGCGTGGACGTGGCCCGTTACACCGGCCAGGTCGCGCAAGACCGCAACGCCCTGGCGCTGTTGCTGGGCACATCCGTGCCCGAAGCGCTCGCACCCGATGCCTTGGGCGACACGCTCAACGCCTTGCCCGAGTTGCCTGCCGGTGTGCCGTCCGACCTGCTGCTGCGAAGGCCTGACCTGCAGCAGTCCGAACACCAGCTCAAGGCCGCCACCGCCAACATCGGCGTGGCGCGCGCCGCGTTTTACCCCCGCATCGGCCTCACGGCCACGGCGGGCAGCAGCAGTGCTGACCTGTCTGGCCTGTTCAAGGCAGGCTCGGGCAGCTGGAGCTTTATGCCGCAGATCAGCCTGCCGATTTTTGATGGCGGGGCCAACGAGGCCAACCTCGACAGCGCCAAGGCCGCGCAGGGCATTGCGCTGGCGCGGTACGAAAAAGCCATCCAGACCGCCTTCCGTGAAGTGGCCGATGCGCTGGCCCAGCGCAGTGCCGTGGGCGACCAGTTGCAGGCCCAAAATGCCCTGGTGCAAGCCAGCGGCGAGGTGCTGCAACTGTCGCAGGCCCGTTTTGACCGGGGTGTGGACAGCTACCTGGACGTGCTGGACGCCCAGCGCTCGTGGTACGGCGCACGCCAGACCCTCATCACCACCCGCCTGGCCCGCCTGACCCACGGCGTGACGCTGTACAAAGCGCTGGGCGGCGGTTGGTCGGTCGAGCCCGCAACCACCCCCAAGGGTTGATGGACTTCATTTTGATAGCTGCTTGCGCTTTGTGTAAAAGCGAAATCGGCCAAAAAAGCTTTAGGTTTTTGATGGGGGTTGCGGGTGTGGTCAGTCTTCCAGCACCCGCACCTTCACGCTTTTGCCCTTGATGCGCCCGGCATTCAGGCGGTTGGCGGCCTGTTGGGCAATGTCGCGGTCCACAGCCACATAGGTGGACCATTCGTTCACGTTGATCTTGCCCACCTGCTCGCGGGTGTAACCCAGGTCGGCGGTGAGCGCGCCCAGCACGTCACCGGGGCGGATTTTTTCTTTGCGGCCACCCTGAATGTGCAGCGTGACCATGGGGGGAATGAGGGGCCCTTTGCCGGTGGGCGTCAGTTCACTCAGCGGGCTCCAGACGGTTTCTTTTTTCTGAAGCACCTCGATTTTGCCGACGTTGCCCATCTCGTTCAGGCTGGCCAGGTTCAGGGCCAAGCCGGTTTCGCCTGCACGGCCCGTGCGGCCAATGCGGTGGATGTGCACTTCCGAGTCAGGCGTCACGTCCACGTTGATGACGCAGGCCAGGCTGGCAATGTCCAGCCCGCGCGCGGCCACGTCGGTGGCCACCAGCACCGAGCAGCTTTTGTTGGCAAACCGCACCAGCACCTGGTCGCGCTCGCGCTGTTCCAGCTCGCCAAACAGGGCCAGGGCGCTGTGGCCCTCGGCGCGCAGCACGTCCACCAGGTCGCGGCACTGGGCCTTGGTGTTGCAAAACGCCAGCGTGCTGGCGGGGCGGAAGTGCGCCAGCAGCTGGCCGACGGTGTGCAGGCGCTGGCTGTCTTTCACCTCGTACCAGCGTTGCTCGATCTGGTTGCCGGTGTGCTGGGCTTCCACTTTCACCGTCACGGGGTCGCGCATGAACTGGTTGGCCAGCTTGGCAATGCCTTCGGGGTAGGTGGCCGAAAACAGCAGGGTCTGGCGGGTTTTGGGGCACTGCCTGGCCACCTTCACGATGTCGTCGAAAAAGCCCATGTCCAGCATGCGGTCGGCCTCGTCCAGTACCAGGGTGTTCAGCGCTTCCAGGTCCAGGCTGCCGCGCTCCAGGTGGTCCATCACGCGGCCGGGTGTGCCCACCACGATGTGCGCGCCATGCTCCAGGCTGGCGGTTTGCCCGCGCAGGGGCACGCCGCCGCACAACGTCACGACCTTGATGTTGTCTTCAGACCGCGCCAGGCGGCGGATTTCGGTGGTCACCTGGTCGGCCAGCTCGCGTGTGGGGCACAGCACCAGCGTCTGCACGGCAAAGCGGCGTGGGTTGAGGTTGGCCAGCAGCGTGAGGGCGAAGGCGGCGGTTTTGCCACTGCCGGTTTTGGCCTGGGCAATGATGTCTTTGCCCAGCAGCGCCGCAGGCAGGCTGGCCGCCTGGATGGGCGTCATGGCCGTGTAGCCCAGGGCCGTGAGGTTGGCCAGCGTGGCGGGCGTGAGGGGGAGGGTGCTGAAGTCAGCGGAGGGGATGGAAGTCATGCCGGATTATCGGGGGCGACAGCGCGTTGGGCCTGATGCCTGCCTGATGGGAGGGGTCTGGCGGGCTGTTCGCGTGCGCCCGGCGGTACGATCCTGTCCCATTCCCGTACATCAACCACTGCCATGTTCAACACCTGTTTTCTCACGGGCCCACTCCGTTGTCGATGGGCGTGCCTCTGGTCCTTGGCTTTGGGGTTGATGCTCACGGGCTGCGGTGGCACAGGTGTGCAAACGCCGCGTTTTTCCACCGACTTCGAGTCGGGCAGCATCGGTGCCGTGAAGTCGCTCGATGACAGCGGGTTGGCCTGGGAGCTGGCTTTGCGCAACGACAACGACAATGCCAGCCTGCCCAACAGCTTCCGCACCTGGTGGTATGTGCGGGCAGATGACGTGCCGCTCGGGCAAGTGTTGCGGCTGACGTTTTCAGGTCTGGGATTTCCTTACCACTTCGTTCCGGTCTTTTCGTACGACGGCGTGCAATGGCAGCATTTTGCGGAGACTGAGGTGACCATGGTGCCCGGTTGCGTGGTGGCCGTGCCAGACAGCTGCCGCATCGAAGTTTCCAAGCGTTTTGATGCGCCCACCGTGTGGATCGCACGCACGTTTCCTTACACCACCCAGGATCTGTCGGCGTTTTTGCAAGGCATCGCCGCCAGTCCTCATGTGCAAATGCGATCGCTGGGCGCATCACCTGCGTTCCGCATACCGCTGACCTTGCTGACCCTGGCTGATGGCGGTGTCAGCACCCCGCGCAAAACGGTGTGGATCCACGCGCGCAGCCACCCTGCCGAAACCGGGCCTTCCTACCTGCTGGAGGGGTTGATACGGACTGTGCTCGCTGACGACGACGAGGGATGGGCCTTGCGCGAGCGTTACGTGTTCCAGATTGTTCCCATGCACAACCCGGACGGTGTGATCCTGGGCAATTACCGCACCAACGCCAGCAGCTCCAATCTGGAGAACCAGTGGCTGAACACCCAGCGCGGCCTGCTGCTGGATGCCGAGGCACCCATGGAGAACCGGATGCTCAACGAGCTTGGCATGGTGCCCGCCCTGATGAACCGCGACGCGCCCGTGGTGCTCGCGCTGAACCTGCATTCTTCCAACTCTGCACCCGATACAGCGGCTTTCTTTTTTCCTCACTTTGGCAGTGACCCGGCACGGTATACCCCCGCTCAGCGTGCGCTGTGGGGGGCTCAGATGGTGTTCATCCGGAATGTGGCACGCCACTACGGCGGGCGCATCGAGCAGCCTCCCGAAGACGGTGGCGCGGGGTTTCTGAATTCGTGGTTCCCGGAAACCTGGTGGTGGACCCATGCGCAGGACGCGGTGAATGCCATCACGTTGGAAACCACCTATGGCCGGGCCGGCTTTGACCATTGGGTGACCCAGGACGATTTGCGCGATCTGGGGGTGGCGGTGGCACGGGCCCTGCTGGATGGGGCAGTCCCTTCCGACCCTGAGCGCAGAGAAACGGGTGCATCGGTGGCACCCGTGTTCCGATTGCCCTACAAGCCAGAGATCTACCTGAACAGGGAATGAGGGGCTGGTGTGGCAGCCCATCCTCTCACCGTCCCAGCAGGACTTGCAACTTGATGAATGCCAGCGCGGCCATGGTGGCATCGTTCACCGGGTTGTGGGCTTTGCGCTCCGGCAGGCCCAGGTCGTTCATCAGTGTGGCCAGGCGTAGGTCGATGTGGGCGTCGGGGTTCTGTTTGTATTTGTGGTCGTAGTACAGGCCGGACACCTCGATTTGCTCGTTGGGCAGTGGAATGCCGATGAGCGGCTGCACCAGCCGGTTGAGCATGGCCACGTCGAATTCCAAGTAGTAGCCCACCAGCGGCCTCGGGCCGATGAACGCCAGCACCCGTCGGGCCACTTCCAGCGGGGGCAATCCGTGCTCGGCCAGGTCGCTTTCGCGCAGCTGGTGGATGCGCACGCTGTCTGCGCCCATGGGCATGCGGTGGGGGTCGGGCTGTATCAGCAGTTCCAGCCGCTGGCTGGTGAGCACGCGCTGTCCGCTGATGCGAACGGCACCGATGCTGATGATGTGGTCGTTCTGACGGTCCAGGCCGGTGGTTTCACAGTCGATGCTGACCCATTCGCCCGGCGGTGGCGGATCGAACAGGTGCTGGTGCTCAGGGTTGCTGAGCCGGTGCTGGTACCAGGCGCGTTTGAACCGTTTCAGCATGGGTGATTTCCTGCTGGCGGGGCGGTGGCAGGGGTGGGGCAGCGGGGGATCACAGGGTTTCCAGTTTGAAGTGGCTGCGCAGGTGCTGCTTGAAACGTTTGATGATGGCCAGGGAGTCTTTGAGCAAATCACGCTCCAGCGTGCCCAGTTCCGATAGCTTGACGCGGTTGTGCGGGGTTTCGTTCATCTGGCGTTGGCGGAGGTTGTTTTTGAGTTTGAGACCCATGAGGAATTGCAGGGCATCGACCAGGTCGCGGGCCAGTGCGGCGTCGAGGTGTTCTTTGCCTGCCAACTGGTGGATGCGGTCGGTGGTGCGCAGGGCGTCGAGCCGGTGCTCCAGCGCGAGGGCACGCACGCCGTGCACGATGGGGAAGGTGCCGAGTTTTTTCAGGTCAAAGGTCTGCTCTTCCCGGCCGCGCAGGGTGGTCAGGCGGTCCCACCAGGTGCCGGGTTCGCTGAACTGCTCCACCGCACTGGCGAAGCGGGCCAGCAGGGCGTCGCTGCCGCCGAACAGGCCTTGCAGGTGGGTGCGGGTTTGGTGCAGCAGTTCGGTGTCGCCAGCGACGGCCCGGGCGTCCATGAAGATGGCCAGGTGCATGGGGCCGTCGGGGTGAGAGCCCAGCAGCCAGTCGGCAATGGTGGCTTTGAACCCTGCCAGTGGCTGGCGCCACAAGGGGTTGGTCAGCATGATGTCGCCGGGGCAGGGCGGGTAGCCGAAGTTGGCCAGGGCTTGGTTGAAGCGCTGGGCCACGGCGGGGAGGTCGGGGAAATCGAAACCGTCCCGCAGGATGAGAGCGTTGTCCTGGTCGGTTTTCAGGATCTGTTCGCCCCGGCCTTCACTGCCCATGACGAGCAAGCAGCTGTTGGCGGCGAGTTCGGAGGGCGCCACGAAGCCCCAGAGTTTGGCAAACACTTGGCTGTTGAGTTCACTGACCAAGGTGGAAATCACTTCGATTTTCACGCCACCGTTGTGCAACAGGGCGATCAGGCCATCCATTTGCCGGGCTGCGGTCTGGAGCTCGTCCACCGTGGTGGCTTGCTGCACCTGCAGGGCGATGATGTGGGAGTGGTTGGAGATGAAGCTCATCAGGTCGAGCTGGCTCAACACGCCCAGGATGGTGCTGCCGTCGCGCACCAGCACGCGGTGCACGCGGTGGCGGATCATGACCAGCAGGGCGTCGAAGAGTTCGGTGTCGGGTGTGACGGCGATCAGGTCAAACCGGGCCACGTCGCGCACGGGCAGGACACTGGGTGGGGTGGGTCGCAGCAGCGCGTCACGCAGGTCGGTGGTGGTGAACATGCCCACGCGGGGTTGACCACTGTCGTCGGTGTCATTGACCAGCGCATTGGTCAGGCCGTGCGCTGACAGTTGGGCGCACAGGCTGACCAAGTCGGTGCCGCCGTCCACGAAGTAGGGCTTGCGGATGAAGGCGTCGCGCACCTTGACCATCATCAGCGAGAGGAACTCGCGGCTTTGGTTGCCTTCGGCAACGGCAGACAGGCGGCGCGACATGTCGGCAAACAGCAAGGCGCTGAAGCGGCTGTTGCTGGCCACCAGGTCTTTCAGGGTGTCCTGGGGCAGCTGATAGGTGATGACCTCGTCCAGTGCGGTGAGCACGCTGGTGGTGCGTCCGGCCATGGCCGCACGGGCGGCAAAGAAATCGTCCGGCCCGTAGATGGATACCACCTCGCCCGACTCGGTGTGCTGAACATGGCCCTTGATGACCACGTGGACATGGGTGGCGGGCATGTCAGGGTTGAGGATGACGGTCCCCGCCGGGTAGTAGGCAATGTCCACCGTGTCTTGCACGTGTTTGCGTTCCTGTGGACTCAGGCAGTCAAACGGGGCATGGCTGAAGTCAAACGAACTGGGCATGGCAAACGTGCTTTCCAATCGGCACCCAACAGGGGCGCCCACAAAAAAAGACTGCTGGCACCCCGGGGGGCGGCAGCAGTCTCGGACACTTCAACCCCGGCGCAAGCCGGGGGCGTCGGTCACGGTAGGATTCAGTGGCCCGAAGCCGACGAAGCGCCGATACCCGTTTCCGACCGGACCTGCTGCGCCAGAAAGCCTGCGCGGTCGATCTTGGCGCGCTCGCTGTTGTCCAGGATGGAGAACAGCCAGATGCCCACAAAACCGATGGTCATGGAGAACAGGGCGGGCGACGTGTAGGGGAATGGTGCGCTGCCTTTGGCGTTGCCCAGCACAGCTTCCCACACGGAGGCGGACAGCACGGTCAGCAACACGGAGGAAATCAGACCCAAGAAGCCACCGATCACGGCCCCACGCGTGGTGCAGTTTTTCCACAGCACCGACATGAACAGCACGGGGAAGTTCGCCGATGCGGCAATGGCGAAGGCCAGCGACACCATGAACGCGATGTTCTGCTTCTCGAACGCAATGCCAAGTGTCACGGCGATGATGCCCAGGGCAATGGTGGTCCAACGCGACACTTTCAGTTCGGATGCGCTGTCGGCCTTGCCTTTCTTGATCACAGTGGCGTAGATGTCGTGGGACACGGCAGAGGCACCCGACAGTGTCAACCCTGCCACCACGGCCAGGATGGTGGCGAATGCCACTGCCGAGATGAAGCCCAGGAACACGTTGCCGCCTACGGCATTGGCCAAGTGGATGGCAGCCATGTTGCCGCCACCGATCAGGCCACCTTTGGCGTCCAGGAACTGGGGATTGGTCAGCACGAAGGCAATGGCACCGAAACCGATGATGAAGGTCAGGATGTAGAAGTAGCCGATCCAGGTGGTGGCCCACAACACGGACTTGCGGGCTTCCTTGGCGTTGGGCACGGTGAAGAAGCGCATCAGGATGTGGGGCAGACCAGCGGTACCGAACATCAAAGCCATGCCGAAGGAAATGGCGCTGATGGGGTCTTTCACGAACGAGCCGGGGCCCATGATGGAAGAGCCCGCCTTGGCGGCTTCTTCAGGCGTTTTGCCCGCTGCAGAGGCCAAGCCAGTTTTGATTTCCACGGCTTTGGCGAACATGGCTTCAGGGCTGAAGCCGAACTGCACCAACACCATGAAGGCCATGAACGAGGCGCCGCCCAGCAGCAGGCAAGCCTTGATGATCTGCACCCAAGTGGTGGCAGTCATGCCGCCGAACAGCACGTACACCATCATCAGCGCACCCACGATCACCACGGCGATGTAGTACTCCAAGCCGAACAGCAGCTTGATCAGCTGGCCGGCACCCACCATCTGTGCGATCAGGTAGAACGCCACCACCACGAGCGTGCCAGAAGCGGCAAACATGCGGATGGGCGTCTGGCTGAAGCGGAACGCCGCCACGTCGGCAAAGGTGAATTTGCCCAGGTTGCGCAGTCGCTCTGCCATCAGGAAGGTGACCACAGGCCAGCCCACCAGAAAGCCGATGGAGTAGATCAGGCCGTCAAAACCGCTGGCCATCACGGCTGCGGAGATACCCAGGAAGGACGCCGCAGACATGTAGTCGCCCGCAATGGCCAATCCGTTTTGGAAACCGGTGATACCGCCACCGCCGGTGTAGAAGTCGGCAGCGGACTTGGTCTTGGCTGCGGCCCACTTGGTGATGAACATGGTGGCGGCCACAAAGGCGCCGAACATGATGATGGCCGTCCAGTTCGTGGCTTGTTTTTCGGCTTGGCCCAGATCGGCACCGGCCGCGAAAACACCCGCACTGGCGGTCAGCAGGCCCAGCAGGGCCAGGAGTTGGTTGGAACGCTTCATTTCGTCACTGCCTTTTTGATTTCTTCGGTCAGGTCGTCGAATTCGCTGTTGGCGCGACGCACGTAGATGCCGGTGATGACAATGGTGAACACGATCACGCCAAGCCCAATGGGCATGCCCATGGTCATGACGCCTGCCCCCAGCTTCTGGGACAGGAACTCTTTGTTGAACGCCACCAGCAGGATGAAACCGTAGTAAACGATCATCATCAGGGCCGTCAATATCCAGCCAAAGCTGGAACGTTTGGCCTTCAGCTCTTGGTATTTCGGATGGCTTGCAATCCGATTCGCCAGGTCCATTTCCATGGAATTACCTCTCGTTTGTTGACCTCCGTCCCGACAGGACACACGCCAGATTTCACTGCTCGCGAGCCTGCCTCGGGGGTTGCAGAGAGGCTATTTCGGGGCAATTACCAAGGTCTTACGTTTTTCTTTTCGCTATAAGCGAAATTCATAGGGTTTACCCTTGAATTTTCCAAACCCATCAGTTTTCTGTCAGCAAGTACGCCAATTCGACTTCGCTGAACCCTGCCCGGCGTCGGGCTTCGCGGTTGAAAGGCGGCTTCAGGCGAGGGGCGGCGTGTCGCTGGGCCAGCATCCGATAGTGGGGCACGGGGTCCAGGCCCTGGCGGCTGCACAACCAGCCGTACCAATGGTTGCCAATGGCGACATGACCGATCTCATCTCGCAGGATGATGTCCAGTGCGTCGCACATGGCTTTGGCATCGGGTGTGGCCACCTTGCGCAGCTTGGTCTGTATCAGGGGGGTGGCATCCAAGCCTCTTGCCTCCAGCGTTCGGGGCACCAGCGCCATGCGGGCTGTGATGTCATGTGCGGTTTTCTCGCACATGGCCCACAGGCCGTCGTGCGCGGGAAAACTCCCATAAGACCATTGTTCCCCCTTGGGGCCGCGCAGGTTTGTCAGCAGGTGGTGCAGCAAACCAAAGTGGTAGGCCTCCTCGCCTGCCACACGCAGCCAGTCCAGGTAAAACGCGTCAGGCATGCCGGGAAACCGCCACACCGCGTCCAAGGCCAGGTTGATGGCGTTGAACTCAATGTGACAGATGGCGTGGAGCAACGCGGCGCGCCCTTCCACCGTGAAGGGTGACCGGGTGGGCACTTGCGATGGGTCAATCAACTCAGGGTGTCCGGGCCTGCCGGGGAGTGACATGCCTTGCGGACTGAGCACCTCGTCGGCGTTCAGCATGGTGCGCCCGTCGATGGCCGCCTGTGCCAATTCGAGGGTGAGGCGGCATTTGTCGGCCACATCGGCCACGGCCAGCAGGGTGAGTGCCCGGGGGCGTAGGGGGAAAACCGAGTCCATCCCTACAATTCTAGGGATGAGCATCTATCAACTTGACAATCAGACCCCCAGTGTCCATCCCACCGCTTATGTGGCGGGCAGTGCCGAGGTCATGGGAAACGTGCATCTGGAAGCCGATGTGAGCATCTGGTTCGGCACCGTGATCCGTGGCGACAACGAACCCATCACCATCGGCGAGGGGTCCAATATCCAGGATGCCAGTGTGCTGCACAGTGACCATGGCAAACCCCTGACCGTGGGCAGGCACGTCACGGTGGGCCACGGCGTCATGCTGCACGGCTGCACCATTGGCGACGAGTCGTTGATCGGGATCGGTGCGGTGGTGCTCAACGGTGCCCGCATCGGCAAAAACTGCCTGGTGGGCGCGGGTTCTCTGGTGACCGAGGGCAAGGCATTTCCCGATGGGTCCATGATCATGGGCAGCCCCGCCAAAGTGGTCCGCCAACTCTCGCCCGAGCAGCAGGAAGCCTTGCGTCAGAGTGCACAGCACTACATTGCCAACGCCCGCCGCTTTCAGGCTGGCCTGAAGAAAATCGCTTGAGGGCCACGCCATGTCCGAACTTCACAAATTCCTGTTCGATGGCCTGCCTGTGCGCGGCATGCTGGTGCGTTTGACCGATGCCTGGCAAGACATGCTGGCCCGCCGCAAGCAAGCCGGGGGGTATCCGCAGGCCGTGACCGAGTTGCTGGGTGAAATGACCGCCGCAGCCACGTTGATGCAAGCGAACATCAAGTTCAACGGCGCACTGATCCTGCAGATCATGGGCGATGGCCCCGTGAAACTGGCAGTGGCCGAGGTGCAACCCGACCTCGCGTTGCGCGCCACCGCCACCGTGGTGGGTGAAGTGGCCGATGCCGCGCTGGGCCCGGTGCGCCTGAGCGACATGGTGAACGTGAACAACCTGGGCCGGTGCGCCATCACGCTGGACCCCAAAGACCGCAAGCCTGGCCAACAGCCCTACCAAGGCGTGGTGCCACTGTTCGGCGATCACCACGAAAAATTGGAAAAACTCAGCGAAGTGATCGAGCACTACATGCTGCAGAGCGAGCAGCTTGACACCCGCCTGGTGCTGGCAGCCAATGACAAGGTGGCCGCTGGGTTGCTCATTCAGCGCTTGCCCGTGAAGGGCGAGAACAACCTGGAGGGCAACCCAGCCAGGGCGTCAATGGACGATACGGGTCGAAGTGACGACGAAGACCAGATAGGGGTGAATGAGGATTACAACCGCATCTCCATACTGGCCGCCAGCCTCAAGCGCGAAGAATTGCTGGAGCTGGACGTGGACACCATCCTGCGCCGCCTGTTCTGGGAAGAGCCGCACACCCGTTTCGAGCCCCTGACAGGCGAGAGCGGCCCGCGTTTTGCCTGCACCTGTTCGCGTGAGCGCGTGGGTAACATGTTGCGCAGCCTGGGGGCGGCAGAGGTGGACTCCATCCTGGCAGAGCAAGGCCAAGTGGAGGTGGGCTGCGAGTTTTGCGGTGCCCAGTACCGGTTTGACCCGGTGGACGCCGCCCACTTGTTTGTGCCACCCGCGGCCAGTGCGCCAGGCACTGACCACTTGCACTGATTTTTCAATAGCTGTCAGCGCAGATCTGGCAAGCGTCAGAGGCCAAAAAAACTTAAAAAGTATCGTGACTGTCAGTGGGGCGAGCGACCAGCCTGCTGAACAGTTGTCGTTCCGCCCGCGCATCGCCACATTGCGCACAGGTGTGCCAAGAGGTGCCATGTTCGCTGCAACGTGGACTCGGGCGGTGCTGCAGCACCGCCAGTGCCTGGGCCAGGCGGGCCGACCCTCGGCCATGGATCACCTGGAAAGACAAACCGGCCTCATCCAAAGTGCGCCGCAGCAAGCCGTCCACTGCCTGTGCGGTGGCGGGGCCGTCGCGTTGTATGCCATCGGTTCGCCAGGGCAAATCCAGTGCGGTGACCAATGTGTGACTGAAACGGCGCTGTTGCTCCAGCCCAAACGGCAACAGCGATGCATCCTGAAAATAGAACAGGCTGTAGACGGCTGTCATCAGTGGCGTGGTGTCGGCCACCAGCACGCCATGGGGGCCCAGTTGTGCCCTGGCGTTCTCCAGGGCCAGCGCCTGTTCGTGAGCGATGCCTGCCTGCTCATGCGACATCGGGGTACGCCCCCGGAGGCTGCACCAGTCTCTGAGCGTTTCACTGACGCTCAGGGCGAATGGTCCCGGTGACGGCTCACGGGTGAGGGGCAGCGAGCTGAAATGGTCCAGCAAGGCGGCCGCCAGAGTGCTTTTGCCCGTGCACTCGGCCCCCAGCAGGGCAATGTTCAATGGCTGCCGCCCTGTGCGATCTGAACCAGTATCTCATTGGGCTTGACCATGCCCAACTCCATGCGTGCGCGCTCTTCGATGATTTCAAGGCCTTCGCGCAAGTCTTCGACTTCGTTCAGCAACTGCTGATTGCGCCACTCGGCCTGCTGGTTCTGGGCCTGCACACGGGCCAGCTGCGCGCGCATCTGCTCAACCTTGGGCACACTGCCACGCCCCAGCCACAGTTGGGCATGCAGCATGCCCAACAAGGCCAGGAGCAACAGCGAGACCAGGCGCGCAGCCATGCCGATTTACTTCAGGTTGTAAAACGCGGCGCGACCTGGGTAGTAGGCGATGTCGCCCAGGTCTTCTTCGATGCGCAGCAGTTGGTTGTATTTCGCCATGCGGTCGGAGCGGCTGAGCGAACCGGTTTTGATTTGCCCTGCGTTCAAGCCCACGGCGATATCGGCAATGGTGCTGTCTTCGGTTTCGCCCGAACGGTGGCTGATGACGGCGGTGTAACCGGCGCGCTTGGCCATTTCGATGGCGGCAAAGGTCTCGGTCAGGGTGCCGATCTGGTTGATCTTGATCAGGATCGAGTTGGCAATGCCCTTCTCGATGCCTTCTTTCAGGATCTTGGTGTTGGTGACGTACAGGTCGTCGCCCACCAGTTGCACCTGTTTGCCCAGGCGTTCTGTCAGAAGCTTCCAGCCGTCCCAGTCACCCTCGTGCATGCCATCTTCGATGGAGATGATGGGGTACTTGTCAACCCAGGTGGCCAGCATGTCGGTCCACTGGGCGGCAGACAGCACCAAGCCTTCACCTTCCAGGTGGTACATGCCGTCTTTGTAGAACTCGCTGGCAGCGCAGTCCAGGCCCAGTGCGATCTGGGTACCTGGTTCGTAACCGGCGTTGGTGATGGCTTCCAGAATCATCTGGATGGCGGCCTCGTGGCTTTCAACGCTGGGAGCAAAGCCACCTTCGTCACCCACGGCCACGCTCATGCCTTTGTCATGCACGATCTTTTTCAGCGCGTGGAAGGTTTCTGCGCCCCAGCGCAGGGCTTCGCGGAAGGAAGGGGCACCCACGGGAATGATCATCAGCTCCTGCAGGTCCAGGTTGTTGTTGGCGTGTGCGCCACCGTTGACCACGTTCATCATGGGCACGGGCATCTGGCAGGCACTGGTGCCGCCGAAATAGCGGTACAGCGGCAAGCCGGCTTCTTCTGCGGCGGCACGGGCCACGGCCATGGACACGGCCAGCATGGCGTTGGCTCCCAGGCGGCTCTTGTTTTCGGTGCCATCCAGGTCGATCAGGGTCTTGTCCAGAAAGCCCTGTTCCGATGCGTCCAAGCCCAGCACGGCTTCTGAAATTTCGGTGTTGATGTGCTCCACGGCACGCAGCACACCCTTGCCCAGGTAACGGCTCTTGTCGCCGTCACGCAGTTCGATGGCTTCGCGGCTGCCGGTCGATGCGCCGGAGGGCACAGCGGCGCGGCCCATCACGCCGCTTTCCAGCAGCACGTCGCATTCGACGGTGGGGTTGCCGCGGCTGTCCAGCACTTCGCGGCCGACGATGTCTACGATTGCACTCATGGTTTCACTTTCTCTTCAACTAGATTGACAAATCAAACGGGGGCATCCACGCCCTCGACCAGCACCATGTTGAAGTGACTGGTCGTGCCCGCACGCTTGGCGCGTGCCTGGCGGTACATCTCGCCGTCGTAAAACGACTTGGCTGCGTCAAAACTGGGGAAGCGCAGCATGGCCATGCGGGCCGGTTGCCACTCGCCTTCCATCACCTCGAACTTGCCGCCCCGCACCAGGTATTCGCCACCAGCCGCCTTGACGGCGGCTGGGGCCTCGGCCATGTAGCGTTTGTATTGCTCCATGTCTGTGATGTTCATGTCCACAATGAGGTAGCCGTAGGCCATGCGGGCGTCTCCGGGTCAGGCGTTGAAGTGGTTTTCCAGGAAGCCGCTGCGCTTGGTGGCTTGATCCAGCGTGACCAGGGTTTCCAGCAGGGCTTTCATGTGTTTCAGAGGCACGGCGTTGGGGCCATCGCTCCAGGCTTGTGAGGGGTTGGGGTGGCACTCCATGAAGAGGCCCGCCACGCCCACCGCTGTGGCGGCGCGGGCCAGCACGGGCACCATCTCGCGGGCACCGCCGCTGCTGGTTCCCTGGCCGCCCGGCTTTTGCACCGAGTGGGTCACGTCGAACACCACGGGTGCGCCGCTGTGGCGCATGTCGGCCAGGCTGGTCATGTCGGCCACCAGGTTGTTGTAGCCAAAACTCACACCGCGTTCGCAGGCCAGAAAACGGTCTTCAGACAGGCCCACCTCGCGCGCGGCGGCACGGGCCTTGTCGATGACGTTCTTCATGTCCCAAGGGGCCAGGAACTGCCCCTTTTTGATGTTGACCGGCTTGCCGCTTTGCGCCACGGCGCGGATGAAGTCGGTCTGGCGGCACAGAAAGGCGGGGGTTTGCAGCACGTCGACCACACTTGCCACCTCGGCCACCTGGGCGGCCTCGTGCACGTCGGTCAGCACGGGCAGGCCGGTCTGGCGGCGCACTTCGTCCAGGATTGCCAGCCCTGCATCAAGCCCCACGCCCCGTGCGGTGGTGCCAGACGAGCGGTTGGCTTTGTCAAAAGAGCCCTTGTAAATCAGCGGAATGCCCAGGACTGCACAGGCTTCTTTCAATTGCCCGGCCACGTCCAGCGACATCTGCAAACCCTCAATGGAGCAGGTGCCTGCGATGAGGAAAAAAGGCTTGTCCAGCCCGATGTCGAATCCGCAGAGTTGCATGGTCAGCCCTTGGCGTTCTGGTGGTCGAGAGCTGCCTTCACGAAGGCGTTGAACAACGGATGGCCAGCCCATGGCGTGGATTTGAACTCGGGGTGGAACTGCACACCCATGAACCAAGGGTGCACGGTTTGCGGCAACTCGACAATTTCGGTCAGTTGCTCGCGCTGGGTCAGCGCGGAAATGACCAAACCGGCCTTGCGCAGCTGGTCCAGGTAGGCCACGTTGGCTTCATACCGGTGGCGGTGGCGCTCGGTGACCACGGGGCCGTAAATGCTGTGGGCCAGCGTGCCGGGGGCGACGTCAGAACTCTGAGCCCCCAGACGCATGGTGCCGCCGAGGTCAGAGTTTTCGTCACGCGTCTTGATGGTGCCGTCCTCGTCTTTCCACTCGGTGATGAGTGCGATGACGGGTTGTGCGCCTTCGGGTTCGAATTCGGTGCTGTTGGCCTGGGTCAACCCGGCCACATGGCGGGCAAACTCGATGGTGGCCACTTGCATCCCTAGGCAAATGCCCAGGTATGGCACCTTGTTTTCACGGGCGAAGCGGGCTGCCTTGATCTTGCCTTCGACCCCGCGTTTGCCGAAACCGCCAGGCACCAGCACGGCGTCGAACTGCGCCAGTTGCTCGATGGGTTCGGATTCGAGGTTTTCGGAATCGATATAGGTGATGTTGACCTTGGCGTGGTTCTTCATGCCCGCGTGGCGCAATGCTTCGTTCAGCGATTTGTAGCTGTCGGACAGGTCCACATATTTGCCGACCATCGCGATGCTGACCTCGCGTTGGGGGTGCAGTACCTCGTGCACCAAATCGTCCCAGCGCTTGAGATTGGCGGGAGGCGTGTTCAGGCGCAGCCGGTCGCAAATCAGGCCATCCAGGCCTTGTTCGTGCAACACGCGAGGCACTTTGTAGATGGTGTCCACGTCGGGCATGGAAATCACACCCCACAGCGCCACGTTGGTGAACAGGCTGATTTTTTCGCGCTCGTCGTCGGGGATGGCACGGTCTGCGCGGCACAGCAGTGCATCCGGCTGGATGCCGATTTCGCGCAGCTTTTGCACCGTGTGCTGGGTGGGCTTGGTTTTCAGCTCGCCCGCAGCGGCGATCCAGGGCACGTAGGTCAGGTGCACAAAAGCGGCCTGGTTGGGGCCCAGACGCAGGCTCAACTGGCGCACGGCTTCGACAAACGGCAGGGATTCGATGTCGCCAATGGTGCCGCCGATTTCCACAATGGCCACGTCCACCGCATCGTCGGTGCCAAAACCCGCGCCGCGTTTGATGAAGTCCTGGATTTCGTTGGTGACGTGGGGAATGACCTGCACGGTCTTGCCCAGGTAGTCGCCACGTCGCTCTTTTTCGAGCACGCTTTTGTAGATCTGGCCGGTGGTGAAGTTGTTGGCCTTTTTCATGCGCGTTTCAATGAAACGCTCATAGTGACCCAGATCGAGGTCGGTCTCAGCCCCATCATCGGTCACGAACACCTCGCCGTGCTGGAAGGGCGACATGGTGCCCGGGTCCACGTTGAGATAAGGGTCGAGCTTGATGAGGGTGACTTTGAGGCCGCGCGATTCAAGCAGCGCGGCCAATGATGCAGAAGCGATGCCCTTGCCCAGCGAAGACACCACACCGCCGGTGACGAAGACAAATTTGGTCATGTCGCAAACGGGCGGCTCAGCGGCCCGTGGAGGTGGAAATGGCGATTATAAGTGGGCACCCCCGCACGGCCCCACGCTTTGGGAGGGGCAAAGGGCCTCAGCGAGGGCTTGAAGGCCATCGGGTTCAGGTCATCACGCTCGGTTGGGGCATGCCGGTGTGTTCGGCGATGCGGGCCACGGCCTCTGCCAGTGCCACCAGAGGGGCCAGGGCCTGCTGGGCGGGTGTGTCGTGGTGGGATGCGTCGGGCTCGTGGCGCTCCAAGTACACCCGCAGTGTCGCCCCGTCGGTGCCGGTGCCCGACAGCCGGAACACCACGCGTGACGAGTCCTCCAGCACCACGCGCACGCCTTGGCGCTGGCTGACGGAACCGTCCACCGGGTCCGTATAGGCAAAGTCGTCGGCCCACGCAATGCGCTGGCCCGCCACGGTTTGTCCACCCAGCAGGGGCAACCGTTCCCGCAGCCCGGCCATCAGTGCGTTGGCGCGGTCGGAGGCAATGCCCTCGTAGTCATGGCGCGAGTAAATGCAACGCCCATGCTCACGCCAGAGACCGCGCACCAGGTCTTCCACCGATTGGCCGGTGACCGCCACCAGATTGAGCCAGAACAGCACCGCCCACAAGCCGTCTTTTTCGCGCACGTGGTTTGAGCCGGTGCCGTAACTTTCTTCGCCGCACAAGGTGATGCGGTCCGCATCGAGCAGGTTGCCGAAAAACTTCCAACCCGTGGGGGTTTCGTAGCAGGGTATGCCTTGCGCCTTGGCCACACGGTCCACGGCGGTGGAGGTGGGCATGGAGCGCGCGACGCCCGCCAGGCCGCTGCGATAACCCGGTACCCGTTGTGCATGGGCGGCCAGCACCGCCAGACTGTCGGACGGCGAGACGATGAAGCCTTTGCCCAAAATCATGTTGCGGTCGGCATCGCCGTCGGATGCCGCACCCATGTCGGGCGCGTCTGCCGCCATCAGGTGGGTCACCAGGTCTTCGGCGTACACCGGGTTGGGGTCTGGGTGCAGTCCACCGAAGTCTTCGAGGGGTTCGGCGTGCACCACCGTGCCCGCAGGTGCCCCCAGCTCGCCTTCGATGATGGCCTTGGCATAAGGCCCTCCCACTGCCCACATGGCGTCGTACCGGAGCCGGAACCCGCGTGCGAAAAGGGCGCGGATGGCATCGAAGTCGAACAGCCCGCGCAGCACGGACGCGAGATCGGTCACCGGGTCAATCACTTCGATGAGGGTGTCTTCCATGGGTTGCGAGCCCAGGCGGTTCAGGTCCGCGTCGGGGGCATCGCTCAGCGAGTAGGCCTGCAGTGCCAGGGTGCGCTCGTACACCGCCTGGGTCAGGGTTTCAGGGGCCGGTCCACCGTTGGCCGCGTTGTACTTGATGCCGAAGTCACCCTCCGGCCCACCGGGGTTGTGACTGGCCGACAGGACGATGCCGCCACTGGCCCCATGACGGCGGATGACAGCGCTGACCGCCGGGGTGGACAGAATGCCGTTTTGTCCCACCAGCACCCGGGCGTAGCCCCGGGCAGCGGCCATGCGCAGGATGGTCTGGATGGCCGTTCGGTTGTGATAGCGGCCATCGCCCCCCAGCACCAGTGTCAGACCGGTGGCGGGTTGGTCCACGCCGTGCAACACGTCGAACAACGCTTGGACAAAGTTTTCGAGATAACCCGGCTGCTGGAACACGGTGACCTTTTTGCGCAGGCCGGAGGTGCCGGGCTGCTGCGCGGCAAAAGGTGTGGTGGGCTGGGTGAGGATGGCCATGGATGCTCCGTGTATCGATGGATCTTTGGGATGAAGGGTTTTGGGACAGGTGTCCATCTTCGCTGCTTTTTTCCACGGTGCATCCCCTGCTACATTGCCTCGCATGAAAGACCTTGCTGGAAAACACCTTGTGTTGGGCCTCTCCGGGGGCATTGCCTGTTACAAAGCGGCCGAGTTGTGCCGCGCGCTCGTGAAGGCCGGGGCCACGGTACAAGTGGTCATGACCGATGCCGCCTGCCAATTCATCACCCCGGTGACGATGCAGGCCCTGTCAGGTCGGCCTGTGTTCAGTTCCCAGTGGGACCCCCGGGAGGCGGGCGGCATGGGCAACAACATGGCGCACATCAACCTCAGCCGCGAAGCCGATGCCATCCTGGTCGCCCCGGCCAGCGCCGACTTCCTGAGCAAGCTGCTGCACGGCGGGGCAGACGACCTGCTGAGCCTCATGTGCCTGGCCCGCCCGGCGGAATCGGTGCCTCTCATCGTGGCGCCTGCCATGAACCGGGAAATGTGGGCCAACCCCGCCACCCAGCGCAACGTGGCCCAGCTCCAGGCCGATGGCATCCACGTGCTGCCGGTGGGGCAGGGTGACCAGGCCTGTGGGGAAGTGGGTGACGGCCGCATGTTGGAGGCGGACGAGTTGCTGTACGAGCTGACCGCGTTTTTCCAGCCCAAGCTGCTGGCAGGCCAGCATGTGCTGGTGAGTGCTGGGCCCACCTACGAGGCCATCGACCCGGTCCGGGGCATCACCAACCTGTCCAGCGGCAAGATGGGGTTTGCCATTGCCCGGGCTGCGCACGAGGCTGGCGCAGATGTCACCCTGGTGGCCGGCCCCGTGGCACTGCCCACGCCCTATGGGGTGCGCCGGATCGATGTAAAATCTGCACAAAATATGCAACTGGCGCTTGATGAGCTTGCGTTGACAGCTACTGTATTTGTGTCTGCAGCTGCGGTGGCCGACTGGAGGCCTGCAGCCCCGGCGGACCACAAAATCAAAAAAGACGGCAGCGGCGAGGTGCCAGCCCTGGCGTTTGTCGAGAACCCAGACATCCTGGCCGGTGTTGCCGCCAGCGACAGGGCGCGCAAAGGTGTGCTGTATTGCGTGGGCTTTGCTGCCGAGAGCCGCGACCTGCTGGCCCATGCGCAAGCCAAGCGCGAGCGAAAAGGCGTGCCCTTGCTGGTGGGGAATATCGGTCCAGCCACCTTTGGCCAGGATGACAACGCCTTGCTGCTGGTGGACGCCAGTGGCGCCCGAGAGTTGCCCCGCGCATCCAAGCTGGCCCTGGCCCGGCAACTGATCGCCGAGATTGCGACACGGCTCGGGCGGTGAGGCAGGGATGGGTTTGACCTATCGCAATCTCTTGGCTGCTCGCTGCCGCCAAGCGTTTCGTTAAAGCAGAATGTTCACCGGGTGCAACCGCTGTCTGAGGCAGCGGTTGTGGTGTTCATCAGTTCATACGAAATTTCGGAGATAAGCATGTTTCAATTTATCGGTCGGCGGCGTGTGGTCCAGTCGGTGAGCCTGTCGGTGGCGGCCTGTTTGCTGGCCTCGGTCAGCCTGATGTCTCACGCAGAAGTGCCTGCCGCCTTGCAGCCCAAAGTGGAAAAATACAAAAAGCAACTCACCGAGTGGGCAGCCGCCCCCGCCATGGTGGCCGCCGTGCGCGACGCCAACGCCAAAGGCGGTGCTGGAGGCGGCATGACCAATGCCAAATGGAACGATCTGGAAGACAAAGACCCCGCTGTCGCCGCCACGCTCACCGGGCCGGTGGCGTCACAGATCATCAAATGGGAAGAAGACAAGAACATCAACAAATTGTTCTTGCGTGACCTCAAAGGCAACCTGATTGCTGGCAGCAGCAAGGCGCTCCTGTTCAACAACGCGTCACGGGCACCGATTGTCAATGCGCTCAAAGGTGCGGCGTGGAGCGACAGCGATGTCAAACCAGACCCTTCCACCCAGATCAAAAGCGTGCAAATTTCCACCCCTGTGCTCGACGGTGGCAAGGTCATTGGCGTGCTGCATGCCAGCGTGACCGCAGACTGATCTTTTTCCGTTGTCTCTCGGCCCCCGCCACGCTGAGGCAGCGTGGGCGGGCCTTTTTGCCGTTGGGTTCGGCGGCTAGCCAAACGCTGGGGTTTTGCCATGAATGTGCTGGGAAATCTGAAAATCGGTGCGCGTCTCGCCAGCGGGTTTGGCGTGTTGCTGCTGCTGTTGCTGGTGCTCACGGGCGTTGCCCTCAGCCGGATGGCGGTGATGGACGACAGCCTGGACGCCATCGTCAACCGCGACGCCCAGAAACTGCGTTTGGCCATTGCCATGCGCGATTTGGTGCGAGACCAGTCCGTGGCCATCCGTGATGTGGTTCTGCAGCACGACTTGTCCTTCAAGAAGTCTGAACTCAAGCGCATGAAGGCGGTGGCCGAGCAATTTGCCAAGACCAAAGAGTCACTCAAAACCGGATTTCCCGATCCCGCTCTGCTCGCCAGACTGGATGCCTTGGGCCCTGTGGAAGCCCAGGCAAAGGCCGCGGTCGATGCCGTGGTGGAGCATTCGCTGGGCGACGAAGCGGAGCAGGCGGGGGAGGCGGTCCGCAGCCAGTTGCGACCCACACAGGCCGAGCTGCTGAAGTTGCTGGACGCTTTGATCGACGACATCGAAGCGGGCTCGGCCCGATCGGCCCAGGCCGCGTCGGATGTTCACGACAACGCGGTGCGTGTGCTGTGGACATTGGGTGTGTTGGCGGTGGTGCTGGGTGCTGCCATCAGCTATTTCATTGTGCGAACCATCGTGCCACCTTTGCGCCGGGCCGTTCAGGCCGCCGAGCGGATTGCAGCCAGCGATCTCACCCATCCGCACCTGCCCAGTTCACCCGATGAGGTGGGTCAGTTGATGGCTGCGCTGAACCGCATGGGGCATGCCTTGTCGGTGTCGATCGCCCACGTGCGTGACGCGGCAGGGGGCATTCACGTGGCCAGTGCCGAGATCGCCACCGGCACCATGGACCTGTCTTCCCGCACCGAGGAAACCGCCAGCAACCTGGTCAACACATCGGCCAGCATGGCAGGGTTGACCGACTCGTTGCGCCAAAGCACTGCGGCGGCCAGCACCGTCAGCCAGCTGGCCAGCAGCGCGGCCGATGTGGCGCGTCGCGGTGGTGCGGTCGTGGCGGAGGTCGTTCACACCATGCAAGATATTCACGAAAGCTCTCGCCGGATCAACGACATCATCGGCGTGATCGACGGCATTGCCTTTCAGACCAACATCCTGGCACTGAACGCGGCGGTAGAGGCCGCCCGCGCCGGTGAGCACGGACGCGGCTTTGCCGTGGTGGCCAGTGAGGTGCGCCACCTTGCCCAGCGAAGCGCCCAGGCGGCGCGTGAGATCAAGGACCTGATCCAGACCAGTGTGAACAACGTGGCTGCGGGCACCGAACTGGTGGACCGCGCCGGAGCCACGATGAATGACATCGTCAGCAGTGTCCAGCGTGTGACCGATGTCATCGGCGAAATCACCTCGGCGGCCAGCGAGCAAAGTGCCGAAATCGAGCTGGTGAACTCGGCCATCGGCACCTTGGATCGCATGACACAACAAAACGCCGCGCTGGTAGAAGAGTCGTCGGCCGCTTCTGCCAGCTTGCGCGAGCAGGCCGAACGCCTCAAAGAGATCGTGGCGGTGTTTCGAATCGACGAACCGCTCCGCAGTTGAAAAGGGATTCCTGTCGGCACGTGGCAGCTACAAGCAGGACGATGCGGATTTGCATCATTGTTTGCTTATGGATGCATAATTTCCCGACACAGGAGACAACACCATGAACCCCCATCCCGTCCCCACCGCGAAGGCCGATGGCCTTGCGCGTCGCCAGTTTCTGAGCCGTCTGGGTCGATGGGGGCTGGCCGGGGCGGCAGGCACCACCGCCATGGGAGCGGGGCTGTCGCTTTTGCCCGATGTGCGCGCTTTTGCCGAGCAGGTGAACGACTTCATCGAAGGCCCACCCGTGCCCGATATCCCCGCACAGCAACTGTCCAAGCATGTGTGGATGATCTTTGCTCAGGACGGATTTCCCAACGCCGAGAACAAAGGCATGATGGCCAACATCCTGTTCGCCGTGACCGAGCAGGGGGTGGTGGTGATGGACACCGGGGCCTCGCTGCAGATCGGCCAGATGGCCATCCGCATGATCCGAAAGGTCACCCCCAAACCCGTGGTGGCCGTGTTCAACAGCCACTACCACGGCGACCATTGGCTGGGCAACCATGCGTTTGCCGAGGTCTATGGCCCCGGCCTGCCCATTCACGCACTCGATGTCACCACCGAACAGATCAAAGGCCACGAGGGCAATCTGTGGCGCAGCCTGATGGAGCGCTGGACCAACCAGGCCACCCTGGGCACCAAGGTCGTGGCCCCCAACCAGGTGGTCAAGAACGGTGACGTGTTCCGCTTCGGTGACGTCACCCTCAGGATGCACTTTTACGGCCAGGCCCACACCGTTTCCGATCTGTGCGTGGAGGTGGTCGAGGACAAGGTCACGGTCATTGGCGACATTTCCATGGCCAACCGGATCGCCAACATCGACGACGGTTCCTATCCCGGTACCTTCAAGTACTACGAGGCCCTGACCCAAGCCGCTGGCGACCAACTCTGGGTGCCAGGGCACGGCTTGGCGGGCAAAGACATTCTGCGCACCTACGGCACCTTCCTCAGAGGCATCTGGGAGCCTTGTGTCCACGCCGTGAAGAACGACATCGGTCTGGACAAAGCCAAAGACCTGGTGCTGAAAGACCCCCGCGTGGCCGCCCGCGCACAGACCATGCAAGGCTTTGCCGACAACATCGGCAAGTACACCAGCCTGGCCTTCCTCGAAGCCGAAAAAGAGGCCTTCTGACCTCTCTTGGCCTACCGCACCAGCGCCACGCCTTTGATCTGGGCGAACAGTTGCATGCCGGGGGCGATGCCCAGTTTTCGGGCTGACAGCTGGCTGATGCGCGAGAGCAGGCGCACCGGTGTGGGAGGCCCTTGCAGCTGCAGGCTCACCAGCACCTGACCAGTGTCGTCGGCCAACAGCCCGGTGACGGTGGCGGGCAGGATGTTGAGCACGCTGGTCTGGGCGGCTTTGTCGAGCGCAAGGCTCACGTCGCGGGCGTGTATGCGCACGCGCAGTGGCGTGCCGGGGGGGCGTTGCAGGGCCTGGGTGTGGGGCAGCAGCAGGTGGGCGCCGCCAAAGTCCAGCACGCACAGGCCGTCTGCCGGTGCTGCCCCGGAGATGCGTGCCTCTATCAGGGTGGAGGCCGCGTCTCCCTGGCTGAGCGGCAGGTCGGTGCGGGTGAGGATGTCTTGCACGGGGCCTTGCGCCTGCATCTGCCCCTGTGCCAGCAAGATGACGTGGTCGGCCAGGCGCATCAGCTCGTCGGCCGAGTGGGTGACATACACCACTGGAATCTGCAGGGCGGTGTGCAGCTGCTCCAGCCAGGGCAGGATTTCGGCTTTGCGGGCCGCGTCCAGCGCGGCCAGGGGCTCGTCCATCAGCAGCACCCGTGGGCTGGTGGCCAAGGCTCGGGCAATGGACACGCGCTGGCGCTCGCCGCCCGAGAGTTCGTTGGGCCTGCGCTGCAGCAGGTGGGCAATGCCCAGCAGGTCAAGGGCGTGGTCCCAGGGGTGGTGGCGCTGCGCGGGGGGGGTGCGGTCAAAGCCGAACCGGAGGTTTTTTTCCACCGTGAGGTGGTCGAACAGGCTGGCCTCCTGGAACACATAGCCCAGCGCGCGCCGGTGCACGGGGACGAACAGGCCGCGCTCGCTGTCTTGCCAGGTTTCGTCGCCCACCACCACGTGGGCGTGGGCGGTGGGCTCCAGCCCGGCGAGTATGCGAAGGCAGGTGGTCTTGCCACTGCCGGAGGGGCCAAACAGGGCCGTGATGCCTTTGCCCGGCAGGCGGAGGTCCACGTCCAGGGTGAAGGTGTCGCGGGCGAGGTGGGCCTTCAGGGTCAGCGGTGCGTCGCTCATGTGGGCGTGGGGCGCGTGTGGCGCGCGCTGTAGAACTGCAGTGTCAGGAGCACGGCGAAGGCGAACACCAGCATCACGGCGGCCAGCCGGTGTGCATCGGCGTACTCCAGTGCTTCCACGTGGTCAAAAATTTGCACCGACACCACCCGAGTGACGCCGGGGATGTTGCCGCCAACCATCAGCACCACACCGAATTCACCCACCGTGTGGGCAAAACTCATGATGCACCCGGTCACGATCCCGGGGCGGCACAGCGGCAGCACCACGTGCACAAAGCGGTCCCACGGCGAGGCGCGCAGCGTGGCCGCCACCTCCAGTGGGCGTGCCCCCAGGGCTTGCATGCTGTTCAGGATGGGTTGCACCATAAACGGCAGGGAATAGAACACCGAACCCACCACCAGCCCGGCGAAAGTGAACGGCAGGGCAGGCAAACCCAGCATCTGCAGGGCGGAACCCAGTGGGCCATTGGGCCCGAGCGTGACCAGCAGGTAAAAGCCCAGCACCGAGGGCGGCAGCACCAGGGGCAGGGACACCAGGGCCCCCGTCAGTTTGGCCCCCATGCCCCGCGACCGCGCCAGCCACCAGGCCAGGGGTGTGCCCAGCACCAGCAGGATGAGGGTGGTCAGGGCGGCGACCTGGAAGGTCAGCCACAGCGCCTGGAGGTTGTCGGGGGACAGGAACACGGTGAACGGGGTGTCAGAGGTCGTAGCCGTAGGAGCGGATCAGGTCTTTGATGTTGGGGCTTTGCAGCAGCTTGAGCAGGGCCTGGGCGGCTTCATTGCCCGTGCCGCGCTTGAGCAGCACGGCATCCTGGCGGATGAGGTCGTAGTTTGCCTGGGGAATCACCCACACGGAGCCTTCTTTCAGACGGCCACCGTGCAGCACTTGGGACAGGGCGACAAAGCCCACTTCGGCGTTGCCGGTCTTCACAAAGTTGAATGCCTGGCCAATGCTTTCACCCTGCACCAGTTTGGGGGTGATGCTGGCACCCAGCCCCAGTTTCTGGACCACTTGCATGGCAGCGGCGCCATAGGGTGCGGTTTTGGGGTTGGCATAGGCCACTTTGCCCAGCGTGGGGGACTTCAGCACGTCGCCGTTGCTGTCCACCTTGCTGGCATCGGCCGACCACAACACGAGTTTGCCGGTGGCGTAGGTGAAGCGGGTGCCGGGCTGGGCCAGGCCGTCTTTTTCCAGCATTTCGGGGCGCTCGTTGTCGGCAGAGAGAAACACGTCAAACGGAGCCCCGTTTTTGATCTGTGTGTAGAACGCCCCGGAAGCCCCGGTGGACACCTTCAGGGTGTGTCCCGTGGTTTTCTCCAGCACCGCAGCGATGGCCTTGATCGGCTCTGCAAAGTTGGCGGCCACGGCCACCTGGGCTTCCGCCGCAAAAGCACTGGCGTGGGCGATGGCCACAAGCATGACGACGGACAGGGGGCGGGCGAGGGAACGCATGGGCAACTCCAGGTGAGTGGGTGGTGAAAAGACACAGCGTTGTTCAAAAAAAGAATAGCCACGCTGTTCATAAATAGAATAACAGTTCGCAATAACCCACCAACAAGGTGCACCAATGCCTGTCCATGCCGCAGCTGCAGCTCTCCCTGACGCGGCCCGGATGTCGGTTTACCGGGGCGATGCGCACACGGGCGAGCTGTTTCACCGTTTCCACTCCAAACAGGCTTCCATGATCCATTTCACCCATGCCGAGATCGACCACCTGATCACCGAAGACATGCCCTTGCACGACGAAACCACGCGTGCCTTGGACGTGCCCGATGTGCCCGGCACGCTGACCTACACCGCGCGCCAGCCCGGGGTGCTGGCCGGCCTCAAGCCCTGCCTGCTCATGGCGCAAAGCCTGGGGTTGCAGGCCGAACCGCTGGCCCAGGACGGTGCCGCCCTGTTGGCCCAGCAGCCCGTGCTGCGCTTGCACGGCCGCGCTCACGCCTTGCACGTGGCCTGGCGCCAGGGCATGAGCGTGCTGGAGTACCTGGGGGGCATTGCCAGCACCACCGCCAGCATGCTGCGGGCCGCCCGCCAAGTCCACCCGGGCATACAGCTGGCGGCCACGCGCAAGGCCTTTCCCGGCGTGCGGCGCTGGCAGCAGTACGCGGTGTTGTGTGGCGGGGGCATGGTGCACCGGGCGGGCTTGTCGGAGACCATCCTCGTGTTCGCGCAGCACCAGGCTTTTCTGCCGGGCCTGACGGTGGCTGACATCGTGCGGCGCGCCAAGGCACACAGCCCCGAGAAATTCGTGATGGTCGAGGCCGACGACGAAGCCGGTGCCCTGGCCGCCGTGCACGCCGGAGCCGATGGCGTGCAACTCGACAAAATGAACCCGGTCCAGCTCGGCGACCTGGTGCCCCGCCTGCGCCAGGCCAGAAGCGGGCGGCTGGTGATCAACGCCGCCGGCGGTATACGCGTGGACAACGCTGCGGCCTACGCCGCCACCGGGGTGGACATCCTGGTCACCTCCCACCTCTACACCGCTCCCGCCGCCGACTATGCGGCCCACATGCTTGCCGTTTGAAATATCAAAAATATAGCTGTTATCGCAATATGGTATTGCGTAAAGTGCCAAAAATGATTGAAATTCCCACAGGCCGTCGTGACACGTCACTGGCCTGTGCGGACGAGGCCCGAGGACGTCCTGGCCACCGACTGGCGCTGCATGAAACAATGCCGCCATGCCAGCCACACCACTTTCCCATCCCCTGAACGAGGCCCTGGGCCATGCCGCCAGCGACAAGCGCCTGGAGGTGCTGCGCCGCGTGGGCCAGACAGGCTCCATCTCCCAGGCCGCGCGCGACGCGGGCATCAGCTACAAGGCCGCGTGGCAGGCCATCGAGACCCTCACCAACCTCAGCGGCCTGCCGCTGGTGGACCGCTCCGTCGGCGGCAATGGCGGGGGTGGGGCGCGCATCACCACGCATGGCCTGCGCCTTCTGGCGCTGGCCGACGAGCTGGCGCAGGCCCGCGCCCAGGTCCTGGCCCGCCATGCGGTCGATGGCATTGGCCCTGCGCCCCGCGACAGTGGGCTGGGCCTGCGCACCAGCATGCGAAACCAGGTGCCTTGCCAGGTGGTGGACGTTCAGGCCCACGGCCCGGGCACCATGGTGGCGGTGGGCCTGACCACCCCGTCGGGCGACTGGCTGCTGTCCACCATCACCCGCGAAAGCGCCGATCTGCTCGGGTTGGGCCCAGGCCTGCGCGTGCTCGCCTTGTGCAAGGCCACCGCCGTGGCCGTGGGCCCCGACGGTGCCGGTCGGCCCTCAGGTCAGACGTTGGACGCCCGGGGCTTTTGCTGGCTGCGGGGCCGGGTGGCCGAGACGGTGGGTGGCGAAGGGCAGCAGGAAGTGGCGCTGGAGCTGTCGGGTGGCGGTGTGTGGTCTGGCTTTGCCGCGCCAGGGGCCGTTTGGCACGCCGGCGATGTGGCCTGCGCGGTGTTTTCGCCATCGGCCGTGGTGATCGGGCTTTCCGAATGAGGGCGCCCATCCGCGCCGTGATTTTCGATTCCGATGGCACGCTGGTGGACAGCGAGGGGCCCGGGCTCGACGCGCTGCACCGATTCGCCCTCCAGCAAGGGCTGGCACTGACGCGCGAAGAAGCCCACCACCGGTTTCACGGCATCAGCCTGTCGGTGGGCATGGAGTGGGTGCTGCAGCGCCTGGGCGAAGCCGTCACGCCCGAGCGCGTGCAGGCGCTGGCGCAGGGCGCCCGCGCCGCCATGAACGCCCGTTTCGAGCAAGGCCTCAACCCCATGCCCGGGGCCGATGCCCTGCTTTCGGCCTTGGACCTGCCGTACTGCGTGGCCACCAACGGGCCTCGCCAGAAGGTGGAGCTTGCGCTGGGCCTGGCGGGCTTGCGCCACCATGTGCCTGACGATCGGCTGTTTTCCGCCTATGACCTGGGCGCGTTCAAGCCGGACCCTGCCCTGTTCCTGCACGCGGCCCGGGCCTTGGGGGTGGACCCAGGCCATTGCGCCGTGGTGGAAGACAGCCTGCCCGGTGTGATGGCGGGCCTGGCGGCAGGCATGCAGGTGTTCTCGCTGCACCCGGCCCAGGGCCTGCCTGCCCATGTGGCCGCGCAGGTGGTGTGCATCGCCCACCTGACAGAGCTGCTCCCGCACCTGCCGGGCCATTGAGCGGCACCGGTCAGCGGGTATCGCTTCAGCGGGGCAAGGCCTGCAATTTGCGGTACAGCGTCTGGCGGCTGATGCCCAGGCTGCGTGCCGCCTGGGACAGGTTGCCACCGCAGGCCTCCACGGCCTGGCGTATCGCCACCAGCGACAAGGCTTCCAGACTCTGTGGCTTGGCCGTCGGTGTGGCGGAGGCTGGCGCGGGCACCTCCTTGGGGAGGGGCTGGATGTGCAGGTCGTCGGCCACATCGTCCGCCAGGTGTTCCAGCCGAATGTGGGTGTCTTCGTCGTCCAGCATGGCGCAGGCCGTGCGCAGCACGCTGGCGTACTGGCGCAGGTTGCCGGGCCAGGGGTGGGCCGCCAGCCGGTCCAGCAGGTCTGGCTCCACCTGCACGGGGCGCTGGGGCGAGAGGTCGGCCAGCAGGCGTTGTGTCAAGGCGGCAAAGTCCGTTCGCTCGCGCAGCGGGGGCAGGTGCACGGTCAGCCCGTTGATGCGGTAGTACAGGTCGCTGCGGAACAGGCCTTTTTCAGCGGCTTCGCGCAGCTTGTGGTGGGTGGCGCACACCAGGGCGAAGTCCACCGGCACAGCCTGTCCCCCGCCCAGCGGCGTCACCTGGCGCTCCTGCAGCACCCGCAGCAGCCGGGTTTGCATGGCCAGAGGCATGTCACCGATCTCGTCCAGAAACAGCGTGCCCCCGTGTGCCTCCCGCAGGCGGCCCACCCGGCCTTCGCGCCGCGCCCCGGTGAAGGCCCCGGCTTCGTGGCCGAACAGCTCCGACTCGATCAGATGCTCCGGGATCGCCGCGCAGTTGATGGCCACAAACGGCCCTTGTCGCCGAGGGCCGCTGTCGTGGGTGGCCCGGGCAAACAGCTCCTTGCCTACCCCGGACTCACCCTGAACCAGCAAGGCGATCGGTTTGTCCAGCACCCGGCGGGCCTTGTCGGCGGCTGCGCGCCAGCGGGCATCGCCCGTGTCGAGCGCTGCCAGGGCGTCCGCACCGTTGCCGCCCGACCGGGCCATGGGGGCCCGGCGTGGGGTGACGACCGCCGCGGCCACCGAAGGGGGGGGCA
>Ga0209066_10000956_pt1 | contig 39884 bp, 41 predicted proteins | sample All_14_2_FD_187198 | JGI IMG/M metagenome (GOLD analysis project Ga0209066, IMG submission 187198) | Freshwater microbial communities in response to fracking from Pennsylvania, USA - Allegheny Zone_MetaG_DW_15 (SPAdes) (version 2) ... | reverse complement strand
TCGTTGCTGGCCGCCCTGCAGGGCGGCCAGCAACGACCCCCGTCCAAACTCCTGCAGCTTTGATCAGCCCAAAGGCAAAACCGCGTCCTCACCAGCGAATACACGCGGTTCTTGACCAGCGTTCACAACCGGACGAGCGCCGAGCCGAAGTTGCACAGCAACTGCACCGGCCCGCCTTCATGCGCGTGGCCGAGTTGGGCATCCGATACCTGCCGTACAGCGAGCTTCGGCAGCATCGGGATGCGATAGCACGCTTTGGCAGCGGCATCAAGCCGCTCTTGGGCATCTCGCAGTTGCTCTGACCGCCTGGGTTCTCGTCGGCGACTGGCGGCTATTTCGGATAGCTGGCGAAAACCGTGGCGCCGCCCGATGCGTCCACGAGCAAGACTTGATACGGGTCCTTGCGCGCACCCGCCTCCATGCCCGGCGATCCGGGCGGCATGCTCGGCACGGCCAGGCCCACGGCCTTGGGTCTCGTGGACAGCAAGCGCCTGACCTCGGGAGCCGGCACGTGCCCTTCGAGGACGTAGCCTTCGACCGTGGCCGTGTGGCAGCTGCCGAAGCGATCCGGCACACCCAGGCGCTTGCGTGCAGCCGTCGTGTCGGCAACCTCGGTCACATTGACTGCGAACCCGGCCGCTCGCATGTGGTCGACCCATGCCCCACAGCAACCGCAGTAGGGGCTCTTGAAGACCTGCACTTCAGGACTACGCGCAGCGGCGAACGTCGGCAGTGCCACTGCTGCGACGAGCATCGCCGCGTTGTTCAGAAATCGGCGTCGGTTCATTCTTGAATACTCCTCATGTTTCGGGCCGTTCATGGCGCACTGGCCGTTGCCGGCAGACTCTCGCCCGACGGCACGGCTGCGATGGGCAGTTCACGCCTGAGCTGCCACTGCTTGACCAGCGCGTAGAGCGCCGGGATCACGCACAGCGTCAGCACGGTCGAGGAAATCATTCCGCCGACCATCGGCGCCGCGATGCGACTCATCACCTCGGAGCCGGTGCCACTGCCCCACATGATGGGCAGCAGACCGGCCATGATGGCCACCACGGTCATCATCTTCGGCCGCACGCGCTCGACAGCGCCTTCCATGACGGCGCCGTACAGGTCCGCAGGTCCCGGCAGGCGGCCTTCGACACGGCAGCGCTCGCGTGCCTCCTCCCAAGCGTGATCGAGGTAGATCAGCATCACGACGCCGGTCTCCGCCGCCACCCCCGCCAGCGCGATGAAGCCCACCGCCACGGCCACCGACAGGTTGTAGCCGAGCCACCACATCAGCCAGATGCCACCCACCAGCGCAAAAGGCACGGACAGCATCACGATGAAGGTCTCGGTCAGGCGCCTGAAATTCAGGTACAGCAGCAGGAAGATCAGTAGCAGGGTGACGGGCACCACGATCTTCATCTTCTCGATCGCGCGTTCCATGGCCTCGAACTGCCCGCTCCATGTGATGTAGTAGCCGGCCGGGAACTTCACCTGTTCGGCCACCGCCTTGCGCGCATCGGCGACATAGGACCCGATGTCGCGGTCGCGGATGTCGACGAAGATGTAGGCCGACAGCAGCGCGTTCTCGGTGCGGATGCCCGGTGTGCCGCGCGCCACCACCACCTTGGCCACCTGGCCCAGCGGCACCATCGCGCCCCCCATCAGGGGCACCAGCACTTCACGCTCGATCTGCTCGGGATTGGCCCGCAACTCGCGCGGGTAGCGCACTGTCACGCCGAAGCGCTCGCGCCCCTCGACCGTGGTGGTCACCATCTCGCCGCCCAGCGCCGTGCCGATCACGTCGAGCAGGTCGCCCACCGACAAGCCGTAGCGTGCCAATTGCTCGCGGTTCGGTTCGATGTTGAGGTAGCTGCCGCCTGTCAATCGTTCGGCGAAGGCCGAGGTGGTTCCCGGCACCGTCTTCACGACAGTCTCGATCTGCTTGGCAAGCTTCTCCATCTCGCCCAGGTCCTTGCCAAACACCTTGATGCCGATCGGCGTGCGGATGCCGGTCGAAAGCATGTCGATGCGCGCCTTGATCGGCATCGTCCAGGCGTTGGAAACACCCGGGAACTGCAACGCCTTGTCCATCTCGGCGATCAGCTTGTCGGTGGTCATGCCAGGGCGCCATGCCTCCTGCGGCTTGAGGTTGATGACCGTCTCGAACATCTCGGTCGGCGCCGGATCGGTCGCAGTGTTGGCACGCCCTGCCTTGCCGTAGACCGAACTCACTTCCGGAAAACTCTTGATGATCTTGTCCTGCGTCTGCAGCACCTCGGCCGCCTTGGTGATCGACATGCCCGGCAGCGAGGCCGGCATGTACAGCAGCGTGCCCTCGTTGAGCGTGGGCATGAACTCGCTGCCGAGCCTGGATGCCGGGTACCAGGAGACCACCAGGACGAGCAGCGCCAGTGCAATCGTGAGGCCCTTCCAACGCATCACGCCCGCGATGACCGGGCGATAGACCCAGATGAGGAATCGGTTCAGCGGGTTCTTCGCCTCCGGCATGATCTTGCCCCGTATAAACAACATCATCAGCACCGGCACCAGCGTCACTGACAGTAGGGCCGCGCCGGCCATCGAGAAGGTCTTGGTATAGGCCAGTGGAGAGAACAGCCGGCCCTCTTGCGACTCCAGCGTGAACACCGGCAGGAACGACACCGTGATGATCAGCAGCGAGAAGAACAACGCGGGCCCGACCTCCTTGCACGCAGCCAGCATCGCGTCGGCGCGGTCGCGCGCGGTGTGATCGGGCTTCAATCGTTCCAGATGCTTGTGGGCGTTCTCGATCATCACGATGGCCGCGTCCACCATCGCCCCGATGGCAATGGCAATGCCGCCGAGGCTCATGAGGTTCGAGTTCATGCCCAGCAGGTGCATGGCGATGAACGAGATCAGCACGCCGACCGGCAGCATCAGGATGGCCACCAGGGCCGAGCGCATGTGCATCAGGAACACCACGCAGACGGCGGCCACGATCAGGCTTTCCTCAAGCAGCGTGCGCTGGAGGTTCTTGATCGCACGATGAATCAGGTCTGAGCGGTCGTAGACGGCTTCGATGCTCACGCCCTCCGGCAGGCCGGCCGAGATTTCGGCGACCTTGGCCTTGACGTTGTGGATGACTTCCAACGCGTTCTGCCCGAAGCGGGACATCACGATGCCTGAAACAACCTCGCCCTCCCCGTTGAGTTCGGACAGGCCGCGCCGCTCGTCAGGCGCCATCTCGACGCGGGCAATGTCGCGGATCAGCACCGGCGTACCGCCCTCACTCTTGACGACCAGCATCTCGATGTCGGCCTTGCCACGCAGGTAGCCCTTGCCACGCACCATGAACTCGGTCTCGGCCATCTCCACGACCCGCCCGCCGACATCACGGTTGGAATCGCGGATCACCTGCGCCACCTTCATCAACGGGATGCCGTAGCTGCGCAGCTTGAGCGGATCGACCGTGACCTGGTAGGTCTGCACGAAGCCGCCCAGCGAGGCCACCTCAGCAACCCCCGGCGCCTTGGTCAACTGGTAGCGCACATACCAGTCCTGGATCGTACGTAGTTCGGCCAGGGTCTTGTTCTTGGCCAGCAAGGCGTACTGATAGACCCAACCGACGCCCGTGGCGTCCGGGCCGAGCGATGGTGACACGCCCTTGGGCAAGCGACTGGAGGCGAAGTTGAGGTACTCCAGCACGCGACTGCGTGCCCAATAGATGTCGGTGCCGTCCTCGAAGATCACGTAGACGAACGACGCACCGAAGAAGGAGAAGCCTCGCACGACCTTGGACTTGGGCACTGCCAGCATTGCGGTGGTTAGCGGGTAGGTCACCTGGTCTTCCACGACCTGTGGCGCCTGGCCCGGATACTCGGTGTAGACGATGACCTGCACGTCCGACAGATCGGGCAGCGCGTCGAGCGGCGTCTTCATCACGGCCACGACACCGGCGATGACGACGAAGAGGCAAGCGAGCAGGACCAGAAACGGGTTCCTGCCGGACCACTGGATGATTTTGGCGAGCATGACGTCCTCTGCTCAGTGGCCGCTGTGGGAGGTGGCACCCGCACTCGAGGGCGGCACGGCAGGCATCGAAGCCGACGGGGCAATGGCCGTCACCACGTACTCGCCAGCATTTCGCTCGACAAACTCGAAGCGGACGGCCTGTCCAGGTTTCAGCCCGTTCAGCAAGGCTGCGTTGGCGGCTTTGAACTCCATGGTCATCGCCGGCCATTTCAACGAGGCGACGGCGCCATGGTTGAGCGTCAACGTGCCCGCCTTCAGGTCAATGCTGTCCACCGTGCCGTCGGCTTTGTGCCCGACCGCAGCAGCCGAGGCAGAACCGGTCGGACCGACGAGCGCGCTCTTCGCAGGACTGCCATGGCCGGCGTGCCCTCCCAGGCCGCCGACGACAGCTTTCAAATTGCTCTCGGCATCGATCAGGAAGTTGGCAGCGATGACAACTTGCTCGCCTTCGGCGACGCCCTTGACAATCTCGATGTAGTTCTCCCCAAGCGCGCCGACTTCGACCTCGCGCGACTCGAACCGACCTTCCTTGACCTGGACCAGAACGATGCGCCGCGTGCCAGTGTCGATCACCGCCGAGTCCGGCACCGTGAGCACCGGCGCCTTTCCGCCCACCGCCAGTTCAACCTGCGCGAACATCGCGGGCTTGAGCCGCTGGCCCGGGTTCGCCAGCTCCACCCGTATAGGGATGCTGCGGGTCTCCGCCTTCATTGTCGGATAGACGTAGGTGATTCGTCCGTCGAACACCTCGGTGGGGTACGCGGTGGTCGTCACGCGCGCCTTCGCGCCGGTCTTGACGAGCCCGATGTCCTGCTCGGACAGGTCCGCGATCACCCACACCGACGACAGATCGGTCACCTGGTACAGCATCTCGCCGGGCATGAAGCGCATGCCCTGCAGCGCCTTCTTGTCGGTGACGACGCCCGACACCGGCGATGGGAATGTGATCGTGCGCTGGGGCTGGCCGGACCTCGTCAGCGCGGCCACTTGCGCCGGTGACAGATCCCAGTTGCGCAAGCGGGCCAGGCTGGAGTCCGCCAACTGCTTCATGCCGGATTGAGCCTCGTTCCCCGCGTCCTTCATCGCCTGCTGGCCCTGCATGGCGATCTCGTACTCGCGTTGTGCCGATACCAGCTCGGGGCTGTAGGCCTCGAACAAGGTCTGCCCCTTCGCCACGGGCTGCCCTGTCGCATTGACATGCAGGCGCTCGACATAGCCTTCGTACTTGGAGGTCACCGCGTAGATGCGGCGCTCGTCAGGCTCGACGCGACCCGCCGCACGCACGATCTTGCCCAGCAGCCGCTTCGAGGCGGCTTCTGTGCGGACACCGAGCTTCTGAACCTTCTCCGTGCTAATGCGGACCTGGTTGGGCGATGCCGGTTCGCCAGAGCTTGCCGACTCGTCCTCGCCCTCGTAGACCGGGACGTAGTCCATGCCCATAGGGTCTTTCTTCGGGGTGGGGGATGTATCCGCCAGGCCCATCGGATTGCGGTAGTAGAGGAGCTTGCGCAGCTTCGGGGCCGATGCCGGAGCCAACGTGACCACGGCGCTTTCGGACGCCGCAGCGGGCGCGTGGGCACGTGTTCCGAGCCAGTAGCTGCCAGTGCCCACGGCGCAGAGCAGGACAAGAGCAAGCAGGGTCGTCGAGGGCTTCACAGGTCTTCTCCCAGAATTCGTTCGATGTCGGCCAGGCGCATCTGCGCCTCGACCTGTGTCTTCAGCAGTTCCTGCCGTGCCTTGCGAATCTGGCGCTGCGCGTCCAGCAGCATCGCGAAGTCGGCTTTGCCGGTCTCATAGGAGGCCAAGGCCGACTTCAGACTCAACTCCGACTGCGGCAGCAGTTGCGTCTTGATCAGCACTTCCGTGCGGCGTGCGGCATCCAGCCCGGCCAGGTTGGCGCCCAGATCGCCGAGCAGCTGGTTCTGCAGCGCGTCGGCACGCGATCGAGCCGCACTCACCATCGCATCGGCCTCACGCTCCTGGCTGCGCCGCGACTCCTGCTGCAGAGGGATGTTGACCTCGAACATCACGCCCCAGGTCGTGATGCGTGAACCCACCTGCGATGGCGCCACGCCGACGAGGAGATCGGGATAACGGTTGCGCTGTGCGAGTTCGCGGTTCTTCTGAGCGCCGGACAGGCGGGCCAGTTCTGCGGCGACGAGCGGGTTTCTGGTACGGGCTCGCTCGGCAAGAGAGGCGGCATCTGTCGTCATCAGCGCTGGCAAGGGGCGCAACACCTGCGGCTCGGCCAGTGGCAACGACCCGTCGCGCGCCAGCAGTGCGTTCAAGCGCGACGCGATCTGGCGCTTCTCGGCCTCCAGCGCGATCAGCTCGGTGCGCATGGCGGTCTGTTCCAATTGAGCGCGTATCGCGTCCTGCTGCACCGCCAGTCCGCCGGCATAGCGCGCCTGGGCGATCTGCTCCAGACGCGACATGAGTCCCAGCACTTCGCCAGCCAGGCGCTCGTTGCCGGCCGCACGAAAATACTCCGCATAGGTGGCCTTGATGCGCACGGACAGTTCGCTCCATGTGCCTTCGGCGCGGGCGTCGGCCTGCTTGGCGTCCGCCGCCGCCGCATCGCGCTTCAACCCTCGCTTGCCCCAACCGGGCAGGCTCTGCATCAGCGTGTACTTGGTTTCGCCAACGCGCGATGGCAGCAGGCTCGGCGCGCTGTCCGTGCCATAGTTGTTGATATTCATCAGCTCAACCCGCAGCACCGGATCGGGCAGCGCACCGGCGGGTCCGACGCGCTGTGCGGCAGCGTCGGCCTCGTCCCGCATGGCCCTGAGTTCAGGATTCCGAGTGCGGGCGTAGGCCAGCAGGCCCGGGAGGTCTGCCCCCAAGGCCGCGTCCTGTGCCACCGCAGGGCCTGACAGGCCCGTGGTGGCCAGGAAGACGAACAACAGGTCGCGCACCCTTCGTCCGAGTGCGGGGCTCAGCGCCTTCGGCACGTGGTCCGACCAGCAGTTCGTCGGCCCCAGGGCCGGTAGGTGGAAGATCTTCATCAATGGACTCCAGGCAATTTCAACGAAGGGCGCACGCGCATCAGTTGTTCTTCTCGGCGGCGTGGTTGTGCTTGGGCAGCTTCTTGGTCTTCGCGGCCGACGCGGCGCCTTCAGGCGCTGACGCCGCTGCACCTGTCGCGCACGGGCCGGACATGGCCATCGGTCGTGGTGTGCCCTTTTCGGCGCCGTGGTCGTGCTAGACCATCGGCTTGGCGCAGTCGTGCGGCATCGCGTCACCGCCCATCATGGGCTCCGAGGCAGCAGGGGCAGATTGGAATTGAGCCGCCGCAGCGAACGCGATGGACGTGGCAAGGGCAACAGCAAAGAGATTGCGGATCGTGGTCATGAGAATGAACTCCAGGAGGGGTAGTGATGACGCGCTCGATGACTCGACACGCCGATAGCGCATCAATATCGAGGTCGACGAGGAAGCCGCCTTTCGGCCCGCCATCGGACGATGGCGTCACACGACAAAGCGGGAGTGCACTGGACGGAGCAGCCGCAAGGGCCGTCCGCCAATGTCAGGCTCTATAGCGTCAGACGCAGGAAAGCGATGGGAATAGGAGGAGCCAGCACGCCGTCCCGGCGGGGCATCCACAACTGCAAGGGCACGAACGCCGGCATGGGCAGAGCCATCGCCATCGCAGGCGGAACCGCCGCGTGGCCTTGCAGCCCGTCAAGCGCGGACTTCAGCAGCGGCGTCGAAGCGCTTGCCTTGTCGCAGCAGTCCACGCAGTTCGGCTGGGCCTGCGAATCGGGCTCGGGCATGGCGCTCTGATCGTCTGCCGCTTGGCTAGACATTCCGCGTTCATCGCCATGCGCCTGCAGAGCCGTTGCATCGGTGGCCCGCCAGACATGCGAAGGCGCCGACATCACCATTCCAGGCACGACCAAGCAGGCGTTGGCGATACCGCTACCCACGCCAAAGAGCCACAGGAACAGCAAGCGTGCTGCCCAGCGGCGTAGTTGTTGGCGGTAACGGAACATGGACAAGAAGATAACCCAATTCAGGTAGATTGAAGTTTACCAGTGGCCGGCTCAAGCCGGTTGACACTCAAGCCGGTTGACTCAGGCCGGTTGACGCGGATCAAGGCCTTCGCTCGCAAGGACGAGCCCCTGACTGTGTGGATTGAAGATGGCGCGGCAGGTCCGTCATCAGCGCTCTCTCAAGAAACACCCTCTAAGTGATTGATTTGTAATGGTGTTCTCAAGCGACCTCAGCGGCGACGAGCTTCATGCCCAGCTTGTTGGCGCGCTGGTTGAGGTTGTGGAGCACGCGCTGGCGATACCGCTCTTCGTAGTAGTCCTGGCCTTGGTCGGTGTACTCCTCGCCCTTGGTGAGCAGCGAGTAAATCAAGCGCGCGAGTTTGTGCGCGGCGGCGGCCACAGCCTTGGGTTTGTCCATGCGTGAGCACATTCGGCGGAAGTACGCGCCCAAGGCCGACTGGCTGGTGCGCAGTGCGGCCGCGGCCAAGCGCAGCGCCTGTGCAGCCCGGTTGGCGCAGCGTTTGGTCTTGCCACTCATGACTTTGCCGCCGGTGATCTTGGTGCCTGGGCATAGGCCGAGCCAGGAGGTGAAGTGCTTGACGGTGGGGAAGCGGCTCATGTCCGCGCCGATCTCGCACAGTACGGCCAGCGCGGTGGTGACGTCGATGCCATCGATGCGCGTGAGGTCCACGCCGCACATGCGGAACATCTGGGTGCGCAGATCGAACTTGGGCGCGTTGCGCGAGCGCCCCCGCTTCTTGCCCTTGGCGGGCTCGCCGGTATGAACCTGCAGCACGTTCAGCTGGGCTTCGATCTGGCAATCGCATTCGGTCAACTGCGTGCCGATGAAGTCGAACAAGGCCAGGGCTTGCTTGAGGGCGAACAGGTGCTCGATGCGCCAGTTGCCTTGCAGGCTCTTGGCGATCTCCTCCCGGCTGGCACGGATGCGCACGTTCTTCATGTCGGCCAGCACCCAGGGGTTGCGCTCACCTGCATTGATGGCGCGCAGGATATTCAGCCCGGTCTCGCCAGCGATGTCGGAGATGACATTGGCCAGTTGGATGTTCATCTGCGTGAGCGCCTTTTGCATGTGCTGCACATGGCGGGCCTGGCTCTTGAGCAGCATCTCGCGCTGGCGCCACAGCGAGCGCAGCACGCAGACCTGCTCGCTCGGGCGGAAGGCACCGCTGAGCAGGCCATAGGTCATGAGCTGCTGCAGCCATTGGCAGTCGAGCACGTCGGACTTGCGGCCCGAGACGTTCTTGACGTGCCGAGCATTGACCAGCAGCACGGTGAAGCCGCGCGACTCCAGCAGCTCGAACAAAGGGATCCAGTACACCCCGGTGGACTCCATCGCCACCGTGTCCACGCCGCACTCGCTCAGCCAGTCGGCAAGGGCGTTCAGATCGGCGGTGAAGCTGGCGAACTCGCGCACCGGCTCATCGTCGCGATCGGGCGGCACCGACACGAAGTGCGCGGCGCTGCCGATGTCGATACCGGCCGCGTTGGGGTGGGTGATCGGCAGCGGGGCGGCTCGCCCCTTCCCAGGTTTGAGACCGACGAGACTGCGATTGCGTTGCGCCATGGCTTGCTCCATCATCCATTTTGGAAGGTGGCGCCGCATCGGGTACGTCGTCTTGCTCACTCTCTCAAACGGGATATCGGCCCGGCGGCTGCGAACCGCCAGACCGATTCACCAATGTCGATGACGTCACCCATGACCACGCTAACCCGCGGGCAATCTGCACCATTGCTACATCGGTCTTGCGCGGCGCCGCCTTCCACCTTGCCACAGCGCCGCCCTCAGGTGTTTCTTCGGCGCGATTTGCGGCAGCGGGCCGATTACTACGCTAACCTGGCCGTGAGTACGATGGGCTGGGTTGACTTGTTGCCCCATATCCAGCAGTAGTCCTGCTCGAATTTCGTGCGTAGGCTGTCCTTCCTCTTTGCCACGGCGGCGAGCTCGGCCGGGAGCACGACATCCTTACCCACTTGGCAATGAAGTCTGGGCTACGATTCGAACAATCCCCATGACCGTGCTCAAGCCGAACACATGTACGGGCCAGACTGAAAACCGCCACAGCACCCCGCAGCCTTGTCAGCCACGATTCCCCGCCCGACGCTGCGCCCCAAGTCCAAGTCAACCGCTATGACCGCATCGAGTGGGTGGGCGCCTCTAGCGACCTTGGCACCCTGATGCCCTTCGTCATCGTCTAAATGAGCGTCCTTAAACTCGCATCCACGACAGCATCTACGACGCCGTGCGCGACCGGCTGCTGGCGATGGTGAAGAAGACCGTGGTGGGCGACGGCCTGCAACCCGGCGTGCACGTGGGCCCGGTGCAGAACGCGCCGCTGCACCGTCGGCTGCTGGGGCTGATCGAAGAAGCCCGCACGCAAGGCCTCACGCTGCTGAGCGGCGCCTCCCCGCCTGCCGGTGGCGGCTACTTCGTGCCGCTCACGCTGGTGGATGGACAACCCGCCGGACCACACCCGCGTCGTCACCGAAGAGGCCTTCGGCCCGGTGCTGCCGCTGCTGCGCTTCTCATCGGTGGACGAGGTGATCGCCCGCGCCAACGAGTGCCCCTCCTACGACCTGGCCGGTGCGGTGTGGTGAGCCGATGTCAATCAGGCCGTGAGCATTGCCAAGCGGCTGGAGACCGTCACGGTGTGGATCAACCAGAACCTGCAGAACAGCCCGCACATTCCGTTTGCGGGCCACAAGGGATCAGGCCTGGGCATCGAGAACGACGTCGATGGCTTGAAGGCGTACACGCAGATCAAGACGGTGTTCATCCCGAAGGACGTAGTAGCCGCCTGACGCACACCATCCATCGCTGACTATCCGTCGGCTGCTTGGCAGCGATATATTCTCATCGGGCAACTGGCTGCGATTGGCCGGTCTACAACGACCTCGACCCGCGTATGCGAGGTCTCCCATGCAATCCTGGGCGATGCTGAATGCGACAACGCGCGATAGGAAAACGTTGAAGGCGTCACCAAGTGTCGGATGCCCGAAAACTTCGGCCTACAAGTTCATGCCTTCTGCGTCGTGCGCAGCCTCATCGATCTTCGCCTTGCCCCGGACTATGACCTCCCTGGCGGTTTCGCCACGCATCCAGCAGCCCAGCATGTCCGCCCACGCTTGCATAAGGACCCGCCTCGGCCCAGACAAGCGCGCATGGTTGTAGGCTGCCGCGACGTGGTCCTTCTTCTGGTGGGCCAGGCAGGCTTCAATCAAGGCCTCCGGAAAGAGGGCATCGTTGAGCCGTGACGAGAACGTTCGACGCAGGTCGTGGACTGAGACCGGCTGAAATGGCTCCTGACCCGGTGTTAGATCTTGATTGATCCGGTCCACCGCCGCGGCGATCGTCCGGTTCAGCGTAGCTTGGCTGATGGGCGCGGAGGAATCATAGCGGCTGGGATGGACGAACTTGCTCGACGGGAAGCAGGTTCGAAGTGTTGTCAGGATGTCGAGGGCCTGCTCGGCGAGGTACACCGTGTGCGACTTGCCCGCCTTCATCCGCTCGGCAGGGATCAACCATTGTGCCCGATCCCAGTCCACTTCGGCCCAGGTGGCCCCGATGAACTCGCTCTTGCGAACACCCGTCAACAGCATGAACCGGACCGCCAGCCGCAGTGTCGGCGCGGTACCGGTCTGCTCCAGCCCATCTAGCAAGGTCTTGATTTCGTGGCGGCTCAGATTGCGTTCACGAGGGATGAACGTCGCATAGGCCTTGCGTGCCAGCGCTTCAGCCGGATTAGCGACATCAACGCCCTTGCCAGTGGCGAACCGGTAGACCTGCAACACCAGTTCCCGTGCGTGCACGGCCGGACCAGGCCCTCGATCAGTCTTGACGCGGTCAAGCAACTCGCCCAGCGCGACTGGCTTGATTTCATCGAGGTTCAGTTTTCCGAACGGGCCGGCCAGGATGCGTTTGTAAATAGAACGCCGCAAGGACAGCGTGCTGTCGGCCAGTCGCTCGGCACCGCTTTTGGCGTCGGACTTGAACTCGAAGTACCGCGTTGCCCACCGCCCGAAGCTCATCGCGTCGGCGACTTCACTGCGCTGTTCGACCTTCGCCCGAGCCGGCGACCTCCCGGAACTGACATCGACACGTGCCCGAGCCAGCAGCAGGCGCGCTTCTTCCAGCGTCACATCCATGCCGTAGGCCAAGTGAGATCGCCGGGCATGGAGGGCAACCGGCTCATGGCGTCCGATGGTCAGCGTCTCGCGCCTGCCGCTGAGTCGATAGTCGTAGCGGAAGGACCTGCTACCGCTGGGCGAGACGACGACGTAAAGACCGCTGCCTCCGTCGCTGACCTTGTACGCCCGCTGGCCAGGCTGCAGCTCTCGCAGCTTGGCTTCCGTCAGTCCGTGACGCGTTTTCGCGCTGGCCAGCCCAACGCGAGCCCGATCCACCGAGGTGTCCATGAGATCTCCGATCCGTCCTTTGTCGCAGGACCGGATACCGTCATGGGGTCTGACGGTATCGCCGCAGGCCTGCCAGCCTAGGTGCTCGGATACCGTCAGGTCAACCGTCAGGACACCTGGGACGCCTCTGAATCCTGTGGGACGCAGTTGGACGCTAAGTCCTTGTCCCTACAGCGAAATCGGGTTGTCTTGGGATGCTCGCAAACACCGTGGGACGATGGTGACTCATTCCCAAGGATCCAGACTGGGCTGATCCCCACCAAGCGCGAACCGCTGGTGCAGGCAAGCCTTCAAAGACTCGAGAAGTGCTGTAGGCACCGAGGGTCGTTCGACCCTTGCCGGCAGCACAAGGTCGAAGGTGAGCGCCACCCGCCAGCCTTCTGGTACGGGCAGGACTTCGTGATGGCAGTCGGCATAGAAGGCAAACCAGCGCAGCTCGTCCGTCTGCAGGTGTTGCGATGAAAACTCGGCATGCTGCTGGCCGAGCTGTAAGCGCAGCGTGCCGCCGATGTGCGGTGACGGCCAGATCAGCACCAGCGTGGCGATCATGCCGGGGTGCTTCTCGGTGTCCTGGTGCGGCTTAAAAAACTGGCCGGGGCCGTAGATCAGCAAGTTGTGCAACACAGCATCGAGCTGCGGCACACCCAGCGCCGTGGCGACGTCGCGCTTCAGTGCGGTAAAGACGTTGGGCTGCCACTCCAGGCCGATCAGATCGGCGCTGATTTCTCCGGTGTGGCGTACGGCGGGGTCGAGCAGGGTCTTCTCGCGTCGGCCAAATCGTGCGGGTTCGCTGAATTGGTGGAGCGTCCGAGCCTGGTTGGCCGACAACGGCTGGGCCAGAAGCCCGAGCGACTCCACGTCCACCGATAGGGCCTGTGCCGGTAGTCGCCCCTGGGCCCAGACGCGGTCGGTGGCCGCGTCGTTGCCATGCGCCGCGGGTTGTGGACCAGAAGGATGGCGCAGCAGATCGAGAAGCGTCTCCATGGTGGCGATTGTGGTCTCTGTCCGCGTGACGGTCGCTCAGCAAAATCTCGCAGCCAAACCCCAAAGGGGCGCTACTCGCCGAGACACCAAGCCAGGTCTTCATGCTCCGCATCTGCGGCGTCGATCACCTTCTTCGTCGTGGTGACCACATTCAGCCCCTCTGCGCGCAACGACTTGATGAGCACCTGCGGCAAATCGACGCCTCCGAGCCAAAGGCCGCTGTCAGACAGTACACGGCCCTTCATCAGCTCGCGCTTGATCCAGGCCTTTTGCAGCGCCCGGGTCTCGCATTGGTACAACTGCGTCGGGATCACAAGCACCATGACTGCTCCGTGTGGCTGCTTTGTGTGGCATCAGTGAGATGCGACGTCAATCATCAACGATCCGCAAGGCGATTGGCGGCGCCTTGCAGGCCATTCAAAATGCTGTCGGCCACCTGCTCGGGGAATCGATCCGGCAGCCTGCCGCGCACCGCGCGGATAACCGCGGGCGTACGGTCGACAACATCGTCGATCAGGAACTGGACCTGACGACCGTCTTCGGTGACCACGCCATGCCTCGCCCCGAGCGCCACCCAATGCCGACGCAGGATGTCCTTCATCTTCCAGTGCGCGCTCTTGGACCGCACAGCCATGGCCATCTTGGCCTTGTGCGCAGACATCTTCGTCGAACCTTCACCGAGTACCGGATAGGCGGACAGAACGTCGTACAGCGGCGTGAGTTGGTAACGCCCCCCGGGACGCAGGAACAGGCTGAAGTTCTTGGCATGACCGTCCGTGGCGCAGAGCATCCAGAACAGAAGCTGTGCCTTGAAGAAAGTGCGCTGGTCCTGCTCCCGGAGCATGGAACCGTCGAGTAGATCAAGGATGCGATCCATGCCCGGCCCGCCATCGACCTCGTACTTGGCCTCTGGAGCGACCCCAATGGCTTGGCACATGTCTTCCTGAGGCAGACGGATCAGGCGACGGTCGCCCTCACGCGGCGTCCACCATATGCGGTCGAAGCGCTCGACCACCAACACCTCGATGTCCTCGAACTGCAACGGTTCACACGCCGCCACTGGCAAGCCAAATTCCTTCAGGATCAGGGCGCATAGCCACTCGTTGTGCACGGAGTCGCGCATGTCCAGCTTCATGCCGCCGATCAGGCCCAAGGGCAGCTTGAAGATGTGCGTGGTGGGCGTGCTGCCCCGCGGTAAACACCACCGCCCGTTGTCCAGCAGCAGTGCCGTCTTCTCCTGCGCGCCAGCGATGGAGATGCGCAGCTCGTCGTCCTCGCCTGCCCAGCCCATGGCGTTTGGCGTCGTCGCAGCACGCAGCACTTGGGCGACCTGGACCTCACTCAGAGGCTGCGCCTGCAACTCGGCGATCCCGGCTGAGGGCTGGTCGTCGGGCAGGATCTCAAGCGCGCCCACGCAGTCCCGACCGATTTCAGCCAAGAGCGCAAAGGCATCGGTCGAGCCCGTCTTGAAACGACGAGCCAGGCGCTCACGAATGGTCTTGCTGTCGGGCAACAGGTTCTCGAAATAGGCACGGACCACCGCGCCTCGATGAGGCGCGTTGCCCGGCGTGAACGGCAGGGACAGCGACAGAGGCCGCCCTTGCTCCGACTGGGTCCAGGTCTGGTCGTACTGGAGAGTGTCGGGTGCATTCGGCGTCAGGCCCCACGTACCAACACGAACGCCGTTCATCCAGAGCCCCAGCGCACGAGTGTGTGAGCGACGTCCCATGGCGTTATCCCGTGACCACTACCGTGTTCTCACCAATGAGGTTGGTCGGTATCCGCAGGCGTCTTCACGGCGCCCTGTGCAGCAGCCTCCTCCGGTGAGGGCTTGCCCAGCACCCATTGCACGCCGAGGATGTTCAACAGCTTCAGCAGCCTGGCAGCGCCCACCGTATCGGCATTGCGCTCCAGGGTGGAGTAGGTCTGCTGCGTCACACCCAGGCGCAAGGCCACCTCGCTTTGAGTCAGGCCCGCTTCTTTGCGGAAGGCCTGGAGCAGAGCGCTCAACTGGTCGGCGGTACGTACAGTGAATTGAGGCATAGGATCTTCGGTGCTCTACAGCCTGTGACCCGTAGTCGTGTTATACATATCATACGCTGTAAATTTGTTATACAGCTCAAATGCTGTAATTAGGGCGCGAAATTTGTCAGAACACCTACCTAGAGAGGTCGACGACCGTGGCACGGTCATTGGACGCTTGGCACCGTTGATCCTGGCAAGGGGCACTTTGCTCGCCCCCTCTGCGCCGCCGACTAGAAGTCCCAGCTGTAGGTGCGTCCGCTGGAGCGACTAAAGAGCGACACCCGATGGCGGGTGGCGCGGCAGTGCCACTCATCGAAATCCTGGGGCAGTGCCTTGGCCAAGGCGGGCACCGACAACACCGCAGCGCAATGCGCGCCTGGGCTCCTGGGCTCCTGGGCTCCTGGGCTCCTGGGCTCCTGACCGAAGCGTATCGAATCCACTCGATGCCACGACTTCTGGCTTCACCCGCAAGAGCCTGCGTGCCCGTGTAGTCGGTCGGATGGGTCCAGGTTTCACCACGAACGGACCAAGGCTCGCTGGTCAGATCAATGGCCACCCCATCGGCCACCGCCCTGAAGAAGGTGTGCCTGGTCACCAACTCACTGTCGTCCTTCGCCAGACCGGCCGACTGGATGATGAATCGGTCCCGCCAGTAAGCCACCTCGGCGCAAGCGGTCTCCAAAGAGTCCCCACCGTACCAAATGCCGCCCTCTCCTGCGCTGGCGGACCTTGTTGCGCGGGCACAGCATGCCCCCCGCACGAGCAGCCCTCAACGTGAGCCTTTTCGGGAGTCCCATACGTCAAAAAGATCAAAGTGCCGTTCAAGTCCGGGCGCGCCTGAACTTCCCCAGTGTCTGGAGTTGCCGCGTGCCTTCGACGCTGACGTAGACCGTTGTGGTGGCCAGCGACGCATGCCCCAGGTTCTGCTGCACCACCTCGATGGGCGCCCCTGCGGCGAGCGCATGGCTGGCATGGGTGTGCCGCAGCCAGTGGGTGCTGGCCTGCATGAGACGCTGCGCACCCACCTGATCGCCGCTCGTCGACAACGCTCGCCCACAAGCTGCAAAGCAGGCCGCCATCTGGTCATAAAGCGTGGTGGTGGCGATGCCCGCGCGGGAATCATAGCCCCCTGCCCTACCCTGCTTCTGATGCAGTCCGGGAGCACGTTGAGCGGCATCACTGGCCCGCCCTAAAAGATAGACGCCCCGGTTGTCGGGATGCTGGATGTCCCCGTGCAGCCCTCGCGAAACCAGGTAGCCACCCAACTCATCAATGATCCCTTGGGGCACTGGCACCTCGCGTACACGCTGCCCCTTGCCCACGACTCGGAGCATCCAACCTTCGAGAATCGACCCGCCGGAATCGCTAGGGTCGCCTGGGTATTGAACCCGGCGCAGATCATCCACTCGTGCCGCACAGAGCTCGGAGGCCCGCAGCCCGGTGGCATAGGCCAACCGCATGGCCAGCCCCAGCCGACGGTGCGCCGAGGTGGTGGCCTGTTGCCCCAACCACGCCTGCGCATACCGCCACTGGTCAATCGTCAGACTGCGCCCGACGTCCAAAACCGGACCGGCATGCGCGTCCAGCTTGACGCCCGACCAGGGGTTGACCGTCATGTAGCCCTGATCGACCAAGAATGCGTAAAAGCTCTTGAGGACCGTGACGGCCTGTCGCTGGGCCGACACAGACAGCGGGCCCTCGAAAGGCCTCCACAACGGCGACCAACGCTCACGCGCGCGCGGCCCACACCAGCGCTCCCGGGGCTGCGGATCTCCCAGAAAATCCCGATACGCCGCGCAGTCCTCATGGTTCATCGACGACAGCGCCTTGCCGCGCTCGATCACTGCCCACAGCAAAAAGCGCTCAGCCTCCTTACGGTAGGCCCGCTGGGTGTTGGAGAGCAAATGGACCGCCATCTGCGACCCGGGGGGCGGCTCAGGAGGCAGCCCATCAGCGCCCTGCCCCATCCCGCCGCTGCGCGCTCGACGCTTGATCAGTGGCTGCACCCGCTGCTGTGACGTCGCTCCTGGTTTGGAGTTCAGCCAGGCGAGGATCGCCTCGTAGTCATTGTCTGCCGCCAGCAGACACTGCTCTTTGGGACCCCGGAACAGCCCGAGGCGGCCATTCAACGCCTCGGGCACGATGAATTTTTCGAGCGGACGGATCGCGGTGGCTGGGGCGACCACGGCCTGCAACTCTTGCGCGGTCATCTCGCTGCGCAGGCGCGCCGCGTGCGAGCCGATGCACAACCCCAGCGCCTGCTCGTGCTGATGCAGCCAGTCCAGGATGCGCTGCGCCTTGACCGGCCCCATCGCTCGGATGCCGCCATACCAGCGCCGGCCCATGCCGTTAACGCGGTCCACCAACTGTGCCAACGTCACCACGCCAGCAGCCTCCAACAGGCGCGCCAAGTCCGGATGCATCCACGACCGCACCGCATCGCCGGGCGACGGCGGCTGCACCACCAGGGCCTCCAACCACCTCAGCGCTTCGAGCTGCTTGGCCACCAGGCGCTGACGACGTTTGAGACGGGCCCCGGCCCGCCCAAAGGCCTGCTCGTACGCAGCCAACTGCTCGACCGCGCCAAACTCCTCCAAGCCGTGATCGGCCGCGAAATCCTCCAGGCTGGGCAAGCGCTGCTCGCCCTGCACCAGCTTCGCGGCATCAATGCGTACGAGCCGAGCGGTGCCATGACGCGCACCGCGGTGAGCCGCCGCGGCGAATTCATCGCGAATCCAAGTGATCGTCGCGTGGATGCGGCGCAGATCGCGGCCGTCTCCGTCGACGCGCAGGTACCGATCCCAGCTCTCGCGCAGATCCAGCCCCTGCAGCACGCAACGCATGAAGGCGAAGTGCTCCAACCCAAGTCGACGAGGGCGCGCACCCGCCGCAGAGCTCCGCGACGGCGAGGACAGCGTCAAAGACGTCAGCCGCGACACCGCAACTCTCGTCTTACGGGCGCCTGGTACCCCGAACCCACCGGCCCGGCCCCTGCCACGGCCCGCGCGAACGTGTTGCCACGCACATCCCGACCACCGACTCTGCAAGTTTGGGAAAGCACAGATTTTTCTTTCAGATCAACAACTTGGAGTAGTGCTGCACAAGCCAACCCACTTTTTTCCCACTTTCCTAGCACCATGATAAGTATTCTAATCGTGGGCAATTTGGCGGGTGAGGGCTAACAGTCCTCAGCTGGCGAAGACACTACGCGGTCAAGCGTGGGAACTGTCCGGAGCAACATCTACGATTGGCATGACCGGATCCCGGAGGCGCCCCATCAGGTTCTTGACGCCCTCGCCAGCTATGTACGCTTTGATCCATGACCGCCAATCTATGAGGCTGGACGTACACACCCAGTGGTCAACACGGGGGATTCGTCTGTCTCGCAGACAATGCTCCCAGCAAGTTCTGACCTTCTAGTGGTCCAGACCGCTGATCTTTGGCTGGGCACTCATCGCTCCAGCTGAGTTAGGAGCGTCGCACGTTGGTCGGGTTTTAAGGCACGCACTCCTCGGTTCTCCATTGAGACGCCACGGGATCAAGGTCTTCCCAACAATAGCGATTGCGCTCGCTCCTACCTCACAGCCCCTATCAACAGATGTCGGAAAATTTGGATGGCTCTCGAGGTGCGTCACCAAGTTGAAAACGTCCAGCACTGAATCGAGAGCGTGCTGGATTGCCAACGTGTTGTGGCAGCCGCTCCAATGGACGGAAGGGAGACTGGCAACCTGGTTGCCAGGCACGTCAAACCTATGACTTCAACGCAGTTGCGATCGACTTCAACACCGTCATATGCCGATCATCGCTAACGTAGGTAGCCTCGATCCGGACGGTTAGCCGGCCTGCCCGATCCATCGACCAGCGGCCAATCAGCTTTCCATCGACTTCCAGCACTTGATGGGTCTCTTCGGTAGAGTCAGGAAGTGTTGCGCCAACAAGCGCAGCAACAACAACAGCAGCCGATTTCGGGCGCTCTTGCATGCGGAGCTTTTCCGCGCGACGCAACACGCCCTTTCGGTCAGTTTCTAGTGCGGCAGTAATGCTTTTTGCGTGTCGATGCTGAATATCCAACGCAGATCTGAAGCACTCTACAACAGGGGCAGGAAGGTCCGCCACGAGTAGAACGTTAGCGACCCAGGTGTGCGAAACACCGAGCGCTTCCGCAAGCCTGCGATTGGATGGGTAAAGTTTTTCGTCGAGAGCACGACGATACATTGCACCTTGCTCGTATGGAGAGAGATCCGCGCGCTCCCTGTTTTCTCGATCCATCGCCGAGAACAAGTCATGGTCCGACACTGTGCTTGTGTCGACTGTGGCGAGAACGGGCAACCCCAACTCACTGCAAGCCCGATGCCGCCGGTGTCCAAAGACAATTTCGTACTTGCCAGGCTGGTCAAGCAGCACACGGACACAGATCGGTTGAACGTTGCCGCCAGCAAGTTCGATATCCTGTTTCAGTCGAGCAAACTCCGCGGTTCTAAACGAATCGGGATGTCGGTTAGCCCATCTGCTGGGCACGATCGACTGCGGATCAAGTTTCTTCGTCGGTACTGAGCCCTCGTGCTCTTTGAGCCTTTCCCGCAGTTTGCCAAGCTCACCCTCAGCAGCCAGCATCTGCCCGCGGAACTGCAACATCTGGCCGGGCCCAGTTCTAGGTGCCGCTCCGATCGTGACAGGCGGGAACTTTGGAGGTTGTTGTACGCCGCCACCTGACGAGCCATCGGTTGGCTCAGCACTTGGTGCACCGACGCCGATCTGCTTCGCTATTGGTTGCTCTTCGGGCAATTGCAAATTCTCAGTCATCGCGAGAAGCTTCGACTTGGTGCTCATTTCAGCCCCCTTCTAGCCTGGCAACCAGGTTGCCACTCGAAATTAAAATGTCGCTTGTGCGAGTCACCACTCACCGATTTCCGCCCTGGCAACCAAGTTGCCAGGGCCAGGAACAATGGCTGACTCAGTCCGAAGTGGCAACCAGGTTGCCACTCTTGTTTCAACCTCATCCCACCACCCCACGAACGCGCCACGCCTCGACGACAGACTCCTCGACAAGGTCAACAAAACGGTCATATGTGTCGATGGCACGCTTGAAAGTCTTCGCCGCCCCGTCGTACTTCTGAACGTCATAAACCGTCGCGAATTCCGCAGCCTTATTTGTCGTGACAGAGGTTTTGGGGATCTCCACAGGCAACACAAACTCGCCGTACGTCGACTGAATCCATTGCCTAACAGCCGGTGACGCCGCATCCGACTGGTCCACGCGGCTCAACAGTACGTGCAAGAAGTCAAAGACTTTCCGCTCACCCTCGGGCTCTTGCTGATCAAGGTTGGCCCCGAGATCAGCGAGCAAAGACCAAAATTGAGCCGAGCTGGCGAAGTCCAAGCCTGACGGCGGGACAGGAACAACAACACCGTCTGCAGCCCACAGCCCATTGATCGTCACATACGAAAGCGACGGGGGAGTGTCGATCACGATCACATCGTACAAATCTCGGACAGGCTCAAGCCCCGCGTTCAGAACGTCCCAAAACTTGGCCCCTGCTTCCTGCATTTGCCGCGCGGGAAGGGCGAACTCTGCTGAGAACAAGAAAGGAGCAGCGGCAACCAAATCGATGCCATCCCAGTATGTAGAGCGAATAGCCGGTGTGATGTCATCGCTTGTGCCATTGCACAGTGGCGCGATCGTCATCTCTTCGCTCACCTCAGCCTCGGGAAGGATGCCGTGTAGTGTGGTGAGCGACCCTTGAGGATCAATATCGATCGCAAGGACTCGATGACCTCGAAGGCTTAACCCTTGGGCCAAGATCATGGCGCTCGTCGTCTTCGAGACACCTCCCTTGAAATTTGCGACAGCGATGCAAATAGCGCGCTGACCTGAAGGCCGCATCTTCTCGTGACGATAGGAGTGAGTCCATTGTCTCGTCTCAGACAAAGTGAACTCTCGCTTCCCTCCAGTTGGAGTCAACCGACCAGGAGGAAGATCTCCCTTTGAAATTCTGTAGTTAACGTGAGCTTTGTCGACACCACATAAGGCCGCCACCTGGGCTGCCGAATACATAGGCGAGATCTTGCGCGCCTCCGGAGCAAGAAGGCGTCCTCGGATCTGCTCGACCATGCTGGAGGCACGCGTCGCCAAGGCCAGAATTCGAGGCATATCGATCAACTGCCGCGGAGAGATCGAGGAGGAGGATGCGGGACTGGCAACCTGGTTGCCAGTTCCGGCCGGGTTAGGTTCTGCTATCAATGACGCCACGTTTGCCCTCATTCGTTGGAATTTGACTAGTTTACCGATATCCGACGAATAGCCAAAATACACCAAACACCACAAAGAAAAACTGTGAGAGTCTTTGGGGAAGGTGACGATTGAGCGACCGGGGCAAGCGGACAACTGTGAGCCTTTTTGGGGAAGCCGGGCCGAATCTGACGTCGGGAGACGCCACCAGCCCCGCGAATCACGATCGCGAGGTGGTCAAAGATCCCCGGTTCCCCATGTCCACTCTCTAACTTCCCCAAATTCTCTCTACATTGCGCGTACAGAACCCCATCTCCACTCCGCAACGTCCCCAAAAAATCTCCGCGAAGTGCACATATCCACTCTTCAAGAATCGCCTAAGTCGTTGTATTAATGGCACTTTTCCACCATCCAACATATCAAGTCTTTAAGTGTTAGTTCTCAAAATCTCAAGGCCGAACCACGGACTGATCACTTTATTGTGAATTGACACAATCACAATACAACGCCAAGATGGCGAACGAGCACTTCGAGAAAGACGCGAATGGGGCAACAGGAGCCCGACGGCACCCCTACCTCTGTGAAAAAAGCGAGATCACCGAGAGCAGCGGAGGTGGCAACTCGTACAGACGATCAGTCTCTGGCCAAAGCCAACGAGGCCATCGCAATACGTCCTAAGCGCGGGAAGCTGACACTGCTCTCTAGACGCATCTACAACGTCTTCCTGTATCACGCACAACAACAAGGGGTGGAGAAGCCAAGCTACTCGATCTTGCTGTCCGAATTGATCGACGATGCGAGGTTCACCTCAAACAACACCGAGCTGTTGAAATCGCACATCCGCGATATGCAAGCTACGACAATTGAGTGGTACACCAGTGCCGGTCAAACTCGACAATGGACGTCCACTCAACTCCTTGGCCCAGTGGTGATTGATGAGCCAGGCCGGGGCAGGGCCTGCACGATCACGTGGACGTATCCCGAGCCGATCCGGGACCGCCTCGTTAAGCCAGCTCAGTACACCCGAGTGCTGCTAGAAATCAGCTCCCAGATGCGAAGCTACGCAGCTTCGGTCCTGTACGAGTTGGGAGCCAGATACCTCACCTCTCCAGGCCGCCTCACCATGCGCGAAGACGTAATCTGGTGGGCATCCGTCCTGACTGGCAGAAGCGACATCACTACCGTCGACTACCGCATCTTGCATCGGGACACGATCAAGAAGGCACTCGCCGAATTGGATACATTGTGTGAGGACTTCCGATTGGAAGTGGTCGAGCACAAACGCGGTCGTAAGGTAGAAGAGCTGCAGTTTCGTGTGCTGCCAAAACCTCAAGCCAGCCTGTCAGGTCTGCGAGATTCCGCGAAGAACGTTTTTGACCTTGAACTCGTCGAGCGAGTCATCACCATTGGTTTCAAACGTGGGGACGCGCAAGACTTGTATGCGGTGACAGACGAAGGTGCCCTCCGTGCGGCAGTCGAGCACGTTGAGCAGCGCATGAAGAACACGGCGCTGCCGCCACTGAACTCTCCGCCAGCATACTTGCGCGATGCTTTGAAGAAGCAATACGCTGGGGCAGGGGAAGGCGACAAGTTGGCCTCAGAAGTAGCTGTGCCACGGCCAAGCATAGACGAGCGCCTTCAGCGGCTGCGAGAGGAATGGCAGCACCACCAAGCAATTCAGGCGAAGTCGCTTTTTGAAGAGCTACCGGAGGCTGAAAAAGCTAGGCACATTGCCAAGTTCGAGGAAGAGCGGCTGAGCGAACTGGCATCACCTATTGCGAAGGCTTGGCGGCGCGATGGTGTGAAAAGCCGCATTGCAGCTAGCTCATTCTTTCGCTGGCTCGCTGCTTGGATGTGGCCTGGCGAGGTCACCGACAAGCAGTTGCTTGAGTTCGCGATGGACCGTGCTTCTTGACGTTGGCGCGCCATACTGCCCCATATTGGGAATCAATTTGTGAGCATTGTTCGTGGCACACTCCGAAGACGCAGAGGACCTCAGCTCCACTCACCAATGGCAGCTGCGTGCCGGTACGGCAAAGTCCAGGGCCGCCCATGCCTACGAGCGGCTGCTGTCGCTAGCTGAACGCAGCGACAGCGGCCAGATCCGGGTGATCGCCCAATTCCTGGCCAGCACCTACAACGGTCAGGCGTTTCCCTTCGACCCGTTCGATTTGCGCGTGGTGGACGTGGCCATCGGCGACGACATGCTGGCTTGTCTCGATGCCCTGCGCTGGGCCAAGGCGGATTTGTACAAGCTCGTGCCGGACGGCGATCAGCGGGTGAGGGCGGTCATCGACGATTGGGGCCTGAAGTGGCCCGACGAGGATTGATTCTCCCTGCTGGCCAGCGCCGGGTAAGAATCAGCGCCGAGGGGGATTTCTCCTCGTGATTCACGCCGAGCGCGAGCTCGCGATGAGGTGGTGCAGTGTTGCGCAGCTGGTGTGAATGGTGCTCGTTTTTTCGTACGTGTAATCGGTATCGATACCAAAGTGGGTGGCATCCGCTGCTTGCTACTTGGGCGCAGTCTTGCTATCTTGGTAGGAATTCTTCCTACCGAAACGCGAGAGGTACGTCATGACCACTGCAGAGAAGATCAGCATCGCTTTGCCGCCAGAGATGGTGGCCATTGTGCGGGGGGCCGTCGCTACCGGCGAGTACGCATCGAGCAGCGAGGTCGTGCGCGACGCCCTGCGCGACTGGACGCACAAGCGCAGCCTGCGTCAGCAAGGCGTAGCCGAGTTGAGGGCGACGTGGCAGGAGGCCCTGAGCGACAAGCGGCCCGGCGTCGGTGCAGATGAGGTGCTGGACCGTCTTGAGCGCAAGTACCAGGCGATCGTCGACGCGGCCGGTGGTGCGGCGCCCTGATGCGGCTCGAACTCTCTGCCTTCGTCGAGGGCGATCTCGATGACATCGCTAGCTACATCGCCGAGGACAACCCGCGTCGGGCCCTCACCTTCATTCAGGAGATTCGATCTAAGTTCGCTGTAGTCGCGCGCGATCCATTGATCTATCAGTTGCGTCCCGACATCGGTGAGCAAGCGCGCATGGCCAGCCTCGGGCGGTACGCCATCCTTTTCCGTGTGGTGGGTGAGGTGGTGCGCATTGAGCGTGTGACCTTTGGTGGACGAGATCTGCCGTCGATCTTCGATCCCAACTGAACCATGGTGGTCGGCCATGATCTCGGCAAGCTGCGGTATCTGCCGCTGCAGCCGGACACGGCGGTGTTGATCGATGAGTACCTGCAGGTGGCCGGGCATAGGGAGGTATTCGCCTCACCGCCGTTCCGGCCGGCGCAGGATGGGCGTCTGGGCCCGGCCGCTGAGGGGGTGTCCAACATGCACTTGACGCGCAAAACGACTTTGAAGGTGAGCCAGTGCCGCGCTGTCGGCCCTGAGTGCAATCAGACCGGTGATGCTGAGCCGGTCTCGGCGGCATCGAGCTGGGCCTGCAACGCTTTGCAGGACGGTGCGCACACGTTCTGGACCTTACCCAAGAGGGTGCGGGTCTTCAGTGAGGGCCGCGGCCGATGTTTGCCGCACAAGAAGCACGACATGGTGGCCATCAGGAAAGTCGTGCCGCCCCTCGCAAACGGAGAGCCTGACCTGCCCCCTTCAGCCGTACCAGTCATTCGGTTGGGGTGACCTGCCCCCTTCAGCCGTACCAGTCATTCGGTTGGGGTCGTGGGGTTGAAGGTTAATGGATCTGGGCAGGGATCTCGTGACGAGCGGCGTCGCCTGCCTGTCGACGCAGTTGCTCGGCATACCTGGCTGGCGGTATGCGGCCAATGCTGCTGTGAGGTCGAACCTCGTTGTAGTCGCTGCGCCAGGTGGCGATCTCGGTCCGGGCCTGGCGTAGGTTCTGGAACCAGTGCTCGTTGAGGCACTCGTCGCGGAACTTGCCGTTGAAGCTCTCGATGTAGCCGTTCTGCATGGGCCTGCCGGGCTCGATGAGGATGTGCCGGATGTGGTGCTCCTGCGTCCAGGCGATGAAGGCGCGGCTGGTGAACTCCGGGCCGTTGTCGGTTCTGACGGCGCCCGGATAGCCCCTGAAGCGCGCCGCCTGATCCAGCAGCCGGGTCACGTACAGGCCGCTGATGCCGTAATCCACAGCGATCTCCACGCACTCGTGGCTGAAGTCATCGGCCACGGTCAGGCACTTGATGCGCCGCCCATTGGCCAGGCTATCGCTGACGAAGTCCATGCTCCACACCTCGTTGATACGTTGGGCGATGTTTAGCGGCGTGCGCTCCATGATCGGCCGCTTGGCCTTCTTGCGCTTGCGCACCGCCAGGTTGGCCGCGCTGTAGAGCCGGTACACCCGCTTGTGATTGACGCCCGGGAAATCGCCCCGCAGCAGGTCGTGCACGCGCCGGTAACCAAAGCGCCGTCGGATGTGCGCGATCCCGACGATCTTGTCCTTGAGCGCCTGCGTCTGCGCACTGGGCACCGGCGGGTGCCGGTAGCTGTCTCGGCTTAGCCCCACAAGCCTGCATGCGCGACGCTCGGACAACTGGTGCTCCTGCACCAGCCGCGTGATCATCTCGCGCTTGGCCTGTGGGGCTACCTTTTTACCCCGAGCACGCTCCTGAGCGCATGCATGTCCAGGTGCGCCTCGGCCAGCAGGTGCTTGAGCTTGGCGTTCTCCGCCTCCAGCTCGCGCAGCCGCCGCGCCTCCGACACCTCCATGCCGCCAAACTTGGCGCGCCACTTGTAGAACGTGGCGTCCGAGAACCCGCCCTTGCGGCAGATCTCAGCCACCGCCATGCCGGCCTCGGCCTGCTTGAGGAACCCGATGATCTGTTCCTCAGTGAACTTGCTCTTCCTCATGTCCGCGATTCTCCTGAATGGCGGACCCCTTGCTACTTCTGATTGGTACGGCCTGGGGGGAGCAGGTCAAGCCGGCAGGTTTCTGCAGGTAGCGCAGCCCATCGGCATCCATCGTGCTCTTGCTGTCATCCTTGTTCTTGTTGGTGGCCATGTGGTCGGTGCTTGTTGTTCGTTGGGGATGATCGACGGGGGACATTTTGGGTCAATCGATGTCCTCGGTGGTGCTGCTCGATAGGGTCCGCGGAGAGAGCCGCATTGGGGATGCCTTCTGATGATCTCAGCGTCCCGCGTTGACGCTGGGGGTGGGCGAGTCGCGTGAGTCGTTCACAGCGTCGCCGCTGACCTTGAGCTCGAAGCGAATCCCGAGTGCTGCGGCCATGGGCATGGCCAGCTCCAGGCTGCCAGACGTGCCACCTTGAACTGACTGACGGTCGGGGTTTCAAGCTCCGTATGGGTGATGTCTGAATAGCGCTGGTGAGCCGCCCCATTCTTGCGAATGCTGGGTTTTCGGGATTGGGTGGCCTTCCTTCGCGGGAGTGAAGGCCACGCACTTCTCGCGTCTAATCTTCCTTCGCAAGAAAGTGTTTGTCGTCGATGCAATCCTCTGATGACATTTTCTTGCCTTCAAGGGAAGGATTGAACATGAAGACCATCGTCCTCGCGAACCAGAAGGGTGGGGTGGGGAAGTCGGCCACGGCGTGCTTGTTCGCGCACTACCTGGCGCAACGCGGACAACGCGTGCTGGTAATCGACCTTGATCACCAGGGGAACCTGAGCCGAGCCTTGAGGAGTTCGGGTCGGGTGGATCTGGCGGGGATTTCTGCTTCGCAGGTCTTGGTGGACGCTCAGGCCCATGTGGTGCCGGGCGCGTTTGTGCTGGCGGAGGCGGATGGCACGCAGCTGCTGGGCCTGGAGCGGCAGCCCGAGCAGCACAACCGGTTCGCGGGCAACCTGCGTGGCTTCTTGCGGCGCATGGAGGGGCGCTTCGATGTCTGCGTCATCGACACGAACCCCAATCCGGACATTCGTGTCGTCTCGGCATTGGTGTCGGCGGACTTTGTGCTCTCACCCGTTCAGCTCAATCAGGAGGCCATCGATGGGATCGCGGCGTTGCTGGGGCATGAGCGGGTGGGCATACGGCGTATTCAGGCCCGGCTCAATCCGGGGATCAAGCTCATTGGCATCCTGCCCACGTTGGTCGAGCCCACGCCGTTTCAGAAGCGGAATTTTGCGAAGTTGATCCAGCACTACGCCAGCTTGCTGATCAAGCTGCAGGGATCGTCAGGCTTCGCGTTGATCCCAAAGCGCTCGGCCATTGCTGAAGCCCAGGCGGCCGGTGAGGTGCTGTGGGAGATGAAGAAGACCGCAGCACGCGAGGCGTGGAAAGAGATCGAGCCCAGCATGGCGCAGATCGCGCGGGCCATGCAGCTTGACATTGGGGGAGACGTTGGGGTCGGCGTGGGAATGGGTGTCGAGGCGGATGCCGGGCTGGTGGACGCCATGCAGGGAGCATGATGTGGAGATCGACCTCTCGGCGTTGGACGCCGTCATGGGGGCGCCGGGGCACGAGGATCCCGGACCCCTCCTCGGGTCGCCGCTGAGCCTGCCCGTTGCGCTGATCGACGAAGACCCCGACCAGCCGCGCACCGAGTTCGATGAGCAGTCGCTCGGCGAGTTGGCGACCACGATTGCTGAGCGTGGCGTGCGTCAGCCGATCTCGGTACGAAGCCACCCTGGCCAGCCTGGTCGGTGGATGCTGAATTTCGGCGCTCGGCGGCTGCGGGCTTCCAAGCTTGCGGGCAGGGCAGTGATCCCGGCCTTTGTTGATGAGACCGCCGACACTTATGACCAGGTCGTTGAGAACGAGCAGCGTCAGGGTCTGCAACCCCTGGAGCTTGCCTTGTTCATTGCGCGCCGACTCAGGGCAGGGGACAGTCAGGCTGACGTTGCTCGCCGGCTGGGCAAGAGCCGGATGTATGTCACCTACTTGTGCACGCTGATCGATGCGCCGGATTGGTTGATGACCATCTACCGGACCGGCAAGTGCCGTGGCGTTGCCGAGCTGCACGAGCTGGCCCGTTTGCGTGAGACCGCGGGTCCGGTGCTCGAATCATGGGCAAGTGCGCGGGCGACGATCACGCGCACGGATGTGCGGGAATTCAAACTGCAACTGGCTGACAGCGGGATCGTTGACACGTCGCCCGCTGTCGCGTCAGCCGCGAGGTTGAAGGGCGATCCCCACACGTCCCCAGAGCAGGCCGCATCCGGCATCAACATCGTTGGGTATGCCAATGAGCCCGTGTCGACCGTCCCGCAGATGGCTCCTCATCAAGCGCCATCTGCGGGCAAGGCGCCACGGTCCGAGCGGACCGACCATGTGGCCGACCGTGCGAGCGGTGTCGCAGGCCGGCTAACGCTGGTGGCCTTGTGGCGACATGAGGAGGTCGAGCTGGTGCTCGACATGGTGCCTCAGGACGCCGGCCACTTCTTCATCCGAGGGCTCAAAGGTGCTGAGCAACAGCGCCAACAACAGCAGGTCATGGCCAGCGAGCTGACGCTGTTGCGGTTCGATGCAAAGGCGCGTATCGCCTCATCGTGATGGTGGGAAGGTTGGGCCCGTTCGTTCACCCCGTTCGCCCTTTGGTCCGCTCTCCGGTCCGACGGTACATTGATCACCAGCGAGAATCACCGCTGATCGATCTACCTGGCGCGCTCAAACGATGACCACCCCTTTTGCTCCGTTGACGGATGATGAGTTCGAGGAACTTGACCAGTTCCTGCTGTACGACGTCGACACGGAGGAGGGCATGACGATCGACACCATGGATGGCTTTTTGCATGCCATCGCCATGGGTCCCACGACGGTATCGCCGAATCAGTGGTTGCCCAAGATCTGGGGCACGACGCAGATGATGCCGCCCATGGAGTCGCTTGAACAGTTGAACCACATCCTGGGCCTGGTCATGCGCTATTACAACGGCATCATCGCCGGCCTGGATGCCGATCCACCGGAAATTACCCCCTGCTGGTCAGTGAGGATGTTCGAGGGCCAGAGCTTTGACGATGCAGAAGGCTGGGCACACGGCTTTGTGACGGGGATGCGGCTGTGCTGGAACGACTGGCTGCCGTTGCTGTCGACCCCTCAGGGGCAGGCCTGGTTCAGGCCCATCGCGCTGTTGGGAGAAGACGACTACTCAGCGGACCAGGATGAGCTCACCAAGACGCCGGCCCAGAGGGCCGCCATCGGTCTGCAGATTCCTGGATCGGTTTTGGACATGCATGCCTATTGGCTGCCGCTGCGTCAGGCGATCTATGAACGCGAAGCGGCCAAGGCCATGCAGCCCAAGGTGGGCCGTAATGAGCTCTGTCCTTGTGGCAGCGGGAAGAAGTTCAAGAAGTGCTGCGGTGCAGCGGATCTTCTGCATTGATTCACACTGAAGAGGCGTTGGTCCATGAGGCGGTTCCCCCGGGCCGATGCATTGCAGATCGGCTTCTCAGTCGACGTGAACCGCAACGGTATCGAGCACCTTGCTTCCAGAGAAGATGCATTCGAGCTTCTCATTCAGGTAGTCCGACATCACGGGGTGTAGTGGCAACGTCAGCCCTGAATGACGATTGCATTCGCTGAAGTCGATGCCCTGTTCGTGTGCGAGCCGACAGGCATTGATGTACTCGTGCATCAATCCAGCGAACTCGATGAACGGATGGTTGCCGATGCCAGCCGCCGTCCTATAGAAGTCGTCGACCGCGCGCTGCATCTTTTGCAGGGCTGCCAGTCGTTCGTCTGCGGTCATCATCCGAATCTCCCAGAAGCTGTTGTGGCGCTGCACTCGCAGAGGGTGACACAACTTGATGTGGGTGCTGCCTCTGCTGTGGCTGCCTTTGCGGTAGTGCCAAGTATCCCCGATGAGAAGTGGCGATGAGAGGTAGCGATGGGCTGGTGGTGGTCTGGCGATGGGCTGGTGATGGGCTGGTGATGTGACCCGCGCTTGGTTCGGTGGCTATCAATGGGTGTTCTCTCGGTGTCTGCCGAGGGACGGTGTCGGGCCGCCTGTGCTTGCCCGCAGGTGCAATCCACCGTAGTTGTTCGTCGCTGGTTTGCTGCGTGTAAAACGGTTTTACACGCCGGCCGGTGTGGCTTCGCCCGCGACCGCGGGCTGCGCGCTTCGCTTGCTGGGTACTGATGGTTGCGGGACGGTGGTGTGCGAAGAGGGGGCTTGCTGTTTCCCCCACGGTACCAGCTCGTTCTCGCGTTCAAGGTCTGCGCCTGAGCTGCTTCGCATCTCAGGCTTGCGGCCTTGCGGCCGTCTTCGAACCTTGAGCGCTGCGCTGCGAGCTGGTTCCTTTTGGTCACAGGCAATCCCGCCTGATACCCAAGGAGATCCGTATGTCGCAGCTTGCGCTTTCTTTCGTTGCTCATTCCGATGTGTCCATCGGTGCTGATGTCGCTGATGGCCCGCGTGCGGTTGCCACGTCGTTGATGGTGCGAGAAGGGGCGGGGGGCTACCGGTGCGCGAGTGATGACGAGGTCATCGCAGCCGCGCGCCGCGTGCTCGGTGAGCGGGTTCGCCGGGGCATGTGCTTGGACTCCCCGCAGACCGTCAAGAGCTACCTCAGTTTGCACATGGCGACGCTGGAGCACGAGGTGTTTTCAGTGGTTTTCGTCGACGTGAAGCATCAGTTGATCGCGGTGCGAGAGATGTTTCGAGGCACGTTGAATCAGACCTCGGTCTACCCGCGTGAGGTGATCAAGGAGGCGCTGGCACTCAATGCCGCGGCGGTGCTGCTGTGTCACAACCATCCGTCGGGCCATGCGGAGCCATCTCGGGCTGATGAGTACCTGACCAAGCAACTCAAGGACGCGCTGGCACTGGTCGACGTGCGTGTGCTCGATCACTTCATCGTCGCGGGCGACACGGTGCTGTCCTTTGCCGAGCGTGGGTTGCTCTGAAGGGCGGGGCTTCGGCCCCGCTTTTTATTCCTTCGATGCCAGGCTCGGCAAGCCTCGCGGAGCTCTGGTCGGGACCACCCCTCAGGGTGGCCGATGAAGGTCGTTTGACGCTTAGGGGCCAGCCCCCCGGCGGCGGTCAAGGGTGCGCAGCGCGGAGCGCTGCTTAGCTGCGCCATCTGGGCCGGTCTCCCCAGCCTTCCGCACGCCTTGCGGTTCCCTTCAGTCGTTTGTGCAGGCTGGGTGATCCCCCTCCGGCCCATCTGCCCTTGCCCTGTGCACCCCCCGGTCTCGCCGACGGGCGTCGGGCATGCGCACCAGCCCAAACAGCCGGCTGCGCAGCCCTCAAGCCCTACATCTCAAAGGCAGATCAACCATGAAGACGACCCAACCTGAAGTTCAAGCTGAAGCCCGTATTGCTTCCCGCATTGATTCACGCATGGTCCATGGCGCGCCGCGCGCCGACGTGTACGACCGCGTGACACAGCGCATCGTCACCGCGCTGGAAGCGGGTGTGCGCCCCTGGTCCAAGCCGTGGACGGACACTGGTCGCAAGGCGCAGATCATGCCTTTGCGCCACAACGGCACACCATACCGGGGTGTGAACGTCCTGCTGCTGTGGGCTCAGGCCATGGAGTGTGGTTACACCATGCCGGTGTGGATGACCTACAAGCAGGCCCAAGCCCTGGGTGCTCAGGTGCGCAAAGGAGAGCAAGGCAGCCTGGTGGTGTTTGCCAACCGAATGACCAAACGGGAGACCGACGAGGAGGGCACCGAGACCGAGAAGGAAATTGCCTTCTTGAAGGGTTACACCGTGTTCAACGTCGAGCAGATCGACGGCTTGCCTGAGCAGTACTTGCCGCCGCCGTCGGCCGCACCTGCGTCTGAGATACCTGCGTTCGAGATCATCGAAGGGGCCGAGCGCTTCTTCGCGAACACAGGGGCGCGGGTCTTTGAAGGAGGTGACCGGGCCTTCTATGCGCCGGGGCCGGACTGCATCCGGCTGCCCTTGGCACGCTCATTCAAGGACGCCCAGAGCTACGCCGCCACGAAGGCGCATGAGTTCATTCACTGGACGGGGCACCAATCGAGGCTGGCCCGCGGCTTTGGGGCAAGGGGGTATGGCGATGACGCCTATGCGACTGAGGAGCTGGTGGCTGAGCTGGGCGCTGCCTTCTTGTGCGCGGATCTTGGCATTGCGGATGAGCCGCGCGAGGACCATGTGGCCTACCTGGGTAGCTGGCTCAATGCGCTGAAGAACGACAAGCGGCTGATCTTCAAGGCCGCAGGGCACGCGCAGCGTGCAGCCGACTACCTGCATGGGCTGCAGCCCAAACCGCAGACCGATTGAGCTTCTGGACCGCGCAGGGGACAGGCCCCCTGCGCTTTGTAAAGCGGTTCTACAACCGGCTTGGGTGTCGGGGGCCTGGGCTATGGGATGCCTGTCTGATGGGGTCATTGCGGGCCTGGTTCCAGGTCCGGTGTAAAACGGTTTTACACCGCACCCTCATCGACGTCCCGAGTGAGGGTGAAGCGAATAGGAGGGCAGGATAGGCTGAGTGCCGTCGTTTGTCATACGCGCGTTGCGCGGCGTGGGTCCACGTGATCGGTGGTGATCGGTGGTGTCGATCACGGGGACCCGCAGCTGCTTCGATCCACTCCCCGGTTTCACGATGGTGCCGGCGGTCGAAGCTTCAAACTGGCCTCCTGCGCAGGCCCTTCAAACTCAATCAACATTGCTGGGCTTGATGAACATCAGGTCTCCTTGAGCAGCAGTGCCCCCCGCCTTCGAGGCAGGAACAAGAAGTTGCACGCGCCCAAGGGCCCGCATGGTCGTCTGAGAAATCAGGGAGGAGCGCCTTTGCAACGTCGAGAACTCTTGTTCGCAGCCATAGCCTTTGGCAGCTGCGCTGGTGGCTACGCCACTCCCCTTATGGGACAGTCCCTTGCGGCGAGTCAGGGCCCTGTGCCCGATGCCAGTCGCAACTTGGATCGGCTGAAGGACCCCGCGTCGTTGGTGGTTCGAGGGCGGATCCAGCGTGGTGTGGCGATGGATCGCGCTGGCCAGATGCGCTATACCTGTGATGCGCGGGAGCTGCTCTCCCTGCCGTGCCAGCGCATCGCCACATCTACGATCTGGACGCCGCGGCAGACCTTCGAGGGACCAGCATTGGCCAGCGTGCTCCAGCATGTGGGCGCCCGTGGGCGGCAGCTGCGGTTGGACGCGTTGGACGATTACCGCGTGACTATCCCCTGGGAGGACATGGAGCGTTACGGCATCATCTTGGCGCACAGTGCTGACGAGCAGCGACTGCGGCCTGGTCGATTCGGGCCGTTGTGGTTGGTCTATCCTCGCGACCAGTTCGCGTCTGAGCTGGAAGGACCGATGGCGCAGGCCAAGTTCATCTGGCAAGTGCGGAGCATCGAGGTCTTATGAGCGTGTGCGCAGATCACCCGAAAGCACAGTCATGACAGATGCGCCTATGCCTCAAAGGAGCCCACAGGGGCTCGGAAAGCCTCTAGAGCTTGTTGCTGCGGCCGCGCCGGCCGGACCGGCCGGACTGGCCAAAGAGGTCGGGTTGGCAACACCGTCAACGGCATGGCATGCCTGGTTCCAGAACCGATTTCTTCTGGTTTGGGTTGCAGCGCTGACCGTCATCATGACCATCGGATTGTTGGCGCTGGATCATCGCGAACAACAGCTGTTGGCCGCAGAGGGCGACCACGAAGGCTATGCGTGGCATGTGGCCCAGTACCAACTTGCGCTTGAGCGAGTGCGGGGAGGGCTGCAGGCGCTCACCCAAAGCCAGAACATCCGTCAGACCCATAGCCAACGAAGCGATGAGCCGGCACTTTCGCTCATCACGCAGGCCGCCGTTCTTGCTTCACGTACACATGTGATCACGGACGACTCTGAATATGCGGCGTTCTTCCGGCGGCTCATGTCGTTCCAGGAGGTGGCCAGCTCGATGCAGGCCTTCAATGCCGAACTGGACACAGTGGTTCGGGTGGACGTAGCGGGGGATGGGCTGGCCGTGGGTGAACGGGCGGTGGATCAACCTACTGCGGTCCTTCGCGCAAAGGCTGCCACGTTGCTGAAGTCGCTGGACGCAGTGAATGCGTTGGCCATCGAGTTTGCCAACGACGTTCGGGCCAATGAAGTGCGAGCTGCCGAGAAGCGTCAACGCGGCTTCGAGCGATATCGTCAGTGGCTGCTGGTGGTCATCAGCGTGGCCATGGGGGGATTGTTGTTTTGGGTTGGGCAGTTGGACCGCGCGCGCAAGGCGCTGTGGCGCACGGCTGCGCAGCGCCAAAGTGCACTGGAGGCTGAGCGATGCGCACGGGCGCAGCTGCAGGAGGCCCACCAGGCGAAGAACCAGTTCATGGGCATGGTCAGTCATGAGCTGCGTTCGCCCTTGCAGAGCATTCTCTCGGCGCTGGATCTGCTCGATATTCGCTATCGCCGCCAGGCCGCACGTGCGGAGCACGGCGAAGGGGATGATCCGCATAGGCTTCTGATCGATCGCATTCGGCGGGCGTCCACGGGCCTGGAGGCGCAGCTTCGCGACCTGCTGACGCTGGCCCAAGGCGAGGCCGGTGTCCTGGAGCTTCGCCCCGAGCCCTTCGAAGCAGTGGCCCTGGTGGAGGATGTGGTCGAGCAATGGCAAGGCCAGGCACGAGCGAAGGGCCTGAACTTGAGTGTGATGGCCACCGATGAGCCGCTCTTTGTGGTGGCGGACCCGCTTCGAGTGACCCAGATCATTGGCAATCTGGTGAGCAATGCCGTGAAGTACACCGAACGCGGCGGCATTGAAGTACACGTTGCGTTTGCTTCAAAGAGCTCAGTGCCCGGCGCGGGCCTCGATGCGGGTCAGGCGGGTGAGGCAGGGCACGGTGCAGGGGGGGGCGAATCGAAGTGCTTGATGCTCTGTGTGTCCGATACAGGCCCAGGCATCCCTGACGAGCTGCAGCCGAGAATCTATGGTGCTTGGCGGCGGTTTGGATCGGTGGATGGGAGATCTCATAGCGCTGGCATCGGCTTGGCGATCCTGCACACGGTGGTCCAGCAGCTGGGGGGCTCGGTTGAGCTGCACAGCACAGCGGGGGTTGGCAGTCGGTTCACGGTGCGCGTGCCGGTGGTGTCGCCTGAGTTCCCGGACGGTGTGACTTCGGGCGATGAAGGCGCTCAACGTACCGGTTCAGCACGTTCTTTCAGAACGGCACCCGCGTCAACACCGGCCTCGGCCTCGGCATCAGCCAGCTCTGACAAGGTGGCGCTCGCGCTGCGGCCAACGAGCCCGCGTCTTCTCATCGTTGATGACCGTGTTGACGTTCTGGAAGCCTTGCAATCCGTGGCTGCTGAACTGGGTGTCGCCTGTGATGTTGCCGACGGCGTGGCGGTGGCTGCGAACCTGCTGGCCGCGCGCAGCTATGACACGGTGTTGATCGACCTGAACATGCCGATCAAGTCGGGCCAGGAGTTGGCCTCGGAAGTTCGGCGCAGCCGTGGTCCCAATGAGCACGCCCGCTTGTTGGCCATGAGCGCTGCAGATCTGCAGGGCATCGGGCGCGCTTGGCCCTTCGATGGCTTCTTGTCCAAGCCGGTAGATCTGAGCCGGTTGTCCGCGGCCATCGGCCGGGCCACCCCTGCGTTCGATCCTCCACCCACTGCGGCACCAGGCGCGCGGCGGGGGTTGTCTGCAGAGGTTGCTGTTAGCGTCAGCCCTTTCTAGGCAGTCCAGGCGAGGCTTGGGTGTTTTGCGTTGCTTGCGTGGCGGTTTGCGTGACAGCCTGTTTGAGAGCCAGCGCAAGGGCTTGCTTCAGGGCCGCAGCCACGATGAAGGCACGCACGGGCTTCTCGTAGAACATCAAGCTCCACGTCTGCATGGCGGCCACTACTTCGCCCTCATCGGCGCGCTTGGAGATCAACTGGCCCGTCAACATGGCAATGGGACAGTGCGGATCGGCCACACGGATGGCCTTGACCAGGGACAGGGCGGTGTCCTTACCCAGAATCCAGTCCAGCACGTAGGCATCGAAGGGCTGCACGGTCAGCACCGTACTGAGTTCCTGCGGGCTGTAGAAGGCCTGTGCCGCCAGGCCCGCCTCTCGGAATTGCTCGCTCAAGGAGTCGGCCACATCCCGGTCGTCGTCGAGCACGGCCACGCGGTATCGCCGGGCTTGCTCGGGCACGATGACCACACGTTTGACCGCGTGCAGCGGTGTCACTTGAGGCCGGGGGGGGAGGTGGCCTGCGGGCCAGATTTCCCACTGAGGGAGTGGGGCCTCGACGGAGGCGGTGCTGTCCGCGGACAAGCGGGGCACTTGGTCGTGGGAGAAGTTGGGGGCGTTAGTGGCCGCAGTGACTGATGACGCCAGACCCGCCGCCACAGTTACCGCGACCAGCGATCCCGGCGGCACCACCTCCACAGGCTCTCCGATCCACGCCCGGCACGGCCACCGCAGTCCCTCCACCACGAAGTCCGCAGCGACCGAGCCCTGTTCGTCCTGCAGTCGTGTGGCACCGCTATCGGATCCTCCTGCCCCCCCACTCGCGCCGCTCGCCACCATGTCGCTCAGGGACTCACCGAAGTGTTGGGCGACTCGCGCCACGTCGTCGATGGTCCAGGGGGCGCCGCCGCCCGCATTGCCGCCACCGCCGCTGCCCAAACGACGGTGGGCTTGTGCGTAGCTGAGCCCCAGGATTTCAGCGATCAAGGTGGCCTGTCGGTGACGGGCCACACCCCTGCGGTCCAGCAGGGCGCGCACGAACAACGCGCCCATCGACACCGACGGGCCGGCGCCATCGTTCCCAACTTCCATTTCTGTCATTTTTGATCCTCGTACGGCTCGGATTCTTCCAAAACACGCGCTTGATGCAAGGAATGAGTGCACGCCACGCGGCTGAGGGATGCATTTTGCCCTTCAATGCTAAAAACAGCCTTACGAAGAAACAATATGACGGATAAATTTGCATCCAACGCAATTGCTAAAGAGGCTCTTGCACACAACGAATGGATCAGGGATGGACCACTCACATTTGAAGTACCGGCACGCCTGGGCGCCGGTTTGGCGGGGCTTGGCATTGCCCTTCGGGTTGCTGGTCGGCTTGTTGCTGAGCTGCGCGCCGGCACAGGCCGCCGATGGCTGCAAGGTGCTGCTGTGCATGGCTGGCAACTGGAGAAACATTGCCGCGTGCGAGCCCGAGGTGCGCCAAGCGATGCGCGACGCAGCACGGGGCCGTGGCTGGCCCAGGTGTTCGATGGCCAGCGGTGGGGGGAGCTCTGGGAGCACCAGCAATAGCAGTGGCTCCGGGACGACCGACACGGTGCTCGCCGCAGCGCCCGCTACGCATGCCTCGGAGAACCAATGGGCCTGGGCGCCGGGCAACTGCCCCCAACAGTACACCGTAGAAATCGATGCTGGCTTCAGCGGCCCGAGCTATGTGTGCCGCTACCTGGGGGTCATCAACGTGTGGATCAATGGCCAGCTGTGGTCGCGCACCTGGTGGGACGCGGCCGGTGACACCTCCACCGACTACAGCGAGCAGGCGCGGGCTCAACTGGGGCAGACCATTGATCCCAAGTTCGACAACGATCTGAAGGCCTGGGAGGTTGCCCAAGCGGCTGCTGCAAGTGCCAACGTCAACGTCACTGTCAATTGAGGGGTGCCCAGATGCCTGACCTGCCACCTGGACAGCCGCCCACCCTGACCGAACTGGTCCACCGCTGCGCGCCTCAAGTGCACCCGCACACGCTGACCAAGATCGTCCTCACCGAGTCGGGCGCCAACCCCTACGCCATCGGCGTGGTCGGTGGTCACCTGGCCCGTCAGCCGCGCAACCGCATGGAGGCGATCGCCACGGTGCAGTGGCTCAAACAGCAAGGGCGCAACTTCAGTGCGGGGTTGGGCCAGATCAACGTGGGCAACTGGGCGCGCTTGGGCCTGGACGAGCGCTCGGTGTTTGATCCCTGTGCCAATCTGCGCGCGGCGCAGGCGGTGCTCAAGGACTGCTTTGAGCGGGCGCCGGGGCTGCGGCAAAGCACCCAGCAGGCCTTGCGCCAGGCCTTCAGCTGCTACTACAGCGGTAACTTTTCTACTGGCTTTGAGCACGGCTATGTGGCCAAGGTGGTGGCTGCGAAGTGGCCTCAGGCTGGCAGCGCTGCTGTACCCCGGCAACGCCGGGGGGCCTCGGATGGCTGACTGAGCTGTGAGGCTGCGCAGCCCGCCCCGGGGGGCTGTCGCGCTGAGCCTCCCGTCGTCAGGCGTTTTGACCTTTCAAGATTTCACGGATGCATGGCTGTGCCATGCGGTCCAGGGAGCGTGTTGCCCTCGCGTCTTGATTCATCGATCGATTTCAACCACCCCTCCACAGGAGAGTCTTTATGTCTGCTTCCCCCTTTGCCATGAGCCACAGCGGTTTGCCCTTGTCGCCTCCATCTTCTGCAGCACCGACTGCAGTACCGCATGAAGTACCACCCACGAGCCGCGGTGAGTCGGCCTGGCTGCGCGCACTCACGATCTTTGCCATCGCCGCCGTGCTGAGTCTGTGCTTGCCGCTGCTGGCCCACGCCGGCATTCCGGACAAGCCGGCCACGATCGTCACCAACATCGTGACCATGCTCACTGGCTTGGGCGTGGGCTTGTTCACCGCAGCATGCATGTGGACGGGCTACAAGATGGCCTTTGCCGGGGCGCAGTTCCGCGATGTCTCCAACATCCTGTGGGGTGGCGTGCTCGCGGGCGGCGCAGCCGGCTTTGCGGGTTGGCTCTTCTCCTGAACCCATTCGAAGCTCAGGAGAACCACACCATGCGCGAAGCCATCTACAAAGGTGCCACACGACCGGCCATCGTGCTGGGCGTGCCGCTGTTGCCTGCCCTCGGTCTCATCGGCACAGGCGGCTTGTTCGGTGCCTGGGGCGCGTTCCTGGTCTCGCGCTGGTGTTTGGCGCTGGCCGCGGTGATCGTGATCCCGGGTGTGGCCTGGATGCGCATGGTCACCAAGCAGGATGACCAGCGGGTGCGCCAGTATTGGCATCGCCTGCTGCTGAGCCTGCGTTGCCCCAACCGCAGGCTGTGGGCCTGCCGCAGCTATTCGGCCATCGCTTACCGAGGAGCTCGTCATGGCTGAGGCCGTACAGAAGTCCGCGGCGGGCCGAGGCGCCGCTGCCAAATCCTCGGCCGGGCACCGACGCTCTCCTGCTCAGTCAGGGATGGCGGCCCGCACCCCGAGACACTGGGATCGTGCGCCCTCAGAGAGTCCGTTGTCGGCGTTCATCCCCGCCAGCTCGCTGATCACGCCTCACGATGTTCTCACCCGAGGCGGCGACTACCTGCGGGTCTGGCGCCTGGCCGGCATTCCGTTTGAATGCGCCGATCCGGACACCATCGCCATGCGCCACGAGGCCAAGTGCAACCTGCTGGCCTCGTGGCGCATGGCGATGGTG
>Ga0209066_10000954_pt1 | contig 39903 bp, 44 predicted proteins | sample All_14_2_FD_187198 | JGI IMG/M metagenome (GOLD analysis project Ga0209066, IMG submission 187198) | Freshwater microbial communities in response to fracking from Pennsylvania, USA - Allegheny Zone_MetaG_DW_15 (SPAdes) (version 2) ... | reverse complement strand
ACTTTGCCTACGCTATCGCGGCAAATCCCTGCTACTCGATGACAAAACCCCTTTGCTGACCCTGGGCCGCGACAGCCAGAACATGCTAGTCATTGATGACCGCAAGGCGTCTCGCCAGCACGCTCGCATTGAACGACGGGCCGACGGCTTTTATTTTTGTGACAACAGTACCAATGGCAGTTATTTGCGCGTCGCCGGCGATCCGGAACAAATGGTACGCCAGCAAGCTGTCCGTATACATGGACAGGGGCAACTCTGCCTAGGTAGTTCGTGCAACGATCCGAGCGCTGAAATCATCGAATTTGAGCCCTTATAGGGCCATTGGCCTGGGCTACTTGCCTGGCAGCAGTCGTCAGCACGCCAGGCCAGATGACAGCGCTTTACTGGCTAGCCGCCGCGTCGGCCGTGCACTTTTTCATAAAACTACTGCGGGCCGCACCCGCCAGCTTTTTCTCGCTGGCCTTGGCCTGGCAGGGATTGGCCCCGGCATCACTAACCGTCCCGCGGCATTTTCTGACGAAACTGTTGCGCGCAGCCCCGGCCAGCTTCTTTTCCTTCGCCTTGGCTTCGCAAGCATCTGGTGCGACAGTCGCCTGATCAGCCTGACATTTTTTGATGAAGCTGGTCTTGGCCGCCCCGCCCAGTTTCTTTTCTGCCGCCCGGGCTGCGCAATCCGGCGCCGCCTGGGCCGTACCGACAAAAATTACGGTCAACACCAATCCAAACAATTTTTTCATCGCACACTCCGCTGGGTTTAATCAGGTTTCGTCATCAAGCATCATACGCTGTTGGCGTACGACAAAGTCATTCATACTATCAATTCCACGGAATTGCAGGATCGTGTTGCGCACCGCCGCTTCTAATAGCACCGCCAGATTACGGCCGGCCGCCACGGGAATCACCACCTTGCGAATCGGTACCCCAAGAATTTCCTGCGTTTGCGCATCCAATGGCAAGCGCGGCGCATCACTGGCCAGCGAGGTTTTCTGCAGATGAACGATCAGTTTCAGCTTCATCTTGCGCCGCGACGCGGTTTCGCCAAAGATGGTCCGAATATTAAGAAGCCCGAGGCCGCGCACCTCAAGAAAATCACGCAACATGCCGGGGCAACGTCCTTCGATTGTCGTTGGCGCAATACGGGCCATCTCGACCACATCGTCGGCGACCAGGCCGTGGCCTCGTGAAATCAGCTCAAGCGCCAACTCTGACTTCCCCAGCCCGGAGTCGCCAGTGATCAGTACGCCCATGCCCAGAACGTCCATGAATACCCCATGCAGGCTGACCGTATCCGCCAGGCGCGACGACAGGTAGATGCGCAGTTGATCGATGACCGCCGAGCACGGTTTCGGTGAAATGATCAACGGTGTGCAACTGAGCTGACAGGCTTCAATCAACAGGGGTGGCGGCGCCAGGCCATCCGCAATAACGATGGCTGGCGGTCGTGCCTGCAGCAGATCATTGAACATCTGGCCAAAACGCCGATCACCGATCCGAACCGCCCATTCCAACTCGGCCTGGCCGATGACTTGTAAGCGCTCGGGGTGAATGATGTTGATGTGGCCGACCACATCGGCGCCGTAGTTATTTGACACCTTGATTTCGATCCGCCGGTCTTCCCCATGGCAGATCGTCCAACCCAGCAGCAATTTCTCCCGGTTGTCTTCGTAAAGCTGGGCGAGGCTAATGTGCGCGAGCGGCACGACTCACTGACTGAACAAGGCCATCACGGCGGCTGGATCAACAGCGACTTGCAATGCTTCGCGGAACGCTCGATCGGAAAAGCGTTGCGCCAGTTCGGAGAGAATCTGCAAGTGCTGCTCGGTGGCCTGTTCGGGCACAAGCAAGACAAACAACAGGGAAACCGGCCGGCCATCGGGTGAATCGAAGGGAATCGGACTAGCCAGGCGAATGACGGCCCCGGCCGCCTGCTTGAGGCCCTTGATCCGGCCGTGCGGAATGGCGACGCCCTGGCCCAAGCCAGTCGAGCCCAGTTTTTCACGGGCAAACAGGCTATCAAAAATGGCGGAACGGGCCACGCCCAGGCGATTTTCGAACAACATGCCAGCCTGTTCGAAAACGCGCTTCTTGCTGCCGGCATCAAGATCAAGCAGTACCTGCTCAAGCGACAGAATATTGGTGATTGGGTTCATGGAGAGACAAAAGCAAAGGCCGTGACAAATTCGTCACGGCCATTGAGGGGCTTATTCAGCAATGTGCAGAGCCGGCTTGTCACCGCGGTGATGATCTTGCATCTTCTGCTTGTATTTCTGAACCTGGCGGTCCAGCTTATCGAACATGGCGTCAATTGCGGCATAGAGATCATCGCCGGATTCTTCGACATGCATGTCCTTGCCTGGCACATGGACTGTGACTTCCGCCTTTTGCTTCAATTTCTCGACGGAGAGCACAACACTCACGCCAGTCACCTTGTCAAAATGGCGAACGACGGGATCAAGCTTGTTTTCGACATAGTCGCGCAGGGCGGGGGTAACGTCGATATGGTGACCACTGATCTGCAGATTCACTTTTTTCTCCTCTCTCTACAGGGTCTTGCGTAAATTGACCGGCGGGATGTTGAGCGACTCGCGGTATTTTGCAACCGTGCGTCGGGCAACCACGATTCCCTGCTGGCCTAGTATTTCGGATAATTGGCTATCCGACAAGGGCTTCTTGCCATCCTCCGCCGAGACCAGTTGCTTGATCAGGGCACGAATGGCCGTGGCAGAACAGGCCCCACCGGTATCGGTGGCGACATGGCTGCCGAAGAAGTATTTCAATTCAAAGATGCCGCGCGGCGTCGACATGTATTTCTGACTAGTGACCCGCGACACGGTCGACTCGTGCAAACCCAGAATATCGGCAATTTCGCGCAGCACCAACGGCCGCATCGCCACCTCGCCGTGTTCGAAAAATTGTTTCTGGCGTTCGACAATGGCTTGCGATACCCGGTGAATCGTATCAAAACGTTGTTGCACGTTCTTGATCAACCAGCGCGCTTCCTGCAATTGCCCGGTCATGTTGCCATTGCCACGTCGCTGACGGGCTAATATATCGGCATATAAGCGATTGATTCGTAAGCGCGGATAGGCATCTGGATTGATGTAGGCCGTCCACTTGCCTTTCAATTTCTTGACAATGACATCCGGCGTAATATAACGCGCTTCACTTTGTGCGTACGGCGCTGCCGGCCGGGGATTAAGGCCGGTAATCAAAGCATGCGCCGCCTTCAGATCCTCATCATCGCACGCGGTCGCCTTGCGGATCCGGGCAAAATCCCGGGCGGCAAGCAGTTCGAGGTGATCGGCGACAATGCGCCTGGCCAGTCGAACATCGTTATCCAGTGGTAAGGCTTTGAGTTGCAACAACAAGCATTCGCGCAAATTACGCGCCCCGATACCCACCGGGTCAAAGCTCTGAATGTGACAGAGGGCGATTTCCAGCTCTTCCGGTTCAATTTCATATTCCGGCGGCAGCGTTTCCCACAACTCGAGCAGCGGCGTCGACAGATAACCATCATCATCCAGCGCCTCAATCAGGAAGCGAACCAGGCTGCGATCCCGGTCGCCGAGTTGTGTTGCCCCCAACTGCCAGCCCAGATGATCGCGCAGGCTGGGCGTTGTGGAATGCTGGTCGTGACTATCGCTATCGTCGTCCTCGTCCCGCCCGGCACCGCTGTAAGTGCCCGCATCGCTAGTCCACCGGTCGTCGTCGACATCGGCCGGGGCACTGGGCATGTCGGACTCGTGCTCGTCCCGGGCTGGCGCCTCTTCACGTTCGTTCGCGGTCGACGTGCTCGGCGAATCAAATTGTTGGGCTCCGGCAAACGACTCACCGGTCGGCTCGTCTTCGCGCTCCAGCATCGGGTTTTCGAGCAGGTAACGCTCGATTTCCTGCTGCATTTCGACCGTCGACAACTGCAACAGCTTGATCGACTGCTGCAGTTGTGGCGTCAGGGCCAGATGTTGGGAAAGTTTTAGCTGGAGTGTCGGCTTCATGGGTGGTTCGGTGCTTCAGCCATCCGTCAGAGCCTGAAGTGCTCGCCGAGATAAACCTTGCGTACGCTTTCATTATCAACGATTTCGTCCGGCCGTCCAGCAGCCAGGACATTTCCGGCGTTGATAATGTAGGCGTGATCGCAGATTCCCAGCGTTTCACGGACATTGTGATCGGTGATCAGAACCCCGATTTGCCGCTCTTTCAAAAATCGGATGATTTTCTGGATTTCAAGCACGGCAATTGGGTCGACCCCGGCAAAGGGCTCATCCAGCAGGATGAAGCGGGGATTACTCGCCAGCGCCCGGGCAATTTCCACTCGCCGCCGCTCGCCCCCGGACAGCGCCGCCGCATTGACGTGGCGGACATGACCGATGTGCAACTCACCCAGCAAGGTCTCCAGCCGCTCATCGACCTCTCGCCGCGAAATTTTCAGCAATTCGAGAATGGCGCGGATGTTGTCCTCGACATTGAGCTTGCGAAAAACCGAAGCCTCCTGCGGCAGGTAGGACAACCCGGCTCGCGCCCGGCGGTGCATCGGCTGATGGGTCAGGCGTGCATCGTCGATAAAAACTTCACCCGCATCAGCAGCGACCAGGCCAACGATCATGTAGAAACACGTTGTCTTGCCGGCGCCATTCGGACCGAGCAAACCAACCACCTCGCCCGCCTTGACCTCGAAGGAAACGTCTTCAACCACCGTTCGCGCCTTGTAGCGCTTTTTCAGATTATTCGCTGTCAGCTTGGCTACCGGACTGCTCATTCGTCATCGACTCCGCACAAAACCCGACGGATAGCGTCGGACGAAAAGCCACGATACTGCAAAAATCGCATTTGCCGGGCCCATTCGCTCGCTGAATCGGGTAATTGTCCGAATTTTCGGGACCAGACTTGCTGACAGCGCACCCGCTCATCACCTGCCTCAGGCAAGGCCGTAGCGATGTCCACATCGCTCACGCCGCGCTGGCGTAATTCCTGACGCAGGCGGGCATCACCATAACGCAGCCCCCGCACCGCCACCCGCTGCGTGGCGTAGCGAGCGTCGGACAACAAACCCGCTGCCTGCAGGCGATCCAGTTCACCCTCGAGCACAGCGGTTGATTCGGCTTGCGGCAACAGGCGCGACCGCAACTCGGCGCGACTGTAGTCACGCCGGGCCAGCAATTTGAGCGCCTGCCCACGCAAATCAGCCATCTGTTTCAGTTGCCTTGGCGGACTTGGTCGGCTTGATGACAGTCGTTCCCGCCGCCAGACGAATACCCGCTTCAATTTCCTGAGCAATTTCGGGGTGCGATTTGAGGAATTCGCGGGCGTTATCCTTGCCCTGGCCGATTTTTTCACCCTTGTAGGAATACCAGGCGCCCGATTTGTCGACCAACTTGTGAGCAACCCCCATCTCGACGATCTCGCCTTCACGCGAAATCCCTTCGCCGTACAGGATGTCGAAAATGGCTTCACGGAAGGGCGGTGATACCTTGTTCTTGACCACCTTGACACGGGTTTCGTTACCGATGACTTCGTCACCCTTCTTGATACCACCGATACGGCGAATGTCCATCCGCACCGAGGCGTAGAATTTCAGTGCATTACCGCCCGTCGTCGTTTCCGGCGAACCGAACATGACGCCGATCTTCATCCGGATCTGGTTGATAAAAATGACCAGGGTGTTGGTTTTTTTGATGTTGGCGGTCAGTTTGCGCAGCGCCTGGCTCATCAGACGGGCATGCAGGCCAACCATCTGGTCGCCCATGTCGCCTTCAATTTCGGCGCGCGGTGTCAGTGCGGCCACCGAATCGATAACGATGATATCGACCGAGCCGGAACGAACCAGCATGTCGGAGATTTCGAGGGCTTGTTCGCCGGTATCCGGCTGCGAGATCAGCAGGTCGCCGACATTGACGCCGAGCTTCTGAGCATATTGCGGGTCGAGCGCGTGTTCGGCGTCGATGAAGGCGGCGACGCCGCCCAGCTTCTGCATTTCAGCAATGACCTGCAGACACAGCGTGGTCTTGCCCGAGGACTCGGGACCGTAGATTTCAACAACCCGGCCACGCGGCAGGCCGCCGACGCCGAGCGCAATATCCAGGCCCAGCGAGCCGGTGGACACCACCTGGATGCCTTCGTCGATTTCGGCATCGCCCATCTTCATGATGGAGCCCTTGCCAAACTGCTTTTCGATCTGTTGCAGCGCTGCGGCTAGCGCCTTTGCCTTGTTGTCATCCATGGTCTTACCTCGAAATGTTGAGCGGATTATGGCACAGGGGCCAAATATGGAACAAAAATTGCTGTCAGCCGTGTCGACCGCAAAATCGACTAACTATGACAATTGATTATATCGCGACGTCAAAACCAGGCAATCAAGTTGCGTGTATCCTTGCAAGCCCACTCCGACACCAAAATACTGTGTATTAATACAGTACATTGAGCCAGAAAGCCTTGGCAAGACAATTCTTCACCCCTGCACGCTGCCGCACACCCCTGCCTCGATGAGCACACCCTACAGCCCCCCCTGCACCCTGCCGCTCATCATGTACCTTGACGATGACTTGCTGATCGTCGACAAGCCCGCCGGCCTGCTCTCAGTCCCCGGCCGCGGCGAGGACAAGCAGGACTGTTTGCTCAGCCGTTTGCGGCAGGATTTTCCGGAAATTCTCGCCGTCCACCGCTTGGATATGGCCACCTCCGGCCTGCTCGTCCTCGCCCGTCATGCCGACATGCACCGTGCTCTGTCGCGCCTGTTCGAGAACCGGCAGGTAGACAAGCAGTATCGGGCGGTGGTCGATGGTTTACCCGGTGATGACTGCGGGCGTATCGATCTGCCGCTCATCTGTGACTGGCCAAACCGACCGCGGCAAATGGTCGACTTCACCATCGGCAAGCCATCGCTAACCTATTTTCGCGTTCTGGAACGCGACGCTGCCCAGCGCTGCAGCCTGCTCGAATTAACGCCGATCACCGGTCGTTCGCATCAGTTGCGCGTCCATCTGGCCAGCCTGGGACACCCTATTCTTGGCGACGATTTATATGGTGGATTGACCTTCGATCGGGCACCGCGCCTGCTCTTACACGCTGCCGCCATCGGCTTTGACCATCCGACCCGCGGCGAGCGGATCGAAATTGTCAGCGCCGCACCCTTTGACTGCCAAACTGTCGCGCCGTGACCGTATAATCGGCCGGTTTTTGGCCCTTTTCCCCGGTTGACCGCACCATTCATGTTGATCTGGTTTGTTGCCCTCTACCTGCTGCTTTCAATCGCCATCGGCCTGGTCGCCGCGACCCGCGTGCATAGCGCCAAGGATTTTGCCGTTGCCGGGCGCCATCTGCCGCTGCCAGTCGTCACCGCCACCGTATTCGCTACCTGGTTTGGCGCCGAGGCCATTTTTGGCGTCTCGTCCACCTTCGTCAATGAAGGCCTGCGCGGCGTCGTCGCCGACCCCTTCGGGGCCTCGCTGTGCCTGATCATTGCTGGCGTCTTTTTCGCCCGCAAGCTCTACAAGCTCAACATTTTGACCCTGGGCGACTATTTCCGCCTGCGTTACAACCGCACGGTCGAGGTGCTGACTACGATCTGCATCGTGCTTGCCTATCTCGGCTGGGTATCGGCGCAAATCAAGGCCCTCGGCCTGCTGCTCAACATCGTCACTGATGGCGCACTGAGTGAAACACACGGCATGATCCTTGGTGCGATGATCGTTCTCACCTACACCACCTTGGGCGGCATGTTGTCAGTCGCCATCCTCGACTTCGTCCAGATGGGGGTCATCATCGGTGGCATGTTGTTTATTGCCTGGCTAATTTCCGGTCAGACCGGGGGGGTCATGCCGGTCATCGAACATGCCTCAGCCGCCGGCAAGCTCGATTTTTTCCCCGATCCAGATCCCTGGCAGTGGCTGGCCTTCATCGGTGCCGGCCTGACCATGATGCTCGGCTCCATCCCGCAGCAGGACGTTTTCCAGCGCATCACCTCAGCCCGCACCGCCCACATCGCGCTCTGGGGTTCGATCATCGGCGCCACCATCTATTTCTGCTTCACCTTCGTCCCGATGTTCATCGCCTATTCAGCGACCTTGATCGACCCCGAACAGTTCAACGCCCTGATGATCAGCGACTCGCAGCGTGTGCTGCCCACCCTGATCCTGCAACACACGCCGGTCTTCGCCCAAGCCGTCTTCTTTGGCGCCGTCCTCGCCGCCATCATGAGTTGTTCGTCGGCAACACTGCTCGCCCCGTCGGTTGCCTTTGCTGAAAACATTGTGCGCGGCTTTTTCCCGCACATGGGTGACCACCAGTTCCTGCGCGTCATGCGCCTGACCATCGTCTGCTTTACCGGGGCCGTACTGGCTTTTGCTCTCAACTCCGAAGCCAGCATTTTCCACATGGTCGAAAACGCCTACAAAGTGACACTGGCCGGCGCCTTCGTGCCACTCTTCTTTGGCGCTTTCTGGCGCCGATCCACCACGCAAGGCGCCCTGTTTTCCATCGTCGGCGGCATTGCTGCCTGGCTGCTGGTCGAAGTCCTCCTCGGTGACGACAGCTTGGTGCCCCCCCAATTGATCGGCCTGGCCATCAGCATTCTCGGCATGCTGCTTGGTTCGCTGCTACCGCAACACCTCGGTCGTGGCACCGGCAATCACGACCTGCATACCCCGCTGCATCACCGGGCAGCGGCCGAAACACATCACGTCGCCGGCCACCCACCGCATTCCCACTGAGCATTTGTCATAGCAGCAGGGCTGACGTCGCCGCCGATAGGCCCTAGAATCCGGGCATGCCTGACGCCGGTCGCCGTCCCATCCTGCTTGCCCGTTACCTGGCCCTGGCCTGGTGCGGGCTGATTGTCTACGGCAGCCTGCACCCCTTTGCGGGCTGGCGTAATAACGGGGTCCGCCTGCTCGCCTTTCTGGACGCTGACTGGCCGCGCTACTGGACCGGCTTCGATCTGTTGGCCAATGTCGCGGTCTACCTGCCGCTGGGCTTCTTTTTGACCCTGGCCTTGCGTCCCTGGCCCGGCCGCTACACCGCGCCCAGTCTGGCAGTCTTGCTGGCGGCCCTCCTCAGCCTGGGCATGGAAAGTCTGCAAAATTGGCTCCCCTCACGCGTGCCGTCCAATCTTGACCTGTTGTGCAACACCTTGGGCGGCCTATTAGGCGCGGCCTGGGCACAATGGCGTGGTCACCATTTCTTCCGCCAACTGGCGACACTGGAAAAGCATTTGCTGGCGCCAGTTCCACATGCCGAGTTGGGCCTGACGCTACTCGGCCTCTGGCTATTGGTACCGTTATCGCCGGAAACCCTGCTTTTTGGCGCAGGCAATCTACGCCACTGGATCGACCTGACACCGCTACTTCCTTTCTCTGCCGAACGCTTTGCCGCCAGCGAAGCCGTAATCACAGCCAGCCAAACAGTAGCGATAGGCCTGATATTGCGCAGCCTGATCGCCCATCGCCGGCAGGCTGCCTTCGCTATCCCACTGTTCATCGCCCTCGGCCTGGGCGTACGGACCCTCGGCGCCGCCGTCCTGATCAGCCCGCAAGAGGCATTGGCCTGGCTGACGACTGGTGCCACCCAAGGCTTGCTGGGCGGCCTGCTGGCCACCGCGCTGCTGCTCTGGCTCCCGCGCCGGGTCGCCGTCGGCTTGGCCATCTTGGCCCTCGTCGCTGGCACAGTCCTGGTTAACTTGACCCCCGCCAACCCCTACTCGGCTGCCGCCTTGGCGGCCTGGCGCCAAGGCCATTTTCTCAATTTCAACGGTCTGACCCGCCTGGTCGCCAGCTTGTGGCCTTTCCTTTGCTTACCTTTTTTGCTGCTCAGCCTGCGTCGACCGTAAGCCCCGCTGCTGGAGACGCTATCGTCGCCGTTCCACGTGAAACGGCACCGCCTATAATGGCGAGCTTCAATTGGAGACTTCGCATGAGCTACTTTCAACACCATGTGTTCATCTGCACCAACCAGCGCGATGGCGGCGAGCAATGCTGCAACAATGTCGGCGGCTCGACCGCCTTTGCCTACGCCAAGGACCGCATCGGCGCGCTGAAGAAGAACGGCGCCGGCGCCGTGCGCATCAACAAGGCCGGCTGCCTCGGGCGTTGTGACCAAGGACCGGTGATGGTCATTTATCCGAACGAAACTTGGTACAACTTTGTCGACAACGAAGATGTCGAGGAAATCATCCAGGAACACCTGATCCACGGCCGCACGGTCGACCGCCTGAAAATCTGATAAACCATGAAAGCGCCTGAAGAAAAATTCCTGATCGATGGCCCGGTCGGCAAGATCGACGTCATCATGGAGCGCCCGGACGCGCCCAGGGGCATCGCCCTGATCGCCCACCCGCACCCGCTGGGCGGTGGTGCCAATACCAACAAGGTGGCCTATACACTGGCCCGCACCTTCGTCAGTCTCGGTTACGCCGCCTTTCGGCCCAATTTTCGCGGCGTCGGCGGCACCGAGGGGGTTCACGATGAAGGCCGTGGCGAAACCGATGATCTGCTGGCTGTCCTGCACGATGCCAAACTGCGCTGCGGCGACATCCCGGTCGCGCTCGCCGGCTTTTCCTTCGGCGCCTACTGCCAGACCCGTGTGGGCAAACGCCTGGTCGAAGCCGGCCACCCGGCACAGCGGCTGGTGCTGGTCGGCACCGCCGCCGGCTTCGTCGAAGGCACGCGCCAGTACGACACCGAAGCGGTGCCACACGACACCCTCGTCATCCACGGCTCGGCCGACGAGACGGTGCCGCTGGACAACGTGCTGGCCTGGGCGCAACCGAACGACCTGCCGGTCGTCGTCGTCCCCGGCGCCGACCACTTCTTCCATCGCCGCCTGCACCTGATCCGCGACATCATCACCCGCGCATGGCGGCACTAGACGTCAGCGGGTTGCACAAGACCTATGGCGACACCGCGGTGGTCGCCGGACTGTCGTTTACCGTCGAACCCGGCACCTGTTTTGGCCTGCTTGGCCCGAACGGGGCCGGCAAGACCACGACACTGCGCCTGTGCCTCGGTCTAACCGCGCCGGATGGCGGCGAGATCACCCTCGGCGGCCACAGCATTCCGGCCGATGCACAGTCGGCCCGGGCACGGGTCGGCGTCGTGCCGCAGTTCGACAATCTTGATCCGGACTTCACCTGTGCCGAGAACCTGCTGGTTTTTGGCCGCTATTTCGGGCTGAAGGATGCCGACATCCGGCCGCGCATCCCGCAATTGCTTGAATTCGCCAGCCTCGGCAGCAAGGCCAATGCCAAGCTGTCGACCCTGTCTGGCGGCATGAAACGACGCCTGACGCTGGCCCGGGCCCTGGTCGCCAATCCAGACATCGTCTTCCTCGACGAACCGACCACCGGCCTCGATCCGCAGGCCCGCCACCTGATCTGGGAACGCCTCAAGCAACTGAAGTCAGTCGGCAAGACGCTGATCCTGACCACCCATTTCATGGACGAGGCCGAACGACTCTGTGACCGACTGATCGTCATCGACCACGGCCGTAAAATTGCCGAAGGCAGCCCACGCGAACTGATCGCCACGCACATCGAACCGCAGGTGATCGAGGTTTTCGACGAATCCTGCGGTCAACTAGCCGATTTCACCGAAAACCACCGCCACCTGGCCGAGCGGGTCGAACAAAGCGGCGAAACCGCCTTCTTCTACTGCCGCGATCCGCAACCGCTGCTCAGCGCGCTGGCCGCCGCCGATGGCCTGCGCTATGTCCATCGCGCCGCCAACCTGGAAGACGTCTTCATCAAGCTGACCGGGCGGGAATTGCGGGATTGAGGCGGATGCCTGGCAACCCTGAGCCATCATTCGTCAGCAGGCGGCGGGAAGTCTTTTAAACAGCAGCGACCTGACGGATTACTGGTTTCGCATGCGCAGTGCCCTGACTTGGTCTGGGCAAGCACATAGTCCCGCGTATTTGGGTTGCGCTGAAAATCCTGCTCGGTAATTCCAAAGCAATAACACAGCCGCCTATCCGCCGATGTTTCTTTTTGTCCTGGCGGTGTCCGCAATTGCTGCTTGAGTATCGTCGAACCATCATCGCCAAAATAGACAACCTCGCAAGCCGGGTCGTCGCAGAAGAAGTAGCGCTGTGCGCTTGGCTGCCAGGCCCACGGCGCCTTGATGTGATGAGTAATGGTCCGAATCGGCACCTCGGCATATTCATACCCATTCACCGGGCAACACTGCTTTCTCAAATGACGTCCATTGCAAGCAGAGGATGAACAACGTTCACTCATGACGACTCCTGCCGAAATTGGCCCTGACCCATGATCGCGCTGTTTATTGCAGAGTCGACCGGCTGCGCCAGCCCGACCGCCAAGGCGCCGCCGACACCCCCATGCCGTTCCTGCCTGTGCGCCAAGCCTTTGCAGCCATGCGCTACCGGCTTGGCTCGGCCCTTGAGCAAGCCCTGCAGGCACGCCGGATTGGCGCGGGCACCGCTGCCTTGATAGTCGCTGAGCAATCGCTGGCGGACGTGCTCGGGATCCAGACCAATGACGTGTGTCAGGTAATCGAACAGCCGGTCGACCAGCATTTCCGGGGTCAGGCGGCTGGTACTGGCGGTGCTTTGCCATAGCCAGTCGCTGAAAGCGAGGAGGGCGGCAAAGGGAGAGGGCGCAGTCAGCAGCAGCGGCAGGGTTTGCGGGAAGCGGCCGGAATTGGCGAGCAGGTCCCAGTAGCGCGCCAGGCGGGTGAAGCGCTGGATGTCGGTAGCCGGGACGGCGGCGGTTTGCTGCACGGTGTAGGGCGGTTCGGGGTCGTAGACCATGCCGTGTTCGGCGCTGTGCCGGGCGATGGGTGTGCCGCGCAGGCGCTTGAGCAGGCCGAGCTGGATTTCGTGGGCGTGCAGCGCGTACAGGCGGTCGAAGCCGGCGGCAAAGCCGGCCAGGGTTTCGCCGGGCAAGCCGAAGATGAGATCGGTGTGCAGGTGGGCATGGCTGTGCCTGAGCAGCCAGTCGAGGTTGGCGCAGGTTTTGTCATTGTCCTGGCGGCGCGAGATGCGTTGCTGGACGACCGGGTCAAAAGTCTGGATGCCGACTTCAAGTTGCAGCACGCCGGGCGGGAAGCGGGCGATCATCGCCTTTAGGCGTTCCGGCAGGTGATCGGGGATGACCTCGAAATGCAGGAAGAGATCGGGCGTCAGCCGGTCGAGGAAGAATTGCAGGATGGCCAGCGAGTTATCGATTTTCAGGTTGAACGTGCGGTCGACGAACTTGAAGTGGCGCGCACCGCGTCCGTGCAGATCCGTCAGCGCAGCAAAAAAGCGCGCCTGGTCGAAAGACCAGGCGGTCTGGTCGAGCGCGCTGAGACAGAATTCGCATTTGAACGGACAGCCACGCGAGGCTTCGACGTAGAGCAGGCGGTGAGCGAGGTCGTCGGCGCTGTATTCGGCGTAGGGCAGGTCGATCTGGTCGAGCGGCGGCTGTTCGCCAGGAATCACTTTCCTCAGCGGTTGTGGCCCGTGGATCAGGGCGCGGCACAATCTGGCAAAACTGACGTCGCCCCAGCCGGTGATCAGGTGGTCGGCGAGGCGGACGATTTCCTGATCTTGCCATTCGTGACTGACTTCCGGGCCGCCCAGGACGATCTTCAGCGCCGGGCGCGCCGCCTTGAGTTGGCGGACCACGCCGGTGGTTTGCCGCACATTCCAGAGGTAGACCCCGAAACCGACGATCTGCGCTGTCTTGCCAGGTTCGCCCAGTTCGGCCAGCAGCGCTGCAACGATCTCATCGACCGGCCGCTTGATAGTGAATTCACGCAACACGGTCAGCGCCCGTAAATCGTCGCCACCATGCCGGGCCATATTGGCGATCAGGTAGCGCAGGCCGAGCGAGGCATGGATGTACTTGGCGTTGAGGGTGCTCAGAATAATGGCGGGCGGCGTCATGCGGGTATTTTGACATTAACGGCGAGATCGTGAACTTACAGACCGTCACCGCAATTTACGCCGCCGGCCACTAAAATGATGCCTTCGCCCTTGCCGATGACTTTCCGATGTCCAAACAACTTGCCATTGCCCGCCCCGGACTGTTCGGCTTCTTCCCTGTCTGGCAACGCAATTTTCTCGTCTGGAGAAAGCTCGCCCTGCCCTCCATCCTTGGCAATCTGGCCGATCCGTTGATTTACATGCTCGGCCTCGGCTATGGCCTGGGCGCCATGCTGCCATCAATCGACGGTCAGCCTTACGTCGCCTTCCTGGCAGCTGGCACGGTGTGCGCCTCGACCATGAATGCCGCCACCTTCGAAGCGCTGTATTCCTCCTTCTCGCGCATGCATGTCCAGAAAACCTGGGACGCCATCCTCAATACACCGCTGGGCCTGGCCGATGTTGTCGCTGGCGAATTGATCTGGGCCGCCACCAAATCGCTGTTTTCCGGGCTGGCCATCCTGCTCGTCATCACTGCCATGGGGCTGACGCAAGGCAGCCTGCTGCTCTGGGCGCTACCGGCCATTGTCCTCACCGGACTGGCTTTCGCAGCATTGGGTCTGATCTGGAATGCCCTGGCCCCTTCCTACGATTTTTTCATGTATTACTTCACCCTGTTCATCACACCAATGACGCTAATCTCCGGGGTGTTCTTCCCTACGGATCAACTGCCGCCCTGGCTGGCCAGCATCGGCGCCTGGTTACCACTGGCCCAGGGCGTCGCCCTGGTCCGCCCCTTGCTGGCTGGCGAAGTCCCGGCACAAGCGCTGCTGCATGTGGTCGTACTGCTACTCACCGCCGGCATCGCCTATGCCCTCGCCCTGCGCCTGACCCGGCGCCGACTGCTCAAATAAGGATTGCGCCATGACCCCCCTGCTCATCCTCACCAATTGTCCTGACGAAGCCAGCGCCAATACCATTGCTTTGGCGCTGGTTGAAGAAGGGCTGGCCGCCTGCGTCAATCTGCTGGCACGGGTGCAGTCAATTTATCGCTGGCAAGGGGCCATCGAATCAAGTTCGGAAATTCCCCTGCTGATCAAGTCGACCGCGGCAACCTATCCGGCACTGGAAAAGCGCCTGCTCGAACTGCATCCTTACGAACTTCCGGAAATCATCGCCTTGCCCATTACCCATGCCTTGCCGGCTTATTTGAACTGGCTGGCCGAGCACACCGTCCAATGATCATGCGCTATCTCCTGTTTCTTTTTGTGTTCCTCGCCTCACTCACTCAGGCTCAGGAATTTCTCGATCCAGCCGACGCCTTCAAGGCCTCCGCCCGGGCACTGGATGGACAGACGGTCGAAATAAAATTCACCATCGCCGATGGCTATTACCTTTATCGCGACAAATTCCGCGTTCGTCCCGTCGACGAGCGACTGACCGTCAGCCCGCCCGAGTTGCCGCGCGGCAAGGAAAAAAACGATGAGAATTTCGGCAAGGTCGAGGTGTTTTACAAGACAGTCGCCTTGCGCGTCACGGTCGACCGGCAAAATTCCGGTGAAATGCCGCTGCAACTTGATGTCGTCGCCCAGGGCTGCGCCGATGCCGGCGTCTGCTACCCGCCACACACCCAGACCGTGGCTCTGACCCTACCCGACCCGGCAACCACGCCAAGCGCCGCGGCGCAATCAGCGACAGCCAGTAACGCGGTCGACGGCGATGAAAGCGGCCAAATCGCCGGTGTCCTGCGCGACGCCAGCCTGTTCGCCATCCTCGGCTTTTTCTTCCTGGCCGGCCTGGGCCTGTCACTGACGCCCTGCGTTTTCCCGATGATCCCCATCCTCTCCGGCATCATTGCCGGTCAGGGCAAACAGGTCACGCGCGGCCGCGCCTTCGCCTTGTCGGTAGCCTATGTCCTTGGCATGGCACTCACCTATGCCTTGGCCGGCGTCGCCGCCGGGCTGAGCGGCACACTCCTATCCGCAGCCCTGCAGAACGCTTGGGTGCTGGGCGGCTTTGCTGCGATTTTTGTCGTCCTGTCGTTGTCGATGTTCGGTTTCTACGAACTACAACTGCCAACCGCCCTGCAGAGCAAGCTGTCGGAAGAATCCGGACACCTGCAAGGCGGCCGCGGCATCGGCGTCTTTCTGATGGGTGCCTTGTCGGCGCTGATTGTCGGTCCCTGTGTTGCCGCCCCGCTGGCCGGCGCCCTGCTCTACATCGGCCAGACCGGCAATGCCGTGCTCGGCGGTAGCGCCCTGTTCGTCATGGCACTGGGCATGGGTGTGCCACTGCTATTGGTCGGCCTGGCCGGCGGCACCTTGTTGCCACGCACCGGCCCGTGGATGGAAGGCGTCAAAAAAACCTTTGGCGTACTCCTGCTGGCCACCGCCCTGTGGCTGATCTCGCCGGTCATTCCAGGCGTCGTCGAAATGCTGGGCTGGGCCGTGCTGTGCATCCTCCCGGCCATCTACCTGCACGCCCTCGATCCGCTGCCACCCCACGCCAAAGGCTGGTTGCGCTTCTGGAAAGGCATCGGCGTCGTCCTGCTGCTGACCGGCGCCGCCCTGCTGCTCGGCGCCTTGGCCGGTGGCCGCGACCCATTGCAGCCGCTGGCGGGTCTGCGTGGCAGCAGCGCCCAGGCCGCTGAAAATCGCCCGCTGTCATTCGAACCCGTCCATTCATTAGCCCAACTGGACAAGCGCTTGCGCACGGTCGACCGCCCGGTGATGCTCGATTTCTATGCCGACTGGTGTGTTTCCTGCAAGGAAATGGAGAAATTCACTTTTGCCGATCCCGCCGTCCAGGCCAAGCTCGCTGGCTTCACACTACTCAAAGCCGACGTCACCCACAACACAGCAGAAGACAAAGCCCTGCTCGCCCGCTTTGGCCTGTTTGGGCCGCCCGGCATCATTTTCTTCAACGCCGAGGGCCAGGAAATCGCTGGCCGGCGCGTCGTCGGCTACCAGAATGCAGCCAAATTTCTGACCACGCTCGACACCGTTCAACCCTAATTTGCCCGGCAACGAAAATTTCTATTCCCAATCTGTCGGTGAGGCGCTAAAATGCGCCCCCTTATGCGTCCTTAGCTCAGTTGGTAGAGCGTCGCCCTTACAAGGCGAATGTCGGCGGTTCGACCCCGTCAGGACGCACCAAATGCTCTGGTGGTGAAATTGGTAGACACGCTATCTTGAGGGGGTAGTGCCGCAAGGTGTGCGAGTTCGAGTCTCGCCCAGAGCACCAAAGGTTCTACAGCAAAGGCCAATACCTTGTGACATCGGGTTTGGCCTTTTTTGCATTCTGCTCAGCCATGATAAGTCAGCGTATCCCAGGCAAAGCGCAGAATCAGCACCCCGGCGAGCACCAGGAAGACTTGGCGGATGAAGCCGCTGCCATAGCGCAGTGCCAGGCGAATGCCGATCATCGAGCCAATGATGTTGGCCGCCGCCATTAGCAAGCCGAGGCTGAGCATGATCTGACCGGCCGGGACAAAATAGGCCAGAGCCGCTAGATTGGTCGCCACATTCACCCATTTCGAACTGGCTGAAGCGTGCAAAAAATCGAAACCAAAGAAGCGAACAAACAGAAAAATCAGGAAACTTCCTGTTCCCGGCCCGAAAAAACCATCGTAAAAACCAATGGCGCCGCCGAGCAAGGTCGCATATAGCCACTCGCGATGACCACTGTGAGTCGGCTGGTGCGACTGGCCGAAATCACGTCGCTGCCAGGTGTAGACCGCGGCAAAGATCAATAGCAGCAGGATCAGCGGTCGAACAGCATGGCGCGGCAGATAATCGACCACCGCCGCCCCGGCGTAGGACAACAGAAAAGCCGCCAGCGCCGCCGGCAGGATGGTGCGCCAAGGCAAAACGATACGCCGCGAATAACGCCAGGCTGCATTGCCGGTGCCAAAAATGCTGGCGCATTTGTTGGTGCCAAACAGCGTCGCCGGATCTTGCCCCGGAAAGGCCGTGAACAAGGCGGGAATCTGCACCAAGCCCCCGCCGCCAACCACGGCATCGATCATCCCGGCCAGCCCGGCCGCGACGATCAACACCAAGAAAATGGGATTCAGCGCGTCCATCGCGGTGCGGAAAAAAGTGGCTTTTTACGGTCGACCGTAACAATCACTTGCCAATGCAAAACCGGCTGAAAATCACACCAAGGAGGTCGTCAGCCGTGAATTTTCCGGTAATTTCGCCGAGGGCATGCTGCGTCAGGCGCAGTTCTTCGGCGAATAATTCGAGGGCCGGCAGGCGACCTTCGGCAACGGCCCGAGCCGCGGCGACATGTGACTGGGCCAGCACCAGGGCCCGCAGATGGCGTTCGCGGGCGATGAAAACGTCTTCCGCCTGATGCCAGCCGGCAACGCGCAGCAACTCCTGGCGCAGCAGGTCGATGCCGTCATTGGCCTTGGCCGACAGGGAAATGGCGACCCCCTCTTCTTCATCGTGACGTTCCGGCGAGCGACCGACGAGGTCGATCTTGTTATAAACGGTGATGCGCTGCAGGCGCTCGGGCATTTTTGCCAAAATCTCGCGGTCGACCGCAGAAACCCCAGTATTGGCATCGACCAGCAGCACGACCACGTCGGCGCGTTCAATTTCCTGCCAGCTGCGTGCAATACCGATCTTCTCGACCACATCCTCGGTATCGCGCAGGCCGGCAGTGTCGATGATGTGCAGTGGAATACCCTCGATCTGGATGGTCGACCGTAAGGCATCGCGGGTTGTGCCGGCGATCGGCGTGACAATGGCCAGATCGTCACCCGTCAGGCGGTTGAGCAATGAGGACTTGCCGACGTTCGGCTGACCGGCGAGAACGACGTGCAGGCCGCTTTGCAGCAGTTTGCCCTGGCTGGCCCGGTCGAAGATCTCGGCGAGTTTTTGCTGCAACTTCTCCAGTCGACCAAAGGCATTGGCCGCTTGCAGAAAATCAATGTCTTCTTCGGGAAAATCGAGCGTTGCTTCAACCAGCATACGCAGGTTGATCAGTTCTTCATTCAGTTCGCCGATGGCGCGCGAGAACTCACCCTGCAACGAACGCACTGCCGAACGGGCAGCGCTGGCAGTGGCGGCGTCGATCAGGTCGGCGACGGCTTCGGCCTGCGCCAGGTCCATCTTGCCGTTAAGGAAGGCCCGGCGGGAAAACTCCCCGGGTTCGGCGAGACGGGCGCCAAGATCAAGACAGCGGGCGAGCAGCATCTGCATCACCACCGGGCCACCGTGGCCCTGCAGTTCGAGTACATCCTCGCCGGTGAAAGACTTCGGGCCGGGGAAAAACAGCAATAAACCACTGTCGACCGTGGCACCCTCGGCGGACTTGAAATCAGCCAGCGTCGCATAACGCTGCTGAGGCGTCTTCCCGGTGAGTGCCAAAGCAAAGGGCAGCAAATGGCTGCCCGATACACGGATCACGCCGACCCCGCCACGACCGGGGGCCGTGGCGATGGCGGCGATGGTGTCCGATTTCACACCTTAGGCCTTGGCGTCGTTGGCAGCCTTGCCGCCGGCTTCCATCATCCGCGTGATCTGCCACTGCTGGGCGATCGACAAGATGTTGTTCACGACCCAATACAGCACCAGACCGGCGGGGAACCACAGGAACATGATGCCGAAGACGAAGGGCATAGCCATCATCACCTTAGCCTGGATGGGGTCCGGCGGCGTCGGGTTAAGGCGCATCTGGATGACCATCGAAATGATCATGATCACCGGCAGAATGTAGTAAGGATCAGGCGAAGCCAGGTCAGTAATCCAGCCCAACCACGGCGTGTCGCGCATTTCGACCGCGCCAAGCAAGACCCAGTACAGCGCGATGAAAACCGGAATCTGGATCAGGATGGGCAGACAGCCACCGAGCGGGTTGATTTTCTCGGTTTGGTACAGCTTCATCATTTCCTGGTTCAGGCGTTGCTTGTCATCGCTATAGCGTTCCTTCAACTGCACCAGACGTGGCGTCACCAGGCGCATCTTGGCCATCGACTTGTACGAAGCGGCCGACAGCGGGAAGAAGGCTAACTTGAGCAGCACCGTCAACACGATGATGGCCCAGCCCCAGTTGCCGACCAGATTATGAATCGCCTGCAGGGCCCAGAAAATCGGCGCCGCGACAACGGTCAGCCAGCCGTAATCGACCACCAGATCAAGACCAGGGGCAACAGCTTTCAGTGCGGCCTGCTCCTGCGGACCAGCAAACAAGGTGACTGAGGTCGCCCCTTGGGCACCCGGCGCAATCTCGTTGATCGGTACGATGACACCTGCCTGGAAGAGATTGCTGCCATCCAGCTTGCGCATGTAATACTCGCGCGGCGCCTTGTCCTGCGGCACCCAAGCCGAAACGAAATAATGCTGCACCATGGCCAGCCAGCCATTGTCGGCCGATTTGGCAAACTTGGCCTTGCCCTTGGTCACATCATCAAAAGCCACCTTCTGATATTTCTCGCCGTCGGTATAAACCGCCGGCCCGGTGTAGGTGTGCATCATGGCGTTTTCGCCAGCCGGCGACACGTCATCACGCTGAATCTGGAAATAGGCATGCGGTGCCAGCGGCTTGTCGCTGCCATTGACCACTTCCCAGCTGACATCAACCACATACGAGCCCCGTTTGAAGGTCATGATCTTGGCCAGCTTGATGCCAGTCGGACCCTCTGCTTCGAGTCGTACCTTCAGTTCGTTCTGACCAGCGGCCAGTTCGGTCGGCCCGGCGACGCGACGGAAGGTGCTGCGGTGCGTCGGCAAGCCTTCGCCAATCAGACCACTTTGGGCCATGTACTGGTGTTGTGCATCGAACAGGACAAAGTTTTTTGTCTTGTCTGCCTGCTCGCGGTAATTGAGCAATTCAAGACCGACCAGATCACCGCCCTGGGTGGAAATCCGGGCCTTGATCAAATCGGTGGAGACCACAAAGCTCTCCGCCACGGCTGCCGCCGGGCTGACCACCGCGGGTGCATCACCCGCTGCCTGCAGATTGACTGTCGGCCGCGGGGCCGCGCCATGAGCCTGCACTGCCGCCATTGCCGCTTGACCAGGCACAGCAGGCTGGTTGTACTTCTGCCAGTTTTCCCACAGCATAAAGCTGGAGAAAGCGAAAATCATGACCAAAATCAGGCGTCGAGTATCCATGAGCAGCCTTCGTAATTAATCGAATTCAGGGAACGGGATCATACCCGCCAGGATGCCAAGGGTGACAGCGACAAATGCGCTTCATCCCCAGCCAGCTGCCTTTGACGGCACCATGTTTAGTAACGGCATCGATGGTGTACTCCGAACAGGTCGGAAAATATCGACAACGTCGCCCGAGCAGCGGGCTGATTGCGTACTGATAGACGCGAACCAGCGTGATCAGGATGAATTTCATGCGGTGGCCGCTGGGCGGCGAGGCCGCTGCAACCGGCCCAGAAGTTCGCCAAAATCATTCGCAACCGCTTGCCGATCGAGTGGCGCCGCCTTGACCATCAGACGAACCACCAGATCAACGGCCGGCAGCGCATCACGTCGCAAACGAAACTGTTCACGGACGATGCGCTTGAGGCAATTGCGGTCGACGGCTCTTTTAAGCAATTTCTTACCTACCACCAGGCCCAGACGTGCGCTGACCTGCTCTTCTGGACGTGCTTGGTAATGCAGCATCAGCAACTTGCCACGAATTGCCTTCCTGAAACCAAAAACGGATGAGAACTCATCCGTTTTGGTCAGGCGATAGCATCTGGCGAAGCTTCTATCCACCTCGCCGGGCGTCCGGATTAAACGGCCAGACGCTTGCGACCCTTGGCGCGGCGGGCAGCGAGAACTGCACGGCCACCCTTGGTGCGCGAACGGACCAGGAAGCCATGGGTGCGCTTGCGGCGCACGACCGACGGTTGATACGTGCGTTTCATGTCGTAATTCCTTGATGTACTGAGAAAAACGCGTGATTACACCTTGTTTGTACCTGCTCTGTCAAGGTGAATTATTAATCAAAGCTGTGGATAAGCTTGTGGATGGATAGTAGAATCACGCCTTGGACGAAAGTTGTAGCACGCCCAAAAATCCTAAATAAATCAATATTAATCAAATAGATAGTCTGTAGCCAGTTCTACTGCTGGCGCAGGGGGGAGTGTTTTTTTCAATGTCCGGTTTCTGGGAATCCTGTTTGCAGCGCTTTGAACAGGAATTGCCCGCACAGCAATTCAATACTTGGATCAAGCCCTTGCGGCTCGAAGGCGAGCAAAATGCTGCCGCCGACGGCCTGCGCCTGATCGCCCCCAACGGTTTCATCCTCAAATGGGTCCGCGATCGTTATCTGTCCCGGATCGAGGAGTACAGCCGCAGCTTCTTCAACGCTCCGGTAGAAATCGCTTTGGTCATCGGGGCCGCCAAGGCCGGCGCGGTTCGCCCAAGCAGTAACGCAACAAGCAGCAACAACGCAGTCGTCACCAATAACGCGCCAGCTGCTGAAAAACCCCGTGCCAAAGCTGGGCAAGGCTATGAAAAGGCCCGACTGTTCAGCACCTTTACTTTCGACAACCTGGTGGTCGGCAAAGCCAACGACCTGGCGCGGGCGGCTGCCCTTCAGGTCGCCAGCAATCCCGGCGGCGCCTATAACCCGCTATTCATCTATGGCGGTGCCGGCCTCGGCAAGACCCACCTGATTCACGCCATCGGCAATCACATCGTCAGTGAGGCACCCGACAAGGTGGTGCGCTACGTACATGCCGAAGACTATTACTCCGACGTGGTACGGGCTTACCAGCAGAAATCGTTTGATACCTTCAAGCGCACCTACCGCTCGCTTGATGTGCTGCTACTCGACGATGTGCAATTCTTCAATGGCAAGAACCGCTCCCAGGAAGAGTTCTTCTTCCTGTTCAATGCCCTGATCGAAGCACGCAAGCAGGTCATCATCACCTGCGATACCTACCCCAAAGACATCAACGGCCTCGATGACCGGCTAGTCACACGCTTCGACTGGGGACTGACGGTGCAGATCGAGCCCCCTGAACTCGAAATGCGTGTCGCCATCCTGAAAAAGAAGGCCGAGGCAGAAGCCATCCAACTCGATGACGAAGTAGCGTTCTTCATTGCCAAACATTTGCGCTCCAATGTGCGTGAACTCGAAGGTGCCTTGAAACGGGTGGTAGCCTATTCCTCCTTCCACGGCCGGGCCATTTCGTTGGAACTGGCCAAGGAAGCCTTGAAGGATGTGATTGGTTCGGTCCGTAATGTCGGCATTGAGAGCATTCAAAAAACGGTGGCTGACTATTACAAGATCAAGGTCGCCGATCTGTTCTCAAAAAAAAGGACCCGGGCCATCGCCCGCCCCCGGCAGACCGCGATGTGGTTATGCCGCGAAGTGACTTCGCACAGTTTTCCGGAAATTGGCGATGCCTTTGGCGGCCGCGACCACACGACCGTCATTCATGCCGTCAAAACCATTGATGCATTACGTATCAAGGACAGCGAGCTTAACCATGACCTGCACGTGCTACTTCAGGTCATCAAGGGTTAGGTCTGTTGATAAGCATGAGGAAAAACTGTCGATCAATTGTGTGTAAGTAGCCGATACATCCTTGTCGCAAAAATTGTCCAGAATCCATCCACAGTCAGTTCAGAGGCTTTTGGACAAGCAGAATTCAAACGCAAGTTTCTGAAAAATTGTAGAATTTTGTGCTTATCCACAGAATTGTTCCCGATATCGTATTTAAAGGAATTTAATTTATGGTTCTTATAAAAAGCCAAAGAGACACCTTGCTTGCCCCCTTGCAATCGGTATCGGGAATTGTCGAACGTCGCCATACCCTGCCGATTCTTTCAAATGTTCTCATTGAGAAACAAGGAGATAAGCTGACTTTCCTGGCCACGGACATCGAAATCCAGATCACGACCAGTAGTCAGATCAGTGGTGGCGAAGGGGATGGCGCAATTACCGTTGGTGCTCGCAAATTGCAGGAAATCCTTCGTTCCTTGCCGGACAGCACGGAAGTGAGTCTGAAAGTTGAAGACAAGCGTCTGCAGATCAAAGGTGGCAAAAGCCGTTTCAACTTGCAGACTTTGCCGGCCGATGATTTTCCGCGCATGAATCTGGCAGAAGGCGAAGTTCGGAAATTCCAGATCACGCAACGGGCATTCCGCCAACTGCTGGGCAAAACCCAATACAGCATGGCGGCTCAGGATGTCCGTTATTACCTCAATGGCCTGCTGCTGCTGGTCGATGGCAATGAATTGCGGGCCGTCGCCACCGATGGTCACCGCCTGGCCTATGCCTGCGTCGGTATTGACACCGACTTGCCCCGTCAGGAAATGATCCTGCCGCGCAAGACGGTGATCGAACTCAATCGTCTGCTGGTCGATAGCGATGACGTTTTGGATATTGCCTTGTCGAGCAACCAGGTGCGTTTTTCCTTTGGTTCCATCGTCCTCGTTTCCAAACTGATTGACGGTAAATTTCCCGATTACGAACGCGTCATTCCGGCGTTGCTGAAATATCACATGAAGGTCGAACGCCAGGTCTTGATGCAGGCCATGCAGCGTGCCGCCATTCTGACCAATGAAAAATTCCGCGGTATACGCGTCGTTTTGGGCGAAAATAGCCTGAAACTGATTGCTGCCAACGCAGAACAGGAAGAAGCGCAGGAAGAAATCGAAGTCGATTACAGCGGTGAAGTGATTGATGTCGGTTTCAACGTGGGCTATTTGCTGGATGTGCTGAACAACGTTCATGCCGAAGTAATCCAGTGGAGTTTTAACGACGCCAACTCCAGCGCATTGATCACCTTGCCGGATAACGATCAATTCAAATACGTCGTGATGCCCATGCGCATCTAAGCACCGGCATTTTTTGCAGTTGGGGCCTGTCGACCGACAGGTCCCGCACCGTTTCACGTGGAAACCGAAGCATGAGTGAACAGAACACCCCGGACAACGTCGCGCCAGGCTATGGCGAATCCAGCATTCAGATCCTCGAAGGCCTGGAGGCCGTGCGAAAGCGGCCGGGGATGTACATTGGTGATACCTCGGATGGCACCGGCTTGCATCACCTGGTCTTCGAAGTCGTCGATAATTCGATTGACGAAGCGCTGGCTGGGCATTGCGACGACATCATCGTCACCATCCATACCGACAATTCGATCAGCGTCATCGACAACGGCCGCGGCATCCCGACCGGCGTCAAGATGGACGACAAGCACGAGCCGAAGCGTTCCGCCGCCGAAATCGCGCTGACCGAACTGCACGCCGGCGGCAAGTTCAACCAGAACTCGTACAAGGTCTCCGGCGGTTTGCACGGCGTTGGCGTGTCCTGTGTCAATGCGCTGTCCAAGTTCTTGCGCCTGACCATCCGTCGCGACGGCAAGAAGCATTTCATGGAATTTTGCCGTGGCGTGCCGGTCGACCGCAGCATCGAAATTCGTGATGGTTTTGAAGTATCACCACTAAAAGTGGTTGGTGAGACCGAAAAGCGCGGTACTGAAGTACATTTTCTGGCCGACGACGAAATTTTCGGCCACGTTGAATTTCACTACGAAATCCTCGCCAAGCGCCTGCGCGAACTGTCTTTCCTCAACAACGGCGTATCGATCAAGCTGGTCGACCAGCGCGCCGGCAAAGAAGAGCTTTTCGCCTTTGCCGGTGGCGTACAGAGCTTCGTTGAGTACATCAACCGCACCAAGTCGGTCCTCCATCCGAACATTTTCTACTCGTCCGGCGACGCCAAAGTGGGTCAGGGCGCGGCTGATTCTGCCATCACCATCGGTGTCGAAGTGGCGATGCAGTGGAACGACTCCTACCAGGAACAGGTGCTCTGTTTCACCAACAACATTCCGCAGTCGGACGGCGGCACGCACCTGACTGGTCTGCGCGCTGCAATGACCCGCGTCATCAATAAGTACATCGACGAAAACGAGATCGCCAAGAAAGCCAAGGTCGACATCGCTGGTGACGACATGCGCGAAGGCCTGGCCTGCGTACTCTCAGTCAAGATGCCCGATCCCAAGTTTGCCTCGCAGACCAAGATGAAGCTGGTTTCGTCCGAAGCCCGTGCCGCGGTTGAAGAAGTCGTCGCCCAGAAGCTCGCTGATTTTTTGCTCGAACGCCCGGTCGACGCCAAGATGATTTGCGGCAAGATCGTTGAAGCCTCCCGCGCCCGCGAAGCCGCTCGCCGTGCCCGTGAAATGACGCGCCGCAAGGGCGTTCTCGACGGCGTTGGCCTGCCCGGCAAACTGGCCGACTGTCAGGAAAAAGACCCAGCGCTGTGCGAAATCTACATCGTCGAGGGCGACTCCGCCGGCGGCTCGGCCAAGCAGGGCCGCGACCGGAAATTCCAGGCCATCCTGCCGCTGCGCGGCAAGGTGCTCAACGTTGAAAAAGCACGTTTCGACAAACTGATCGCCTCGGAACAGATCGTCACGCTGATCACCGCCCTCGGCACCGGTATCGGCAAGGACGACTTCAATGTCGACAAGTTGCGCTACCACCGCATCATCATCATGACCGACGCCGACGTCGACGGCGCCCACATCCGTACCCTACTGCTCACCCTGCTTTACCGCCAGATGCCCGAACTGATCGACCGTGGCTACGTCTATATCGCCCAGCCGCCGCTCTACAAGGTCAAGCACGGCAAGACCGAGCGCTACCTGAAGGACGACCAGGAATACCACCACTTCCTGCTCAACATGGCGCTCAATGAAGCGGTGCTGACGCCGCGCGCTGACGCCGAAGGCATCACCGGCCCGGCACTGGAAGGCCTGGCGCGCTCCTGGCTGGCCACCGAAGCGGTGATTGAGCGCCTGTCCCATCTCGTCAATCCTGAAGTGCTGCAAGCTATTGTCCGTCACAATCTCGCGGTCGACCTGTCCAGCGAGGACAATACCCGGGCCAGTGCCGAGCGCATTACAGCCCTGATCCCCAGCAGCACCCGCATGGTGCCAAAATTTGACGATATTCAGGAACGTTGGACCTTACGTGTCGAGCGCATGCACCACGGCAATCTCAAAGTTGGTCTAATCGATGAAGATCTGCTGCTGTCTGGCGATTTTCTGCAATTAAAGCGCATGGCCGAAACGCTGGCCGACCTCTTCGGCGCCGGCGCCACCATGGCCCGTGGCGAAAAGAAACATGTGGTCAGCAACTTCGGTGACGCCATGAAGTGGCTACTTAATGAAGTCGAACGCGGCATCGCCAAGCAACGCTACAAAGGCTTGGGCGAAATGAATCCGGATCAGTTGTGGGAAACCACCATGGACCCCAAGGTTCGCCGCCTGCTGCGTGTGCAGATCGATGACGCCATTGCCGCCGACGAAATCTTCACCACCCTGATGGGCGAAAACGTCGAACCACGTCGGGAATTCATTGAAACCAATGCATTAAATGCACGGATCGATATTTGATTTTTTGTAGGTCGCACTGCCCCATTCTGATTCACGCCGTTTCCCCAATATCCTCGTGCCAGAGCGCAGGATGTTGGGCGATAAATTCGCGCATCAGGGCAATGCAGGTGCTGTCCTGAAGCAACTCGACCACCACACCGCGCGAACGCAACAGCTCTTCGTCCCCCATGAAGGTGAGATTCTCGCCAATGACCACCCTGGGGATACCGTAGAGAAGAATCGCACCGGAACACATCGGGCAAGGCGATAAGGTCGTGTAAAGCACGGACTCGCGATAGACCTGTGCGGATTGCCGGCCGGCGTTTTCCAGGGCATCCATTTCACCGTGCAGGATAGCGCTACCTTGCTGAATGCGACGGTTATGACCCCGACCAATGATCACGCCGCGATGAACCAGCACTGAACCGATCGGAATACCCCCCTCGGCCAATCCGGCTTGGGCTTCCGCTATCGCCGTTTGCATGAAATCGTCCATCCTGCCTCCTTCATCTTTGTCATTGATTGATCCGTCCCCTGCCCCTCGATAAACGAATCACCCTGGCGAAAATTTTTGTACGCAAAAAAATCAACGGCCCTGGGGATAAGTCTGTTTGCAAGCCGTTTGTACTTTGGGGATTACGGTCAACATCGAAGAAATGGTAAAAATTGTCCCCAAAGCATCCACAGCCAGTACAGTGGCTTGTCCAGAGCCAATAAACTTATGCAACTTGTTGAATAAATTAAAATAAATTAACTTATCCACAGAGTTGTTGCTAAGGTAGTTAACATCTTATCTTTATAGAGATAAATCATGTACACCGAGCATCAGTCACGGTCGACCGTAAAGTCATTGGAAAATTGGCGCTGGTGAACGATGGTCCGGTGACCTTGTTGATGGACTCCCGACAACCTGATTAAGCCATTGCTTTGAGAGTATCTATTATTCTCGATATAATAATAAAATATCGAGAATAATAGGGTTTGTTATGAATGAACATGCGGTTTTTCGAATCGTTCGCCGACGAGCCAAGCCGGGTTGTGCGCAAGCGTATGAGACTTTGGTTCGGGCCATGTTTGCTGATGCTCAGCATTTCCCTGGCTATTTGTCAGCCGAGCTGTTGCCACCGGAAACTGCGGGTGGTGACTATCAGATCATCCAGCGGTTTTCGACCAGCCATGATCTCGAACGATGGAATGCATCAGGCGAACGCGCAAATTGGATGGAAAAACTGGCAGTGGTGGCTGAGGGCGATCCCGAGTACCGCTTGCTGCACGGGCTGGATGCCTGGTTTGCACCGGCTGAAGTGCCCGTCGTCAAAATGCCTGCCCGTTGGCGGATGACCATAGTCAGTTGGCTCGGCATTTTTCCAACAGTCGCCCTGTTGCTCTATTTTGTGGCACCCCTGCTGGCACCGTTGCCCTTTTTATTGCGCACGGCAGCGTTGACCGCGATCGTTGCCATCTTGATGTCTTACATCATCATGCCGCGCCTGACCCGTTGTTTGGCCGGCTGGATTCGTCGTTAGATTTTTTGCTTGTTGTCGCGTTTAAGCCGGTATTGCAATTGCGGTCGGGTCATGCCCAGCAGGCGGGCAGCCCCGGCCAGATTGCCGCTTGAACGGTCAACGGCTTCGCTGATCAATGCATTTTCGAGTTCGTCGAGAGAAATGCCACTGCTGATGATGGTATCGAGCAGATTTTTCGAACATGGCGCGACCGTTTCGGCAATCAATGCGCCTGATGAAGAAATTTCAGATCCTGAAAAATCGCCACAAATACTGGTGAATAAGTGATCGAGTTCGATCCAGCCCCCTTGTGGCGCGAGGATCACACCCCGTTCAATGACATTTTCCAATTCGCGGATATTGCCGGGCCAAGGATAATTTTTCAGGGCCTGCAAAGTTTTGTCGCTGACGCCGAGTAAACGCTTTTCGTGCAGTGTGCAGAAGCGCTGCAGCATGGCGTCGGCCAATGGCTGGATGTCGGTAATTCGTTCGCGCAAGGGCGGAATCGTTACTGGATAAATGTTGAGCCGGTAAAACAGGTCAGAACGAAACTTTCCTTCCTTGACGGCACGGGTGACATCGACATTGGTCGCAGCAACCAGGCGAACATTCACTTTGCGGACACGATCATCGCCTAGCCGTTCTATTTCGCCTTCCTGAAGAACGCGCAGGAGTTTGGCCTGAGCGGCTAAGGGCAATTCACCGATCTCATCGAGAAATAGCGTGCCGCCGTCCGCACGTTCAAATTTGCCCATACGGCTGGTTTGAGCGCCGGTATACGCGCCTTTTTCAACCCCAAAAAGTTCAGATTCGATCAGGTCGTGCGGTAGTGCAGCACAATTAACCGCTACAAATGGCCCTTGGCGGCGTTCACTGCCCTGATGCAGGGCGCGAGCGAAACGTTCCTTACCGACACCGGTCTCGCCAAGTAAGAGGACAGTGACGGAGGTTCGTGAGGCCTTTTCAATAAGCTCATAAGCTTGCTTGAAGCCATTTGAAATGCCGACCAACTGAGGGGTGCGTGCTTGTTGGGTCAGTGTCGTTCGCAAGTAATCAACCTGATGTCGAAGTTCCAGCAGGTGATTGAGCATGGATTCCGACTCAAAATAGCTGGCGAGTTCTTCTCCATCCTCCCAGTCTTCCAGGCGTTTGCCGACGATGCGGCAATTATTGTCACCACAGGCGACGCACTCGACTTCCTTGAACAGAATGAACTGCCCTAAAAATGCCGAGGTATATCCCGAGGCATAGCCTATTTGCGACCAGCAGACCGGCTCATCCGACTGACCGAGTTCCTTTAGGTGAACTTCTTCTTCCCAGGAGTTTTCCCACAGAAACTCCCCGTCAAATTCCCTTTTTTCCAAATCAAGGTTCATGCGAACCGGCGTAACCCGGACGATTCCTTCCAGCATGTGCAATTGCGGTCCGGTGAAGAAAGCATCTTCCAATGATTGTTGACCCCGCAAGCGTTTGGCCAATTCAGCATCCCGCACGCCGGAGGCGTAGCCCATTCGGGTCAGAATGCGGCGGGTATGTTTCATCCCGACAGACTGGATCAATTCCTTGCGCAGGGTGCCGAGCGCAGCCGTGTGCATCAAAACCATACGGCTTTCGTCCAGCCAGATGGTGCCGTCTTTTTCACAAAAACGGACCAAGTCCCGGATATCGTTCGATTCAGGGTAACGAATGGTTTTCATTGTCTCTCTCCGCCACGACCTGACGTTGGGGGGGGCCAACGGGGTGTGGTCTGTATTCTTTGTAAATCGGATATTACTTTGTTCGTAGTCCTCCAAGGACCAAACCAGGGACAGCGTGATTGAAATCCAATAATTCTCGAGATTTTAAAATAATCTTGACGTGATTTGAACCAAGGATCTCGCCATTGTTCCCGCTTTCATGACGCATTCTTCCGGGCAGCGATTTCACCCGCACGCAGGATGCTGGCCGGGACGCCGCCGATGCCCCAGCGGTCGGGGTGGGCCTGGTCGATCTGGACGCGGATACGGCCCAGTTCGACATCGAGCAGGCGAGCGGTGAGGGCGCTGAGTTCACCGATCAGGCGGTGATGCTGCTCGGCGCTGCGCCCTTCAAGCAGCACCATGCGGATCAGCGGCATTTCGCTACTGCGCCGGGACTGGGTTTGCAGCACGTCACTGGCCGGTTCGCCGGAAATTCCCCAGAGATCGGGGTCGATTTCGGTGACCCAGATTTCCAGGCGGTCCAGCGGTGCGCCGAGAATGTCGGCGACCGTGCGCGAGGCTTCGCGGACCCAGCTTTTGAGGCTCTCGCGCGGATGGCCGGCGAGCACATTGAGATTGGCAACGGGCATGGTGTTCTCCTTGGGGGGCTCAGGGGGCGGAATCAGGGCAGGCCGCGGCGGCGGCCGGAGTCGAGCATCAGGCTGGAGCCGGTCATGGCGTCGGCTTCCGGATCGAGCAGCAGGGTTACCGCCCAGGCGATCTGCTCGGGCGTGGTCAGCGCGCCCAGCGAGGATTCGGCGCGCAATTCATCGAGCACCTCCTCGGTCGTGCAGCCGCGTTGTTCGGCGCGGGTCGCGGCGACGCGGTGCAGGCGTTCGGTGTCGGCCGGGCCGGGGACGATGGTGTGGGCGGTGATGCCGCGTGCGCCATAAGCCAGGCTCAGTTGCCGGACGACATTCAGGATTGCGGCATTGGCGACACCGGCTGCTGCGGCGTAGGCGGTCGGCTCCAGTCCGTAATGGCCGCCGATGGCGACAATCCGCGAACCCGCCGTCAGCCGCGTATCGGCCGCGCGCACCAGGCGCAAAAGGCCGCCAACCTTGATGTTGACCGCATCAACCATCGATTCGGTCGGCGCCGTCAGGATGCCGCCAGCGACCGCCACGCCGGGACCATGCACGAGCAGGCGCACCGGTTTGTCGAGCGCCGCAGCAATCGCGGCAATCGCCGCGTCATCGGCAATGTCGGCGACACAGGGGCGCACGCCGGGATGCTCAGCCGCCAGCGCCTGCAGGCTGCTGGCGGAACGGGCAACGGCAACTACCCCCAGTCCGGCCTTTAGCAGGCGGCGGACAATGGCATTACCAAAAGCGCCGGTCGCACCGACCAGCACCGCAACTTCAGTACATTCTGCGAAAGTTTTCATCGGAATTCCTCAAGGTGCTGCGTGAATATTCAAGGTTGGCCGGTGTTCCCCGGGTTTTTCCTTCCCCTTCAAGGGGGTTGAGACGGGCTGGCTGTGCAAAGCCAGCCCTTCGGCCGGGATGGGGATAGGTTGGCTCGAAAGCCTCCAGGGAAACCCATCCTCACCCTAGCCCTCTCCTTGAAGGAGAGGGAACAAAGTCACACCCGGCCGATTTCTGCGGTCAACCCTTTTCAAGCCCCAATTTCCTTCAACAACCCGCGTTCCTTGGCCATGGTCATCGCGGTGTCGATGATCATGTCTTCCTGACCACCGATCATCTTCTTGCGGCCGAGTTCGACGAGGATGTCGCGGGCCGGGATGCCGAAGCGTTCGGCGGCGCGGTTGGCGTGGAGCAGGAAGGTTGAATAGACGCCGGCAAAACCCAAGGTCAGCGAGGAGCGGTCGACGCGGACGATGTGGTCCATGATCGGGAAGATCACGTCTTCGGCCATGTCCATCAGCTGGAACAGGTCGCAGCCAGTCTCGATGCCCATGCGCTCGCAGACGGCGACAAAGGCTTCGAGCGGCGTATTGCCGGCACCGGCGCCGAGGCCGGCGACCGAGGCGTCGATGCGGCTGGCACCGGCTTCGACGGCAGCGATGGAATTGGCGATGCCCATGCCCATGTTGTGGTGGCCGTGGAAGCCGATTTCGGTCTCCGGCTTGAGCACGGCGCGCAAGGCAGCAATGCGTGCAGTGACGTCGCCCGGCAGCATGTAGCCGGCGGAGTCGGTGATGTACACCGTCTGGGCACCATAGGATTCCATCAGTTTGCCCTGCTGCGCCAGGCCTGCCGGGGTGTTCAGGTGAGCCATCATCAGGAAGCCGGTGGTGTCCATGCCCAGCTTGCGGGCGTAGGCGATGTGCTGCGGCGAGGTGTCGGCTTCGGTGCAATGCGTCGCCACATGCACGCTGCGGGCGCCGCAATCAAATGCCGATTGCAGTTCGCGCATGGTGCCGAGGCCGGGCAGCAGCAGCACCGACACCTTGGCCCGTTTGACGGCGCCGCACACGGCGGTCAGGTATTCCTCGTTGCTGTGCGGTGCGAAGCCGTGCTGCAGCGAATTGCCGCCGAGGCCGGCGCCGTGTGTGGCCTGGATGTAGGGCACGCCGGCGTCGTCGAGGCAGGTGGCGATCTGCACCATTTGCTCGACGGACATCTGCTCGCGCTTGGCGTGCATGCCGTCGCGCAGGCACATGTCGTGGACGATGACCTTGCGGCCCTTGAGATTGGTTTCGGCGCTCATCACGCGACCTCCAGCGGCTTGAGCTGGATTTTTCCAGCGAGGATTTCTTCGGCGAACATCTCGGCCGTCCGCGTCGCGGCAGCGGTCATGATGTCGAGATTGCCGGCGTACTTGGGCAGGTAATCGCCGAGGCCGGCGACTTCCATGAATACGGTCACGCGCTTGCCGTCGAACAGCGGGCCATTGACCAGGCGATAGCCGGGCACATATTTCTGCACTTCCTTGATCATCGCCAACACCGATTCAATGATGCGCGGCTCGTCGGGCGTTTCGTCGGTCAGGCAGGAGATGGTGTTGCGCATCATCATCGGCGGATCCGCCGGGTTGATGATCGCCAGCGCCTTGCCCTTGCGCGCACCGCCGACGACCTCGATGGCGTTCGACGTGGTGTAGGTGAATTCATCGAGATTGGCGCGCGTGCCGGGGCCGATGGATTTCGACGCCAGGCTGGCGACGATCTCGCCATAAGCCACCGACTGGACGCTGGACACGGCATAAACGATGGGAATCGTCGCCTGGCCGGCGCAGGAAATCATGTTCACGTTCATCTCGACCTTTTCCGCGTGCTCCCGGAGGTTGACCGGCGGAACGCACAGCGGGCCGATAGCGGCGGGGGTCAGGTCGATCATCATCACCCCCAGCTCATTGAGCTTGCGCGAGTTTTCGGCGTGCACATAGGCCGAGGTCGCATCGAAAGCGATTTGAATACCGTCTTCGAGCACGTACGGCAACAGGCCATCAACGCCAGCGGCGGTGGTCTTCAGGCCCATGTCACGGGCACGGGCCAGGCCTTCCGATTCGGGGTCGATACCGACCATCCACACCGGCTCCAGCACGGGGCTGCGCTGGATCTTGTAGATCAGGTCGGTCCCGATATTCCCGGAACCGATCAGCGCGCATCTGATTTTTTTCATTTAGTTGAACTCCAATAAATAAGGCAAGGCGTCGAACCCAACGTCACTCCCGCGCCAGCGGGAATTCAGGAAAACGGCCATCGGGGCATCCCCTGGGTCCCCGCCTACGCCGGGACGACGGTAAATTTGCGGTCAACGCCTGTAAAAAGGTTTTTTCGGCGCGGATTCGTCGCGCCCGGCACACTCACTCGCTGGGCGCCGCCGCCAGCTCCCGCTTCCGTCCCGCCGTAACCCCGCCAACCGAAAACTCTTCCAGCTTGTGTTCGGTAATCAGCAGGCGGACCTGGTCAGGTTTGACGCCCAGGGTGCGGGTGACGGCTTCGGCAATGGCTTCGGCAACGGCGCGTTTTTGCTCGACCGTGCGGCCTTCCATGAGGTGCATTTCGATGATGGGCATTTTTTGTCTCCGTATTTTTTATTCGAAAAGCGTTTATTCGACAAAGCGCAGCGAGACGCTGCCGAGTTCCTGGAAGCGGGCGACGATGCTGTCGCCCGGCTTGACGGCGATGGCTTCGGTAATGCCGCCGCTCATGACAAAGCTGCCGGCCGGCAATGCCTCGCCCTGTTCGGCAAGGATGTTGACCAGCATGGCGATGGCTTCGGCCGGATGACCAAGCACCGCTGCCGAAGCGCCCAGCGCAACGATTTCGCCGTTCTTTTCCATGACCACGCCGAGCGTGCGCAGGTCGAGGTCTTCGGCGTAACGAGCGCGACCGCCGCCGACGTAGCGCGCTGACGAACCGTTGTCGGCAATGACGCTGGGCAGGTCGAACTTGAAGCCGGCAAAACGCGAATCGATGATCTCGACCGCTGGCAGCACGTAGTCAGTCGCCGCTAGCACGTCGTCGCGCGTGCAGTTCGGACCTTTCAGCGTCTGCTTCATGACGAAGGCGACTTCGCATTCAACACGCGGATGCACCAGATCGGAAACGGTAATCGCCGAATTCTCGGGCCGCGCCATGCGGTCGGTCAGAAAGCCGATGGACGGCACATTGACGCCCATTTGCTGCATCTTGGCCTTGGAAGTCAGCCCGGCCTTCCAGCCGACCAGCGTGTGGCCGGCGGCGAGGTAGCGGCGGCGCAATTCCGCCTGTACGGCGTAGCCATCGGCGATGCTCATCGCCGGGTATTCGTCGGTCAGCTTGGGGATCGCGTAAGCCCGCGTCTGCGCGCCTTCGACGCGCTCGCAGAGGCGAACGATGTCTTCACGCGAAAGTGTCAGATCGCTCATGCGGCGCTCCTTGCGGAAAATTTCACACGGCAGCTACCCAGCCCGCCGACCGTGCATACCAGCTCGTCGCCATCGACCACCGGCACCAGCGCCGATTGCGAGCCGGACAGGATGGTTTCGCCAGCTTTGAAGGGAATGCCCAGTTCGCCCAGGGTATTTGCCAGCCAGGCGACGGCATTGGCCGGCGAACCCTGCACCGCCGCGCCGCAGCCGGTCGAGAACAGCTCGCCGTTCTTTTCCAGCACCATGCCGGCCAGCGTGATGTCGAGCTGGCGCGGGTCGCCTTTGGTTTTGCCCAGCACATAGACGCCGCAAGAGGCGTTGTCGGCGACGGTGTCCTGGATCTTGATCTTCCAGTCCTGAATCCGCGAATCGACGATCTCGAAGCAGGGCAGCACGTAGTCGGTGGCGCGGATCACGTCCATCGCCGTGATCCCCGGCCCCTTGAGGTCGGCCTTGAGCACGAAGGCCAGCTCGGCCTCGGCCTTGGGCTGGATCAGCGTATCGAGCGGAATGGTGTCGCCTTCCTGATAGACCATGCCCGACAGCAGCATGCCGAAATCCGGCTGATAAACGCCGAGGAATTCCTGCACCGGCTTGCTCGTCGCGCCGATCTTCTTGCCGATGATCGTCTCGCCGGCTGCGACGCGGCGGGCAACGAAGCGCTCCTGGATGCGGTAGGCGTCTTCGATGCTGATGTCCGGCTCGCGCTCGCGCAGCGGCGGCACGGGCTTGCGCGCCAGCCAGGCGGCGTAGAGCTCGTCGCCGTAATGATTGATCTGTTCGTCAGTCATGGCCGCCTCAGAGCTTGACGCAGATGTTGCGCGTTTCGGTATAGAACTCCAGCGAATGCACGCCGCCTTCACGGCCGATGCCGGACTGCTTGGCGCCGCCAAACGGTGTGCGCAAATCGCGCAGGAACCAGCTATTGACCCAAGTCACACCGACTTCAACCTGTGCCGCAACGCGATGGGCGCGGCTGAGGTTTTCTGTCCAGATGGTCGTCGACAGGCCGTAGTCGTTGTCATTGGCCAGCGCGACGACTTCGTCTTCGTTGTCAAAGGGGCGGATGTGGCAGCACGGCCCGAAAATTTCCTCGCGGATGACCGAGGCGCTTTCCGGCAGGCCCGTCCAGATCGTCGGCTGTACCCACGAACCGCCGGCCAGCGCGTCGGGCATCGCCGGAATGCCGCCGCCGGTGACCAGGGTTGCGCCTTCAGCGATGGCCTTCTGGTAGTAGGACAGCACCTTGTCGCGATGTTCCTGGCTGATCAGCGGGCCGTAATTGCTTTGCGCATCTTCCGGGCGGCCAAACTTGACGGCTTCGGCACGTACCTTGAGTGCTGCGACGAAGCGTTCGAAAATCGGCCGTTCAACATAGACGCGCTCGGTACCCAGGCAGACCTGGCCGGAATTGAGGAAAACCGAGCGAAAAATGCCGTCGACCGCAGCATTGAAGTCGCAATCGGAAAAAACGATGCCGGCATTCTTGCCACCGAGTTCAAAGGACACATCGCGCATGCCTTCGGCGGCAGCCTTCATGATCGCCGTGCCGGTGCGCGTCTCGCCGGTGAAAGTGATGGCATCGACGCCCTGGTGGCGGGTCAGGAATTCGCCCGCCGAGTTCGGGCCGAAACCATTGACGACGTTATAAACCCCCTTGGGGATGCCGACCTTGTTCATGACTTCGCCGAGCAGGGTGGCGGTCAGCGGCGTTTCTTCCGATGGTTTGACGATTACGGTATTGCCGCAGGCCAGTGCCGGGCCGACCTTCCAGGTCATCAGCAAAAAGGGCGCATTCCACGGCGAAATGACGCCGATCACGCCCTTGGGCTGGCGGATCGCGTAATTCAGCGCGCCCTTGCCATCCGGCGTCGCCATCTGGAAGGATTCGGCAGCGACGTTTTTGATGACGTCAGCAAAGACCTTGAAATTGGCCGCGCCGCGCGGGATGAAGACATGGCGCTGAACGTGACTGGGCTGGCCGGTATCGGCCATCTCGGCCGCGACGAAGTCCTCGAAACGGCGGTTGATTTCATCGGCCACGCCGTAGAGCAGCTCAACGCGCTGATCAGTGGTCAGCTTGCCCCATTCGCCCTTTAGCGCGGCCCGTGCGGCGGCAACCGCCGCATCGATATCGCTTTGGCCCCCTTCGGCAATGCGGGCAATAACCTGGCCATCGACCGGCGAGCGTTTTTCGAAATAGCGGTTGTCGGGCGCGGCAGTAAATTCGCCGTTGATGAAGTTACGGATCTCTTGCATACGCACTCCTCTTCCTGGCCACCGTACTGGTGGCACCTGATTTGCCGTGACGGCGTTAGGGACAGAGGGAGTCTAGGAGGGGGTTAGTTATACCGTCCAATACCTTATTTCTGGGTAGGTGATACTTTTTTTGTATGGGGTTTTGGGTGGGGCGGGAGGTGGGGACCAAAACCGGGGACAGACCAGAATGGCACTAAGTTAAGCCTGTTTAGCACGATACCGACTACGGTGTGGCGTCTCATCGTTCCCCGTCAGCTAGGCCTGCGTGCGGGCCCGGAACTCATCTTCGGGGGACAGCCCGGCGGATCCGGCGAACTCGCCGAACTCCGGGATACCGTAGAAGGGGAGGGGGTCGTACGCCTCGCGCACGGCCTCGTCCTCCTCGAAAATGAGGAAGCCCAGGTACGTTTGGAACGAGTCCGCCTCCTCCAGCCCCTTGGCCCACAGTACCGCCGAACAGTGGGGGCAGCGCACGAGGGCGGGGGTGCGCGGGAGCATCGGCGCGGCCATCCTGCCGTCCGTCCAGTAGGTCGCGCCGCAGGTGTTGCCGGACGTCAGGGTCCGTTGTTTGAAAAGGCCGGCGCACTCGCCGCATTTCTTGACCAGCGTAGGTCCGGGCAGCATTCCCGTCCCCCTCAGAGCCCGTTGACGCCGCGGAGGGCGTCGACCGCCTTCTCCCGGAGCTCCGGGTTCGCCCTCACCAGGCGGAAGGCCTTGGCGTCGATCTGCCGGACCCGTTCACGGGTGATCCCCAGGGCCTGGCCGACCTGCTCGAGGGTCATGTCGTGGAGGTGGCGCATGACGAGCACCTGACGCGCCCTCGTCTTCATGTCCCGCCTCCAAAATGGGTATGCCGACATCTTGCCTTTCGGGAGAGCGCAGGGAAGCCTCCGGAAGCGTTATGTAAAATCGGCCGGGGAAAGAAAAGAGGCGGGAAGTGGCTACGCCGGGAATTTCTTGCGGGTGTGGACGACGTTGAGCACGACGACGGCGTCGTCGCGGAGTTGGACGAAGACGACGTACGGGAGCTTGTTGACGACCAGTTCGCGGGCCCCGGGAACCCGGTCGCTTGCGCGCACCCGTTCGGGGAAGGGCGGGAGGGACTCGATTTCCCCGACGATGCGCCGCTCCACTGCTTCTGCCACCTTCGGGGAGGCTTCGAGGTAGTAGTAGGCGAGGATCTCCTCGAGGTCGTCGAGCGCCTCGTCGGTCCAGAGGATCCGCACGGTTACGCCGACTTAGCGACGCGGGTCCGCAGCCTGCCCTTCATGGCGGCCATCGCGTCGGAATGCTCGGTGAGCCCGGTGGCGCCTTCCGCCACGCGGCCCATGGTTTTGGTGACCTTCCCGAAAAGCCAGTCGCCGTACCCGGGCTCCTGCTCCATCAGGAAGTCGGCGAAAAGCGTGTCCTTCGCGTCCTCGAGGGAGATCATGATGCCGACTGGGCGGTCGTTCTTGGTGACTACGACCGGCTCGCGGCGGGCCGAATCGAGGAATTCGCCGAAATGGTTCTTGGCGTCGCGCGCGGTCATGACTTTCATCGCCATATCCTTGTGAGTTGGATTCAATGTGTCCATTGTAGCCATTATGGACACATTGGCAAGCGTGGCAGCCGCCCGCGGCCGCGGCTTGGGACGCCTATTCCCCGGGGGGCAGGGGCTCCCGCGGGATGTCCGAGGAAAACCCCTGCGGGGCGAGGACGCTTTTTACCGGCACGTCCAGTTCGCTCGCTTTTTCGAACACTTCCCTCAGCTACGGGAGGACGATCTCGCTGAGCATGTGGCCCGTTGATTTGAGGTAGGGGCTGTCCCGCAGCATCCTAGCCGGGGAACGGTCGCCCGTGACGAGTTCCTTGCCGAAGGCTCGGTAGGCGTCGCTGCCCGTGAGCGGCTTGGGCCAGGTCTCGAGAAGGTCGTACGGGTCGCAGAGGTCCGGCGCGGCCCGTATCTGCCGGTTGGCCTCCGAAGGGTACCGGAAGGCCTCCGTCTTCAAGCCGTCGTTGAAACGGTTCCCAAAACGGTGCCGACGATGCGCGACGTAGTTCGCCAAATCGCCATGCTTGGCGGCTTCCTCGGCAGAAAGTGCGATGGCGAACCGGGCGTCAAAACTCTCTGGCTGGGCATTCAACGTTTGCGGGATTTCGTCGTGGGCATGGAACATGGGTAGAAAATCAGGGCTTCCGCACTCGAAATGAATAATTGATTTTGCATGTTGATTTCAAGAGATTCGTTCACAGTCAATGGCTTATGACAATATCTTGTAAACCCATCGAAAATCCGGTCTACTCTTGTCTTTTGGGCGGCACAAAAGATGAAGGAAGGGGCGGTCTTGATGGATGTTCTGTCTGGGTTGAAAGACCCGCGCAAACCGAGCAACGGCAC
>Ga0209066_10000953_pt1 | contig 39904 bp, 34 predicted proteins | sample All_14_2_FD_187198 | JGI IMG/M metagenome (GOLD analysis project Ga0209066, IMG submission 187198) | Freshwater microbial communities in response to fracking from Pennsylvania, USA - Allegheny Zone_MetaG_DW_15 (SPAdes) (version 2) ... | reverse complement strand
GGCCCGCAGCGATGCCGCGCAGCTGCAGCAGCGCGGCATCGCTGCGGGCCAGAAGGTCACGCTGTTCTCACCCAACTGCCCCGAATGGATCGTCGCTTACTACGCGGTGATGAAGATCGGTGCGGTGGTGAATCCGCTGAACCTCATGCTCACGCCCGAGGAGGCCGCCTACGCCATGAACGACTGCGGCGCGGTGGCCGTGTTCGGCTCGGACGATCGCATCGCCAGCCTGGCGGGCGTGCGCGCGCAGACCGGGCTCAAGCATTGCTTTGCCTTTGGCGGGCAGACGCCTGCCGGTGCCGAAGACTTCGCCTCGCTGCTCGAAGGAGCCGCGGCGGCGGAGTCGAGCACCTACCCGGTGCCCGGCATCGCCCTGGACCAGCCCTGCACCGTGGGCTACACCTCGGGCACCACCGGCCACCCCAAGGGTGCGGTGCTCACGCACCAGGCGATCCTGATGAACACCGCCATGACGGCCACCATGCACGTGCGCACCAGCGCCGACACGGTGGTCAGCGCCCTGCCCTGCTCGCACGTCTACGGCAATATCGTCATGAACGCGGCCATCGCCTACGGCATGACGCTGGTGTTGCACAAAACCTTCGACGTGGAGCGGGTGCTGGCCAGCATCCAGGCCGAGCGGGCGACCATGCTCGAAGGCGTGCCGACGATGTACCTGTACATCCTCAACCATCCGAAGCGAAGCGAATACGACCTGTCGTCGCTGACGCGCTGCACGGTGGGTGGGCAGACCATGCCCGAGGCCAAGATGCGCGAGGTGGAGGCCGCCTTCGGCTGCCCGCTGATCGAGCTGTGGGGCATGACCGAGCTGGGTGGCCTGGGCACCACGCACAGCGCCTACGGCCCCACGCGCCACGGCTCCATCGGCGTGGCCCTGCCGCACCTGCAGGCCCGGGTGGTGGCCACCGACGGCACGGGCCAGGTGCTGGGCGCCAACGAGGTGGGTGAGCTGCAGATCCGCGGGCCGGTGACCATGGTGGAGTACCTGGGCAAGGCCGAGGCGACGGCGCAGACGCTGGAGGCCGATGGCTGGCTGCACACGGGAGACCTGGTGCGCCAGGACGAGGACGGTTACCTGTACGTGGTGGATCGCCTGAAGGACATGATCATCACCGGGGGCTTCAACATCTACCCGGCCGAGCTGGAGCGGGTGATCGCCGAGCACCCGGACGTGGCCATGGTGGCCGTGGGCAGCGTGCCCGATGACAACAAGGGCGAGCTGGCCAAGGCCTACATCGTGCCCAGGCAGGGCGCGACGCTGGACCTCGATGCGCTGGACGCGCACTGCCGCAACCGCATGGCCGCCTACAAGGTCCCGCGCGCCTACCAGGTCGTGGCCGACCTGCCCAAAACCTCCACCGGCAAGATCCTGCGGCGCATGCTGCGGTCGCTGGAGGTATGAACCACGGGATGCGCCGGCCAGCAGAGCCGGCGCCGTCCCACCTTCCCTCAAGCAAAAACCTCTGACCAACGGAGTGACGTCATGTCTGTCCCCTACAACCGCAAACCCATTCCCCGCAGCATCCTGATCTTCGGCGCCTCCGGCACCTTGGGCGGCCCGCTGGCGCGCTTTCTTCAGCGCGAAGCCCCGCAGGTCCGGCTGCGCTTGGCCAGCAGCCGTGAAGAGGGCTGCGAAGCCCTGCGCCGCGACTTCCCCGGTGTCGACGTCGTGCAGGCCGACTACTACGACCTGCCGACCCTCGAAGTGGCGGTGCAGGGCATGGAAGGCCTGTTCGTCAACACCACGCTGCCCAAGGACGAGCAGACCGCGATGAGCAACCTCATCACCGCGGTCAAGAAGGCCAATTGCGCGGTCCACATCATCCGCGCCGGCCTGGGCATGCAGCCCGAGGCCAACGAACACCGCGTGCCCGAAGACATGCGCGATTTCATCGCTGGCGACCGCATCGCCAAGCGCCTGCTCGACGAGAGCGGCCTGCCGGTGACCTACTTCAACTTCGGCGCGAGCTTCACCGAGAACCTGCTGACCATGAAGGCCGGTCTGATCCGCGAGCGCAAGCTCATCTGGCACAACCGCAAGGTGCCCCACATGGACAAGCGCGACATCGCCGAAGCGGCAGGGCGCATCCTGCTGTCCGACAACCACCGGCACATTGGCCAGTTCCACACCCTGAACAATGGCCAGGATCTGCTGAACTACGCCCAGATCGCGGACCTGATGACGCAGGTCTGGGGCGAGAAGATCACCTTCGAGGGCAGCAAGGAGGTGGTCATCAACGAGTACATGGATTCGTACGGCCCGATCTTCCCCAAGCTCTGGGATTTCTTCCAGATGGAACAGGACAACGAGGAGGTCTGGGCCCTGAACGACTTCATGGAACGCACCCTCGGGCGCAAGCCGATCAGCCTGCGCGAGTGGTTGATGGAGAACAAGCGCGAGCTGCTCGGACTGGATGCCAGCCAGGCCGCCGCCACGGCAGCGGCAGCCAGCACGGCGCCTGCGACCACGGCACCCGTCCCCCAGGCTGCGCCTGCTGCAGCCGCAGCCTCAAGCGATGAAGTCTGGGACTGCGTCATCGCCACCCCGATCGGCAAAGTGCCCTACGAACTCGTGGTGCGCCGAGCAGGCGGCGGCACCTGGACCGGCACCATGAAAGACCTCAAGAGCGGCGCCGACCTGCCGGTGCGCGACGGCAAGATCAACGGCAGCACCATGACCTGGGGCTCGGAACTGAGCAAGCCCTTCAAGATGAAGCTGAAGATCGAAGTCCAGGTGCAGGGCAAGGAACTGAGCGGCCAGGCCAGCGCCGGCATGATGGGCAAGAGTGCCATGCAGGGCACGCTGCGCGGTGCCTGATGCGTCACATCGAGACGCGATCCGTGTCGACCAAGGCCTGAATTCCAGAGCCCGGAACACGAACCACCATCGCTGGCGCAGCAGTCGCTGGGCGCAGGCTGGGGCACGCAGAACTCCGGTGGCTTGTTCTGCGCAGCCTTGATCATCGTGCCATCGATGCTTTGCCATCGCCAGGCGATGCCCTGCATGTCGTCGCACGCCTCCAAGCCAGCGTTCCAACAGCGTCAACCAAACGACCCTCTCCCATTCGAGAAAGCGTTTGTGGATGGCGCTGGCGCTGCCAAAACGCTCAGCGGGCAGTGAGACGGGGCCACTGCAGATCGGGGCCATCGCCGGTGTACTGGCCCGGCGTGCAGTTGAAGGTCGCCCTGAAGATGCGGTTGAAGTAGGACAGGTCGTTGAAGCCGACGCTGTAGGCAATGGTGGAAATCAGCGTCTTGCCGTTGGTCGCACGCAGCTGCTTGAGGGCCTGGCAGGCGCTGGCCAGGCGTTTTTGCAGCAGGTATTCCGTTGGTGTGGTGTCCAGGGTCGCGAAGGCGCGCTGCAGTTGCCTGCTGGACACCTTGAGGTCGAGCGCCATGCGCGGAATCGTCAGCTCGCCATCGGTGTGGTTGGCATCAATGTAGGCCACCGCGCGTTCCAGCAGGCGGGCATGGCCCACATCCGCGTCGATGAGCCGGGACGGCTGGCCGCTGGCAAACAGCATCGACCCCAGCAGACCGTACATGGCCTCTCCCAGGTAACTGGACTGCCTGGGGTTGTGCTGGGTCTGAAAGGCCTTGGCCAGCACGGCGATGATGGCCAGGGTGGTGTGGTCGGTGCGGGGCATGTACAGGCCGCCGCGCAAGGCGTCGCCAAACCTGTTCTGCAGCTCTGCGCGCGGCAGGTGGACGGACAGCTGCCGGCTGTAGCTGCCGAAGAAGGTGAACTCCGAGGGTTCGGTGCTGTCGATCAGCACCATGTCGCCGGGGCGCAGCATGCTGACCGAATCGCGCTGACTCATCAGTGCGCGGCCTTCCTCCTGAACGATGAGGAAGCAGTGTTCCGCACTGTCCCGCGCGATGTCACTGCGATCGCGCCGGATGCACTGTGCGTCTTTCGCCACGTGGGCGAACTCAAATCCCCCGCGCGCTTCATGGGCCACAGCGCCGCGCATCACCGACCGGTTGGCGCCGGGCAGCACCTGGTAGGCGCCGCAAACAGCGATGAGATCGGCGCGAAACTGGTCGACTGGAAGTGTGGATGCAGCGAGTGTGGTGAGCATGGGGCACTCATGGTGCGCACCCGTGCGGGAAAACGCTATTCGGGATAACCCAAGGGTTTGGCCCTCTTGTCGTTGGAGTCCAAGGGGCGTGTCGCTGTAGCCCAAGTGGTTGCGAAGGCGCGAACCTACGATCCATCCGCCTGTATCAATCGCACCCACAAACTTCAAAACACATGTCTGACTTTTCCATGACCATCAACGGCCAGCCGGTGAGCGCGGCCGACCAGTTCGACGTTAAAAACCCGGCCACCGGGGACACCGTGGGCCTTGCGCCCAACAGCTCAAAAGACCATCTGGATCTCGCTGTCGCAGCGGCTCAGGTCGCGTTCACGACCTGGTCGCAGACCAGCGACGCGGTTCGGGTCCAGGCGTGCCAGGACATTGCGGCCAAGATCGGCGAACACGCCGAAGCGTTGGCACAGCTGTTGACGCGCGAGCAGGGCAAGCCGCTCAACGGCATCGGCTCACGGTTTGAAATCGGCGGCGCGCAGGCCTGGGCCGCGCACACCGCCAGCCTGTCGCTGCCCGTCAAGGTGCTGCAGGACAACGAGCAGGGCCGGGTGGAACTGCACCGCAAGCCCATGGGCGTGGTGGGCTCGATCACGCCCTGGAACTGGCCGGTGATGATCGCTGTCTGGCACATCCTGCCGGCCGTGCGCAGCGGCAACACGGTGGTGGTCAAGCCTTCGCCCTATGCGCCGCTGTCCACGCTGCGGCTGGTGGAGCTGATGAACCAGGTGCTGCCGCCCGGGGTGGTCAATTCCGTCTGCTCCGACGACCGGACGTCCAACATCGGCGCGGCGATGTCCGCCCACCCGGGCATTCGCAAGATCGTCTTCACCGGCTCGATCAACACCGGCAAGAAGGTCATGGCAACGGCCGCCGACACGGTCAAGCGGCTCACGCTGGAACTGGGCGGCAACGACGCGGGCATCGTGTTGCCCGACGTCGACCCGAAGGCCATTGCCGAGGGGCTGTTCTGGGGCGCCTTCATCAACAACGGCCAGACCTGCGCCGCGATGAAGCGCCTGTATGTGCACGAAAGCGTGTACGACGGGGTCTGCGCAGCGCTGGCCGACTATGCCAGGGCCATTCCGGTGGGACCGGGCACCGAAGAAGCGTCTGTCCTGGGTCCTATCAACAACCGCATGCAGTTTGACAAAGTCCAGCGCCTGGTGGACGCCGCCAAGCAGAAGGGTCGGGTGCTGCTGGGCGGCGAGCCCGGCGAGGGCTTGTTCTTCCCGCCCACGCTCATTGCCGACCTCTCGCACGACGACCCACTGGTGACCGAAGAGCAGTTCGGACCGGCCCTGCCCATCATCAAGTACAGCAATGTGGAAGACGCCATCCGCCAGGCCAACGACAGCCCGAACGGATTGGGCGGGTCGGTGTGGTCGCGCGATGTGGAGAAGGCCAGGCAGGTAGCCAGCCGGATGGAGTGCGGGTCCGTGTGGATCAACAAGCACGGCGCCATCCAGCCAAACGCGCCGTTTGGCGGCGTCAAGTCCTCGGGGTGTGGGGTGGAGTTCGGCGAGGAAGGCCTGGCCGAGTACACCGACATTCAAGTGATGTTCAGCTGAGGGCGCGGCCATGGAACAGTTTGACTACATCGTGGTGGGTGGTGGCGCCTCGGGCTGCGTGATGGCCTCGCGCCTGAGCGAGAACGCCAGCAAGCGGGTGCTGCTGATCGAGAGCGGTCGCCGCGACGACGACCGGTTCATCAAGATCCCGGCCACCTTCTTCAAGGTGATCGAGAAGGGGCAGGACATCGTCGCCTACGTGGGTGAACCCTCACCGCGCGTGAACGGCCGCCCCTCCATCGTCATTCAGGGGAAAGTGATCGGCGGTGGTTCGTCGATCAACGCCATGCTCTACGTCCGAGGCCAGGCGCAGGACTACGACGGCTGGGCCGCCGCCGGCAATCCGGGCTGGAGCTATGCGGACGTTCTGCCCGTGTTCAAGGCGCTGGAGAACAACATGGAGCTTGCTGATGGCTATCACGGCACCGAGGGTGAGCTGCACGTGTCAGAGACGGGCTTTCACCACCCGTTGTGCCGTGCCTTCATCCGCGCAGCGCAGCAACGGGGCCTGCCCCACAACCCGGATTTCAACGGCGCCAGCCAGGAGGGCGTGGGCTTCTACCAGACCACCACCCACAACGGGCGGCGCTGGTCGGCCGCCGAGGCCTTTCTGCGCAAGGCCGAGGGGCGCCCCAACCTCAAGGTCATGACCGAGACCCGGGTGGCCCGGGTGCTGTTCGAGGACACCCGCGCGGTGGGCGTCGAGCTGGAAAGCGGTGTGTCCATCAAGGCCAATGCCGAGGTTATCCTGTGCGCGGGGGCGATCGAGACGCCCCGGCTGCTGCAGCTCTCGGGTGTCGGGGATGCCGATCACCTGAAGTCCTTTGGTATCCCTGTGGTGTCGGATCTTCCCGGTGTGGGCCAGAACTACCAGGATCATCTGGAAAGCACGGTGCAGGGTGCGACACGCGATCCCATCTCCTTCTTCGGTGAAGACAAGGGGCTCAAGGCGGTCCGGCACATGGCGCAGTACATGCTGTTCCGAAGTGGCCTGCTCACCTCCAATGTGGTGGAGTGCGGTGGTTTCGCAGACGTCTCGAACGCTGGCATTCCCGACATTCAGTTCCACGTACTGCCCTTCATGGTGGGCTGGGCCGACCGCGACCCCGTGCACGAACATGGTCTCTCCATTGGCCCCTGTTTCCTGCGACCCAAGTCGCGAGGCTCGGTGCGCCTGCGCTCGGCCAAGGCGCAGGACCCGGCCTTGTTCGACGCCGGGGCTTTCGAGAACGAGGAAGACCTGGATGTGCTCGTCCGAGGCGTTCGAAAGGGCATTGAGATCCTGGAGGCGCCTGCGCTGGCCAAGCTGGTCACACGCCAAGTGCTGCCACAGCCCGGGATCGAGAAGAGTGAGAACGAGCTCAGGGACTTTGTGCGCCAGACCGCAAAAACCGTCTTCCATCCGGTCGGTACCGCCAAGATGGGAGCTGCTTCCGACCGCATGGCGGTGGTCGATCAGCAGCTGCGCGTTCACGGAACGCAGAGCTTGAGGGTGGCCGACGCGTCGGTGATGCCGACCCTGGTGTCTGGCAACACCAACGCCCCCACGATGATGATCGCGGAAAGGGCGGCGCGGTTTATTGCCGGAAAGCAGTGAAGCTTGGGTGATGACCAGGGATAACCCTTGTTGGCCCGTCGAGACCGAACGTCCTGACGTTGCTAACATCCCCACACTGTCCCACCTGTGTACAGCGTGACTCGAGAAACACAGCCAGCGATGCAAGCCAAAGTCACCGAATCCAAACAGTACGTGTCGATGAAGGAGGGGGCGACCGCGCTCGCCCCCGCCCACGAACGGCTGAAGTACTGGGAGGACTACACAGCGTCCGAGCTGGTCGGCATTCGCTGCACGTCCTACGCCGAGGCAGGGCTGGATGCCCGTCAGCGCAACTTCGACCTGGGCGCCTTCCGGATTGCCGACATCGTGGGCAACGAGCACGTGGTGGAGCGGTCAATGCCGCAGGTGCAGCGCCACCCGAAGCACGCATTGCTCGCTTGCCTGTTGATGGATGGAGAGGCCTTCTTCTTCCAGTCGGGTCGGTGCACGATGGTGCACAGTGGCGACCTCATCGTCTACAACTCGGTCAAACCCTACCTGTTCGGCTTCACGCGACCGATGCGGCTGCTGATGGTCGACATCAGTCCTTCGGACCTGTTTGAAAGTGCGAGCGCTCTGGCCAACGAATCTTTGATCAAGGTGGATGGTCATCTGCGCGCCGGCAAGATGCTCACCCAGCCGGTTCGCGAAACGCTGCTTGGATTCCTGGCGGACCCGCTTTCAGAGAAGGCGCCCTCGGTGGCCGACGATGTGTGTGCCCGGTTGCGCCTGATCTGTCAGTCGCAGTCCCATGAAAAACTCAGCGGCGAAGAGGTCGCGGCGCTGAGGCTGCTCAAGGCCGAGCAATTCATCGCAGAACACATCGCCGACCCCTTGCTCGACGCCGAAGTCGTGGCCAAGCATGTGGCGATGTCCGTGCGCCATCTGAACCGTGTCTTTGAAGTGCATCAGTGCAGCGTGACGCAGTGGATCTGGCGCGAGCGCCTTGAAATGGCGCACCGACAGCTGGTGGATCCGGCACTGATGACGCGGTCCATCTCGGAGATTGCCCTGGGGTGCGGCTTCTCCACCCAATCGCATTTCGCGCGGGAGTTCAAGAGCCATTACGGCCTGACGCCCTCGCAGCACCGAATGATGTTGGTTGGTCGCTGAGTCCGCTGCAGCGGACATGGGCCGGCTGGAGTGGACCCACTGGAGTTGACCCACGTCGGTGGACGGTTCGTGCTTTGGGCATTTGCGACTCCTTGAACACAAAGAATGGTGTGTCCACGAAACCGGGTCAACTCCACATCAAATCCCAAAGCCCCGTCATGGATAGACCCCCCTGAGCACGGCATCCGTCGGTGCTCTATGACAGCAAAAAAAACGAAAAATCAGCGGGCTGCTGACTCAGGACCATCCGGTGTGCGACACGGGACAGATCCTTTTGATGGTTACGGCGCCACCACCCAGAAGGCGCTGGCGATTCGCCAGACACCTTGGTCCAGCTTCATGGGCAGCGTTGCCCGATTCGGGTTGTGCCGGTTTTGCGCGCCGATGCTGAACGGGACACCCAGCATGGCCAGTTCCATGCGTTCGACAGACCGCAGCGCAGCACTCACGCTCTCACGCGTGATCTCTCCATCGATGGAGCGAAGCGCCCGGACGAGTACCTGGGCGGACACGTAGCCTCCCTGCGAAAACGAAGAGGTCGGCAACTTCGCGCGTTGCAAGAGAGCCCGCCAGTCCATCAGGGACAGCGACCGGCTGGACCACGGCTCGAACTCGGCCATGGCATACACATTCAACTTGCTGTTCTTCAACTCCGCGGCGACGCGCTCGGTGTAGGCGGGCGTGAGGAAAATGGCGGGAACCTGCGCGAGCACACCCAATTGCTGAACGGCACCCAGCCATTCCAGCACGTGGGGTTCGACGCCGGTGTGCACCACCGCATCGCATCGACTGGCCTGCGCCTGTTTGACCAAAGCCTTCATGTCCGTGCCCGTTCCGTAGCGCTCCACCATGACCAGTTGGACGCCCTGCTCTCGGCTCCAGCCACTGATCACCGCGTCGTAGGCCGCCCGGGTTCCGGGGATGTCCAGCAACACGGCGCACGGCCTGACGGCCTTGAACACATCGCGCGCAAACTGCAGACCATTGCGTGCCGACAGATACGGCCCCGTGTTGACCGGAACCACATGGCTGGAGGTGAAGCACTCCGGTTCGATGCCAGTGCCCTGGAGCGACACCACACGAGAACGTTGATAGAGCTCGGCGTTGCTGGCGCAGTCAACGATGCTGGCACTGCCCACCATCGCCAGAACGCCTTGTTTGTCGATCAGGCGCCGTGCGGCTCGAGCTGCCTCCGCCGGATCCCCTTTGTCGTCCTCCACCATCAACTCCAGGCGTCGTCCCCGGATGCCTCCATTGGCGTTGATCGATTCGAAGTACGCCTGGACCGTTTCGCTCGACTGGGGCCACTGCACCGGCCCGGACAGCGTGTTCACCGAGCCAAACCGAAGCGGTGCGTTGCGATCCTGCGCCGCAGCGGGACTCACAACCGCGGCCAGCACAAGGCCAAGCGCGCACGCCACTGACAACAGGTCCACTCGACGCGAACCATGCAGATACCCTTGATCCATCAGCTGTCTCCTTCGATATACCGGGTCCCCGTGAAGCAGGGCACCAGGCGTGGAATGACGCGTTCTGCGCTGGAAGACGGTCAGGAGGCTGGCGTCAGCGCCCCGACCGGAGCCACCAGCGGGTCGGGAACCAATGCCATCCCAGGCGCCCTCCAGTGATGCTCCAAAGCCCTCCCCTGGCGTAGAGGGCAACGACGAGGGTGAGCAGACCCAAGGCGATCATGTAGGTCACGCCGTAGTCCGAGAACAGCCGGTCGGCCGTGAAATACACCACCGCGCCGAGCAGGGGCCCTTCCAGCGTGCCGATGCCGCCCACCATCACGATGAAGATGGCGATCGCGATCCAGTTCGGGTCAAAGCCTGCGTTCGGTGACAGCCGCAGTGCACTGAGGTAATAGACCGCCCCGACGAGTCCCGTCCCGATGGCCGCTGCCAGGAAGACCAGAAAGCGCAAACGCTCCACATCCACGCCCTGGCTGGTGGCCGAGACCGCGTTGTCGCGCATGGCCGTCAGCGCCAGACCAAACCGCGAGCGCAGCAGCCAGTAGCTGCCGCCCACCGTCAGCAACAGCATGATGGCGGCCATCCAGACCACGCCCATCTGGCGCTGTTCAAGGCTGTACTGCTGCATCGCCCGAAGCGTCATGCCCGAACTGCTGCCCAGCCACTCCGTGTTGGAGATCACGAGGCGACACACCTCGGCGATCACCCAGGTACCGATCGCGAAATACGGCCCCTCCAGTCGACGCAGCAGCAGATAGGTCGGCACCGCGAGCAGCACAGGCACGACCAGGCAGAGCCCTGCGGCCAGGAACGGATCCACGTCAAAGTGACCGGCCAATGCGAACAGGCCGTACGCCGCGACACCCAGGAAAGCCTGCTGGCCAATGGACACCATGCCGGCGTAACCCGCCAGCAGGTTCCACATGGCGGCCAGCGCCAGGTAGCAGCTGAACTCCACCACGGAACGGGTCAGTCCAGCATCGGCCCACCACGGCATGCTGACCATCAGCAGCAGGGCGGCCCCCGCCAGCGAGAGGGCCAGCCTTCCGCCGTTCGTTTGTCGCGACACCAGGTGGTGACGGACTTCCACTGCGCGGTTCATCGGGCACCTCCGCTCAACAGGCCCTGGGGCCGGACGGCCAGCACCACGAGGAAGACCAGGTGACCCGCCAGCGCGCCCCAGCCTGGATCGATGCGACCACCGATGGCCTGCGCCACCCCAAGCAACATCGCGCCCAGGAAAGCCCCCCACAGAGACCCCATGCCACCGATGATCACGGCCTCGAAGGCGTAGATGAGTTGGCCTGGGCCATCGGCCGGCGACACGGTGACCCGGAGGGCCTGGAACACCGCCGCCACGCCCAGCACGCCCACCGCCAAGGCCGTGGCGCCCGCATACACATGGCGAGGATTGACGCCCGTGATGGAAGCGGCGTCCGTATCGGCTGCAGCAGCCCGCAGCGCCCGACCGAACGATGTCCGGCGCAACAGCAGGTGGACCGCTCCGGTCAACAGCACCGCTGCGACGAAGATGTGTACTGGCAACACACCGACAAAGAGGGGCCCGAGTGAGATGCTGTCGTATTCCAGCCCGTTGCCTGGAAGCGACCTCGGATCGGCCGTGAAGACCGCCAGCAACGCGTTCTGGATCGTGATCGACAGCCCGAAGGTCGCGATGAGCGACGGCAAGGGGTCGTTGCCCACGGCCCGATTCAGCACAAACCGCTGCAGCAGATAGCCCCCCGCTGCGGCCAGCGGCACCACCGCGAGCATGGTGGAATAAGGTCCGATCTGAAGAGAAGCAGACACGCTGATGGCCACGAAGGACAGCAGAATCAGAAGGTCGCCATGGGCGGTGTTGACGATGCGCATCACACCGAACATCAGTGACATGCCCAGCGCATACTGGGCGTACATGCCACCCAGGAGAATGCCCTGGATCGTTGCGTCAAGCCATTGCATGCTCAGAAGCTCCAAAATAGGCCTTGGTGATTTCCGCGCGATCAACTTCTGCTGATCGACGGTGCAAAGTGACCCTGCCTTCCAGCAGGCAATAGAGGCGAGACGACGCCGACTGCGCCAGGCCAACGTCCTGCTCCACGATCAGGGCCGCGGTGCCTTCGGCGGCGATGGTCGGCAACGCCGCGTAGATCTCGCGAATGACCAGGGGCGAGAGCCCCAGCGAGATTTCGTCGCACAACAGCAACCGGGGCTGGCACAGAAGCGCGCGCCCGATGGACACCATCTGCTGCTGACCGCCGGAGAGCGACTCCACCGGAACATGGCGCTTGTCGCGCAGGATGGGGAACAGGTCGTGCACCCGGTTGATGGTCCAGCCCCGCCCGCCTTCCGGTAACCGGCGCCCGTGGTCGCGGGCGACCAGCAGGTTGTCTTCGACCGACATGCCGGCAAACAGCCGCCGGCCCTCGGGCACCATGGCGATGCCCTTCTTGACGATCTGGTGCGGCGCCAGCCCGGAGGTCGGCACGCCGTCGAAACGGATCATGTTGTCACCCGTGCGCACCAGGCCCATGATGGCTTTGAGAAAGGTGGTCTTGCCCGCCCCGTTGGCGCCAATGAGCGCCACCACTTCGCCCTTGTCGATCTCGAAGTCGATGCCGAACAGGGCCTGGAAGTCGCCATAGCGCGCGGTCAGACCCTGCGTCACCAAAAGAGGTTGTCCGATCATGCTTCGATCCCCATGTAAACCCGCTGAACATCCTTGTCGGCTATCACGGCCTGCGGCGTGCCCTCGGTCAGCTTGGCACCGAAATTCAGCACCATGACCCGGTCGGCCACCGCCATCACCGCGCGCAGCACGTGCTCGATCCAGACCACGGTCGCGCCTTGGCGCTTGATGTCGAGCACCAGCTGCACGAGCTTGTCTGCCTCTTCATCGGTGAGCCCGCCAGCGATCTCGTCGAGCAGCAACAGCTTGGGCCGGCTGGCCAGCGCACGCGCCAGTTCCAGCCGCTTGCGGTCCAGGAGCGACAGCTCGCCAGCGAGCACATTGGCCTTGGCCATCAGTCCGCACTGCTCCAGCACATCTGCACAGAAGCTTCCAGCCGCCTGCTCATTCATGCGTCCACCAAACATGGCTGCCACGAGCAGGTTCTCGAACACCGACATGCCCACATAGGGCCTGGGAATCTGGTAGGTGCGACCAATCCCCAGTTGGCACCGCTCGAAGGGACGTTCGCGTTGCAGCAGACGTCCATCGAAGTGCAGTGCTCCCTTGTCGCAGGCCACGTCGCCACTGATGAGATTGAAGAGCGTGGTCTTGCCTGCGCCGTTGGGCCCGAGGATCGCCAGCGTTTCGCCCTGATGAACCTCGAAGCTCAGGTCCGAGGTCACCAGATTGGCCCCGTAGGCCTTGTGCAGGCCCCGGGCAATCAACAGCGCTTCGCTCACAGCATTTTCAGCTTGGATGCCACCGGCACCACCTTGGCCGTGGTGTTGTCGACGATGGACAGGTCGTACTTGAACTTGCTGCCTTTCACCCACTGACCACCCAGCACCGGTGTCTTCCCGATGTTCGCCACCGGGCCCTTCTTCCAGTTGACCGGGCCGACCACCGTCGTCAGGTCGGTTGCGCGGATCGCGTCGCGAATCGCCACCGGATCGTGCGGCTTGCCCGAACGTTTGAGCACGTCGATGGCGACTTCCCAGAGCGCGTGTGAATAGCCCAGCGGCTGGGTCCATTGCTTCTTGGCCGCGGCCTCGTAGTCGGCCGCGATCTTCTGGCTGGTCTCGCCGGTCAGTGAAGACTTGAACGGGAAGGTGGGCGTCCACCACACCTCGGTGCTCGTGCCCAGGCCCAGGTCGCCCATGGCCTCGACGGCGGACGGGAACAGCAGGCCCTTGCCAACGGTGACCACCTTGGGCCTGAAGCCCTGCTGGCGGGCCTGCGCGAGGAAGGTCTTCAGATCCTGGGGCAGTGCGATGCCCGCGACGATCTCCACGCCGGCCCGCTTGAACTCGGCGATCTGGGCCGAGAAGTCGGACGACAGCGGCTGGAAATAGGGCGGAGTGACGAAGGTGTAGCCCTCCTTGGTCACCGCGGGCGGGAAGCCGAATTCCTTGCTGCCCCAGGCTTCACCGTCGGTGCTTCGCTCGAAGAGGAAGCCGATCTTCTTGTTGGTCTGCACCGAGTTCCACATACCGACGAAGCCGGCGATGATGTCCTCCAGACCCCAGAAGAAGTGGTAGGTCCACTCGAAGGGCTTCTCCGGCTTGCCGCCGCGCGAGAAGAAGTAGCTCTGCCAGGGCTGCACCGTGGACAGGCAGGGAACGCCATTGAGTTCGCACTGATCGGCCACCGGATTGATGGTTTCCGATGTGCAGGAGGGAAGCATCAGCTGCACCTTGTCCTTGAGGATCAGGTTGCCCGCCAGCTCGGCGGCCTTGTTGGGGTTGGACTGGCTGTCACGAACCAGGACCTCGACCGGGTAGGTCTTGCCCCCCGTGGTGATGCCCGAAGCAAGGAGCTTGCGCACCTTCTCGACCATGTACTGGTCGGTCTCACCGAAGAGCGCGTACGGCCCCGTCAGGGGGCTCACGAATCCCAGCTTGATGGGACGCTCCTGGCCAAAGGCCAGCTGAGGAAGGCTCAGGGCTGCGGCGGACGCGGCAGCACCCTGAAGAACGAGGCGGCGATTGGCAGAGGGCAGTTTCATGTTGTCTCCTTGGTTTGAAAGTGGGTGCGGATGCACCCCGAAAATCAGACGGTCAGGTATCCGCCGTCAACGGGAACAGTGACTCCGGTGATGTATCGCGCAGCGGGCGATGCGAGGAAAACGATGGTGTCGGCAATGTCGACGGGCTCGCCCCAATCGCCGAGCGGAATGCGGTCAACGATCTTCTGGCTGGCCGCCTGATCGCGCCGCAGGTTGTCGGACAACGGGGTTGCGATCCAGCCCGGGGCCACGGCATTGACGCGGACCTTGGCTGCGGCATACGACTGGGCCAGCGACTTGGTCAGCTGCACCACACCGCCCTTGCTGGCCGCGTAAGCGGGGCGATCGGCGCTGCCGAAGGTGCTGAACATGGAAGCGACATTGATGATCGACCCGCGGGCGCGGATCAGCGCGGGAATCGTGGCCGAGCACACGCGCATGATCGACGTCAGGTTCACATTGAGGACGTGTTCGAACACCTCCAGCTCGTACTCCTCCCGGTCGCGGCTGATGCCGGCACAGTTGACGAGCACGTGGACCGACGCCTCTTGCGACAACACCGCGCGAACGTGGGCGTCGTCGGTGACGTCGAACTCGCGCGACTCAATCCGTTCATGGACCGGTGCGTGTTCGCCCGAGGCGTTCAGGCCCAGCGCCAGAACGTTGGCACCGAAGTGAGCGAGCCGCAGCGCAGTGGCAGCACCGATGCCCGAGGTCCCTCCGACCACCACGGCTCGCTGACCGTACAACAGTCCCGGCGAAAAGGTCATCATGCTTCCTTCCCGTTGGGCGAAACCAGAACCTTGACCTGGCTCTTGTCGGTCAACAGGGCATCGAAGCCATCCTTCACCGCATGGTCCAGCGCCACCTTTCGCGTGACGATGACGGAGGGGTCCACCAACCCCTTGGCGGTCCACCCAATGAGCGTCGGGTACACGTCCCGATATCCCACGCTGGAGGTGATTCGAATCTCGCGATTGACGATGTCGAAGACATCAATCTGTGCCTTGCCCATGAGCCCCACGAGCACCGCCTCGCCGCCTTTTCGAAGACTCGCCAGCGATGCGTCCAGCGTTCTCTGGGTGCCTGCCACCTCGAAGGCGATGTCGGCCCCGCGCCCGCCGGTCGATGCGAAGACGGCGCTGGCGCTGTCCTCCTGGGAGGCGTCAACCAATCGGGTCACGCCCAGCTCACCAGCGATGGCCAGGCGGCTGGCATTCACGTCCACCGCAACGATCTCGCCGGCACCACATTGCCGCAGCATGGCGACCGTGAGCAGTCCGACCGGCCCCATGCCGAACACCACGCACGCATCACCCGCCCGCAGCCCGCTCATGCGCACCGAGTGCAAGGCCACGGCGGCCGGCTCCAGCGCGGCGGCCTGATCGAGGCGAACCTCGTCGGGCAGTGCATGCACCATGTAAGAAGGAACGGCCACGCTCTCGGCCATGGCGCCATCACCCATCAGGCCGACAAAGCCCATCGACAGGCAGCGGTTGTAGTGGCCTTGGCGGCAATGCAGACACTGGCCACACCGGTACTCGGGCTCGACCGTGACCCGTGCCCCAACGCGCACGCCGGGGTCGGCCGACTCGACCACCGTGCCCGAGAACTCATGGCCCAGGGTCAGTGGCGCCGTGCGACCGGAAATCGGATGGGGACATTCGACCGGAATGGCGTGCGGGCCATCGACGTACTCATGCAGGTCGCTCCCGCAGATGCCGCAGTGCGCGACGCGGATGCGAACCTCGCCGGGCTGCAACACGCCTTCCACCAGATCCACCAACCGAAGATCCTTCGGTCCGTGCCAACGCAGTGCCCTCATGGTGCTCAGCGGAACAGCGTGTCGACGTAACCGGCGCCAATGCCGACCTTTTCGTAGTGGTCGCGGCAGAGTTTGATGTAATCGTGCACATCGAAATAGCCGGCCGCCCCACCCTGCTCATCCAGCCAGATCAGCGGGCCGGTGACGATGAAGAAGGCGCGCATCGGTTCCGGGTGCTCGTAGGACACCAGGGTGTGCCCCTCACCAGGCGTTTCGTAGACAAAGTCACCCGCCGTCGCGATCCAGTCGTGCTCCAGGTAACCCCACTTGCCGGAGATGGTGTAGGCGAACACCTCGTGGGGGTGGTAGTGGCGGTTCACCAGGCCAGGCTTGTCGGCACGGAGCACGTCAGCCCACTTGTTCGCACTGGGGGAAATCCACAACGGGCGCGTGAAAACCGTCTCGCTCAGCGGCACGTAGTAGCGCATGTCGTCCGTGGCGGCGTTGGCCGTGTACACCTCCGGCTTGGCATCCGGTTTGAATACATCGGCAATCGCGGGAATGTCGCGCCAGAACTCGGGGTTTGTCGTCATGAGCGTCTCCTTGAAGGTTGGGTGGAAGAGCCGCCACTGTGCCCATTCCCTCGGAGACCCGCTGTTCCAGCAAGGACGGACCACTAGTCTGAACAAGACAAAACCGTCAAACCTATCGTAAACCCCTACCTGACGGGATGTGGCCTGCCATCCGTCGAACTGGCATCTCAGAGGCTGAGAGTTTTTCGACGCTCACAGCGCCGACCATGCCCGTTGCGCATCACGCCGAGCGCGCCGACAGGCAGACGAATGGCGTCACCAACGTCCGCGATCAACGCCAAAGCCTCGCTCAAGAGCCTCCTTGAGGCACTTTTGCTCACTTTTTGCCCCCTCAGGCTGCCTGCGCAGCCTTTGCAGACGCACCACGCCCCCAGCCGATGATCTGCGGCGCCCGCACGGCGGTGCGCATCAGGTTGTGCGCCAGCACAAACAGACCCACCACCGATCGAACCTTGGTCAAGCCGCGCACGGGCATTCGCGACAGGACCCGGTTGCAGGCTTGGGCGTTGACGCACTCGCCCGTGGCCGCGCGCTGTTTGTCGATCGACTGGGCATCCTCACCGGCCATGCGTGCGTGCCACTGCGCCACCGCATTTCTTCACCCAACCCCGATATTCTTCAGTTGCGCCGGTTCAATGATCTCGATTTGCCGGTAGCCTAGCGCCAGAATGCCGGAGTCCACCATGGCCTGCAGCTCCTTATTGAGCGTTTGGCGAGTGATCCCCAGCATCATCGCCAATGCATCCTGCGATACCGGAACCAGTCGTTTTGCAGAGGCCGACAGCGTAGCGTCTCCATGAGATAGCAGCAGCAGCCGACGTGCAACGCGGGCGCGGGTCGTGCGAAGAGTTGCATCTTCAAGCACGCCGCAAAGCCATCGTGTCCGCGTCGCCAGCAGCTCGCTGATTGCCCGAGCGAACTGCACCTGCTGCATCAGCGCGTCAAAGACAGATCGAGGCAACACCAGCACGTCGGATTCACCAATCGCAGTCGCGTCATGTGTACGCGGCCTTCCGTCGATGAGCGAAATCTCGCCAAACCAGTTGCCTGGCTCCAGGATCGCCAGGATCGCCTCCTTGCCTCCCCCATGCAGACTGGAGATACGTAGATGACCTCTAGCCAACCCAAAGAAAGCTCCTTGACTCTTAGCGACCGTATCTCCCTGCCGGAATAGCATTTCTCCCGGCCGCAATCGGATTCGCTCACTCACGGTTAGCAGGACGTTGCGATCCCGTGCCGGCAATGCCGAAAACCACGGATTCGCGGACATCTCTGCCAGCCATGGAACTGTGGTTGAGCTTCGGTCGGTGGCCTTAGAAAAACTCATGCTGCGATTGTTAAATATCAGACAGTCTTTGGTCAATTCGGTACGCAGAATGAACACAGTAATAACCACAGGAGACTCTCCCATGAAAATCCCCTCGCTACGCGAAGCAGTCACCCCCGATGAATGGCAGTTGCGCACGCAACTCGCCGCCTGCTACCGGCTGGTGGCGCTATACGGCTGGAGCGATCTGGTCTTCACGCATATCAGTGCCCGAGTGCCTGGACCCGAGCGCCACTTTCTGATCAATCCGTACGGGTTGCTATTCGAAGAGATCACGGCTTCGTCGTTGGTGAAGGTGGATGCACAGTGTCAAAAGGTGATCGAGTCGCCATTCCCGGTCAACCCGGCCGGCTTCACCATCCACAGCTGCATCCATGCTGCACGCGAGGACGCGCATTGCGTGCTGCACACACATAGTCGCGCTGGCGTCGCTGTCAGTGCGCAGAAGGCTGGCGTGCTGCCGATCAGCCAGCAAAGCACCTTTGTACTGGCTTCGCTGGGCATACACGAATACGAGGGTGTGGCACTGCGCGACGAAGAAAAGCCTCGCCTGGTGCAGAGCCTTGGGAACAACAACTTTCTGATGCTGCGCAACCACGGTTTGTTGACGGTGGGTCGTACGGTACCTGATGCATTCCTCTCAATGTACAACTTCGAGAACACCTGCCGCATCCAGGTGGATGCCATGTCCGGAGGTGCCGAACTGACACAGATCGACCCGGCAATTTTGAGAAACTTGAGCGCGGTTTTAAAGGCCGTCACCGCCGGACAGGGCGCCAACATCGCTTGGCCAGCGTTGCTGCGCAAACTTGACCGCGTTGACCCAAGCTACGCGGATTGAGGCATCACTCAACGCCACCAGGGCAATGCTCAACCAGTAACCAACATCAAACTCCATTGAGAGGCTGGACCAATCCTTCGGCGTCTCGCGCATCCAGGTCCGCCGCACAGACCAGACAAGGTGCCGACAACCGGGTCGTGGATGCCGGCCCGCACGGTCTCGGGGACAAACGAAGAAAGCTTGGCCAGGACGGCGGTGGCCGCGCGGGCGAGCGCCGGAGCGGCGTGCTGCGCCACCCACTCGGCCCCAAGCACCACGGCGGCAATTTCGTCTGCGGTGAACATCAGCGTCGGCAGATCGAAACCGCCCTCCAGTACAAAGCCCACGCCGGCCTCGCCGCGGATGGGTACGCGCCGCGCTATCAACGCATCGATGTCCCGATAGATGGTTCGCTTGCTGGTCTCCATTCACCTGAGAGATTGCGCGTTGCATCGGTGTGACTCTTCTCTTTTGGTTGGTTGAAGTCGCCATCGCCGTGACGTCCGAACCTCCAGTCTAGGGACGGGCTGTTGCCACCGTGGTGTCAGCAGTCGATCGAGCCATTGCATCCGTGGTCCATCGTGTTGTTGAGTGGAGGAGTTGCCGCCTCTCTGCATTCGGATGGACAGCCCATTTCGTTTTCGTGCGCAGGACGGTGTCGAACACCATGGTGACGCCTGCGGCATCGCTTCATTCGGCCGCTGGGTACTTCCAGATCCGCTCAATTCGGTTTCTTCAGCTTGAGCAACTGCACCACCACCCGAACAACTGCCTGCTCGATCTCCAGATCCTCGCGAAACCTCGAGGCGGATTTGTAGCTGGACACCCAATCGTTGCCCTTCAAAGTCCGGGCCCACTCGGGTGAGCGCGCAACCAGATCGACGGTGTGACTGAGCCGTGCCAGTTGCTGGTCGGTGATTCCCGCTGGCGCGAACAGCCCCCGCCAGTTGGAGAGTTCGACATCCAGGCCAACCTCCTTTAGCGACGGCAAACCATGGAGGGACCCGCGCGAACTGATGGCCAGCGCGCGCAGCATGCCGGACTTGATCAGCGGCTGTACCTCGCTGAAGTCCGATACGCCGACCTGCGCTCGGCCGCCAGCCAGCGCCTGCAGCGCTTCCTGCCTGCTCTGCGCAGCCAGATAATCGAGTTGCCCTTCCTGGGCACGCAGCGCCAAACGAATCATCCCGAAAAGGATATGGTCTGCACCAGCACGTGACCCGCCAACGAACGTCATCTTTCGTGATGGATCGCGCAGGCGCGTCACCAGGTCGCGCCCCGAGGCAATGGGCGAGGAGGAGTGAACGACCAACGTCAGGTACTCGCTGGTCAGACGGGCCAGAGGTGTGACCGCCTTCAGGTCCACAGGAACGTCGTGCAGGGCAAGCCCCCCCAGCAGGGCCATTCCGCTCACCAGGATGGCGTTGGGATTGCGATGGTGTCGCTCGACGAACTGGCTCAGTCCCACGGTTCCGGCCTTTCCTGCGATGTTTTCGTACTGGACCGCACTGGCCAGGCGTGCCGCCAGGACCGCATCGCCGAGGCTGCGGCCAAGGTGGTCGACCCCGCCCCCTGGAACGCCGGCGAGGACCATGTCGAGTCTCGAGTGTTCATCTGAAGCGTTGGACATCAACGAGTCGGGTTGCTTCTGCGCACCGGCGGTCTTCAGACCACCGAGCGAGATAGCGGAGGCCGTTGCCACACGGCAGATGGTTCGACGCTGCATGTCTGGCCCTCCTAGAACTGGTTGTTTGAACCGTCGCAGCACGATCCGGTCTCCACCACCGCTCCCTCTGCAGACGCGAGAGCCTGCGCATTGAGGGTCCATGTGACGATCTTTGCCCGGTCGGGACGGTCATCCATTGCCATTTTTCTCACAGTTGTCTCCACCGCTATTCTTTGCACACATATATAAAAACCGGACAACACCATCGCTGGTTTGGGCATGGCGAGCGGGCATGAGCGAAAGACGCTAAGCCGCTCAGTTCAGTCTCCCGTAGACCTCCTTGGCCACGTCGCGCAACCATGGCTGCTCAGCCCAGTGGCTCCGAGCGAACGCAGAGATGTCTTCCTGGTACGTTAACGACAAGCCGATGCTGTCGAGCCCTTCGAGGAGCATCCGCCTGTGGCGAGGAATGATCTCGAACGGCAGGTCCAAGCTGTGAGTGCGAAGCCGCTGCGTCTCGATGTCGATGTCGAACGGTTCCGCCAGCGGCTGTGACGCATCTGCGATCAGTTGACCGATAGTTGTCTCCGGCACCGTCACCAGCAGCAGTCGGTTGTTCATCGCGTTCGAATAGAAGATCTCGCCGAAGCTCGGCGCAACAATGGCGCGAATGCCGTACTGAAGCATCCCCCACACCGCATGCTCTCGACTCGAGCCGCAACCAAAATTCGCCCCGGAGATGATGATGGTCGCATCGCTGTATGCCTCCTGGTTGAGCACGAAGTCGCTGCGCGGTGTGCCTTGCGAGTCGAAGCGCAGGTTGTAGAGCAGGCCCTCCTTCAAGCCGGACTTGTCGATGCCGCGCAGGAACTGCTTGGGCATGATCTGATCCGTGTCGAGGTTCTCGATCTGCAGCGGTGCGGCCTTGCCGACAATTCGTGATGTGTAACTCAAAGTTCAACTCCCAGTTGACGGACGTCCGTGATCTTTCCAGTCACGGCTGCTGCGGCTGCCATCGCAGGACTCATCAGGTGGGTGATGGCCCCGCGCCCCTGGCGCCCCTCGAAGTTCCGGTTGGTGGTGGATGCGCAGCGCACGCCCTCACCCAGCACATCGTCGTTCATCGCCAGGCACATCGAACACCCCGGGTTGCGCCACTCAAAGCCCGCATCGATGAACACCTGGGCTATTCCCTCGCGCTCTGCTTGCGCCTTGACCGCGCCTGATCCGGGGACGACCATCGCCCGCACACCGGGGACAACCTGTCGGTCGCGCACCACGCTGGCCGCTGCCCGCAGGTCCTCGATACGTCCATTCGTGCACGAGCCGATGAACACGTGCTGGATGGCAAGCCCCTCCATCGGCGTTCCCGGTTCCAAATGCGCATACTTCAGCGCACGTTCCGCGCTGCTGCGCTCCGGCCCCTCAGCCAGCGAGTCGGGTTCGGGAATGCGCTCATGGATACCCGCAACCTGGTCTGGACTGGTTCCCCAGGTCACCTGCGGAGAGACTTGGCCGGCGTTGAATTCGAACTCGGCATCGAACACCGCCCCACTGTCGCTGCGCAACTGCGCCCAGGCCTTGGTCGCGGCCGGCCCATGGTTGCGTGCGATCTCGGGCGCGCGTTCAAACACGTAGTTGATGGCCTTTGCATCCGGTGCAATAAGGGCCCCTCGCGCCCCGGCCTCCACGGCCATGTTGCAGACGGTGAATCGCGCCTCAATCGACAGCGCGTCGATGGCCGGACCGCAGAACTCGACCACATGCCCGCGCGCGCCTTGCGCGCCGATCTTGCCGATGATGTGAAGGATGAGATCCTTGGCGCTCACTCCGGGAGCAAGCCGGCCTCCCACGCGGACGCGCATGTCTCTGGCGATTCGGTATCCCAGTGTCTGGGTCGCCAGCACGTGCTCGACTTCCGACGTGCCAATGCCGAAGCCCAGGGCCCCCAGCGCTCCATAGGTCGTGGTGTGGCTATCCCCGCAGATGACCACCATTCCGGGGCGGATCATTCCATGTTCCGGCGCGACCACATGCTCGATGCCCTGGAGCGCGTCGTTGGTATCGAACAGCGAGATGTCGAACGTCTCGCAGTTGCGTTTCAGGTTGCTCGCCTGCAGGGCAGACGGCGGGTCCGCGATGACACGAGTCCGTCCAGGGTGCGTGGGAATGATGTGGCTCACCACAGCGACGTTCTGACCAGGCATCGGGACGCCTCGCCCGGCCTCATACAAACCAGCGAAGGCCTGAGGACTGGTGTATTCATTCATCAGATGCAGGTCACAGAACAGCAGAACGTTTTGCTCATCAAGCGGAGCAACCGTGTGGCTGTCGACCAGTTTCCTGTAGAGGGTGCGGGGTTTCATCAGCGTTCCTCGTCTCGATGTGGTGGCATCGCGGTGAATGCGCGATAGCCATGGGGCACGAACATGCTTATTGCCAAGCTCCAGTTTGTGGCTCGGTCGGCGTATCGGGGCACGGCGTTCATACGCGATGGCGCCCGTCAGCGATTGCGCACCCCGCCGGAGGTTCACCCCCGTCAAGAACCGCTACCACGCACTGCGCAGCGATCTGGTTCGTGCGGTTCAGACCCTCGCGCGTGGAGGCACCAGAGTGCGGTGTGGCGACGACGTTGGGCAACGCGATCAATGCGTTGGTCACGCCTGTATAGGAAGGGTCGGACTCGCTGAGGTAGACGTCCAGCCCCGCGCCAGCAAGTCTTCCGGCCTTCAGCGCATCCAGCAGTGCAGCGTCATCCACCAAACCGCCACGGGCCGTGTTGATCAGCACCGCGGTGGACTTCATGCGGGCAAGCGCCTGGGCATCAATGAGCATGCGCGTCTCGGGCGTCAGCGGCGCATGCAGGGTCACGACATCGCTGAGGGCCAGCAAGGTGTCCAGGTCGACGTACTCGACACCGCACTGCCGGGCCCACGCCGCGTCGGGGTCATTCGTTACCGCGAGAATCCGGGTCTCGAACCCCTTGAGACGCTGCACGACGCCGCGGCCAATGCGGCCGAGCCCGACAATGCCCACCGTCTTCTGATACAAGTCCGCTCCGGTGAGGATCGCCCAGGACCCCGTGTTCATCTGCATCTGTGATTCGCGCAGCCGATGGTTGACGGCCAGCATCAGCGCGATCGCGTGATCGGCAACGCAGGCGTCGTTGCCGCCCACTGCAATCGCGGCCACTTTCCCGAGGTCCGCCACCGCTGCGGTGTCCACCCGTTCGTAACCCACTCCCCGGCGTGCAATGACCTGCAGCCTGGGCAGCCTGTCCAGCAGCGCCCGCGTCACCCGGGCGTGGCCAACGATCCAGCCGTCTGCATCTGCAAGCAGTTGCACGAGGCTGCCCTCCGTGAGTTCTCCATCGGCCTTGCCGGGAGGCAAGTCGGCCAGGCGGACTTCGCATCCGTGCGAATGCAGATAGGAGATGGTCTCTTCATCAAAGAACCTCTGCGTGACCACCACGGTCCGTGTCGCTTGATCGCTCATGCTGTTTCCTCTGTCGCCAGTCTGGCGTCCTTTCTGCTGGCGGCTCGTCCGCCATGGTCGATATCGATGATCAGGTTGTGGTAGCGGTCTACCGTGAGGACACAGTCGGGGCCAAGGCTGCAGCTCGACTCTCGTTCCTCCACCACGGCTGGGCCAAGCATTCGCACACCAGGCTTGAGCGCATAGCGGTCATAGACCTTGGTCTTCGTGAAGCCGTGGCCCTCGAAATACACCTCTCGCTCCCCGCGCAGCGCCTCGCTCTGCGTGCAGGCGTAGGCCAGTGTGATGTTCTGCTCCGGCAGGGATGCGGCCCATCGCCAGTTGACCGCCTCGATGGCCACGTCCTTGACCACCCGACCAAACCGCTCCAGGTAGGCGGCGTCGAATGCCTTCCTGATCGCCGGGACGCTGGAGGCATCCAGCGGGCCCTTGGGAAGGTCCACAGTGACCTCGAATCCTTGACCGACATAACGCATGTCGGCTTGCCACCGAACGGCGATCTCCTCATCGCCAACGGTCGCTCGCGCCAGGAGGTCGCGGCCAGCGGCTTCCATCTGCGCGAACAGGGCGTTCACCGCCGACCAGTCTGCGTCCTCCATGCGTGTCACATAGCCGCGCACTTTGTCCACTGCGGGTGCTGCGACCAGGAATCCCAGCGCGGAGATGACGCCAGCGCCCATCGGAACGATGAGACGAGGCACCTTGAGCAGACGCGCGAGCGCGTAGCCATGCACGGCGCCTGCGCCCCCGAACGCGAAGAGCGTGTGTGTGCGCGGATCCCTGCCCTTCTCGGCGAGGTGCATGCGTGTTGCAGCGGCCATGGTCTCGTTGGCAATGGCCTGGATGCCCCGCGCGGCAGCCATGGCGTCAATGCCCAGGGGATCGCCCAGGCGCACCTGCATCGCCTTCTCGACCGCATCCAGCGACAGTGCCATTTCGCCGCCCAGAAAGAACTGCGGATTCAGACAACCGAGCACCAGGTCCGCGTCAGTGACCGTAGGCTCGGTGCCCCCCCGGCCGTAGGCGACGGGACCTGGATCCGAACCCGCGCTGCGCGGGCCGACCTTCATGAGGCCGTTGGCGTCCACGGCGGCGATGGAGCCGCCACCCGTGCCAATTTCGATCAGGTCGATGACCGTGAGCCTCAGCGGCAGGCCCGAGCCCTGCTTGAACTTGCGGATGCGGCCCGCTTCGAACTCGTGCTTGAGATTGGGTCTGCCTTGCTCGATCAGGCACATCTTCGCGGTGGTACCGCCCATGTCGAAGGCAATCATCCGGTCCTCGCCGACCTGGCGCGCCACGAATGCCGCCGCCATGGCACCGGCTGCGGGACCTGACTCGATGAGACGGACCGGGAACCGGCGAGCATCTTCGATGGTCGTGATGCCACCACCCGACAACATGATGTAGAGGTCGCCTTCGAACCCGATGCCAGCCAGATCGGCAGTGAGCCGGCTCATGTAGGCATGCACACGGGGCTGGACATAGGCGTTGACACAAGCGGTGTTCGTGCGCTCGTACTCGCGTATCTCGGGTGCCACGTCAGAAGACAGTGTCACCAGCAGGTTCGGATAGAGCGCACGCACGGCCTCCAGCGCACGGCGCTCGTGCGCGGGGTTCCGGTAAGCGTGCATGAAGGCGATGGCCAGCGCTTCGATCCGCTCCGACTCGACAAGCCATCCCACCTCGCGGACGACATCCTCGACACTCAAAGGCTCGAACTCGTTGCCACTGGCCAGCATCCGGCCCCGAACGGGCCGGCGCAGTCGACGAGGAACGATGACCGGTACCGGTGGCAGGAACAGATCATCGACGTCATACCGACTTTCGCGCCCCATCTCCAGAACATCGCGGAATCCTTCCGTGCACAGCAATCCCACCTTGGCACCCGTGCGTTCCAGGACGGTGTTGGTGATGAGCGTAGTCCCGTGGACAATGCCGCCGATCTGTGCCGGATCGGTATCCGTCTCCGTCAGCAGGCGCTGGATACCTTCCACGATGGCCCGGCTAGGCGCGTCCGGTGTGGTGAGGCGCTTGCCGATGCGCGTGATGCCACGCGATTCATCGTGCAGGACGAAGTCGGTGAAGGTGCCGCCAATGTCGACGCCAATGCGGGTGGTGCGCTTCATCAGGCACTTCCTTTCACCAGCTCTGTGGCCTGGGGATAGACGCTGCCGACCTGCTCGCGCGAGACGAAGCCGTCCGCCACATCAGCCGCGACCGCCGCCGCCGCGCGTTGCAGCGGATCGCCGAAGCCGCCCCCACCAGCGAATCGAATGACAACGCGGTCACCGGACTTCAGCGTCGTTTGAGACTTCAGCCCCGCAGGGGAGCCGTCGGGCAGAACGACGCCGGCCAGCGCGCCTGGCAGTCCGCCGTACAAACCCAGCGCTGGATGAGACTCGCGGTCTCCGAGCATGCCCATCATCACCGGCCGCAGGGACAGGTTCTGGACGACGCACTCCTGCCCCAGACCGCCGCGGAACCGGCCTGCCCCCCCGGAATCCTGTCGGTATTCTTTCCTGGTCAGGAGCAACGGGGCCACCGCCTCCAGTGCCTCGATGCTTCCCGCACCCGAATTGGTCGGAAAGGCCGTCGTGGACAGCCCATCCTGCCGAGCCGAAGCCCCCATCCCTCCACTTGCAAACAGGATCTGACCAAACCTCTCGCCGGTATCGGTAACGCCAGCGAACCCCACCCGAAAAGCGGGCGCCCCGCCACTGTCCGCGATGACCTGTTCCGGCACGACCTTGCTCAACGCCTGGTAGATGGCGCACGACAGCAAGTGTCCCGTCAGGTGACGGGCTGCCACGGCGGCCGGATACTGCGCGTTGACGATGCTGCGCTCAGGTGCTCGCACTTCGATGGCACGGTAGGACCCCTCGTTCCTGCGGGTCAACGGATCCAGCGCGCACTTGATGGGATACACCGAATAGGCCTGCGTGTAATTGATCGTGCAGTTCGTGCCCTTGTCGACCTGCGCGGAGGTTCCTTCGTAGTCCACCGTCATCTGGTCGCCTTCGACCGTGATGGCACAGTGGATGATCGTCGGATGCCCTGGGATGCCGTCAGCCTCAATGGCAGAAACATAACGGCCATCGGGAATCGCAGCGATGGCCTTTCGCATTCCAGCATCAGCCTTCTCCAGCACGGCTGCGCAAAGGCGCTCGAAATCCGGCTCACCACTGTCCTGCAGGAAATCGACCGCACGCTCGCAACAGACCCTGTTCGCGGTGCACTGTGCTTCGAGGTCACCCAGCACCTGCTCCGGCAGCCGCACATTGTTCAGGAAAAGCTCCAGAAAAGCCTCGTTGCGCTCCCCTGCCCGATACAGGTGCATGGGCGGGATGCACACGCCCTCTTCAAAAAGATCGCGGCACATCGCCGACAGGTTGCCGCCCACGTCGGGCGAGTGCGCCGCGCATCCGGCGAATCCAACGATGCGCCCCTGGTAGAACACAGGGGTCACCACCGTGATGTCCGGCAGGTGTCCGGTCGCCATCCAGGGATGGTTGGTCAGGACGCAGTCGCCTGCTCTCCAGGTCTCCAGCGGAAACTTTTCGAGCATCGCCCGGGCCGTGCGCGGGATGATCCCCGCAAAGGCGGGAATACCGCCACTGCCCTCTGCGATGGACAGTCCACGCACGTTCATCAGAACGGTGGCGAAATCGTTGGACTCTCGAACGATCGTGGAGAAAGCAGTGCGAAGCAACGCCGCAGCGCCTTCGTCGACGACCGAGACAATCCGGCTCCACCAGATCTCCAAGGTGACGGCATCGATGCCGTGCGCAGCATCACCCATGGGGAGTGTTGGCGTCATCATCTCGATTGGCTTCATGACAGGTTTCGGGCTTCCGTCGCCAGTCCGCGCTCCCTGGGCGCTGGACTGCGGACCACCTTGAGCAACAGCAGACTGGACAGGAAACACAGACCCGCAGCATGCAGCATCATGTAGCGCCATGCCGTCAGGTCCACCAGCAGGCCCAGAATCGCAGGCATCAGCGTTGCACCGAGCGCGGCGGCAGTCCAATAAAAACCTGTGTAGGTGCCCAGGTACTTTTGATGGGGAACGATGCTCCAGAGGATCACGACCGCATTGATGGCGAATGCACACCAGCCCAGGGCAACAACGATCATGGTGATCGATACCTGCAATGCGCTCGTCGCAAAGAAGGTGGCCACACAGCCCAGCGAGAGAACGACCATGCCGACCATGCACACCACGGTGCGGCTGGTCCGTTCTGCCAGGATGGCCACCGGAAGCGCTGCCAGCAAAAAGGCAATGCCTGCCGGAAATCCGATGGACCCGGCCTCGCCCCGGGTCAGCCCAAGCACTTCCATGGCATAGGGCGTCAACTGGGAACGGATCGCCGACCAGGTGCCTTGCGCGCCGAAGACGGCAACCAAGAGCAGCAGGCGCCGCCGGTCGGGCGAGGTGAACAGATCCAGGACCAGCCCCTTCAGACCCACGGTCTCTCCAGCATCGCTCTCAGATGTTGCGACGTGAGGTGCTTGCGACTTCAGCCCCCGGCAGGCGAGGAACATGCCGACAATCAGCAGCACGGAGGGGATAAAGAATGCGAGGCGCACATCCCTGTCCACCACGATGTAGCTGATGCCAGCAGAGGCCAGAATCGTCAGCGCCACCCCGATGCGCGCCACCGCGTTTCCCTTGCTTCGATGGCTCGGTGCCTGGTAGTCCGCCGTGAGGGCTTCCACGATCGACTTGAACCCGTTTGCCACGAAGGCGAAGCCGATCATCACCACCAGGAGCATCTCGAAGGTGGTCGCCCAGGGAATGAGCGCGAAGAGCACGGCGGCCACAGGAGCACCGATGAGCAGCAGGCGAAACCGGCTTCCGGCCTTGGCTTTGCGCAGGTCGGATTTGTGCGCCATCCAGGGTTGGACGAAGATCCCCAACAGGTTGTCGACACCCATCAGCAGGCCGATGACCGCAGCGCTGCTGATGTACTGCCGCAGCGATGCAGGGACTTGCGCGTCGTAGAAGTTCCAGACAGATTCTTGTGCGAATATCGCCAGTGCTACAAAGAAGGCCGCCTTCTTGTTAAAGCGGTTCATTTCAGGGTTTTGGGTGGTCATTTGTCTCATTCCTCTTGTCTTTGTGGTGCTGGCCGCCCTCTATGGCAAGGGAAAGTCCCAGACACGGTTGTCCATCGCCCCGGATGCGGGAGCTTCCGGAGGTTGACGGGGGGTTTCGTCGGATCAACTGAGCGTGGTTCGCAGTTCCCGGCGCAGGATTTTTCCGACCGAAGACTTGGGCAGCTCCTTGCGGAACTCCACGAGCTTCGGCCGCTTGTAGGCGGTCAGGTTTTCCTGGCAGTACTGCTGAATGGTCGCTTCGCTCGGGCCACCCTCTTGGGTGACCACCACCAGCTTCACCGCCTCGGCGGTGCCTTTATCAGGAACGCCCACCACGGCGCACTCCAGGACACCCGGAATCCTGGAAACGACATCCTCGACCTCATTCGGGTAGACATTGAAGCCGCTGACAAGAATCATGTCCTTCTTGCGGTCCACGATCTTGTAGTGGCCGGTGTCCGTCAGGATGCCAATGTCCCCGGTACGGAAGAAGCCTTCCGGGGTCATGCACTGATCGGTCTCTTCCCTGCGCTGCCAGTAGCCCGCCATGACCTGCGGTCCGCGCACGGCGATCTCGCCAGGTTGCCCCTGGGGAACTTCGTCGCCGTGGTCGTCGAGCAGCGCGATCTCTGTGTTGGGCAAGGGCAGGCCAATGCTGCCCGTATAGGACGTGCTGTCGACAGGGTTGCAGGTGACCGAGGGACTGGTCTCGGAAAGACCATAGCCTTCACATATCGGGCAGCCGGTCTTCTTCAGCCACAGCGCCGCGACGCCACTTTGGACCGCAGCGCCACCGCCGACCGACAGGACCAGATGACCCCAGTCCACCGAATCAAAGTCCGGGTGGTTCGCCATCGCGGCGAAGAGCGTGTTGACGGCCGGGAAGCAGTGGAAGGTGACACCCTGCAACGCCTTGAACACCGTGCTGAGGTCGCGCGGATTGGGAACAAGGATGTTCTTGGCGCCGACGTGCATGCCGAGCATGATGCAGGCCGTGAAACCAAACACGTGATAGATCGGCAATGCGCAGACGAAGGTCAACTGTTCTCGCTGAGGGACCTTCTTCAGGGCTGGCACGTACCATTCCTCGGACTGAAGAATATTGGCCACCAGGTTGCGATGCAACAGCATCGCCCCCTTGCTGACGCCGGTCGTTCCACCGGTGTATTGCAGAACCGCCGGGTCGTCCGGGCTGGGGACGGTGCGGGTCAGCTCAAGGTCGCGCCCCGCAGACAGGGCGTCGAGAAAACCGGTCGCGTTCGGCAAGGCGTGCGGCGGAGCCCCTCGCGTCGCGCTCATCCCGTCGGGGTGTGCCAGCAGGCGCTGCATGTCCAGCATGTCACCCACCGCAGAGACGACGGTGTGTTGAACCTCTGTGCGCGCGACGACCGCCTGCAAGGTGGCCGCGAAGTTCTCGAGAATGACGATGGCCTTGGCGCCGGAGTCGACCAGCTGATGTTCGAGCTCGCGGGGCGTGTACAGCGGGTTGACGTTCACCACCACCAATCCCGCCCGCAGGACAGCGGCGATGGCGATCGGGTATTGAGGCACATTGGGCATCATCAAAGCCACCCGGTCGCCTCGGTTGAGCCCCAGGGATTGCAGATAGGCGCCGAATGCCCGGGACCACCCGTCCACCTGCTCGAAAGTGAAGGTTCGCCCCATGAAGGTGTATGCGTCCGACTGGGAATGCTTGGTGAACGCCATATCCATGAGCTCGACCAGGGAGCTGTATCGGGCGACGTCGACCATTCTTCGGACACCGCAAGGGTATCCGTGCTGTTGCTCAGTATTCATGTTTTCACCTCTTGGTTAACAGTATCTGGACACCACCCGGGCCAACTGAGGCGCCAGGATGGTGACGACGAGTAGCCGCATCACTTGCACGGCGACGATCACCGGCACGGATGCTTGCATTCCATGGGCCACGGCCACTGCAGCGTCGATGCCTCCAGGCATGATCGCGAGAAAGGCCGTGAGCGCGTCTGCCCCCGCGAACGAACGTTGAATGGGCCACATCAACGCAAGGCACGAGCTGATCAAGAGGACGATGCCGAGGAACATCGCAGGCAGCAGGTGAATGCAGTTGAGCAATACCTGCTTGTTGAAGCGCAGCCCTGCATAGCAGCCGCCACATCCCAGCGCCATGGCACCGACCACAAACGGAATCTCCACGGTGCTCAGGTCTGCGACGTGCAGGCCGCTGCCCACGATGACAGGTACCCAGAACGCCGCCTGCCCCCACTTTGTGGCCATAGCGGCTGCCACACCTGCGGCGACAAGCCCCGCCAGCGTCGCGATCACATTGAGGGATACCGGACCGGAGAGGAACACCGTCGCTGCTGGCGAGTGGGCAGATCCGGCGGACCTTCCACCCGCGCTGACAAAACCGGCTACCGCGACGGCCGTCAACGTCACCAGAACGATGCGCAGGTGCTGCATCAGGGCAATGATCTGTGGATCGCCCCCTCGCTGCTCCCCCAGCATCATCATGGTCGATGCCGCGCCCGGGGACAGCCCCCATATCGCCGATTGGCCCGGCAGCCAGCCACGGCGCGTGAACACCACGGAGATGGCCGTTGCGGCAACGATGCTCAGGATGTTCACCGCCAGTACCACCATCCAGTGGTCCGCAATCAGCCTCAGCAGGTCCCAACTGATCACCGACGCGACCATGCAGCCCAAGACCGCCTGAACGGGCAAGAAAATGCTGGGCTTCAGCTTCAATCCCGCCCCGCTCAGTACAAATGCGATCGCCACAAGCATCGGCCCCAGCATCACCGCACCGGGAACGTGGAACGACCGGAGCAGCGCAATGGATGCCGCAGCGCCGGCCACCAGCAGCGTCCACTGAAGAAGTCTTTTGTATGTCATGGATCCGCGTCCGCAGGCTCTGGTCGTTTCAATACAGCGGCATGGCAGATCACTCTGCCTTGATGCCCGCATCGGCGATCAGCCGGCCATACTCAGCAAATTCGCGCTGGAACAGGTTCTCGCATGCCTTCGCGGATCCACCGATGACGTCACCGCCGCCCTCAGCGATGAACCGCTGAATCTCCGGTGTGCGGAGTGCCTTGTTGAATGCATCGTTGAGACGCTCGACTATGGTCAACGGCGTTCCCTTGGGCGCAATCAAGGCAACCCAGGAGTCGACGTCGAAGCCGGAAAATCCGGACTCTGCCAGCGTAGGCACCTCGGGCAACGCTGCCAGCCGCTTGAGCGTGCTGACCCCAAGGGCACGGACCTGCCCACCCTTGATCAATGGAGCCGCTGCGACCAAGGGAAGGAAACCGGCTTCGATTTGACCTCCTGCCAAGTCCGTCGAGTAGGCGCCGAGGCCTTTGTATGCGACATGGAGCGGATTGAAACCAGCCTTCAGGGACATCAGCGCACCCGCGATGTGGATAGGCGTTCCGTTTCCGGAATTGCCCATCGTCACGGATTGGCTCTCCGGACGCGACCTTGCATACGCGACGAACTGCCTGACGTCCTTGGCAGGAACGGCTGTGTGCACGACAAACACCAGAGGACCCGAGGTAAGCGCGACGATGGGCTGGACGTCGTTGACCGGGTGAAAGCTGGCCTTGTACAGATGTGGCGTGATGCAATGGGTGGAGGCAACCATCGCCAGCGTATAGCCGTCAGCAGGGCTGCGCACCAACTGCGTTGTCGCGATCAAGCCCGCGGAACCGGGCCGATTGTCAATGACCAGAGGCTGTCCCAGCGAGCCTTCAAGCACCGGGGCCAGTCGGCGCGCGGTCGCATCGACGGCGGAGCCGGGCTGCACTGGCACAACGATCTTGACAGGCCTATCCGGGTAGGTCGAACCCCATGCTGCGCCAAGCACAGTGCTGCCAAACGCAGCCATTACAAAATCCCGTCTCTGAAGCGAGTGGCTTTGGTTCATCTCTGTCTCCTCTTTCTTTTGGAATCGCAGGACCCGCCCTGGGTTGGCTACCGTTTACTTCAGCTCGATGTCGAGCAGTTGCACGTATTGCTGACCGGAGTGCATGTCACGCTCGACCATTCCCCCTTGCGGATGGGCTCGGGGAAAAGAGATCTTCAGAACATGCAGGGAGTCGACTGGAATGCGCTTGACCAGCGCCTGGTCCACGCCATACAGCCGACTGAAAAGTTCCGCAGACAGCTCTTTGCAGTCCCGGTACTTCTTGTACTTTTCCTCCCCGTCAAAGAACAGGTCCACAGTGACCCAGAAGGGACCAGCGACCTTGGAGCGGATGTGGTGGCAAACCTCGCGCAGTTTGGGCATGACTTTTTTCTTTCCTTGTTCCGTTCAGGCCGCAAGGGCCTTTCCATCCTTGTCCAACCAAACCGTGCGGACCATCGACAGCGGGTCATCGACGACAGCGACGTGGTTGAGTTTGAACTCGAAGACCTGGCCACGCGGGACGTCTGCGGGGCTGAAGGCGAAGCCGTAGCTGGGCAGCTCCTTGTACATCTCCATCGGGTAATGGAAGAAATAGGGATTGCAGGCGTGGGCGATAGCGTTGGCCAGTTCCTGAGTCCTGGCCGTAGCGACGAACAGCACCCCGATTTCCCGAGGCGGCGGAACGTTCACTGGGACGTCGCCGCTCACGGCGTTCCAGCCATACAAGCGCAGCGATATGTGGAATTCACCCAACTCCTGGGCAGGAATCGACTTGCGGGTGCGTTCGTAGAGTGCTTCCAGAAGTCGATCGTGGAAGGCATTGACGTTGTTGAGAACGTCTGGGTCCTGGATACCGATGAGCATCAGTGTTTGGTAGTTTCCAGCAGCCGCCCCTTCAAGCTTCATCGTGTAGGGCTGCGTCACCCACTTGGCGCCCTCCACGCGGACGGTACGCTCGCTGATCTGCGCATATACCGCGCTGGTGACGTCAAGAATGCCGCCTGGCTCATGAAGATGGTGCGGGTCGCTGTTTTCATACAGCATGTGCTTGGACACGCTGTGCGGCGTACACCGGTTGGTTGTGGACAATGGCTCCACTTCGAAACCGCTGCCATCGATCGTCAGCAGAACCCCCGCTCCGTCCGCCGGATTGAGACAGCACTGAGCGCCACATTCGGCAATCTTGCCAGCGTGCCACGATGCCCCCCAAGGTGCGCCCTTCCAGATCGGATAGCTGGCCAGAACGGCGGTGTCAGTGGCCCGACCACCAATGATGATGTCCGCGCCCGCCTGGAGTGCGGCAACGAAGGGTTCCACGCCCATCAATCCAACGATGTGCTCGCACGAATCGATAACCGAGTCCTCCAGCGGACCCAGCGGAGGCAACGGGCGCACCTTGCCTTGCTGATTGAGCGTCTTGAGCGCTTTTTTCTCCTGCTCGGAGTAAAGCAGCACGATCTTGGGAGAGATGCCCAGTTCCCGGGCGACCTCCAGCACGATATCCCGCGTCCAATTGACGTTGATGTCGCCGCCCGCCTGGCCGGCGGTGCCGACGATGATCGGGATGCCGCTCTTTGCATGCGCGCCCAGCAGGATGCCCAAGTCCCGCTTGACCGCGCCGCGGTTGTTCTTGGATTTGCCCAGAGCAAGGTAAGCCGCTCCGCTGTCGGTCGACCCAGCGTCCGTCGCAATGACGTTGGCCCCTTTGGCCAGCCCATACTCGATCTCACTCTCACGGACCCCTGCCCCAAGTGAGCCACAGGGGACCAATACTTTCACGCTACCTTTTAGGGTCATCACACTTTCTCTCTTAAATGATTGCAAAACTTTGCACCTGGGCTGACCGTTCGCTCCGTCCGAGATGGACGCAGGGAATCAGAAGTTGTGGCGAATGCCGATGGCATAGCCGGATGTGGATGGGCGCGACGGATCCCGTCCCAGCGCTGCGATATTGACGGGGTCCAGCCTGTAGCCACCCGTGAACGCGTTGCTGAACAGCGCAAAGCTCACGGCGGTGCGCTTGGAGACCATATAGTCCACGGCTGCGATGGCTGTTTTCTTCTTTCCGTTGCGCCCATCGACGTTGTTGATGTTTTTGCCATCGTCGAGCGTGTACGAGACCTTGAAAATGAAAGGTCTCATGTCGTACCGGAAACCCGGGGTGATCAGCGTATTGGTCTGTTTCGGCAGGCCCGGCGCGGAGCCATCCAGCGTGGCCTTGGTCAAATTTATGTACAGGCGGGCATTGCTGCTCAGATGCAGTTGGCCGCCTGCTCCAAAGACGGCGTGCTCCCGGCGCGGATCCGTTGGCGATTTGAAGTTGACGCCGTAGACGCCAACGGTGTAGGCCTTGGTGATCTGGGCAACGTCAAAGGCACCGCTCCGTCCGGGGCCCTCGTTTCGGGAAAAACTCGTGGCTGCGGTGACCCCTGCAGGTCCGTTCCAGCGGAGCTTGATGGCGTCGTCACTGCGCGAGTCGTTGCCAGCAAACTTGTTGACACCGAACAGCGCCAGCGGTGTGACATGCAGGCTAGACCCACTCACGTTAAATGCATCCAGGCTTTGTGTGACACGGTCCGTGGAGGCGTGGAGCTGGCGCCCCAGCGTAAGCGTGAACGATTCGTTGGCTAGGCCGACAGTGGACTCGCGATTCCAGAATTTCCCCCTTGATCCCGCCTCGCCCGTATCCATGTCAATCCCGGTTTCCATCTTGAAGATCGCTTTGATTCCGCCACCAAGGTCTTCACTGCCTCTGAACCCAAGATATGACCCATTCAACAGGTAGTTGCTCACTGCAGTCTTCGCGCCTGTTTGATTTGTCAGGTGCGAGATGCCAGCGGACACCCGACCATATATTTGTACGCTGCTCGTCTGCGCATAAGCCATACCACTCATGGCAAACGCAGTGGTCCCTGCAATCGCTATTTGGCAGACCGACACTCGATAGTTCATTTCGTCTCCTCTGGTGGATGTTTGCATCCGTTCGCTAAAGTTACCGGCGCCTCCACTCCAAAACCGCGCAGGAGTGAGGCCGCCACGAGCGCCTTGTACCGCTACCCCATCTGTCCACCCCACTCCGCCTCGCAAATACGAAGCATGGAGTCAAGCATCCGTCGATAGCCCGAGATCTGAACACTGACAACAACGTACGGAGAAGGCAGCTTCCTTGCACCGAACTCGATACCAGAACGACAGGGTCTTTCGCAATCAGGCACTGAATTATATTGTCATGTTTACATTACAATATGCTAGTAATAACCCTAGTGTACGATGCACGGCGAGACAAAACCCTCCAGTGCATGAAGCCGCGCTTGGCTCCCGTCGAAGACCGGCGGCTTGGTCCCAGCGGCCGCGCCATATGGCATGGTTCGGTCCGCGACGCTGCGGCCCCTGCCGCGTCAAGTTGTGAGCGGTGGCCGTCGTCGCCAACAATGCGTCAATCACATGGAGCCGAGATCAATGCCCACAATCCTTCGCCGCGACAGCGGCGATCTGCTTCATCGGCAGCTATTTCTTGCGCTTCGGGAACAAATTAGGCGGGGGGTCTACCGCGTGGGTGATCACATCCCCACCGACGAGCAGCTGTGCCAGTCGTTCGGTGTCTCACGCATCACCGTCCGGCGTGCTGTCGCAGATCTCGTGGAAGAAGGATGGGTGGAAAGACGCATTGGACGTGGCACTTTCGTCAAGAAGTCCAGCGCCAATGACGTGGGTTTCAATCGAGCGACGTTCACCGAATCCCTAGCAAAGCGATCGAAGCAGACGCAGGTCGCGGTGCTCGAGGTGTCCAAGTGCTCGCCGCCGCCCCACGTGGCTGCGGCCATGGGCTTGTCCAAGGAAACACAGGTGCTTTACGCCAGCCGTCTTCGCAGCATCTCCAAAGTCCCATTGCTGTTTGTCGACTCCTGGGTTCTGCTGGAGTACGCGGGCGCCATCACGGTTGACACGTTGAAGGCCCGTTCGATTTCCGAGATGCTGCTCTCCGAGGGTGTACGGTTTCGATTCGTCACAGAGGAACTGTTCGCTGTCGCCGCGGACCCCCACGTGGCGACGCATCTACAGGTACAGGTAGGCGCGCCCTTACTTAGCGTTGCCCGACTCGTAAGCCGTGATGTCGGCAAGGCAGTCATGTACCTGACAGCCTACATGACCTCAGAGCGCAGTCGCATCGTGTTCAACCATGAAGAGCAAGACCTAGGACGCATGTACGAAAGCCAGCTCATTCACGACGTCAACACCTCTGAAGCCGACGACTAACAGCCTTGGACTTGCGGCGCTCGCTTAGGTGTGCCGGAAAGGCCGATGGCGAAGCGCCTATCGCCTGTCCAAGGCGACGGTCCTGACTTTCGAAGAACGACCACGTGGTGGGCAAATTGATACCGCAGGCTTGTGCTGCTTCATTCACGAATCTGTCGCCACAGGTGCTCGCGTACGGGTTCATGGTCTCCCGCCATTCACCATTCTTTTGTGTTGCGCCCGCACTCGGATATGCTGTTGCGCAAGGCCGACCAAAGCAGTTGGGTGGCTGCGTCATCACGGGGGAAGTGTCCTGGTACATCAACATGCACCAGACACCAAACTGGTAACAAACGGGTAATGAGCAGGCAATGGAAAAAGTCTGCTATGTTTTAGATAGCAGACTTTTCAACAAAAACAAAGTGGTTTTGGTAGGCCGTGTAGGACTTGAACCTACGACCAAAGGATTATGAGTCCTCTGCTCTAACCAACTGAGCTAACGGCCCGAGAGCTTTTGATTGTAGCGGCATGTCCCCAGCTCACTTGCCGTGGCTAAGCGCATGGCTCACCAGCTTGGAAGTCACGTCCACAATCTGGATCATGCGTTCGTAGGGCATGCGCTGCGGTCCGATGACGCCCAGCGTGCCAACAACCTGACCATCCACTTCATAGGGAGCCGTGACCACCGAAAGATCTTCAAATGGCACCACCTGGCTTTCGCCGCCAATGTAAATGCGGACGCCATCGGCCTGCGCCGAGACATCCAGCAAGCGAATAAGCTGGGTTTTTTGCTCGAACAAGTCAAACATGCGACGCAGGTTGCCCATATCGCTGGAAAACTCGCTCACAGACAACAGGTTGCGCTCGCCAGACACGACCACCTCTTCTTGGGCTGTATCTGCCTCTGCTCCAATTGCGACGGCGGCCTTCATCAGGTCGGCGATTTCACCGCGCAGGGCGTCCACCTCGGTCTTTAGCCGTTCGCGCACCGCCTCCATGGCCAAGCCTGAATAGTGCGCATTGAGGAAGTTTGCCGCCTCCAGCAATTGTGACTGGGTGAAATTGACTTGGGTGTGGATGATGCGGTTTTGCACATCGCCTTCGGGCGATACGATGATGACAAGCACCCGCCGCTCGGAGAGGCTGAGAAATTCGATATGGCGAAAGACGGACGCACGGCGCGGTGCCATGACCACCCCGACAAAATGCGAGAGATTCGACAACATGTGCGCAGCGTGGCTGATAACACGCTGCGGCTGGCCGGCGTCAAAGCCCTGCCCTGTCATTTGGCTCATGGGCGCGAACTCTTCGCGTCGAACCGTGAGCATCGTGTCGACAAACAGGCGGTAGCCCCGGGCTGTAGGAATGCGCCCAGCCGATGTGTGTGGACTGGTGATGAGCCCCAGTTCTTCTAGGTCGCTCATCACGTTGCGGATGGTGGCGGGTGACAGCTCCAAACCAGCGGCTTTGGCAAGCGTTCTGGAACCGACGGGCTGCCCGTCGGCAATGTACCGTTCAACGAGGGCTTTGAGCAGCAGCTTGGCGCGGTTGTCTAACATGCTTTCATTTTAGAAGGGTCTGCCTTTGGAAACCGTTGCAAAACAAGGGTTTTCGGGCAGCGCACGGCAAAGAAGCTATGTTGTAATTTGCGAATGAGCCTGCCACCCGACACCAAGCCTGTACCGCTCCGAGAGCGTCGGTCGCTTCGCTTTGCGCATGTGGTCATCATTGGAAAATACCATGCCCCAGGCTCACGGTCTGCTGTGGACGAAATTGCCCACTTTCTGCACGCCGAGGGTTGCGACGTGTCGCTGGAGCAGGAAACGGCGCTCAACACCGGCCTGTTGCAATACCCGGCTCTTGACTTGCCGGCCATGGGCAATACCTGTGATCTGGCGCTGGTGGTGGGCGGCGACGGCACCATGCTCGGTATTGGCCGCCGTCTGGCGCGCTACGGAGTGCCGCTGGTGGGCATCAACCAGGGGCGTCTGGGCTTCATCACCGACATTCCCTTTGAGAATTACCGCGAAAAATTGCGCCCCATACTGCACGGTGAGTACGAAGAAGATCCACGCGCCTTGATGGCGGCCAGTGTCTGGCGCGACGGCCGCTGCGTGTTTGAGGCCACCGCATTGAACGACGTGGTGGTCAACCGTGGTGGCGTGGCCAGCATGATCGAGTTGCGGGTGGAGGTGGATGGCCATTTCGTGGCCAACCAACGCGCAGACGGCCTGATCATCTCTTCGCCCACCGGCTCCACCGCCTACGCTCTGTCGGCCGGCGGCCCATTGCTGCACCCGGCCATCGGCGGCTGGGTCATGGTGCCGATTGCGCCGCACACACTGTCCAATCGCCCGATCGTGCTGCCGTCCCACAGCGAAATTGCGGTAGAAATCGTGTCCGGCAAAGACGCCAGTGCCAACTTCGACATGCAGTCGCTCACCAGCCTGATGCACGGTGACCGCATTGTGG